>PJTZ01000052.1_pt1 | contig 152962 bp, 153 predicted proteins | sample 1512131 | NCBI WGS metagenome assembly PJTZ01 (sample SAMN08177679, study PRJNA422409) | Soil metagenome, whole genome shotgun sequencing project. | reverse complement strand
GGCCACGACGCTCTTCATCGCGGCCCTTGCCATGATGTGGACGACCGCCTTGCAGACGCTCTGTCCCTTCTGGGCGTGTGCGACCGGCTGGGCGCTGACGCTCACTGCGTCTGTTCTGATGACCCTCACCATCTGCATCGCGGCGGCCACGCGGCTCATGGCGGCGCTGATCATTGTTCCGACGGCCAGGGAACCAGACTTCGTCGAATTCAGGTTCAGCCGGGGCTGCTGGCTCAACAGACGCATCAGCGGGCGCTGCATCCGGGATGACGCCTTCAACCGATGGCGCCGCGTCGACGGCTTTTACGGGGTCGGCAGCTTCAACAACAGGCTCATCACTGGCCGCATTGTCTTCGAGCACCGCTTCCAGCGCGGGCGCTTCTGCCGAGGCTTCTGCTGGCACAGCAGGCGCGGCAACCTTGGGTGTGCGGCGAACACGATAGCCCAGCGATGTCAGGATTGAAGAAAAGTCTTCGCCCGAACAGCCGAGCAGACTGGTCATTTCCACCGTGACGCGGAAGCCATTGCCTTCGGCAGCGCCAACCGGCAGCTCGCCCGCATAGGGACGGCCCGCATCGAGAGCGATCAGCGGGCGGATAATATCGGCAAGGCGTTCGAGAATATCGACACGCACGGCGCGCTTGCCCGCCACCTTGAAACCGGCAATTTCATAAAGCCGCGTATCGACCTCAGGATCGACCAAGAACGAGGTGCGGCCAGACAGCACGATATGGGGAATATCGGTCACGCCCGGCTGGCGAATGCCACCATTTTTGAGCGCAAACAGGATCAGGGCCAGCTCGCGTGGGGCGGGCTTCAGGGAGAGCGGCAGATAGATGTGGTAGGCGCCAAACTTGATGCCCAGCTTGCGCAGCTTGCCGCGCACATCCTGATCGAGCCCCTTGACCTCTTCGGCGACCGCCTGGCGGGGCAACAGGCCCAGATGCTCGTAAAGCTGATAGGCGACACCGCGCGCCGTGCCTTCGAGGTCCGCTGGCGCTTCCAGTGACATGACCGGCTCAAGCACGGTGTTGATATGATGGCGTAGCCACAGCATCAGCCGGTCCTGAACCTTTTCGAGGTCCGGGCCCGTCAGGGTTTCATCGGCAATGATGATGATGCGCGGACGATAAAGGCTATCGCCTTCGGCCAGTTCGGCAACAAATTCACCACGCCAGCGCAGGCGGCCATCGGTCGCCAACACAAATTCTTCATTTGGCGAACCAGCCAATCGTTCGGCACGATTGTGTATCTCCGGCGCCACCACCGAGTCGGCGGCGCTCCGCAAGCCCTTTGCATCCAGCTCGCCATCATTGCGCGCCAGGGTGAAACGGAAGCCTTCAAGCGTGCCGATGAGGTGGCCTTCCAGCCTCACTTCGCCGCGCTCATTGATTTCGGGAGATACCATACGTTTGTCTTTCAGATGGCGGAGCAAAACACTTGTACGCCGGTCGACGAAGCGCTGGGTGAGCCGCTCGTGCAGAGCGTCACTCAGGCGATCTTCAATATCCCGTGTCTTTTCGCGCCAATAGGTAGGGTCTTCAAGCCAGTTTTTGCGGTTCGCGACAAATGTCCAGGTGCGGATCTGCTTGATCCGATTGCTGAGTGTGTCAATGTCGCCCTCTGCATTGTCGCAAAACCGGACCTGCTCGGCAATCCACTCTGCACTAACGCGATCATTTCGTCTCAAATCTGAATAGATTTTCGTGATGATCTCGCCATGCGCGGCGGGTGAAATCCCCTGATAGTCCGGAATCTGGCAACATTCCCAGAGCAGTTTGACCGCTTCATGGCCGCGCGCCAGCGCCCCAGCCTCATTGCGCGCCAGAAATTCAAGGGCTCGCTGATCGGTCGCAATGGGCACACGCGTCAGCGTTTTATCCTGCGGGGAAACATCGAGCGCATTGCGCAGCCGCTCGATGGACGAAAAATCCAGCACCGAATTGCGCCACTGCACCTGCCGCACCGGCTCGAAATCATGGGTTTCGAGTTGAACGACCAGCTCTTCATCGAAATTCTCGGTGCCGCCAGTGACGCCAAACGTGCCGTTGTGGCGATGCCGCCCGGCCCGCCCGGCAATCTGGCCAAGCTCTGCCGGGGTCAGTGGGCGGCTCTGGTGGCCATCGAACTTGGTGTCGTCGGCAAAAGCGACATGATGGATATCGAGATTGAGCCCCATGCCGATGGCGTCAGTGGCGACCAGAAAATCGACATCGCCATTCTGGTAAAGCTCGACCTGCGCATTGCGTGTACGGGGGCTCAAAGCGCCCATCACGACTGCGGCACCGCCCCGCTCGCGCCGGATCAGTTCAGCGATTGCGTAAACCTGCCGCGCCGAGAACGCCACGATTGCGGAACGCGGTGGCTGACGCGAGATTTTTTTGGAGCCCGAATAGGTCAGCTGGGAAAAACGCGGCCGGTCGATGATTTCGGCATGGGGGATCAATTTCTTGACCACGCCGGCCATGGTCGCGGAGCCCAGCAGCAGCGTCTCGTGGAAGCCGCGCGCCTTCAGGATTCGGTCGGTAAAGACATGGCCACGGTCGAAATCTGTGGCCGTCTGGATTTCGTCCACCGCAACGCAATCGACGTGAATATCCATGGGCATGGCTTCCACCGTCGCCACCCAATAGCGCGGCTTGGCCGGAATAATGCGCTCTTCGCCAGTGACCAGCGCCACCGCCTGTTCGCCAACCCGCTCCACAACCCGTTGATAGACCTCCCGTGCCAGAAGACGCAAAGGCAGGCCGATCATCCCCGTAGGATGGGCCAGCATACGCTCGATGGCGAAATAGGTCTTGCCGGTATTGGTTGGGCCAAGAATGGCCTTGACCGAGTGGGATTGTGAGAACGTCATTGCGCCCTATGTAAGCGTTCCATCGGCCCGATGCGAGGGCTTTCCCACTGTCCTGCCCCGGCACGACCCCGCCCCAGTGTTGCCATGCCCATTAACGGACAAAACAAAAGCGGAACGAAACAGAACCGAATCGGCGAGGTCCACCGAGTCCGCTTTCGTTCTCTACGAGATATGGTGGCGCCCCATGGCGATCACACACAAGAGGGCCGCCAACCTCTCCACCTGAGGGCCAAACCTGCGCGCCAGCCGTTCAGCTTGGTTTCCATCTGGTTAATTTTGGCGGTAAACGCATGAAGATGAAGGGAAAGTAAACGCACCTGGATGCGAATTTTCCTCCGGCCTTCATTTGCAAAGGCAGCGTCTGCGGGGTCTTTGCTGGCGTAGTTTGAGAAAAAACATCATTGACGTTCCACACTGGGACAGGCTTGGGCGGTTAAGGACGCAAAAGTCCACACGGCAAAGCGTTACAGCGCCAAAATCCCATTGTGATACAAAATCATGAGAACCGGGCACCAGAGCTTAACCCATAGACCAAACGCGGAACGAACATGGGTTGAATCAGTACCAAAGCCAAAATCCGGCTTTGTTCACCCCCATATGTGGTGCGCAGATCTCCACCCCTATACTAAGCCACGCGGGAATGCTCGGTGAACGGCCCAAACCCGTTCATAACGGTAAATGCTCGGTTAATTTGAGCCGAAAACCGCACTTCCCTGCCAAGCTCTTGCGTTCCAAAAACACAAATGCGCCACAGCCGTTAACCGGCATATGGCGCATTTGCGGAACTTCAATTCTGCAAAATTGGCAAAAAAGCCTTTGACCGTCCGAAAACGGGACGACCTAGTCGGCGCGGGCATTGGTAAGCACCATGGACAAATCGCCCATGCTGGTGCCGATAATGAGCCGATAGGGCACGTAATAGCCGGTAGTGCCCAAAGGCGCGTACCACAGGATCATGCGGCTGGTTTCGGCCATATATTGTGTCATTTCAGAACTCTCGAAATGACCCGAAATCGGACGATATTTGACGGCGCAGGTAACGAGCGGCCCTTGATAGCCAGTACGCGGCGAGGTCGCTTCATCGTCTGCGAGATAGCTCATCGCAATATTGAAGCGCTCAACCCCGGTAAAAATCTTGAACTCGCGCTGACAGAGCGACTTGTCGAGACCATTGCCCTTGAGCACGAAGGACGACAGAAAATCGGCCACCCCGCTCAGATGCGACCGCTCCAGCGGCACGCGATCATAATTGTCGAGCACGGGAGGGGTAACCTGAAAGGACGTGACATTTCGGCCCGCAAAGCCGACATCCACGTTAAAGACCTCTCCATTAGCGCGCGTTTCAAGCTGAAAACGATCGGCCTGCAGACCCGAAGCGGTCGACGCGCCCGAAACACTGGCCTTGGCCGTGCCGCTGGCCACGACATTGCCAAGCCCCGTAACACGCGCCGAAAGATCAAATTCATAGCGGCTGCCATCATCGTCGAAGTCGACATCGACCAGTGCCACATTGATCCCGCCCACAGTCAGCACATAGCTGACGCGCGCGTCGACAGGAGCAGACAGAGCCGGTTGGGCAGCAAGGGGCGCCGCGAGGGCAAGAGAAAAGAGGGCAGATCGGATCACGGCGGGATTTTCTCGGCTTCGGGGGAGCCTGCCGGAGACGCTGGCCGGGCAGGTCGAATCACATCTATCCTTCAAAGTGCCGCCCGATTCTGTCGTGCGCAAGGCGCTCTCAGGCCCGTGAGTCGGCCTTTGGCTTGACTGGACACGGGCTTTTCTCTAAAGAGCCCGGGATTTCATCACAATCGAGGCCCGTAGCGGATCCCTCCGCCACGAAGGACCTTTACACAAACAGGATATCAAAAATGGCACGTCGCTGCGAACTGACCGGTAAGGGCGTTATGGTGGGCAACAATGTTTCCCACGCTCTCAACCGCACCCGCCGCCGCTTTCTCCCCAACCTCGTCAACGTCACGCTGCTCTCTGACGCGCTGAACCGTTCGGTCAAGCTGCGCATTTCCGCTGCTGCCCTGCGCACGGTCGAGCACCGCGGTGGCCTCGACGCCTTCCTGCTCAAGCAGGATGATGCCGACCTGAGCCCCCTGGCTCTGGGCATCAAGAAGGAAATCCGCGCGACCCTCGCCGCCTAAGCGTTTTCCGATATAGATTTCGACCGCGTGGAGTTATGCTCCGCGCGGTTTTTATTTGGCTGGGCAATTTGCGCAGCCCTTCAAGCACCTGCCCATCGTCACCCTCGGGCTTGACCCGAGGGGCCTGTACTTGCGGTGGGTCAAGAAGTACAACGCCCTCGGGTCAAGCCCGAGGGTGACGATCCCAGGCGTGGACAATCCATGCCTCTCCCTCCCGTCCCGGTCTCATGCCGGATCGCGGTTACATGAAGGTACAGTCTGATGCTGTCTCGCTTGCTGGTGGCCCTTGCCGCCATGGTGGCCGTTGTCGCCGCCTCCAATTTCCTTGTGCAGTTTCCCGTCGATTTGACACTGGGCGGCGTCCATATCGGGGACATCCTCACCTGGGGCGCGTTCACCTATCCGGTCGCCTTCCTCGTCACCGACCTGTCCAATCGCACCTTCGGACCGCAAAAGACCCGGCTGATCGTGATCGCCGGCTTCTGTGTCGCCGTTATCGTCTCCATATGGCTGGCAACGCCGCGTATTGCCGTTGCGTCCGGCACGGCATTTCTTGTCGCGCAGATGCTCGACGTCTCCGTGTTCCACCGGCTGCGCAACGGCGCCTGGTGGCACGCGCCGATGTTTTCCTCGCTGGTCGGTTCAGTGCTGGACACAGTGCTATTTTTCTCGATTGCCATGGCCCCTGCCTTTGCAGGTATAGATGCCTTTTTCGGTATGGAGGACAGCTCGCTCGCCTTCCCGGCGCCGCTGCTTGGCATTGGGCCCGAAGTCGAACTCTGGCAATCGCTGGCTCTGGGCGATTTCCTCGTCAAGCTGATCATGGCTGTGCTGATGCTGGCGCCCTACAAGACCATCCGCGATCTGGTTCTGCGCAAGATGCCCGTGGCGGCTTAAATACCCTCACTCTGGCAGCGCGAATTCCAGAATCATATTGCGCTGCCAGCCGTTGAAATTGTTGTCCGAGCCCATGAGGATGCGCAATTCGCCGCCTGGCGTGCGATGCACCATCAGGCTTTCCATATTGTCGATTTCCGGCCCTTGAGCCGAAACCAGCAACTCGCCGCGCATGAGATTGCCGGGGCGGACTTCGGCGGCGGGCACGCGGCGCAAATTCATGACGAAGCTGAACAACGACACGCCGCGCTCCAGCACCAGCAGATCGCCATTGGGCAGGAAGGCGCAATCGGTAGGGTTGACGATTGGCGAATTGAAATAAGTGAACGGCCCCCGGTCGTTGACGCCCAGCATCTCGCCGCGATGATTGCCGTCGTCGTCCAGCGCCTCCTCGGTAATGAGGATAGTGGAGCCGGCAACAGGGGAAGCTGGCGGCGCGATGCAGATCGATTCCAGCGATTCATTGGTGCGCAGATCGGTCAGCCATTGCGGGATCGGAACCTCCCGTGCCGGACCTCCTGGACGGCCTTCATGAATGGAAAAATCGGCCACCCGCGTTAAATGCTCGAAACTGACGCGCACCCCTGCTGCCACGCCATCGCGCCAGATCGTGTCCATGCCCTCGGCATCGCGCGCATATTGGCGCGGGAGGGGCTGGCCGGATGAGTTTTGGATCGGCTCGATAGTGACGCCGATAAAGCCGAACAGGCGGTCGGCCTCGTCATAAGCCAATTGCCCCGAAACGAAATGTCCGCGATCCGTCACGAAGGCGATGCGTTGATTGTCGCCGGTCTGGGTGACGCTGGACAGGCCGCCAAATGTATCGTCGGGGCTTTGCAGCGTCATGCCACCGCGAAAGATCAGTTTGTCTGCAGGCTGATCAAGTCCAATGCCCTTAAACTGGGTGATCTGCGCCGCGCTCACCGTCGCCTCCACTGCGCTGGCCGGAACGGCCAGAGCCAGAAGCAGCAGGGCGAGCGCGGAGGGCCTGATCATCCCCGGCCCCGCCTTCTGGCCTGCGCCGGCATTTCTTCATCGAACAAGGCCGCCAGCTCATCAGTGAGCGCCCCGGCAAGTTCCTCGGCATCAAGCAGGGTCACGGCACGGCGATAATAGCGCGTCACGTCATGGCCAATGCCGACGGCGACAAGCTGGATCGGCGATCGCGTTTCGATATCCTCGATCACCTGCCGCAAATGGGCTTCGAGATAATTGCCGGCATTGACGGACTGCGTGGAGTCATCGACCGGCGCCCCGTCGGAAATCACCATCAGGATGCGGCGCTGCTCCGGGCGGGCCATCAGGCGCTTGCGCGCCCATTCCAGTGCCTCGCCATCGATGTTTTCCTTAAGCAGGCCTTCGCGCATCATCAGGCCCAGATTGCGGCGCGCATGACGCCAGGGCTCGTCGGCGGACTTATAGATGATATGGCGAATATCGTTCACCCGGCCAGGATTGGCGGGGCGATTGGCTTCGAGCCAGGCTTCGCGGCTCTTGCCGCCCTTCCAGGCGCGGGTGGTGAAACCGAGGATTTCCACCTTCACGCCGCAGCGCTCCAGCGTGCGCGCGAGAATATCGCCGCAGATGGCCGCAATGGTGATCGGGCGGCCGCGCATGGAGCCGGAATTGTCGATCAAAAGCGTCACGACCGTGTCGCGGAAATCGGTGTCGTTCTCGACCTTGAACGAAAGTGCCTGCATCGGGTCGGTGACGACACGGGTGAGACGCGCTGAATCCAGCAGACCTTCTTCGAGATCGAACTGCCAGCTGCGGTTCTGCTTGGCCATCAAACGGCGTTGCAGCTTATTGGCGAGCCGCGCCACCGCCCCGGCAAGGTTTTCGAGTTGCTTGTCGAGCAGTGCGCGCAATTGGTCGAGCTCGTCGGGCGGGCACAGCTCCGCTGCCTTGACGATCTCGTCGTATTTCTGCGTGAAGACCTTGTAATTGAACTGGTTGGACAGCCGCTCACCACCATCCTTGGCTGGCGGGGGCATGGGCGCATCTTCGCCAGCTTCCGCCTCGGCATCCTCGTCGGCATCGGCCATATCGGCCTCCATGCCTTCGACATCGCCGGTTTCTTCGCTTTCGCCAGCCTGCTGGTCTTCTTCGCTCTCTGACTGCTCGTTTTCGCCATCGCCTTGTTCGGGCGACTGGTCCGCACCCTGCGCCTGCTCAGGCTGGCTGTCCTCTGAACTCTCCTCATCGCCATCGGCAGGCTCATCCAAATCGCTTTCGGCGATCAGGTTGAGGTCACGCAGAACGTGCTTTGCGGCCTTAGCGAAATCGTCCTGATTTTCGTAGGCCGAAAGCAGAGCATCAAGCGAGGTGGAGGCCTTGGACTCGATCTCGTTGCGCCAGAGATCGACCAGCGCATGGCCCGACGGCGGCACAGCGACGCCAGCGAGCTTTTCGCGCAGCATCAGACCCAGAGCTTCGGCCAAAGGCGCATCGTCCTTGGCATCGACTTCGGCGAAATTGGCGCGGAACAGCCTGTCTTCCAGCATTTCGTGAATATTGCCGCCCATGCCGGGCATGCGGATGACGCCCAGCGATTCCACACGCGCTTGCTCAAGAGCATCGAAGGCGGCCCGCGCCTGCGGGTCCATAGGGCTCCGCTTGCGATGGCTTTCCGCATCGTGGCTGGCAAGGCGCATGGCCATGGCATCGCCCTGCCCGCGCGCAATGGCAATATCGCGCTTGGTCGGCAGACGCGGCAGGTTGGCTAGACGCGCGCGGTCTGCGGTCAGCAGGGGGCGGTCTGCGGTGAAGCTGACTTCCAGCTCTGCCTTGCCGCCAATGGCGCGCACCGTCGCCCCCATGGCCGATTTGAAGGCCTGGGTCTGATCCGGCTTATTGGCTTTGCTGCGCGGAGGATTTGCCATTGTCTTGTCCCTTAAGACCCCTCACCCCAGCCCTCTCCCCGAAGGAGCGAGGGAGTGGGCTCCGAGGTCTGGACAGCCACCGCGTTTCCTTCGCCCCTTTGGGGAGAAGGTGGCCCGCAGGGCCGGATGAGGGGTCTCCCGGCGGAGCCGGGAGAAGTTATTTACGCCATAACCGCCAGATTGGCGGAGCTTTCCGGCAGGTCTTCGCCGAACACGCGCTGATAGAATTCGGCCACCACCGGGCGTTCGAGTTCATCGCATTTGTTGAGGAAGGTCAGGCGGAAGGCAAAGCCGATATCGCCACCGAAAATGACGGCATTTTCGGCCCAGGTGATGACACCGCGCGGCGACATGACGGTGGAAATATCGCCATTGATGAAGGCCGAGCGGGTGAGATCGGCGAGGCGCACCATATTGGACACCTGCTTCTTGCCCTTTTCGCTCTCGCCATAGCTTTTGTTCTTGGCGAGGACGATGCCGACTTCCTTGTCATGCGGCAGATAATTGAGCGTGGTGACGATGGACCAGCGGTCCATCTGGCCCTGATTGATCTGCTGGGTACCGTGATAAAGACCCGATGTATCGCCCAGGCCAATCGTATTGGTGGTCGAGAACAGCCGGAATGCCGGATGCGGGATGATGACGCGGTTCTGATCGAGCAGGGTCAGGCGACCCGACTGCTCAAGCACGCGCTGGATGACGAACATCACGTCCGGGCGGCCAGCGTCATATTCGTCGAAGACGAGCGCGACATTGTTCTGCACGGCCCAGGGCAGAATACCGTCGCGGAATTCGGTGATCTGCTTGCCGTCCTTGAGCACGATCGCGTCCTTGCCGACGAGATCGATACGCGACACGTGGCTGTCGAGATTGACGCGGACCAGCGGCCAGTTCAACCGCGCCGCAACCTGCTCGATATGGGTCGACTTGCCGGTGCCGTGATAGCCCTGCACCATAACGCGACGATTGAAGGCAAAACCAGCGAGGATCGCCAGGGTCGTGTTGCGGTCGAACAGATAGTCCGGGTCAATCGGCGGCACATGGCTGGTGCGCTCTTTATAGCCCATGACCACCATGTCGGTGTCGATACCGAACAGATCCCGCGCCTTGTATTCGGTGTCGGGCATATTGGCGAATTCAGTCATGGCTGGGCTCTTAAAAAGGAAGAAAGCGTAAGAAAGGCGCTGGCTCTATAGCAGCATTGTGACAGCGCGGGTAGCCTTTGGATCAGCGCCCGCCAATGCCCAACGAAGATGGATCAGCGGACGACGAAGCCGGTTTTCTTGAGATGGGTATAGGCCGCGATCACCGAGCGCAGGCGCTCTTCGGACGATGCATCGCCACCATTGACATCCGGGTGGTGCATCTTGACCAGCGCCTTATAGGCGGCCTTGATCTCGTCGGACTTGGCGTGTTTTGCAAAGCCCAGCGTTTCCAGAGCCCGCCGATCCTGCTCGTTGAGCGGCTTGACCCGCTCGGACGCTGGACGCTTGGCCTGCTGGTAGCGATAGCGCGCGAAGACGCCAAACGGGTCGCCATATTTGTCGCCTGGCTGCGAAGCCGCAGCCTGCCTGCCCGCCGCTTTGGCCGCGCTCGCATTGCCGGTGGCAAAGGTCGAGCGCGACTCGGCCTTAGGCGGCGCATGCAGCGCTTCATCCAGCTCTTCCGGGCTCATGCCCGCAAAATAGTTGAAGGCCTTATTGTAGTGCCGGACATGTTCAAGGCAGAAATTGTGGTACTGCCCTTCCGAGCGCACACCCTTGGGCGCCTTGAACTCGCCGGGCTCCTGGCAGCCTTCCCAGTCGCACTTGATCGTCACCTCTTCGGGCTTTTCTTCCCGACGGGGGCGGACACGGATGGAATCGAAGAGCTTGGATTGCGGTTTCATTGCGCTTAGGTGTGCCTACAAACAGATTTTGGAGCCGCCCCATGTCCATGACAGACACGATCAGAGACAAGCTCACCGAAAAATTCTCGCCCCTCCATCTGGAGGTTATCGACGAGTCTGAAAGCCATCACGGCCACGCCGGCTGGCGCGAGGGTGTCCAAACCCATTTTCGTGTCAGAATCGCGACCCGCAATTTTGACGGCATGAGCCGCGTTGCGCAACACCGTGCGGTGATGGAAACGCTTGACGATGAATTGAAGAGCACGGTGCATGCTCTTGCTATTGAAGTGCTGCCGGCCAGCTAAGCGCCTGCCGCTCAGGCTAGCCGCACGATCCTGACTCTTGAAACTCTCTGACGGTCGCGTTCAAGCACCAGAAACCGAAAGCCATGAGCACTGATCTCATGACCAGGTTCAGGGATCAGCTTGGCAGCGGTGATAACAATGCCAGCAACCGTATTGGCATGCTCATCCGGAAGGCTCCAGTCAAGCAAGCGATTAATATCACGGATAGCAATGCTGGCATCGACGTCGTAGCTGCCATCAGCATTTTTCTTTATGCCAAAAATCGCTTCATCATCCGGCTCGTCGTGCTCGTCAGAAATATCCCCGACAATTTCTTCAATAATGTCCTCAAGGGTCACCAGTCCCTCAAGCACGCCATACTCATCAAGCACCAGCGCCATATGGGAATGCCGCTTGAGAAAAGCGGTCAACTGCACCTGAACCGAGGTCGACTGCGGAATGAACCAGGGCTTGGACATGATCTTGCCGATATCAACCTGCGCCGCATCGCCATTCGCCGCCATCAAAGCCCGCAGCACGTCTTTGGCATGCAGTATGCCCACAATGTTGTCGCTCTCGCCCTCATATAGGGGCAGACGGGTATAGGCGCTTTCAAGCACTGCACGCACCAATTCATCCGCCGATTGGCTCGCATCGAGTGCGGTCATCTGCGTGCGGTGAACCATAACGTCGCTCACGACCAAATCTTTTAGGTCCAGCAGCCCACCCAACATATCGCGGTCGCCCTTGACCACCTCGCCTTCGGAGTGAAGCAGATCGAGCGTGCCGCGAATTTCATCATGACCCGAAATGGCGTTGGCATTGCTGGCATCAAGACCAAAGAGGCGCAGGATGGAATTGACGATGGCCTGAACCGCCAGCGTCACCGGCGCGAAGATCACGACGACGATGCGCACCACCGGCGCAACGGCCAGGGCGAAGCTGTCAGGGCGCAGCAGCGCGATGGTCTTGGGCAGAACTTCGGAAAAGATCACCACCGCCGCCGTCATGGCGATGGTGGCATAGGCAATCCCCGCCTCGCCGAAAACGGCGATCAGCACGCTGGCGGCCAGAGTGGAGGCCAGGATATTAACGACATTGTTGCCAAGCAGGATGGCGCCGATCAGCCGCTCCTTTTCGCGGGTCAGGCTTTCCACCAGAATGGCGCGCTTATCACCGCTGCGCGCCAATTGGTGCATACGCGCTCTCGACGCCGCAGTCAGGGCAGTCTCGGACCCTGAAAAGAAAAAACTCATAGCCAGCAAAACGATGATGCCAGCCGATGTCAGCCAAAGCGCCGATGTCATGTGGACCGCATGTCCTCCAGATAAGATTTTACCTGCGCAGGTTCGACATTTTTTTCGATGAAGGCTTGCCCGATGCCGCGCGTCAAAATGAAAGTCAGCGCCCCGCGCTGGACCTTCTTGTCCTGCGCGATGGCGGCCATCAGCGTGTCGGTGGAGCCGAGTCTTCCGGGAATATCGGCCAATGTGGTGGGCAGACCCGCGCGCTTCAAGTGCGCGGCAACCCGGCCCACATCCTGCCCAGGCGCGAGGCCCAGCTTTGCTGAAAAACCATGGGCCAACACCATGCCGATAGCGACGCCCTCGCCGTGGAGAAGCCGGTCGGAATAGCCCGTGTCCTTTTCCAGGGCATGACCGAATGTGTGGCCGAGATTGAGAAGGGCACGGACGCCGTTTTCCTTCTCGTCTTCGATCACCACGCGCGCCTTATGCGCACAACAGCGAGCCACCGCCTCGCCACGCGCCGGGCCACCATCAAAAATCTCGTCGAGATGGGTATCGAGCCAGTCAAAAAATTCAGGATCGTCGATCAGACCATATTTGGCGACTTCGGCATAACCGGCGGCAAATTGCCGCCGATCAAGACTGTTCAGCGCAGAAAGGTCGGCCAGCACCAGCTTGGGCTGATGGAAAGCACCGACCAGATTCTTGCCATGCGGGGAATTGATACCGGTCTTCCCGCCGACCGAGGAATCCACCTGTGCCAGCAGCGAGGTCGGCATCTGCACAAAATCCATGCCGCGCCTTGTGACCGAGGCCGCAAAGCCGGCCAGATCGCCAATGACACCACCGCCCAGCGCGATCACCAGATCGCCGCGCTCGAGTTTAGCGGCAAGCAGGCCCTCAACCACCTTTTCCAGCATGGCATAATTCTTGGTGCCCTCGCCCGCCGGGACGGTGATGACATCATAGCTGAGGCCCGCTGCGTCGAGCGAAGCGGCAAGGCGCGGCAACTGCGCCTTGGCGACATTTTCGTCGGTAACGATACCGTAGCGGCGTCCGGGGAATTTTTCAGCGAGAATAGCGCCGGCTTCGGCGATAAGATTGGGCCCAATCAGAATATCATAAGCGCGCTCGCCCAGAGCGACATGAACCGTGTGATCGATCTGCGTCATGGCTTGGACGGGTCCTGCTTGAGATAATGATGGACGGCGCTGACCACATCGCCCGCCACATTGTCCTGCGGCACGTCTCGGCTCATCACCGTGATGTCGGCTTCTGCATAGATCGGATAGCGGTCCTCGATCAGCTTTTCTAGGGTGGCCCTGGGGTCGGCGGTTTTGAGCAAAGGTCGGTTAGAGCGACGCGATACCCGCTCGAACAAGATATCGAGATCGGCCTTGAGCCAGACCGAAACCGCCTCGGCCTTGACCAGAGCCCGCGTCTCTTCATTGACAAAAGCGCCGCCGCCCGTCGCCAGCACGATATCGCGCTCCTTGAGCAACCGGGCAATCACTCGCGTTTCTCCAGCGCGGAACTCGGTCTCGCCGCGCTGCTCGAAAATTTCGGGAATGCTCATCTGCGCCGCGCGCTCGATTTCCTCGTCGCTATCGATGAATTGGCGGCCAAGGCGGTTGGCAAGACGACGTCCCACTGTGGTTTTGCCAGCGCCCATCATACCTACCAGCACCAGAGGTTTGCCGGCTAGCCTGTTGGCCAGTGCCCGGGCGCGTGCGTGCCGCGACCCGTTTTCCGTCCTGCTCAAGTGCCGCACCCTCCGCTCATCGCCGCTATCAATCTGTCCCCGCTCCTGCTGTCAAGCCGAACACATAGAGAGGTTGATCCTTACGCCCATTTCCGCAAGATGGAGAAAGGAACGCGATGGCAACCTTTTGCGCCTACACTCAGCTCGACGCGGCTCACAGGACGACCATGCCCACTCTTTTTCGCCTGCTGATCATTGTGCTTTTTCTTGGCGGTCTTGCCTATGCCGGCATGTTCGCACTCGTCACCTTCGTCGAGGTCGAGCCCAAGGAAGTGACTCAGCGCATACCCACACGCGATCTATTGGGTGAAACCGGTGCGCCGGGAGGCGCGGGCACCAATCTGCCACAGCCGAACATCACGACCACTCCCGCGGCGGGACAATGAGCGGCCAGCACCTGATCGCAGCCTTTCTCGAAATGATGAGCGCCGAACGCGGCGCGGCAGCGAATACAATCGAAGCCTATAGCCGCGATCTGGCGGACTATTCCGCTTTCGTGGCGGCAAAAAAACAGTCGCTGCTTGATTGCCCACGCGAAACCGTCACTGAATGGCTCGATGACCTCAAGGATCAGGGTTTTTCGGCCTCATCCAGCGCCCGGCGTCTCTCTGCCATTCGACAATTCCACAAATTCTTATGTGCCGACGGCATGCGTGGGGACGACCCGACCCGCATCGTCGCCAGCCCAAAATCCCGTCGCGCCCTGCCCAAAGTGCTATCGGTGGACGAAGTCTCCAAACTTCTCGAGCGCGCGGAAAGCGACATCAGCGACCCAAAGAAAACGCCCAAAGAGCAGGTTTCGGCGCATCGGCTCTATGTGCTGCTCGAAATGCTCTATGCCACCGGTATGCGCGTGTCCGAACTGGTCAGCCTGCGCCGGGCCGCCGTCATGCGCGACGCCAGTTTCATCACGGTCAAGGGCAAGGGCAGCAAGGAGCGCATCGTGCCGATGAACGATCGTGCTCGCGATTCCGTGCGCAAGTGGATATCCACCCTACCCCCCGGCCCCTTCCTGTTTCCGGCCAATGGCGAGGACGGCTATCTGGCGCGGCAAGTGTTTGCCCGCGACCTCAAAGATCTCGCCACCAGCATCGGTATTTCTTCCGCCCGTGTGGCGCCACACGTCTTGCGTCATGCCTTTGCCAGCCACCTTCTCGCGGGTGGGGCCGACCTGCGCGTGGTGCAGATGCTCTTGGGGCATGCTGATATTTCCACCACGCAAATCTACACCCATGTGCTGGATGAAAAGCTGCGCAATCTGGTGGAAAGCCATCATCCTTTGGCCAATGATTGAGTTCGTCCCCACCAATTGCCAACCATTTTGCCGCTAAACCTTGACTTGCGATTGCACCCTCGCCACTTTCCGGCCACTTTAAGGCGCAAGAGCAGCGCTGTGCTTGCGCGCGATAATTCAGACCCTTACGGGCGGTGGGATGCAATCTTATCTCGATTTTGAAAAGCCGGTTGCCGATCTTGAAGCCAAGATCGTCGAACTCAAGTCGCTGGCGGCGAACGATTCCGCCGTGTCCATCGACGAGGAAGTGAACCGGCTCTCGGCCCGCGCCGAAGAAGCGCTGGTCGAAATCTACCGCAAGCTCACGCCCTGGCAGAAAACGCAGGTGGCCCGCCATCCCCAGCGCCCGCATTTTTCTGACTATGTGCGCACCCTGATCACCGAATGGCAGCCGCTGGCCGGCGACCGCAAATTCGGCGAAGACGCTGCCCTCCAGGCCGGCTTTGGTCGCTTCAACGGCATGCCCGTCGCCATTCTGGGTCAGGAAAAGGGCAATTCCACCGAAACCCGCCTCAAGCACAATTTCGGCATGGCCAATCCCGAGGGCTACCGCAAGGCCGTCCGCATTATGGAAATGGCTGACCGCTTCTCCATTCCCGTCCTGTCCTTTGTCGACACGGCCGGTGCCTATCCCGGTATCGGCGCTGAAGAGCGCGGCCAGGCCGAAGCCATTGCCCGCTCTACCGAAAAGGGTCTTGAGCTGGGCGTGCCCAACCTTGCCATCATCATCGGTGAAGGCGGCTCGGGCGGCGCCATCGCCATCGCCACCGCCAATCGCGTTCTGATGCTGGAAAATTCGATCTATTCGGTGATTTCGCCCGAAGCGGGTGCCTCCATCCTGTTCCGCGACGCGGGCCGGGCGCAGGACATGGCCACCGCCCAGAAAATCACCGCGCAGGACCTGCTCGGCTTCGGCGTCATCGACGGCATCATTCCCGAGCCCACTGGCGGCGCACATCGCCATCATGGTTCGGTGATGGACTCCACACGCGCCGCAATCGACAAGTTCCTCAAGGATTTCGACGGCAAGTCACGGCTCGAAACCCGCGAACACCGTCGCGAAAAATTTCTTGCCATCGGCACCTCGCTCTAAGCTGGTTCTGGCGACATCTAAAAAGCCGTCTCCTCGGGAGGCGGCTTTTTTGTTGGGCGATATGCACACACAACAGCGTGAGCACCCCATATCGCGGGGTAGTATTTGCTGGCGGTAAAGGCTTCATTCACCGCCTTGGTTCATCCTGCATAAACCAAGCCCCAGAAGGGGCAGTGTTCGCTATTCGGACGTTATCCCCGTGTCTGTTTCCCTCTTCCATCGCCTCGGCGCATTCGTGATCATCTGCTGGCTGGCCGTCGGGCTTGCCGCCTGTTCGAGCTTCGTCAAGGGCGGAGACAACAGGCACAACGTGCCGCTTTCAGGCGGCGTGGTGCAGGGTCTGCGCAATATGGGCTCTTCGCCCGGCGAAGCGATGCTCGTGCGCATCTTCAAGGAAGAAGCCGTACTCGAAGTGTGGAAGCGCACCAGCGCCGGCCCCTACAAGCTCTTCAAGACCTACGAAATCTGCGCTTTTTCAGGCGAGCTTGGCCCCAAATTCAAGGAAGGCGACCGCCAGAGCCCCGAAGGGTTCTCGACGATCACGCCGGGCCTGATGCATCCCAAATCCAATTACTATCTGGCCTTCAATACCGGCTTCCCCAACAAGTTCGACCGCGCCCATGGCCGCACTGGCTCCAATCTCATGGTTCATGGCGACTGCTCGTCGAGCGGCTGTTACGCCATGACCGATCAGGGCGTAGCCGAGATTTACGCGCTGGCCCGCGAAAGCTTTAAAGGCGGCAATACCAGCTTCCAGTTGCAGAGCTTCCCCTTCCGCATGACTACAGCCAATCTGGCGCGTCATTCGTCCAGCCCACATCTTGAATTCTGGAAAAACATCAAGACGGGATACGATCATTTCGAGCTGACCAAGACCCCGCCTGTCTGGGATGTCTGCGAAGGCCGCTATATCTTCAACCCGGCCTCATCGGGCCCGCTCGACGCGCTCGGCCCCTGCCCGCCGACGATCCCCAATGCGGCGCTCACCGCCAAGCAGCAGGCAGATGAAGCTGCGCTCGCCAATCAGGCCGGTGCAATTCAGAAAGCTGCCGAGCGCAAGGCCGCAGAAGAAGCGGCGCTCAAGCAGCGCAGCGAAGCTGTAGGCGGCTTTTTCAATGGCATCGGCAATGTGTTTGGTGGCAATCCAGGCCAGAACCCCAATATCAAGCCCGTCATTTCCGGCAAGCCAGCCACCCTGCCAACACCAGTCAACCAGCGTCCCCGGTAAAGTGACAAACGGGCCGGATCAAAATTCGGCCTCAGATTAGTGGGATGGCCTGCGCGCAAAGCCAGTCGGAGACGTCTCGTGGACCAGCCGGATAAAGAGCGCTCCGATCATGACGACAAAATCCTGCTAACGCGAGAAATGCGTGAAGATCATGAGCTGCCAAAGTATGCGAAAAACGCGCGCCAGCCGAAGCCATCACGCCTGGGCGGCATCGCCCTCGTCATTGGTCTGGCGGGGCTGGCTTTTGGCCTTGCAGGACTAGGCGCCGCAGCATGGCTCTATAATGAAGGTCAGGCCGAAACCCGCCGCCTGGCGTCTGATATCGCGCAATTGCGCGTGAGCCTCGATCTTTACGCCAGAGGCGCAGGATCAGCCAGCGATGCGGACGATACCGACCTGACCGATCTCTCCAACCGCCTTGCTGTCCTCGAGCAAAATTGGCGCACCTCTTCTGTGCCCCTCCCCAACGCCAGCGCTCCCCCGGCCTCCACCGCTTCGAGCGAGGATTGTCTGCCATCCGGCATGCGCATTCTCGTGGCAGAGGGCGATTCCTATCCCATCTGCGGAGAGGCGTCGGCCAAGGTCGATATCGGGCAGGTCGCCAATGGCTATGTCATGCTGCTCGATGGCACCACCATCGCCTCTGGCGGCTCCACCTTCCTGCCCGGCACCCAATGCACGATCGGGGTCACGTCCAGCGGCGATGAGGGACTGACCGGTTACGCCGAAATCCGCGTCACCTGCTGAAACAAAAAGGCCCGGTCAAAACCGGGCCCTTTGCTATTATTCGGCGGCTTCTTGCGCAGCGGCTTCGGCCTCAGCGGCCTCCTGAGCGTCGAACTTAGCCTTGAGATCGGCGTCTTCGATCTTGATTTCTACACCAGCCATCAGCTCGTCCACCTTCTCGGTGAAGGAGCGCATCAGCAGCTGATTCTGGATTTGCGGCGCGACCTGCTCGAAGCTGGGCGGAGCCGACTGGCGCTTTTCTTCCAGCTTGATGATGTGCCAGCCAAACTGCGACTGCACCGGCGCCGAGACGTCGCCCACATTGGCCAGAGCGAAAGCGGCGTCCTCAAAGGGTTTCACCATCATGCCATGGCCGAAAAAGCCAAGATCGCCGCCATTGGCTGCGCCCGGATCGATGGAATGCTCCTTGGCCAATTCGGCAAAATCAGCGCCGCCATCAAGCTCGGCCTTGATCTGGTTGGCCTCTTCTTCGCTTTCGACCAGAATGTGGCTGGCGCGCACTTCATCCTGCGGCTCGAACTGCTGCACGAAAGCGTCATATTCGGCCCGCGCAGCATCTTCGGTCACGGCACCGGCAATAGCCTCGTTGAAATAAGCGCGACGCAGCGCGCGCTCTTCGAGATATTTCTGCCGCTGGGCGAAAATCTCGGTCTGGTCCATGCCTGCTTCCCGCGCGGCACCAGACATCACTTTCATGTCGATCAGAATGCGAACCAGAAAGGCCCGGCGCTCTTCAGGCGGCATCTGCGCCAGATCCTGCGCCATATCTTCGGCGGCAAAGGCCAGGTCGGCTTCGGTGATCGGTTCATCGCCCACCATGGCAACCACGGCATCGGCATTTTCAATGGCCTGTCCTTGGGCCATAACGCCCGCAACGGAGGTTGCCGCCATGAGCACGGCGAGGCTGACGGCGCGCATCAGGCGCACAGAGGAATTCCGCATGAGATCGCTTTTCTCCTGAGCCGGACAATAATGCCGGCATGGTCAATTTCGTGTCCCGTTTCCGCTCGCATGGCAGAAAGGCCAAATTGTGCCTTAAGCAAAGACGATTACCGCGTCTTCATTTGTGCCTGCTATGCCCGCAAGGCTTGAGACTGCAAGTTGTGTCGCCCAATTCGCATACGTTGACAAGGCGGGACCCCACTCTTACATCTCACCCGCTTTTCGACAAAGCATACCCACTTGCTGCATCCAACAATGCGCAATGGATATGCGAGACAGAAATATAGGGAACCGGAAAGGCTTCCCCCAGTTCTGACGAGGCGAAATGGGACGGCTGACGCACCCATGAATGATGCGCCGCCTGACCCAACGCCCCGCCGCCGACACAAAAAGGACCACGAACATGGCACTTGCTGCGCTTGCCCGAAAAATTTTCGGGTCACCGTCCGACAGGCAGGTCAAGCGGTATCAGGGCAAGGTTGCGGCGATCAACGCGCTCGAACCCGAACTGGCCAAACTCAGCGATGACGCGCTGAGAGCCCGGACCGCCGAATTCAAAGCGCAACTGGAACAGGGCGCCAAGATCGACGATCTTGTTGTGCCCGCCTTTGCCACCGTTCGCGAGGCCGGCAAACGTGCATTGGGCATGCGTCATTTCGACACTCAGCTCATTGGCGGCATGGTCATGAACGACCGCTCCATTGCCGAAATGCGCACCGGTGAAGGCAAGACGCTGGTTGCGACCCTGCCCATGTATCTCAATGCGCTGACCGGCAAGGGCGCGCATCTGGTGACGGTCAACGACTATCTCGTGCGCCGCGACGCGCAGTGGATGGGCCAGCTCTATGGTTACCTGGGTCTGTCCACCGGTATCGTCGTGCCCGGCATCAACGACAGTGAGCGCAAGGCAGCTTATGCCTGTGACATCACTTACGGCACCAATAATGAGCTCGGCTTCGACTATCTGCGCGACAACATGAAATATACCCGCGCCCAGATGGTGCAGCGCGGGCATGAATTCGCCATTGTCGACGAAGTGGACTCGATTCTCATCGACGAAGCCCGCACGCCGCTGATCATTTCCGGCCCTGCCGAAGACCGCTCGGACCTCTATATCAAGATGGATGGCCTGATGCCGCTGATCGGCGAAGGCGATTTCGAGATCGAGGAAAAGCATCGCTCGGCCACCTTCACCGATCAGGGTGTCGAAAAGCTCGAAGCCGCACTGGCTGAAGCCGGGCTGCTTAAAGGCGGCTCGATGTATGACGTGGAAAACGTCATCCTCGTCCACCACGCCAATTCGGCCCTGCGCGCCCACAAGCTGTTCCGCAGGGACAAGGACTATATCGTCCGCCAGACCGCCGAAGGCGGCGAAGTGGTCATCATCGACGAATTCTCCGGCCGCATGATGCCAGGTCGCCGCTATTCCGAGGGTCTGCATCAGGCGCTGGAAGCCAAGGAAGGCGCCAAGATCCAGGCTGAGAACCAGACTCTGGCCTCGATCACCTTCCAGAACTATTTCCGCCTCTACAAGAAGCTGGCCGGCATGACCGGCACGGCAGCGACGGAAGCAGAAGAATTTGGCGATATCTATGGCCTGGGCGTCACCACCGTGCCGACCAATCTGCCGGTGCAGCGTATCGACGAAGACGACGCCATCTATCGTACGGCAGCGGAAAAGTTCGACGCCATCGCCGATCTCATCAAGGAATGCCAGGATCGCGGCCAGCCCGTGCTCGTCGGCACGACCTCGATCGAAAAATCGGAAATGCTGGCCGATATTCTGCGCACCAAGAATGTCGGGCACATGAACGTGCTCAATGCCCGCCACCATGAGCAGGAAGCTTTCATCGTTGCCGATGCCGGTCTGCCCGGTGCGATTACCATCGCCACCAATATGGCTGGTCGCGGCACCGACATTCAGCTCGGCGGCAATCTCGAAATGCGCATCCAGAAAGAGGCCGAGGGCCTTGAAGGCGACGCGCGCGAAGCTAAGATCACCGAGATCAAGGCCAAGATCGCCGAAGACAAGGCCAAGGCGCTTGCTGCTGGTGGTCTCATGGTTATCGGCACCGAACGCCATGAATCGCGCCGTATCGACAACCAGCTGCGCGGCCGTTCGGGCCGCCAGGGCGATCCGGGTCATTCGAAATTCTTCCTCTCGCTTCAGGATGACCTGATGCGCATCTTCCCCATCGAGAGCATGGATTCCATGCTCGGCAAGCTGGGGCTGGAACAGGGCGAGAGCATCACCCATCCATGGGTCACCAAGGCCATTGAGCGCGCTCAGGGTAAGGTGGAATCGCGCAACTTCGATATCCGCAAGAACATCCTCAAATACGACGACGTGATGAACGATCAGCGCAAGGTGATCTTCGAACAGCGTCTCGAATTCATGGATGCCGACGATGTCAGCGAAACCATCACCGAGATGCGCCATGGCGTCGTCGAAAACGTGGTGTCACGCGCCATCCCGGCTCGCTCCTATCCCGAACAGTGGAACACCGAGCAGCTCGCTTCCGCCGCCAAGACCTATCTCAATATCGACATTCCCGCCGCCGAATGGGCTGCCGAAGAAGGTATCGATGCCGAAGTGGTCGAAGACCGCATCCGCGAGGCCTCTGACGCCCTGATTGCAGCCAAGGAAGAAAAATACTCGGCCAACATCATGCGTCAGGTGGAGAAGTCCATCCTGCTGCAATCTGTGGATGGCCTCTGGCGCGAGCATCTGGTCATGCTCGACCATCTGTCCAAGGTCGTCGGCTGGCGCGGTATCGCCCAGCGCGATCCGCTCAACGAATACAAGCAGGAAGCCTATGAGCTGTTCCAGGCGCTGCTGGCCAATCTGCGTGAGCTGGTGACCACTCAGCTCAGCCATATCGAGCTGCAGATTCGCCAGCCCGAGCCGCCGCCGAGCCCGGATATGAGCCGCCTGACAACCAGCCATATCGATCCGATTACTGGCGAGAATGACGCGGAAGGCGACAATGTGGCCAGCCGCGATGGCCTGCCGCCGGTCGATCCCAAACTGCTTGCCGGCGTCTCTCGTAACGCCCCCTGCCCCTGCGGTTCGGGCAAGAAGTTCAAGCACTGCCACGGCGCTTTCGCCTGATCGGCAGCGGACGGAAATAACAAAGGGCGGCTCACGGGCCGCCCTTTTTGCTGCGTGGACCAATCCTCAACGCGGAACCAAAACCGCTTTTGCTGACTTTGCTTTTACCCGGTGTGCGGCCCAAGGTCTGCGCGCGGCTACAAGCGTCAAGGATAAGCGTCAGTGTTCAAGCCATTTGTCATCAATCCTCCGGTGTTTTTCGGAGCCCTTTTCATCATCGGTATCTTTATGGCCGTCGGCATTGTCTTTCCCAGCCAGGCCGACGAAATCTTTGCCAGCATGCAGGCCGGTATTCTGAGCAGCTTCGGCTGGCTCTACCTCCTCGCTGTCGGCGTCATCCTCGCCGCCATGCTGCTGCTGTGCCTGTCGCGCTATGGCGCGCTCAAGCTGGGACCTGACGATTCGACGCCCGATTTCAGCTTTCCCTCCTGGATCGCCATGCTGTTTGCTGCCGGCATGGGCATTGGCCTCATGTTCTATGGCGTGGGCGAGCCGATGACGCATTACATGGCCCCGCCGACAGCCGCCCCGGAATCAGTCGCGGCGGTGCGCGAAGCCATGGCAGTGACCTTCTTTCATTGGGGTATTCACGCCTGGGCGGTCTATGCCGTTGTCGGCCTTTCGCTGGCCTATTTCGGCTATCGCTACAATCTGCCGCTCACCATCCGCTCCGGGCTCTATCCGCTGCTCAAGGAGCGCATCAATGGCCCAATAGGTCATGCCGTTGATATTTTCGCCGTTGTCGGCACCGTCTTCGGTATTGCCACCTCGATGGGCGTGGGCGTCACGCAGATCAATGCCGGGCTCAATTTCCTGCTTGGCGTGCCGGTCGCCGTCCCGGTGCAATTGGTGATCATTGCCATCGTCACCGGCCTGGCGACCTTGTCCGTGGTCAGCGGGCTCGATAAGGGCGTGCGCATTCTCTCCGAGCTCAACCTCGTCGTCGCCATCCTGCTCATGCTCTTCGTGCTGTTCATGGGCCCGACTGCCGAACTGTTCCGCGATCTGGTGCAGAATCTGGGGCTTTATCTCGACAGCATGGTGCTGCGCACGTTCAACATCTACGCCTATGAACCAACGCCATGGATCGACGCCTGGACGCTGTTCTACTGGGCCTGGTGGATTTCCTGGTCGCCGTTCGTGGGCATGTTCATTGCCCGCATTTCGCGTGGCCGCACCGTGCGCGAATTCATCACCGCCGTGCTGTTCATCCCGGCAGGCTTCACCTTTGTGTGGATGACCGTATTCGGCAACACTGCCATTTTCATCGATAGCACAGTTGCCGGCGGCGCGCTCGGCACCGCTATCGCCAGTGATCTCTCTGTCGGCCTGTTTGAATTTTTCACCTATCTGCCCTTCCCCGCCATCACCTCGACGCTGGCGGTAATCCTTGTCGGCGTCTTCTTCGTCACCTCCGCCGATTCCGGCTCGCTGGTCGTCGATGCCATTGCCGCAGGGGGCGAAACCGAGACCACCACAACCCAGCGGGTGTTCTGGTGTACCTTTGAAGGCGTGGTGGCCGCTGTGCTTCTGCTTGCAGGAGGCCTCGGCGCACTGCAATCGGCCACTATCGCCAGCGCTCTACCCTTCACCCTCGTGATTCTGGCCTTGCTCTGGTCGCTGCTGACCGGCATGCGCGCCGATCTTGCCCAGCAGATGCGCCATGTCGAAGGGGGCAGCGCCCCGGCGCAACCTGCCGCTGGCATCACTTGGCAGCGCCGCTTGACCCTTATTCTCAAGGCGCCGAGCAAACGCGAGATTGAAGCCTTTATTTCAGGACAGGTACGTCCGGCGCTCGAACAGGTGGCGCAGGAATTGACCAATCGTGGTCGCGCCGCCAGCGTCGAGGAAACCGAGGATGGTTCTCTCGCCCTTCGTGCACCAGCCGAAGGCGTCCGCGATTTTGTCTATGGCGTCACCCTGGCCAGCCATCCCGTTGCAGTGCTGTCTCACCTTGCTGCGGGCAAGCCAGAGCAGCGCTACGAGGCGCGAACCTATTTTTCCAGCGGTACACGCGGCTACGATGTCATGGGACTGGGACGAGACCAGTTGATCGCCGATATTCTCGTTCAGTTCGAACGCTATCTGCAACTGGTCAAGGCGCCCGACGTGCAATTGCTGCATGCCGCGCCCGAACATGTGGCAGGGACCTGATCCCGGCCACGGACTGCCTTGCGCGCGTCGCACCTTTGGGGCACACCAAGGCAGTCTTTTTGCCCGCTCAAGGTTTCTGCCATGGCCGCCCATCCGGTTTCGCCCCTCGCCCCCAAATCCTACCCGGACCTGCCCGCCATTGAAGGCGCACGCTTTGCTACGGCTGAAGCGGGCATCAAATACAAAAACCGCACCGATGTGCTGCTGATGGCCTTTGACGAGGGCACCACCGTTGCCGGTGTTCTGACCCGGTCCCAATGTTCGTCGGCTGCTGTCGAGCTTTGCCGCGAAAACCTCGTGAATGGGGTCGCTCGTGGCCTTGTGGTCAATTCCGGCAATTCCAATGCCTTTACCGGCATGAAGGGCCGCGAAAGCGTGCGCTACATCACCAAGGTCGCCGCAAAGGCGCTTGGCTGCGATCCTTCGGAAGTGTTTATCGCCCAGACCGGGGTGATCGGCGAATTGATCGATGCGTCCAAATTCGATGGCGTGCTCGACGAAACCGCGACGCGCATGAATGCCCTGCCCTGGATCGAGCCTGCCAAGGCCATCATGACCACCGACACCTTCCCTAAACTGTCGGGCGCCGTGCTCGAGATCGACGGTGTCGAGGTCAAGATCAACGGCATCGCCAAGGGCTCCGGCATGATCGCGCCCGACATGGCCACCATGCTGAGCTTTGTTGTTACCGACATGCCCATCGCCGCGCCGGTTCTGCAGGCACTGCTGGCCAAGCACAATCAGACCAGCTTCAATTCCATCACCGTCGACAGTGACACCTCCACGTCGGACACCCTGCTCGCCTTCGCCACCGGCAAGGCCAAGGTCGAGCCCATCGACAGCCTCGATGATCCCCGCGCCGAAATTTTCGGGCAGGCGCTGTCGGACGTGCTGTTCGAACTCGCCATCCATGTCGTCCGCGATGGCGAAGGCGCCACCAAGCAGGTGTCCGTGCATGTTGAAGGCGCAGTCTCGGACGATAGCGCCTTCCGCATCGCAAAGGCCATTGCCGACTCACCACTGGTCAAGACCGCCATTGCCGGCGAAGACGCCAATTGGGGCCGCGTGGTCATGGCCGTCGGCAAGGCCGGTGAACCCGCCGACCGCGACCGCCTCGCCATCCGCTTCGGCGATCTGACCGTTGCCCGCGACGGCGAGCGCGCTGCCGGCTACGACGAAGCCGCGACCAGCGCCTATATGAAGGGCGAGGATCTGGAACTGACCGTCAGCCTTGGCCTCGGCGACGGCAAGGCTACGGTCTATACCTGTGACCTTACCCACGGCTATATCACCATCAATGGCGACTACCGGAGCTGACATGACGCTGCCGGATGTTGAGACGTTTGAGCGGGCCGGGCTCAAAACCTGGCCCGGCATCACTGTCGAATGGGACCGCTCCTGGGTGCGCCGGGAAGCAGGCGGCTATACCAAACGCGCCAATTCCACCCAATGTTTTGATCCCGATGATTTCGAGGATGCCGACCTGCGGGTGATCTCGGCGGCGTCGTGGATGGTGCGGCACAAGATCAAGCCGGTCTTCCGCACCACGCCGCTTTCTGCCCCCGAACTCAATGCGGAACTGGACGAGGCGGGATGGCAGAGTATTGATCCGAGCCAATTGCTGGCCATGGAGCTGGGTGACGTCGAGCCCGATGCCGAGGCACAAATTCTGCCGGTGCGCGATCCGAAATTTCTCGCCGTGGCCAAGCGCCTGCAGGGCTATAGCGATGCCAATATGGCGGCAATGGAGAACCTGCTCGCCGCGTTCACAGTGCCAGCCGCAGGCGTGGTCCTGACCCGCAATGGCGAGGCGGTCGCTTCCTCGATCATGGCGGTGGCCGACGGCATCGTCATCACCGGCAACGTGGTGACCGACCCAACCCGACGCCGTCAAGGCCTCGGCAGCGCCATGATGCGCTCAGGCCTTGCCTGGGCAAAAAGCGAGGGCGCCAAGTTTGCGGCGCTCAATGTCCAGTCCGATAATGACGCGGCCAAAGCGCTCTATGCGGGCCTCGGCTACACCTATCAATACGATTACATCTATCGCATTCCCAAGGCCGTCTCATGACCCAAAAGCCGATCCTGCTTGTTGTCGCCTGCGCCCTCGTCGATACGGATCGCCGCGTCCTCATCGCCCAGCGCCCCGAGGGCAAGCATATGGCTGGCATGTGGGAATTTCCCGGCGGAAAGCTGGAGCCCGGCGAGACACCCGAAGCCGCGCTGATCCGCGAGTTACGCGAGGAACTGGCCATCGAGACCAAGGAGGCGTGTCTCGCACCACTATCCTTTGCCAGCCATTCCTATGAGCATATGCACCTTTTGATGCCGCTCTATGTCTGCCGCAAATGGCAGGGCACGCCCACGGCAAGCGAGCACAAGGCGCTCAAATGGGTGCGTCCGCAGACCCTGCGCGATTATCCCATGCCGCCCGCCGACGAGCCGCTGATCGCCGCTCTGTGCGACCTGCTTTAGCCGTCTAGCGGCCAGCCACGACCTTATAACGCTGCCCCGGCACCACCGCGTCGCCGGGATAGAGGTTGTTAAGGATATAGAACAGGTCTCGGCCACCGGAGATGTTCGCCATTTGCCGCGCCAAGGCGTCCGCACTGTCGCCAGCCTTGGCTGTCACCAGCCGGATGGAAAGTGGCCGGATCTGATTAAGATCGGCGGCGGTCGTGCGCCGGAAGCTCTGAATCGTAGCTTCGGCACCCTGCTTGAAGCGCGCACTATCGGCCTTGGCGGCGAAGATGAAGCGATAGACTTCGCCATCGAGCCGCATGACCGCGACGCGGAAGAACCACTGATCGGTCTGCGCCAGCCCCGAGGCCATCTCGATGCCGTTATAATTATGCGCAGCGACGGTGTCGGCCTTGAGCCCGGCAATCCAGCCGGATTTGAGGTAATCGGTCAGCGCCATATTGGGCTGCACGACGGCGCTGTCGAAGCGCACTGCCTCCCCATCGCCCGCAACGCCAACAACGGCACTCTGCGAATTCTGCAGCGAATAGCCGGACGGAACCGCAAACGTAAATTTGGAGGCCGAATGGATGAAGCGCTGGCCGACAATGGTGCCCTGCGATGGGCTGTCGCCGAAAGTGAGGCCTGATATAGCCGAGAGATAACCCTCGCGGTCGGTTTCCCCGCCACCAGCGGCACCAAACATGCCGCGCGCCGTATTCATAGCCGTCTCGATGCGCGAAGGCGTGGAGGGATGGCTGGACAGGAACCCATCATCGCCCGCCGCCGTGCCGGACGAGAAGGAGGCAAATCGGCTCATTACGCCAAGGAAGCGCGCCGCAGCCTGTGAATCATAACCCGCCTTACCAGCGAACTTGATGCCTTCACGATCGGCCTCAAGCTCCTGATTCTGGCTGAATGAGGCGAGCGACTGCCGTGTGCGGTTAGCCGTAGCGTCGGTCGATGTATCGCCACCGAAAATGCCTGTAATCACGCGATCCACGATCTGGGTATTGCGCGTCTTGTCGGTGCGCGCGCGGGCATGGCGCAGGGTGACGTGGGCGATTTCATGCGCCAGAACGGCGGCGAGCTCGCTGGTGTCGGACGCCAGCGCCAGAATACCGCGCGTCACATAGATATAGCCGCCCGGCAGGGCGAAAGCGTTGACCTCGGACGTATCGAGGATCGTTACCTGAAATTGTGCATTGGGCTGGTTGGAGGCGGCAAGCAGGCGGCTGACAATGCGCGCCACCATGATTTCGGCCTGCCGATCCTCGTAGACACCACCATAGGCGGCAATGATACGGGGATGCTCGCGCAGACCGAGAACGGAATCGTCGGGATCGGCGCCTGTCGGCGTCACATTAGGCGCAGGAGTGTCGCCCGTCCGGCCAATGCTGACATTGGAACCCGTCAGCGACGAACAGGCAGCCAGAGCCACAAGGCTTACTGCCAAGACACTCACACGCAGCACTCTCTTACCGGGAAGCGCTCTCATGGCCTCGCCACAACCTCGATCTGCTCGGGATGGGTCACTTCGATGCGCGGGCCATCCCGCTCATCCACCCAGCCACGAATGCGCACCAGCGCACCTTCCAAAACCAGCGGATCGACACCATCCCGCTCGAACAGGCGGAGCGCCGACGCTTCGATCACGGCGGTGAAGTCTTCTTTCCAGAACCGGCCAAAATTGAGATAGACGCGCGAGCCATTCTTGTCGGCCAGCAACACCCGTCCCTCGACCAATTCATAATCTCCCACCCGTTCGAGAATCTCGTCCGGGCGATCCGCCAGCCGCACGCTGTAATAGGGATCGGCCCAGATTCCAAGCCGCGCCTGTCGTGCCCGGGCTTCGCCCGCGAAAAGTTGATCGAGACATTTGCGATTATCGGGGAAAGAATAGACTCGTGCCCAGCCCGCTTCCACCATCGCCCCCTGCGCCCAGACTGGCCCGTCATCGCTCTCGATGAGTAAATGAGCCAAGGCGCGACCATAGCGGTCCTTTTCCTCGCCACCATAACCGAGCTGCACAGATTTGCCCAAAGCCAGAGCCGCAAGGGCATCTCGGGCCTCATGCGCCAGCGGCCAATCCTCATGACCATCACGCCCCAGCGCCAGTTTAGGGGCCTGCGTGCCGATCAGGCGGACCGAGAGGCCTGAATCCAGCAGCACGGTGTCGCCATCGACCACCTCGGTCACCAGCCCACCTTGCACGACGCGCAAGCCTTCGCAGGCCATGATCGGCCCGGTGCTCACCAGTATGGCAGCGGCAAGAGAAGCAATAGCAGTGCGACGCAAACGAACGCCCTCAAAAAATACTTCATTCACCATGCACATAAATACGGCAAAAAAAGATTACCTGCCGGTGACGATTGTTTTCAAACAGACGCATTGCCAACCACATCTGCAAGGACGAAGCTACGCGGGGAGGATCAGGCATGACCCAGCAGAGCGGCACGATCAGAACCGGCACGGCGGGATGGGTCTATGCCCCATGGCGCGGCACCTTCTTTCCCTCCGGCCTCGTGCAGAAAAAAGAGCTGGCCTATGCCGCCAGCCGCCTCACCAGCATCGAAATCAACGCCACCTTTCGCGCCAATCAAAAGCCGGAAAGCTTTGCGCGCTGGGCCGCCGAAACGCCCAAAGGGTTTCAGTTTTCCATCAAGGGCCCGCAATTGGTCACCCATATCCGCCGTCTCAGGAATTGCGAGCCGGAACTGGCCAGTTTCTTCGCCTCCGGACCTTTGGCGCTGGGTGACAGGCTCGGACCCTTTGTCTGGCAATTGCCGCCAAATCTGGCTTTTGACGGCAAGATACTGGACGCCTTCCTCGCTCTTCTACCCAAAGACATCGAGAGCTATCTGAAATTAGCCGGCAAGGCCGACAGCGCCAAAGCCGCGCCCTATCTTGACCCAGGCGATGTCGGCACCATCCGCCATGCTATCGAGCCGCGCCATGCCAGCTTCAACACAGTCGAAGCCAATGCGCTGTTCCGGGCACACAACATCGCGCGCGTTATCGCCGATACCGCAGAACATCCGGGCCGTGAATTGACCGCTGATTTTGCCTATTGCCGCCTTCAGGGTCCCGCACGAGCGGGTGCGAATGGCTATGAGCCAGCCGACATAACGGATTGGGCCGAGACCATGAAAGACTGGAGCGAGCACGGGCGCGATGTCTTTGCCTATTTCGTGCATGAGGATAAATTGCACGCCCCGGCCAATGCCGTTGCTCTGCGTCAGGCGCTCGGCATCACTCTGCCCGGCGACTGATCACGACAGCGTTCCCATCTGGCTTTTGCCATAAGCGAGGTCTATTGGGCTCCCATTCAGCGTCACCTGAGATTGTGCCATGACCTTAGCCCGTCCCTTCGACAAACTTGCTGCCGGTTTTGCTTTCCTGCTCGGCCTTGCCACCATTCTGGGCGCGCTGGGCAGTCAATTCATCGGCGGCTTGCAGCCCTGCGAACTCTGCCTCGAACAGCGGCTGCCCTATTACTGGGGCCTGCCGCTTCTGGCGCTGATCCTTGTACTGTGGAACCGTCTGCCGCTGCCGGTCTGGTATGTCGGCATGGCCATCGTCGCAGCCCTCTTCGCCTGGGGCACTTATCTCGGCGGCTTTCATTCCGGCGTCGAATGGGGCTTCTGGCCTGGCCCCACCGCCTGTTCAGGCACCGGCGCCGGGACATCCCTGACCCTTGATTCCCTCAACGATCTGCAGCCGGTTATCGGTTGCGACGTGGTCCAGTTCCGGTTCCTCGGTATTTCGCTGGCCGGCTATAATGCGGTGATCTCACTGGCTATTGTGGTTCTCCTTGTCGCGGCAATGCTGTTTCAGGCCCGCCGCGCCAAGTAAGCGCTGTTAGAACAGGTAAGCACTCTTAGAACTCGTTCCAGTCAGCGGAGATCGCAGCATTCCCCTGACTGGAATAGACGCGTTGCTTGACGGGCGCTGTTGGGACGACACGAAGCGCCTTTTCTTCCGCTTCCGATCCAGTCCTGAACACAGCCACGATCCGGTCCAGTTCGGACGCCTGCGCCTCTGTCTGCTCGATAGCGGCATTGGTCTGTTCAACCAGTGCCGCATTGTGTTGGGTCATCTCATCCATCTGACGAACCGCAACCGCCACTTCCGAAAGCGCGCCGGACTGTTCCTGATTGGCCTTTGCAATGGCGTCGATCAAGGTCGCACTTTCCTGCGCACCGGCAAGAATTTCGGCAAGGCGTGTTGCAGCTTTCGACACCAGTTGCGCGCCAGCCCGAACTTCCCCCGCGCTGGCCTCGATCAGCGATTTAACGTCGGACGACGCCTCCGCCGCACTTTGCGCCAGCCGCCTGACCTCTATGGCGACCACGGCAAAACCCTTGCCAGCCTCCCCGGCCCGAGCCGCCTCGACAGAGGCGTTGAGCGCCAGAAGATTGGTCTGGAAGGCAATGTCATCGATCAACCCGATGATATTGGAAATTTTGGCAGACGAGGCTTCGATGGCCGACATGGCCCCTGTCGCTTCGCTCATGACGACGCCGCCATCAGCCGCATTCTGCGCCACCCGCCTAGCCTTGTCGCTGGCATTAGCGGCGCGCCCGGCATTCTCTGTGACTGTGGTGGACAATTGCTCCACGGCAGCCGAGGTTTCTTCGATCGTCGCAGCCTGTTTGGTTGTCCGGTTGGATAGATCGTTCGCACCCGACAAAATTTCTGAGGTTGCCGTCCGCACCCCGCGCGATGTCTCACGAAGGCCTGAAACGATGTCCTGCAACTGCCCCAGGGAATCATTGAAAGCCCCGCGCAAGGCTTCATACTGGCCGGTGAACACCGCATCGATATGCCCGCCGAGATCACCCCTGGCCATCCGCGCCAGCGAGCTGGTCAGTTCCGCGATAATACCTTCAGCGCGCTTGCGTTCGGTAATGTCGGTAGCGAACTTGATAACCTTGACCACCTGGCCCGACGCATCAAAGATCGGGTTATAGGAGGCCTGTATCCAAACCTCGCGCCCACCTTTACCAAAGCGCTGAAATTCGGCGGCAATATATTGGCCCTTGCGCAAGGTTTCCCAGAATTGCTGATATTCCACCGAGCGCGCATAGTCGGGATCGCAAAACATGGCGTGATGCTTGCCGACAATTTCATCCAAGCCATAGCCGACGGTCGAGAGAAAATTAGGATTGGCCGTGGTGATCGTGCCATCGAGGCCAAAGGCGATGACCGCCTGCACGCGCGAAATCGCCTCGATCTGTGCCTCATGGTCGGCAGATTGCTGCTTCTGCGCGGTAATGTCGGTGGCAAACTTGATGACGCCAATCGGTTTACCGGAACGGTCAAACACCGGATTATAGCTGGCCTGTATCCAGACCTCTCGTCCACCCTTGGCCAGACGCCGATAGACGGCAGACTGAAATTCACCGCGACCGAGACTGGCCCAAAAGGATTTGTATTCGGCGCTTTGAGAAAATTGAGGATCGCAGAACATGGCATGATGCTGCCCCGCGATTTCTTCCAGCCTATAGCCCATGGCAGACAGAAAGTTTTCATTGGCCGTCAGGATCGTGCCGTCGAGGCTGAACTCGATCACCGCCTGACTGCGCATGATCGCATTCACCTTGGCAGCATCGCTGGATTGGGTCGGTTTGCGTCGGAAGGGATAGTCAAACATCGTACACCCCCTGCGCCGGAAAAGTCCGGGCCTAACAGAAGGTTGCACCTTATTCGTTAGCAAAATACTTCTTGCTTCACTACGAATTACTCCCCAGTGCGATCATACTCTTGCCGTCCATAGCAAAAGAGGCGCACAGATTGCACTGCGCGCCCCTCATTATAGTCCAGATTTTGGCCCGGCTAGAATTCCGACCAATCTGCAGAAATCGCTGCATTCCCCTGAGTGAGATAGGCCTTTGCGGCCTGCCGCACCTTTGGTGTCTCCGGCGCCTTTGCCGGGCTGGTCCGCACACGCTGCTCGTCGGCGCCGGTTTTGAAAACGGCCACGATCCGATCAAGTTCAGAGGCCTGAGACTCAGTCTGTTCGATGGCAGCATTGGTTTCTTCAACCAGTGCTGCATTGTGCTGGGTCATCTCATCCATCTGGCGCACGGCGACGGTAACCTCCTCAATAGCAGAAGCCTGTTCACGGCTGTCGCGGGCAATGCCATCCATCAGGCTCGAATTGGCCTTGGCTGCATCCAGCATGGCTGCGAGCTTTGCCGCAGCGTCCCCGACCAGCTTGGTGCCGCCGGACACTTCATGGGCGCTCTGCTCGATCAGCAGCTTCACATCGGCAGAAGCACTGGCCGCGCTTTGCGCAAGGCGGCGGACTTCAACAGCCACCACCGCAAAGCCCTTGCCCGCATCGCCGGCGCGGGCCGCTTCCACAGAGGCATTGAGCGCGAGCAGGTTGGTCTGGAACGCGATATCGTCGATCAGCCCGATAATATTGGAGATCTTGGCGGACGAGGCCGAAATCTTACCCATGGCTTCGGTGGCTTCATTCATGACCGCTCCACCATCCTCGGCGGTCTTGGTCACCACCTGCGCATTGGCATTGGCGTCACGCGCCCGCTCTGCGTTCTGCAACACGGTGGATGCCAATTGCTCCATGGCCGCAGAGGTTTGTTCGATCGTCGCCGCCTGTTTTGTGGTGCGTTCGGACAGGTCGTTGGCACCCGACAGGATCTCGCCCGTCGCGGTTTTGAGTGCGCGAGAGGTGGTCTTGAGGCCGCTGACCACAGTGGAAAGCGTTTCGGCAACTGTATTGGTGTGGTGCTTAAGATCCGCAAAAGCGCCCTGATAGGACCCTTCCATCCGCTGCGTCAGGTCCATATTGGCCAGAGCGCCCAATACAGTGCCCGTTTCTGACACGCCCTGATCCACCGTTTCAACCAGACTATTGACGGATTCAGCAAGATTGTTGAGCTCGGCATCAGGGAAGCTGGCCGCGACACGGCGCGAAAAATCACCAGCGATAGCCGCATCCACGACATTGCCAAACGCCGTCTGCAACTCGGCCATCATGTCCTGGCGCGCCTGCTGATCAGCGATGATGCGGGCGGCCTCCGCCTCGGTCATCTGGCTAATCTTGAGCCCGTTTTCACGGAAGACCTCGACCGCACGGGCCATGGAGCCGATCTCATCGCGACCGGCCTGATAGGGCACTTCCATTTCGTAACGGCCCTGCGCCAGATCACCCATGATCGCGGTCATGCGGCGGATCGGCTTGGCGAGGAAGCCCGCGCCCAGCCATACCAGACCCAGAACAAGCGCCAGCAATATCGCGCCCGAAATCAGCGCCATATTGCGCATGGAATCAACCCCCGCATAGATCGTGGCGGCAGGCACCTGCATGATCATCGTCCACTGGTCGGTGACATTGCTGAATGTGACGGGGGCCGTGATAACAAACTGGCTGGTGCCGGTTTCATCGGTAAACAGCATGCCGCGTCCCATACGCTCTTCATCCAGCAAAGCGGCCGCGACGTCGGGCGCCAGCTCCTGACCAACAAGGGCAGCATCGGAATTGACGACCCAGGTATTGGCACTGCTGACCAACATGACCTGGCCAACATCGAAGGGCTTGAGGCCCGAGATGACATCGGAAATCGTGCTCAGCATCAGGTCGGACGTCAGAATGCCGATCGGCTTTGCACCCTTATGGACGACAACCGAAACGGTGGAGAGCAAAACATCCTGGCCATTGACCGGATAGGTATAAGGCGGCGTCAGCACCGTGCGGTCTTCGCGCATCGGCAGATCGTACCAGCTCTCTGTACCGTTTTCAGGCGTCATGATCAGCTTCTCAACGGCAATGCCACCGTTGGAATGGGTGAAATAGGGGACAAAGCGCCCTGTTTCGTCAGAATAGGGGCGTCCGATAAAATCGGCATCGCGCCCATCAAGGGCATTTGGATTAAAGGCCAGCGTCATGCCGATCACTGTCGGCTGAGCAGACATGGCGCCGGTTACAAGACGCCCAAGCTGGTCGCGGTCGATCGGCTCCTGCGCGATGACGCCTTCGACGGCAGCGCCGAGACTACGGGTGGCGGAAATGATGCCACCCATCTGGCCAGCTGCAAATTCATCATATTGTCCCAACAGAGCGCGGGCACGTTCTTCAGCTTCGGTTCCCGCCGTCTGATACATCAGGCTGAGACCACCGGCGACAATACCGCCCATGGCCGTCAAAAACAGGACACCGGCACCCAGAACCAGTTTCGTCCGAACAGAGAGGTCGCTGAACTTCATTTCGATATATGCCCCCGAAGTCTCGCCATTCTGGCTGCTTCAATGCCTAGTGCGTCTTCCGCGCACGTTTCCATCCGTCCATCAGGACGGCGAAAGCCGGATGGTGATCATGCGGGAAGTGACGCGTCTCCAAAGCCGCGGGTCACCGTTGACCCGCCGCAATTCCGTTTCTGCGTCCGGCCTAACCTTTCCACAACACGGTTAAGTTCGGGTAAATGCTGACGTTTTGACCCGGGCAGCAAAAAGGGGGCCATCTGCCCCCTTCTCAAATTCTATCCGTTTGCAATGCCTCAAAATTCCGACCAGTCAGCCGAAACTGCAGCATTGCCCTGGCTCAAATAGGAGCGCGCTGCGCTGCGCATCTTTTCACTTTCTGCACGCGGCGCAGGTGCGGCCGGCGCCAGTTTGGTGACGCTGCGATCTTGCTCGTCAATGATGAATACATCCACTACGCGATCCAGTTCCGATGCCTGCGCCTCGGTCTGTTCGATGGCGGCATTGGTTTCCTCCACCAATGCGGCATTGTGCTGGGTCATCTCATCAAGCGTACGAACGGCGACGCTGACTTCCTCAATTGCCGCCGCCTGCGCCTTGGAGGCCTTGGCAATGGATTGCATCAGCCCGGCATTCTCAGTCACCGCACCCAGCATGTCGCGCAATTGTGCCGAGGCGCTGGAGACAAGATCAGAACCAGTCTTGACTTCGCGAGCACTGGTTTCGATCAGCGCCTTAACCTCCGCCGAGGCCTCTGCGGCGCTCTGAGCCAGTCGGCGCACTTCCACGGCCACCACGGCAAAGCCCTTACCCGCCTCGCCCGCCCGCGCCGCTTCCACAGAGGCGTTGAGCGCAAGCAGATTGGTCTGGAAGGCAATGTCGTCGATCATGCCGATAATATTGGAGATCTTGGCTGAAGACTGGGTAATCCGCTCCATGGCCGCATTGGCCTGGTTCATGACCTCGCCATTGCGCGCCGCATCTTCCGACACGCCATTGGCACTGGCATTGGCATCATCGGCCATGCGCGCATTTTCGGCCACGGTATTGGCCAATTGCTCCATGGAAGCCGAGGTCTCTTCGATGGTCGCCGCCTGCTTGGTCGTGCGTTCGGACAGATCATTCGCACCCGAAAGAATTTCGCCGGTTGCCGTCTTGAGGGCGCGCGAAGTGACGCGCAGTTGCCCGATCACATCGCTCAAATTCTCGGCCACCGCATTGGTATCTTCCTTGAGCTTGGCAAACGAGCCGCGATAGTCCCCGTTCATGCGGCGGGTCAGGTCCGCCTTGGCCATCGCTGCCAGAACATCGCCGGTTTCTCCCAGCCCACGGTCCACGGTTTCCACCAGAGCATTGACGCTATCGGCAAGGCTGTTGAGCTCACGGTCTGGAAACTGGGCATGAACACGCTTTGAGAAGTCACCGGCAATCGCCGCATCCACCACTTCACCAAAGGCGGCCTGCAGGGCCACCATCATGTCCGTGCGCTCGATGCGGCGGCGTTCAGAGGCGGCGCGCTCTTCTTCGGTCATGGCGCTGACTTTGAGGCCATTTTCGCGGAACACTTCCACCGCGCGCGCCATCTCGCCCATTTCGTTAGTGCGCTCGATATAGGGAACTTCGGTGTCGTATTGCCCGTCGGCAATCGCGTTCATCGTCTGAGCCAGCCGCGGGACCGACCGCATAATCAGCCGCGAGGCGATGTAGCCCATAACCCCGAGCACAGCGATGCAGACAGCGCCCACACCGAGCAGCACGAACAGCGTATTCATGATGCTCGCTTCAAGGCGCGCCTTGTCCATTCCGGCATAGATGATGCCGATCACCTGATCCTGTTGGTTCAGCACCGGCTGATAGGCGGTGAAATAGGCATTGCCCACAATCTCGGCCTCACCGAAATAGGGCACTCCACTCATAATGCTTTCATAGGCCGGGTCTGCCGCGGTAAAAACGCCACCGATCAAACGTGCGCCCTCGCCATCCTCCAAAGTGGATGTCAGAATCTCAAGCGGTTCGCCCGGATTTGCGGCGCTGTAAATTGCAGCGCTTTCTCCGGTCAGATTGGCGATGGAATCGACCAGGCCATGATTTATAAAAATGCGCGGCATGGCCCAGGTTCGGAGCGCCTCCAGACGCCCGTCCTCTGCCCAGCTCACCTCGGCACCTGGCAAATTGCTGCCCGCAACTGTCGCGGCCGTTCGCAAGCCATTCTCAAGCCGCGCCATCGCATCGGCGCGCGAGGTGGCGTTTAGATTGATATAGGTTGCCGTTGTAACTGCGGCTATGGACACAATGATTGCAGAGATCACCAGGCCGGCGATCATCGTAGTCATGCGGATATTGCCCAGAGAGCGGGTGAAAAAATTCGTCAAGGCCCGGACCCCAATTGTGCGCATGCTCCCCCATGGACAGCGCAGTTTCGGGCAATTCTAAAGAAAGCGTCTTAACCGAGTATTATCCCTAATACGAACACGGCCCGCAAAGCGGGCCGTGAAGGTTTTTAGCAGTATCAGAGGGTTAGAACTCGTCCCAATCCTGCGCAATGGCGGCATTGCCGTGACTGCGCAGCTTTGGCGCCGCCGCACGCAAGGCCTTTTGCTGTGCCTGAACCGTTTCCACCCGCGCCTTGCCATCGTCGATGGTAAAGATGTCCACCACCCGGTCGAGCGCATTGGCCTGGGCCTCATTCTGCTCGATAGCCGCATTGATCTCTTCCACCAGCGCCGCATTATGCTGGGTCATCTCGTCCATGGTGCGCACAGCGGTATTGACCTCTTCGATGGAAGTGGCCTGTTCGCCGCTGTCACGCGCAATGGCTTCAAGCGCAAGTGTATTGTCACGGATGGATTCCAGCATGCTGGCCAGTTTGCTGGCCGCTTCGCCCACGAGCTTGGTGCCCGAAGCGACCTCGCCGCTGGACTGCTCGATCAGCACCTTGACCTCGCTCGAGGCCTGAGCTGCCGACTGCGCCAGCCGTCGCACCTCCACGGCCACCACGGCAAAGCCCTTGCCAGCCTCGCCCGCACGCGCCGCCTCCACCGACGCATTCAGCGCCAGAAGGTTGGTCTGGAAAGCGATGTCGTCGATCAAACCGATAATGTTTGAAATCTTGGACGACGACTGGGTAATCCGGTCCATGGCCTCGTTGGCCGCATCCATGACCTTGCCGCCTTCTTCCGCCGTATGGGTCACTCTGACGGCATTGGCGCTGGCATCGCGGGCGCGCTCGGCATTCTTGAGCACTGTCGAGGCGAGCTGCTCCATAGCTGCAGAAGTTTCCTCAATGGTCGCCGCCTGCTTGGTCGTGCGCTCGGACAGATCGTTAGCACCCGACAGAATTTCGCCGGTCGCGGTCTTGAGCGAACCCGACGTATCGCGCAACTGGCGCACGACATCGCTGAGCTTGTCTGCCACGGCATTGGTGTCGGCCTGCAGGCGCGCAAAAGCACCTTCATATTCGCCTTCCATGCGGCGGGTGAAATCGGTGTCAGCCATGGCGCCCAGCACCGCGCCAATCTCGGTCACGCCGCGATTGAAGGTCGAGACGAGGTTGTTGACGCTGCCGGCCAGAGTATTGAGTTCAGGATCGGGGAATGTGGCATTGACCTGGCGGGAGAAATCGCCGGCCACGGCGGCATCCACCACCTCGCCGAACGCGTTCTGGAGCTGGCTCATCATCTCCCGACGACTTTCTTCGTCGGCGATAATGCGCGCTGCCTCGGCCTCGGTCATCTGGCTGACGCGCAGGCCGTTCTGGCGGAACACCTCGACAGCACGAGCCATGCCGCCCACTTCGTTGCCCATTTCTGTATAAGGAATTTCGGACTCGAAATTGCCTTCGGCGATAATGTCCATAGCTCCGGCGAGGCGTGGGATCGGTCGGGTGATCAGCCGTGAAGCGACAAAGCCCAGTAGCCCGAGCGCCACCGTGACAATGCCGCCCACCATAAGGATAAGACCGACAACGCTATTAGCTGCCGCCTCGACATTGGCCATCGGCGTGCCGACAAAAATCGCGCCCATCACTTCGCCATTGGTCTTCTTGATGGGCTGCAATGCTGCGTAAAAATTGGTTCCCTCAAGATCAACGGGCCCGAAATATGCGTTTCCGGCCAGCAATTGAGTGACAGCTTCGCTATTGCCAGCCAATGCGCCATCGACAGCTCTTGTGCCGTCCGCGCGTGTCAGGCTTGTGGTCTTGGCCGCAAGGTCGCCATTTGCTGCTAATACAAAAATAGCCGCGTCCTGCTTGGTCACCCTTGTGACAGAATCGATGACTTCGCTGTCATAGAAGGGGGGAATGGCCCAACTCTGGAAACCGGCAATAGTGCCATCCTCAGCCCAGTTGAGCACCGAACCCGAAATACGCCGTTCAAGGATGGTTGCAGCGACACCCAGATTGGTTTCCTGCTGCACGGCGCTTTCTTCCATCGCCCGCGCGTGCAGGTTCAAATAGATTGACGCCGAGACTGCGGTTATGGACCCGATGATCGAGGCAAGAACCAGAACCAGGATGCTCGTGGTCATACGCACATTGCCGAACAGGCGCGCGATGGACTTCATGACTTTTCCCCCATGCGAACGCGCGAACGAGCCCTAAAAAAGCCTCCGCGCAGAATCGGCAACACGCTAGACCGCATCGGTTACCGAAAGCTGTACACCAAATTTTACAATCGTTTTCGGGCAGTATTTTCCAATAGAACGAGTAATTTGGAATAGGGACGCCCGAAACAAACGCTTTACTGCCACAGCAGACTAAAACTCATTCCAATCTGCATCGATTGCTGCATTACCTTGGCTGAGATAGGCGCGGACCGCAGGCTTTACGCTTTGAACCGCGGCGGACGAACGAGGCCGCGCAGCAGCAACGTGTTGGTCCATCACGAAAATATCGACGATCTGATCAAGTTGGCTCGCCTGCGCTTCGGTCTGTTCGATAGAGGCATTCATCTCTTCGACCAGCGCCGCATTGTGCTGAGTCATTTCATCCATCTGCCGAACCGCAGAATTGACCTCCTCGATGGACGACGCCTGCTCGCGGCTTTCGCGCGCAATCCCGGTCATCAACGCGCTCGAGGTCCTGGCGGAGTTGAGAATTTCCTCAAGCCGCGCCGCCGCATCCGAAACCAGGCGCGAACCACCCTTTACCTCGGTGGCGCTCTGCTCAATCAGGGCCTTCACATCGCTTGATGCCTGCGCAGCCGACTGCGCCAGCCGCCGCACTTCCACAGCCACCACGGCGAAACCCTTACCGGCCTCGCCCGCCCGCGCTGCCTCAACGGAGGCGTTGAGCGCCAGCAGATTGGTCTGGAAGGCAATGTCGTCGATCAGCCCGATGATGTTGGAAATCTTGGCCGAAGACTGGGTGATCCGTTCCATTGCCTGATTGGCATTGGCCATAACCTGCCCACCTTCTTCGGCAGTGTGGGTCACGCCATTGGCCACATCGCTTGCCTCGCGGGCGCGCTCTGCATTGGTCAGCACGGTAGAGGCCAATTGCTCCATCGCTGCCGATGTTTCCTCGATCGTGGCGGCCTGCTTGGTGGTCCGCTCGGATAGATCATTGGCGCCCGACAGGATCTCACCGGTTGCGGTCTTGAGCGTCCGCGAGGTTTCGCGCAACTGCCCAACGATCTCGGTCAGTTTTTCCGCCACTGCATTGGTGTCGTTCTTGAGACGCGCAAATGCACCGTGATAATCGCCCTCCATCCGGCGCGTCAGATCGGTATGCGCCAGAGAGGACAGCACGGAACCCGTTTCGGTCAGACCGCGATCCACCGTCTCGACCAGTTCATTGACCGAACGCCCCAGTGCATTCAGCTCGTCATCGGGGAACTCCGCATCCACGCGTTTTGAAAAGTCCCCGGCAATCGCCGCATCCACCACTTGTCCAAAAGCGCGCTGCAAATCCTGCATCATGGCGGCACGCTCGGCCTGTGTGGCAACGATCCGCACGGCCTCAGCCTCGGTCATTTCATTGACCTTGAGCGCATTCTCGCGGAACACTTCGACATTGCGTGCCATGGCGCCAATTTCATCGTGCCTTTGCGTGCCGTCGACCTCGACAGCCAATTCGCCATTGGCCAGCGCTTCCATCGTATTGGTGAGGCGAGTGATCGGGCGGCTGACCGAACGGGCAAAAAGCATGCTGATCGCTGCAGCAATCGCCAGCAAAGCGCCACCGACCAGAAGCGTCATATTGCGCATCTGTTCAACGGCCGCATAGGCCTCGGCTTCAGGCTGCACCGCAACGACGGCCCAATCGACATCTCCTACACTGACGCTCTGCGCACGCACCACCATCGGCGCGTCACGATAATCGGTGCTGATTCCCTCGCCATCGATACCAGCAAAGGCATTGGCGACAACATCGCTGGTCAGCGTCGTGGCCAGCACATCCTCCGCTTCGGTACGCGGCGACTCGGTCCGCAAAAGACCATCCGCGCCGACCACCACGACTTCCCCGCTCGCCCCAAGCCCCGACAGGCTGGATACGCTATTGCTCACGGCATACGGGGAGATGGACAGAACCATCACGCCGGTATTTTCAGCCTTGTCATAAACCGGCATGGCCATGAAGCTCTGCGCCACGCCCGCCGGACCATAAACGGAAAAATCGACAAAAGCGGCTTGCCCATCCGCAAGATCGCGCGCTGCCGCAAACGCACGGCCAAGGCCCGATGCGTCATTAGCAACATTGCTGGCAAAATCGATATTCTTGGCGACCGAATAGACCACATCACCGGCAGCGCTGATCAGCAGCACGTCCGAATAATTGCGCTCCTGCATCAAGGTACGGAAACCGGGATGGAAGCGCTTGTGCGGCGCGTCATACATGGCGCCCTTGATATTGCTGTCCACCGACGCCCGGTCGTCAGGATTTGGGCTTTCGGTCACATAAGCGGTCTGCAACTGCGCTGTTGCGTTATCACCCAGCCCCATACGCATCTCATCGAGCGCGCGCGTCAGATTTTTCATGGCCGTGACGGTGTCGGAGCGCTGAACGAACAGGCGCAGATCAACCTCGGCGCTGCCATAATAGTTGCTAACCAGCGACGCTGCCGTATTGAGCGAGGCCTGCATGGACTGTTCACGCTGCGCCTGCACTGTGCCAAGGCCGATCATGTAGCTGGAAATGCCCACACCGGCACTGACCAACAGCGCAGAGCCGATAAACGCCAGCGGCAATTTCTGGGCGAGCTTCAGTCGCGGAAAAATAGTCATGAGTATTCTGCTCCCTGTCGCGGCCTATGCCATGGCGCTGGGAGCGCCACCCATCCCCTGGGGCATGACCGCGCGACGCGATTCAATCGGTCGAATACGAAAACGATACAGAAATGAGATTAATCACTTGTTACGGGTAAGCCCGTAGCGCCCATTTCTTGAGCAATGTGGTCGGCTTCGCACCAAAGAAAAAGCCCTCGCGATTTTGCGAGGGCTTGGCAAACCAGTCCTGCTCCAGCGGTCAGGTCAAAGCGCCGATCACCGCTTCGATGCGCTTCTTCATCGTCATCGCATCGAACGGCTTGATGATGTAATTGTTCACACCAAACGAAATGGCTTCCTTGACCTGTTCCTTGTCGGAACGGCCCGTCGCCATAATGAACGGCATGGCCTGCGTCCGTGGATGCTTGCGGATAACCTTGAGCAGGGTCAGACCGTCGATATCGTCCATGTTCCAGTCGGAAATGATCAGATCGACATTGGACTTTTCGAGTTTACCCAGCGCATCGCGCCCTGACTTGGCCTCGATAATGTCTTTGAACCCCAATTGGGTCAGAATATATTTCGCGATGCCGCGCATCGACTGCTGGTCGTCAACGATAAGGACGCTGACAGCGCTAGCTTTTGGCATGGTTCTTCTTACCTCTACGCGCCTGCGGCCTTCGGGCCGCACCTGAGCTTCAATCTAAGGATCAAGCGTTACAAATCTCTCAACCGCGTCTGCGGCATTGTTCCCGCTAGGTCACGCCGCCGATTTCAATTTCACAAGGGCATTGGCCAGCTTGGTGGCGATCTGCTCCAGCGGCGCCTGTTCGACAACAGCGCCTTCCTCAAAAGCAACGCGCGGCATGCCATAGACCAGCGCCGACGCCTGGCTTTGGCCAACCGTATAGGCCCCGGCCTCGCGCATCAGCTTGAGCCCACGCGCCCCATCTCGCCCCATCCCCGTCAAAATGGCGCCGACTGCCATCCCACCCACGGTTTTTGCCACCGACTCGAACAGCACATCGACACTGGGCCTATGCCCACTCTCCAAGGCATCCTGTGCGAGACGACACTTGAGCTGGCCCGAAGAGCGCTCGATCCGCAGATGATTGTCGCCCTTGGCCACATAGGCATGGCCCGGCAGAAGCGGCATGCGGTCTTCGGCCTCCACCACCTTAAGCGCACACAATTCATCCAGTCGCGCCGCAAAGCGCCCGGTGAAACCGGCAGGCATATGCTGGGCAATGACCACAGGCGGGCAATCGGCAGGTAGCTGGGAAAGCACTGCACGGATTGCCTCGACTCCGCCGGTCGAAGCACCAAGTGCGATCAATGCGCCCTCTGGCGCGGCAGCGGTCCGCACAGCGGTCTTTGGCGGCTCAGCCCGGCTGGCCGAACGGCCTCTGACATCGGACTTGGCAGCAGCGCGGATTTTGTCGCGCAGACCCACGCCAAAAGCATCCAGCCCACCGGCAAATTCTGCGCTAGGCTTGGCGACGAAATCCACCGCGCCCAGTTCCAGCGCCAGGAGCGTTTCACTCGCGCCCTTCTTGGTCAACGTCGACACCATCACCACCGGAGTAGGACGAAGACGCATCAGCTTTTCGAGAAAGGCCAGCCCGTTCATATTGGGCATTTCAATATCAAGCGTCACTACATCGGGGTTGAGCTGCTTGATCTTCTCTCGGGCGTCGATGGGGTCGACAGCGGTGCCCACGACCTGAATATCGCCGTCACGCTCAAGCATGCGCGCCAGAACCTCACGGATCAGGGCTGAATCATCAACGACAAGAACCTTGATGCTCATCATGCAGCTCGCTTGTTCAATTTTTCACGGCTTTGGTAGATTGTCTTGCCCACGAGGCGGAAACCTTCCCCGCCCGAGCCCAGATTTTCCGAATGGCCGATATAGAGAAACCCTTCAGGCGCCAGCATCTTGGCGAACCGCCCGAAAACCTCGCCCTGGGTGGGTTTGTCGAAATAGATAGCCACATTCCGGCAGAAAATGGCGTCGAACGGCCCTTTCATGGGCCATGGCCCGATCAGGTTGAGCGGTTTGAAGGACACCAACTCCCGCGCCGCAGCCGGAATACGGATCGTGCCGTCATTGCCCTTCTCAAAATGGCGGGCACGCTCTGCGCTGAGCCCCGACAATTCGTTTTCGGGGTAAATGCCCATGGCAGCTTTGGCGATCACCGCCGTGTCGATATCGGTGGCCAGGATTTTAAAGTCCCAGCGCTTGAGATCTGGGAAAGCGGCCAACAGGTCGAGCCCGATCGTATAGGGCTCCTGCCCCGTCGAGCAGCCAGCAGACCAGATGCGCAGTTTGGTGCCGCGTGGTCGCTCCGCCACGAGAGCGCCAACATACGACCGCAGATGCTCGAAATGATGGTCTTCGCGATAGAACCGGGTGAGATTGGTGGTCAGCGCATTGACGAAGTCCTGTCCGTCATCGACAGACCCGCTGCGCTCAAGATAGTCGACATAGGCGTCAAAGCTCGGCAGGCCCAGGGCACGCAGAATTTTTGAGAGCCGCGACACCACAAGGGTCCGCTTTGCATCGGAAAGAGAAATACCGGCGACCGAGTAAACCCGCGCCTTGATGCGCGCAAATTCCCGCTCGCTAAGGGAGAATTCCCCCTGATCCATGAAACCACCCCTTATTCGCCGGTTTCTTCCGGCTAGCTGGCTGCACGGCGGGCAGAAACGGTCTTCTGCCCGTCCCCTTTGTCCGCCGCCTTTGGCAAGATAAACGGCTGGATTAAGGCCGTTCTTTCCTGCACATCAGTCGTGATACTGGGGGCATCATTGCTTAGATTGCGTAAATTCTCTTGCAGCGCGGCAGTGATTTTTTTCAGCTCGCCGGTTTTATCAATCCCGGAGCGCGCCTGCGCCCTGCCCTTCTCGGCAATGACACGGATGTCCTTGGCAGACCGATTGGTCATCTGCGCCAATTGCCGGACCTCATCGGCGACCACCGCAAAGCCGGCTCCCTTCTCGCCAGCACGGGCGGCTTCCACTGCCGCATTGAGCGCCAGAAGGTTCGTGCGGAAAGACACATCCTCGATCCCGGCGCTCATCGTATCGATCTCATGGGTCATGCGATCGATTTCGCCGACCAGCGCCTGTGTGCGCTCTGCGACCTCTTCGAGCGCAACGGCCAATTGTCCAGCAGCCAGCCCATCGTGTTTCATGCGGGACAGCCGGACCTCCAGAGCGGAGAGCCTTTCAGCGCTCTGGTTCAGGGCCGTTTTGTCACTCTCTTCCATCGCTTCCAGTTGCGCAGCGCGCATTTCAAACTGGCCGAGAAGGCCTTTGACGGCCTCCAATTTGGTTTCAAGGCCATGCCGCAGCGCACGCTCCTCACCCTGTTCTTCGATCAATGCAGCCAGCATGGCAACGACTTGCGCACCATCCTGCGCCAATGGCAGATCGAGATCAGCCGGGCCCTCCATCCCGCCGGACAAGACCGAGCGAAACTGAACAAATCCCGCATCAAGCCGTTCGAGGCTGTTATTGAGCAAGGCCAGACCGGGATTGGAATGGGCCATCTGTGCATCAAAGCGGAAACTTGTTTGCCCGCCGGCAATGGCCCCGCACAAGGCATCAAGATCATCATCGTCGATGTAGTGACCGGCAGGGTGCAACTCGAGCGCATACCGTCCCGATGGCAGAGCGTGTCGCGCCATATTGAACCGCTTACCACCCAGAAGGACCAGTTCTTCCTCCGGCACGCCGCCCGCCTCCACATAGCCTGCGCCCAACAGAGCATTGAGGCTCTGCCCCTCATGCACACCCGGCACGAGCCTTTCCGCCCCCTGGCTGATAACGAGGATAGAGCCATCACTATTGACCACCAGAGCAACGCCATCCATGGCGCTGATCGCCGCGCGGAAATGGTGCGCGCGGTCCAAACGCGAGCCTAGCCGTCGCACAATGTCAGCAATAGAGATGTCATCCGCGTGCCCGTCTCCGAGCCCCGCTGCCCGAGCCATAGCGGCCAAACGTTTGCTGTCGCGCTGATCGATGAAATGGCCAAGGGCCAAAGACCCCGCCACGGCCAGCCCCGCAAGACTGCCGACTGCGGTAAACCAGCGCGCTCCAGGCCCTAAAGCCAGCAGCAATCCGGTGGCCACAAGTCCAGCCCCCAGCCAGAGGCCGGTCGCGGCAAGCATAAGCCTGACACCGCGCCCATGCGGGCTCGAATCGATTTGCGTCACGGACCAGTCCAGCATGAAAAAGTCATAGCTGGATAATGGTTAACCAAGTCTATAGCGGCACGTTCTGCGGTAAGACTTCCGTAATGTGCAAGCGATTGCGCCGAGTTCCACGGTCATTCGCGCACAGCTCTCACGGCCTTCTCACCTGAATTTGCGCCACTGGCGCAAATTTGCCCAAGGCCGGTTCGAAGCTAGAACAGTTCGATATCGTCGACCGGCGGCGGCACCACGACCCGACGGCGCGCCAGTGCAATTTCTTCCTTGGCCACATTGGCGCCGAGCTCACTATCGAGCCGCTTGACGAAGGCTCGTCCAGAATGCGGCTTGAACAGAACCCGTCGCGCATAGGAGCCGCCCAGATCTTCACTGGTCGCGATATAGCCTTCATCGATGAGGAACTGGCGCACGAACTCGATATTTTTGGCGCCAACATCGTCCAGCGCCGCATTGATCTTGCCGCCACCAAAAATCTTGATTTCAAGATTGGCTTTTTTACCGCTGCCCTGGCTCAGGACCTTGTTGATCAGCTGTTCCATTGCAAACGCGCCATAGCGGGCCGAAGCGCCATAGCGGTCCTTGGCCGACCCCGACTGCTCGGCCAGCAGGAAATGGTTCATACCGCCAATATTTGCGACCCGATCACGAACGCATGCTGAAATACAGGAGCCCAGAACAGTCGAGAAGGTCACATCCGGCAGGTTCGAGACATGGCAATCGCCCTGATGTACGGTCGTCACCACCCCACGGTCGAATTCGGGCGGCAAGGAAGTCTGGAGAGCCATAATAAGTGTCGGACCTCTGGGGCGTATGGAAGCCGATGATAGGGCAGAACTCGTTAGCCAATTGCTAACCACAAATGTGAACCCCGTTCCGCCCCTTCATCTCGGCAAGGAGAGATTCAGAAATGGCAGGATAGAGTTGGCAGATCAGGGCTGGGGTAAGTACGAATGTCACTGCAAAAACTGGCAAGAGAACTGGACGAGACTGCACGGCAGACGGCTTCCATGCTGGAAGGCATCACCGAGGCACTCGAACTGCTCGCCGAAAAGCAGCTTGGTCGCGACCCCACCGTCAATCAGGCCATCCAGCTGATCGTAACCGCCATGCAGGGCCAGGACCGTATCGAGCAGCGCTGCCACAATATGGCCCTTGCCGTTCGCCAGTTCGCGCTTCTGCCGCCCACTGCCCCCGATAGCGTCTATGACGAAATCTGGGCCAGCCTGACCCTCGACGAACTCCGCGTCCCCGCCCTCTCCGGCATCGCCGCCCATCAAGCCCATGGCGAAGCGGAACTGTTCTAGGCAGGGCTTGAGCCAGCATACTTTAATGGGAACGGGTAGCTATCGAGCCCTTTGCGACCGTTAAGCTGATAACGGCACTGCAAAGCAGACTCTGGCGATGATGGGCACCAACCAAGAGCGCCGACGCAACGTCATCTGAGACCGCGATGTTAGGCCAGATTTCTTAGCGTCATGGTCTGAACGAGCGCAGCCGGACCAAAAGGACAATAATCCACCGCAATCCGGTCCATTCCTCGCCATCGAGAGGGTCCACCCAAGGATCTGGGCGACTGTCAGTATTGCTTCGGCTCCCAGCGTTACGCTCATCCTGTCTCGTTTTTTTGCGATTGAGTTTACAAAGGTAGGATGACGGGATCATCTCCTCACTCCATATCTTGAATCGATTCAAGTACTGCATGTTTATAGGGTAGCGTCAAGATTAATTGAACCGATACAAAACCGGTGATAGGCTGGATGCATGAAACCAGCTGCTCCAGCAAAGCTCCGAGACGTGGCCCGTGAGGCGGAAGTCTCGCAGGGGACGGCCTCCAACGTCTTCAACCGACCTCATCTGGTGAGGGAAGAAGTCCGTGAACGCGTGATGAAGGCTGCAGACAGGCTTGGTTACGCGGGCCCAAGCGTGAATGGACGCTTGCTGCGAGCCGGTCGAGTGAACGCAGTGGGCATCGCTGCCATTGAGCCTTTGAGTTATTTTTTCGATGATCCGTGGGCGCGCAACATGCTTTCGGAGATATCGAAGGTTTGCGACAAACAGGGCACGGGCATTGCCCTGGTTTCAGCAATCAGCGACGAGCGCGTTGACTGGAATATTCAGTCTGCAGTGGTCGATGGCTTCATCCTCCTCTGTGTTGAGGGGGGCGAACGTCTGGTGGAAATTACGCAGACACGCAAAGTTCCCTATGTTGCGCTGGCAATCGGTACTGAGGATAGTTCCATTCCTGCCATTGGTGTGGACAATATCGGTGGCGCCAAACTTGCCGCTGAACATCTGTTAGCACTGGGGCATAGCCACTTCTGCATTCTCTCAACACAGGTCGACGAACAACGTGTTGGCCGTGTTACCCAGGCAGAGATGAGCAATGCACGCTATTCGACAACGCGTGATCGCGCCCTGGGCTATTGGGAGGCTCTCCGCTCCGCAGGCATTTCGACTGCCGAGACGCCAATATTTGCCACGCTGGAAGACGAGCAGAGTACCCACAAGGGGCTGGCGGAAATCTTTAGCGATCAAGACCATCCTACCGCGATACTGGCTATGTCCGACAAAATTGCAATTTGGGCTATTGCTTGGCTGACCGGGCACGGATTCGACGTTCCCGGGCATGTTTCCATAGTCGGCTTCGATGGTGTGCCGGAGTCTGCTACCGTTACTCCTCGCCTGACCACCGTTATTCAGCCCGCGGCCGAGATCGCCCGCCTTGCTGTGCAGGCTGTACTTGGAGATGCCTTCCTGGGCCGTCACGTTATGCAAGGGACGCTGGATGTTCGCGATTCGACTGCGCCGCCGAGAGGGTAGAGCATGTAAGGTGCAACACCATACGCCAAGGACATACACAGAAAATGGCACGACCGAGTTGCCACGCCGTCCGCCCATATACAGACAATATGATCTGCCCGACTCGCCGAAGAGAACTGCGCTGCCGCTGAATGCCCACGTGTCGTTCAACGGCTACTTGGAGGGCACTACTAAGAGCGCGATCTGCAGCTTAGCGATTTGCTCTTCCCCAAAGCCGCCAGCCCGCTTGCCATCCCGTTTCAGCCATCCTCGCGTATCTTGCCTCAAAGAAAAAGGGCACCTCGCGGTGCCCTTAATTCATTCGGCAATGCGGTGCGGCCTTAGCCGTCCATCTTGGCCCCGGTTACCACGGCATGCAGGTCGATCAGGCCGACCATACGGCTGTCATGGGTGACGATGCCGTTGAGCAATTCGGTGTCGATGGCATTGCCCTCGGGCACATTGTGGATGTCGTCGCGATTGACGGTGAGAATATCGCTCACCGCATCGACCAGAATGCCGACCCATTTGTCGCCCACGCTCATCACCACCACGACATGGTTTTTGGTGGGCGAGGTCTGACCATCGCCAAAGCGGGCGCGCAGATCGAAGATCGGCACGATCGTGCCGCGCAGATTGATGACGCCACGCACGAATTCGCGGGTATTGGGCAGGGGCGTCGCCCCATTCCAGGCGCGGATTTCGCGCACAGTGGTGATTTCAACGCCATAAGTCTGTTCGCCAATGGAGAAGGCGATCAATTGCAAGGTGTTCGCTGCGGCAAGCGCAGTCTTGTCACCCATATCGTCACGAAGGCTCAGCGCTTCCATGTTCTATGTCCTTCCTCAGCCCATTCTGGGCATTTGCCCCAGTCTAGCGCGCCAGATGACGCCAATCCGTTAAAAATCAGGCCGCGTTCTGATGGATATGTGTGGTGCGCAGCCCCTGCACATCAACGATCAGCGCCACATTGCCGTCGCCCAGGATCGTGCCGCCGGCAATGCCATCGACGCGTTCGAAATTCTCTTCGAGCGATTTGATAACCACCTGCTGCTGGCCGATAATGTCGTCCACCACCAGAGCCACCTTCTGGCTGCCTTCGGTTTCGCAGAGAACCACGAACTGATCGTCCTGCGGATTGCTGGCCGAAAGCCCGAACCGCTGGCCCAGATCAATCACCTGCACATATTCGCCACGCACCTGCAGCACGCGACCGCCCGAAGGCACACGCTCGAAACTGGCGCGCGAGCATTGGATGGTTTCAACGATGGACGAGAGCGGCACCACATAGGGACTGTCGCCCACCTTGACCAGCATGACATCCAGCACGGCCAGCGTCAGCGGCAGGCGCAATGTCATGCGCGTGCCCTTGCCGGTCCAGCTGCGGACATGCACCGATCCCCCGATTTTCTTGATATTGGACAGCACCACGTCCATACCGACGCCTCGCCCGGAAATATCGCTCACCGCCTCGGCAGTTGAGAAGCCCGGCGCAAAGATCAATTGATCAATCTGCTCATCAGTCGGAGTAATATCAGGGGCAACAATCCCCTTGTCGCGCGCCAGTTTCAGCACGCGCTCGCGGTTGATCCCCGCGCCGTCGTCTTCCACGATGATCAGGATATTGCCGCCCGCCTGCTCAGCCGAAAGACGGATCGTACCAGTCTCATTCTTGCCGGCGGCCAGCCGCTTTGCCGGATCTTCGATGCCATGATCGGCGGAATTGCGGATCATATGCGTCAGAGGATCGGAAAGCTGCTCGATCACCGTCTTGTCGATTTCGGTATTCTCGCCAATGGTTTCGAGCTTGATCTTCTTGCCCGTCTTGGTCGCCAGCTCGCGCGCAAGGCGCGGCATGCGGGAAAATACGGATTTGACCGGCTGGGCGCGGATCGCCATCACCGAATCCTGCAATCCGCGCGTCGTCTGCGCCAGAACTTCAAGCCCGCGCACCAGTTCGGTATATCGGGCGCGCAGCGTCTCATCCATCTGCTGGGTCAGCATGGACTGGGTGATGACCAGCTCGCCCACCATGTTGACGACGCGATCCACCTTGTCGAGATCGACACGGATCGATTGCACGCCAACCGAACGGTGACCCTCTTCGTTGTCTCCAGAAGCTGGCAAGGCAGTCTTGGCGACAGGCGCGGCCACTACAGGCTTTGGCGCTGGAGCAATAGCAGGTTTGGGCTGGATTTCCTCAGCCAGCGCCGCAAAGCTCAGGGCCGGAGCCTCTTCGAAGCTGTCCTGCTCACTCACAGGAGCCTTTGGCGGTTCGGGAGTGAATTCGGGCAACTCGATTGCCTCTGCCTCTGCCGCCACCACCGCGACGTCGACGTCCCGCTCGGGCAAAGCCGACATCTCGTCTTCGGTCAGCGCCAACAGGCTCGACAGATCGGGCTCTGCTGCCTCATCCTCGTCGGACTGCTCAAGCTCGATCATCGCCTCGGGTACGTCAAACGCCATCGGTGCGGCGCCACCCTGCGTAATGACGATGTCGCAATCGCCATCGACGAATTCAAACACCTCCCGGATGGCCGCCTCACTCAACTCCGGGGCAGCCAGGGTAATTTCCCAGGAGCAATAAACAGCAAAGGGCTCGAAATCAGAAAGCGGAGGTACATCGCCCAGCTTGGCGCGCACACGCATCTCGCCAAGTGCGGCCAACTCCCGGAACAAAAGCAACGGATCATTGGCGCGAGCATAAAGCGCGCGATGCGGGGTAAAGCGGATTTCCCAGCTACCCTCGGCCACTTCCATGGGCGGCGCATCAAATGCGTCTTCTACCGGAGCTTCCCCACTGGGCATGTCGCCCAGATTGACCATGACTGGGGTAAAATCGATGTCGAAATCCTCAAGAGGATCGCCACCGTCGTCGTCGTCACCTGCACTCTCGCCACGGGCAAGGGCATCGAAACGCGTCTTTTCCTCAGCGCCATAGTCGGCAGGCAGCGCCTCGCCGGACTGGGCAGCATTGACGTGATCGGCCACGATATCATTAGCGCGGATGCACAGGTTCACCACTTCATCGGTGAGCTCGATCCGGCCATCGCGCACATAATCGAGCAGCGTCTCATAGGCATGGGCGAACCCGACCAGAGCCGAAAACCCGAAAGCGCCAGCACCACCCTTGATCGAATGGATGGCGCGGAACACGGCATTGAGCCGGTCTGCATCGCGCTCGCCCGCCTCGATGGCTGCGAACTGCTCCTCGAGCTCGGTCAGAAGCTCGGAACATTCGTCGAAGTAAGTGGCTTTGAAATCGTCGAGATCACTCATGCTACGCCCATCCGACCCTTCTGGGTCTGGTAATCCTTAGTGCACGACCCGATGAATCACCGAGATCAGCTTCTCGGGATCGAAGGGTTTCACGATCCAGCCGGTGCCGCCCGCCGCCTTGCCCTGATCGCGCTTGTCCTGGCTGGTTTCGGTGGTGAGGATCAGAATGGGCAGGGAATTATGCTGGCCGGTGGCCCGCACGTGTCTGATGAACTCGATCCCGTCCATGACCGGCATGTTGATATCGGTGATCACCACATCAACAGTCTCTGTCTTGAGAACATCCAGCCCCTGCTTGCCGTCCTCGGCCTGCAACACCTCGAACCCCGCATTGGACAGGGTGTGGTGTAGCATGGCCAGAATGGTCCGTGAGTCATCCACGGTGAGTACGCGCAACGTCATTGTTTCATCATCCCCGAAAACTGGGCTCCCAGACCCAGTCGCTCGATTGCGCCAGTCATGGCCGCACTCGGCGTCGCAATAGCAAAATCAAAATGGTTTCTCCGGGCCGTCTCGGCGGCGCTGATCAAAAGCATCAGCGCATTGGTCGACACGCGCTCCACCGCGCCAGCGTCCACGACCACGGCTCCCTCATCCAGCGCATCGGCGAGCTGGTCGCGGATAGCGTCAATGGAATCAAGATCAATGATCGCTGGCAGTGCGACCGCTGTACTGGTGTGATTGGCCATAACTGGCGTGCCCCCGGAGTTCTCTCCGAGGGGCATATTCAGCCGGAACGGTTTAAGAAGTGCTAACTATGAGCCGTACCCGCAGGGGCTGAGCGCGCCAGTGGCGCGATCAGAGGCGAATAGGCCCGGAGAGCTATGCTCGCAGGGCACGCAGCATCCGCACGCACAATGCCCCACCCGCACAAGCAGAACAGACACCACCAGCCATCACCCCTTGCCCCAGCCCCCGCGTGGCGCTATCGCATGCCCACCAACCGATTGGACCGCCCCATGCCCGCCAAAATCGCCCTGACCGGCATCGCCCGTGATCTCGCCGCCCGCGCCGAAGCCGGCAAGACCATTCGCGTCGGTGTCATCGGTTCTGGCGAAATGGGCACCGATCTCGTCACCCAGATGAGCCTGATGACCGGCATTGAGATGGCCGCCATCGCCACCCGCCGCCCGCACACCGCGCTCGACGCCTTGACCATCGCTTATGGCGATGACAGCCGCGGCAAGGTTGCCGACAGCCCTGCTGCCGCCACGGCCGCTATTGAGCAGGGCAAAATCGCCATCACCTCGGCCGAAACCCTTGTCACCACGCCCAATATCGATGTGGTCATCGACGCCACCGGCAAGCCCGGCGTCGCCGCCGATTATGACCTTATGGCCATGGAACACGGCAAGCATCTGGTGATGATGAATGTCGAGGCCGATGTGACCATCGGGCCATATTTGAAGGCGCAGGCCGACAAGCTCGGCGTCGTCTATTCAGTCGGCGCAGGCGATGAACCCTCATCCTGCATGGAACTGATCGAGTTTGCGTCCGCGCTCGGTCTCGACATCGTTGCCGCCGGCAAGGGCAAGAACAATCCATTGAAGCACGACGCCGTGCCGGACGATTATCGCGATGAAGCCACCCGCCGGAACATGAATCCGCGCATGCTGGTCGAATTCGTCGATGGCAGCAAAACCGCCGTCGAAATGACCGCCATCGCTAATGCCACCGGCCTGCTGCCTGACGTGCCCGGCATGCACGGTCCCGCCACCAATCGCGACGACATGGCCAAGGTGCTGATCCCCAAAGCCGATGGCGGCATTCTCAACTCGTCGGGCGTTGTCGATTTCACCATCGGCAAGGGCGTCGCCCCCGGCGTCTTCGTCATCGTCAAGGCAGAGCATCCCCGCATCATCGAGCGCATGGACGATCTCCATATCGGCCATGGGCCCTATTATGCCTTCTTCCGGCCCTATCACCTGACCAGTCTTGAAGTGCCGCTCACTTGCGCCCGCATCATGCTGACCGGCAGACCCGATATGGTGCCGCTCCCCCGCCCGGTTGCCGAAGTCTGTGCTGTCGCCAAGCGCGATCTCAGGCCCGGCGACAGCCTCGATGCCATTGGCGAAACCTGTTATCGCTCCTACGCCATGACCGTCACCGATGCCCGCGCTGCCGGTGCGGTCCCGGTTGGCCTGCTCGAAGGCGGTAAGGTCACCGCGCCGGTCAAAAAGGGCGCGCTTCTCACGCGCGCCAATGCTCAGCCGGACATTACGACGCGCCTCTACGCGCTACGCCAGGAACAGGATAAATTGCTGGGCCTGCTGTGAAAACAGCGCCTGCCCCATTCTGGCCTTGCTTGTCTTTGCAATTGGAGAGCCTTCCGACGAGGGGACAATCGCCGATGAAGCGTTTTACTACCGCCCTTGCGCTGCTCTGCGCCGCCAGCCTGCCTGCTTTGGCCGAATTTCCGCAAGAGTTGCATAAGGCCGCGCCCATCTGCGCGCCACTGATGGAAAGCACCGGCCTGATCGAGACCGGTTACGGCAGCACAATCGAAGATATCGAAAACGGCTGTCGCCTCGAGGCTATCTATGCCGGCTTTGGCGGCTATCAGCGCCTGCGCATCGAGACACTCGAAATCACCGCGCCCGATCTCGAAGCCGCCCTCATACAGCAGCGCCAGTTCGAAGCGGCCAGGATCACCATCAAGGGCGCCCGCGTCTCCCCAGATTTCGGCTATCCGCTGCAAAGCTACATCACCGAAATGCAGGTGCGCCCTTTCGATCTTGATTTGGAGTATCGCTGGAACGCGGAGACCGGCGATCTCGACATCAGCCAGCTGCGTGCCGAGGGCGCGGTAATCGGCACATGGAGCCTCTCCGCCCGCCTCAAAAACGTGCCTGATCTTGGTCTGGCGCGCACTGGTGCCGTCGCAGCCGACTTTGGCATAGAAGCCCTGAGCCTGACCTATGCCGAAAAGGAACTCGTGCTGGGCTATATCCTGCCATTGGTGCTCAACACGCTGCCCTATGACGAGGACCCCGCTCCCCATATCGAAGCTGGCATCGCCGAATTCGTCGACGCTATCGACAATGCACCAGAGGCCAATATCAGCGCCGATAGCAAGACGGTGCTGGCAGACTGGATAGGCCGCTTTCCCAATCTGGATGGCGCAGCAGGCACATTGGACATCAGCGGCAAGAATGAGCCGCTGCCACTCGAAAAGCTCTTCATCGAGGATGCAGAAGCTTTTTCGGCTTTTCTCAAAGCAGCGCAGATTAGCGCTCAATCGACGCCTTGAGCACAGGAGAAACGTCCATGCCGCGCCTTGCTCCGCTGCTCGCTACCGCTCTTCTGCTCACGCCAGCGCCTGTTCTGGCTCAGCCCGAACAAGCTCCCCTCCGCGACTGTCGGGCCTTGCTGAAATCAGCCTTCAATGACGTCACCGTTACGCCCGAGACAACGGCCGAAGATGTCCCCGGGGGTTGCCGCTTTACCCATGTGGGCTATTTGCTTGAAGGCATGGTCGAATACCGCGCCGATGAGGTCGCCCTGCTGACGCCGAACCTGTTGGCGACCTTCCCGACCGAAGCGATTTTCAAATCCGCCGATCTTTCCATCAAGGGCCTGCGCATCCTGCCAAGGACCGGCAATCTTATGAGCGATTACCTCACCTCGCAATATACGAGGCCCATCAATATCGATCTGGTCTATGATACCGACCCCGAGGAACTGACGGCGCAACTCAAACGCTTTTCCTTCGACGCGGGCGATATCGGTCGCCTGACGCTCTATGCCCGCTTCTCCAATTTCGACAATACCGACCTCGATCACACCGGCCTCACCAACGAAACCGGCGTCATTCACGAACTCGGCCTCGCCATCGAGGACAACGGGCTGATCGCTACCTATTTCCTGCCAATTCTGGTGTCCGGCCTGCCCTATGACGAGGACCCGCGCCCCACAATCGCCGAGCAGAAAATCGCCATATCCACGGCCATTCGCGCCCTGCCCGAAGAGCTCATCTCCATGGTCAGCGCCGAGTCGCTGGTCCGCTTCGTGACGGCTTTTCCGTTGGCTTACGGCAATTGGACATTGCATGTCGAAAGCGAAAAAGGTCTGCCGCTCTCCGCGCTCGACGCATCCAGTATTGACGATCTTGTCGCCCTTTTTGCCAGCGACGCGACTATCAGTGCAACCGCGGACTATCGCGGCGAGTGAGGCTCACTCGCCATCGATCTCCTGAACCAGCGGCAGTGGATAGCGCCGGCGGGGCGGCAGGCGATGCACGATAACACCGACCAGAACCAGCAATGTGCAGGACAGAAACAGGACGCCAAACAGCGTGAGCGGATCGACAGGTCCGCTATAGGCAAGCAGCGGAACAGCTGCTGCCGGTGAGTGTGTCACCCGCAAGACCAGCATGATCAACATGGTCAGCCCCACACACAGCGTCGCCAGCCACCAGGGCTCGGGAACAACCTGCATGGCTAGGACAGCCATGATCGTGCCGATCAGATAGCCAGCGAAAATATTGATCGGCTGCGCACCCGGCGATTCCGGCTGGCTGAACATCAGCAATGCCGTCGGCCCCAGCGGCGCCAGCAACAGCGGCAATCCGGTCGATGCGGCCAGTGCACCGATCAGCGTCACACTGGCCGTGGTGCCAGCGACAGACTTGGCATGGACGCGCCAGTCATGGCGCGGTTCGTGCCGCGCAATATAGCGGGATAAAAGGGGATGCATGGCCGGGCGAACATGAAAAAGGAACGCCCGCCTATAGCGGCGGGCGCTTCCAGTTTCCAGTGCTACCGAGCAGAAAGGCGCGCTTATGCGCCGCGTATGGCGATCTTCCCCGAGCGGCCCGGCTCGCCGCTGGCGCGGGCAGCTTCCGCTGCCTGATCAATCGGATAGGCCTTCTCAATGCTCATCTTGAGCTTGCCGGATGCCGCGTCGCGCACCAGTTCACCCAGCAATTCCCCAATCCGTTCGGGCTTGACTGGCGACTTGGCACCCCAAAAACCCTTGGCCGTAATATTGCGGAAGATAAGGTCGCCCGATGAAATCTGTAGCGGCTTGCCGGTCATCGCGCCGAAGCTGATCAGCTCGGCGCCATCGGCAAGGATCGAGAGCAACTGCGTCGCACCCTCGCCACCCAGCGATTCAACGCCGCGAACGATCGGCGCACCCTTGGTAATGGCAGCAACCTTATCCTGCCAGCCGTCGCTTTCAGTCGCCACGATATTGGCATAGCCAAGCGCCGCCATTTCGGCGACCGCCGCTTCCCGCCGCACCAGACCGAGCACATTGATCCCCTTTTCGCCGCCATATTGCGTCAGCAGCTTGCCCACCGCACCATTGGCGGCATTAATCGCGATCCAGTCGCCTTCCTTCACATTCAGCACGTCGATCAGCATCTTGGTCGAAAGCGGCATGGCCACAAGCTGACAGGCGGTTTCATCGTCCACGCTCGCCGGCACGGGCACCAACCGGCGCGCATCGGCGATGTAATATTCCGCCCAGGTCTGCTCCGCCGAACCGGCGACGCGCTGGCCAACCGTCAGATGGGTCACGCCCTCGCCCAGCGCCTCAACCACGCCCACAGCCTCTGTTCCGCCAACGGCTGGCAATGCAGGGCGCACACCGTAATTGCCGCCTACCGTCCACAGATCATGATTGTGAATGGGCGAGAGCACCATCTTGACCAGAACCTGACCCGGACCGGGCTTTGGCGTCTCGACTGTGTCGGATTTTAGAACAGTTTCGGGCGTGCCGAACTCAGAATAAACCGCGCGCTTCATTGGCCGGCTCCTTGTTGTTAAGTCGGAGACATAGGCGCATTGACCTATAGGTCAACCCCACCTTGCCTTCGCTCCATGCATGGCTTATTTGCTGACTAGTTTATTCAGGATTTATTCATGAGCGAAAATATCGACCCCCGCGCCCCGCAACGCGTGCGCCACGACACCCGCATGCGCCTGTTGACGATCCAAACCGTCACCAACATCACCCCGCTCATGCGCCGCTTCCGCCTCACCGGCGATATGGCCGGTTTCGCTTCGGCCTCCCATGCCGATCACATCAAGGCCTTCTTCTTCCCCGCCGGTGTCGACCCTCTTCTGCCGCCCATCGGCCCCAACGGCGCAGAATTTCCGCCCGGCACGCGGCCCGAAATGCGCGACTATACTCCGCGCTACTGGAACGTGGCTGAAGGCTGGATCGAGCTCGATTTCGTGCTGCATGGTGATGGCCCTGCCTCCTCCTGGGCAGCAAAAGCGAATGTCGGTGATACGCTGGTCATCGGCGGCCCGCGCGGCTCGCTCGTCATCCCCATGGCCTTCGATTGGTATCTGCTGGCTGGCGACGAAACCGCCCTCCCCGCCATTGGCCGCCGCATCGAGGAATTGCCGAAGGACGCAAAAGTCGTCGCCGTCATCGAAGTCGCCGACAAAGCCGAGGAGCAGTCCTTCGAGACGCAAGCCGACCTCAACCTCATTTATGTGCACCGCAATGGCGCCGCAGCCAGAACGGCAGGCCTGGTCCTCGACGCCCTTAAGGTTACAAAATTCCCTGAGGGAACGGCCTATGGCTATATCGCTGGCGAAGTGACCATGGCCAAGGCCGTACGCGCCCATCTCACCGAGGATCGCGGCTTCGCCAATGAATATGTGAAAGCCGCTGGCTATTGGCGTCTCGGCGTTGCTGATGCCCATGAGGACCACTGAGCAAGATTGACAAGCCAGCGCGGCAGCGGCAATTTGTTCCCCATTAGTTCTCATTTGAGGCATTGGGATGGACTATCTTCTGCCGCTGGCGATCCTCGCTGCCATCCTGCTTCTGGCGCTCCTGTTTCGGCGCAAAAAGCCATCCGGCCCCGGTGACGCCTCCGACCAGTTGCGCATCGTCATGCGCTCACGCTTCGAGAAAAAGCGGCTCATGTCACGCGCCGAATTTGATCTGTTCCGGACGGTGGAGAACCACCTTCGCAGCTGCGGCCCGGGCTATCGATTGATGGCCCAACCCAGCCTCGGCGAAGTGCTGACCTCACCCGACGACGCGGCCTTTCGGTGCATCAATTCAAAACGTCTCGACATGCTGGTCATCGACACATTCGGCCTGCCGGTCGTTGCCATCGAATTTCAGGGCGGCGGCCATTATCAGAACGACGCCGCAGCCCGCGACGCCGTCAAGCGCGAAGCCCTGCGCCGCGCCGGTGTCGACATGCTCGAAATCTTCGACGATCACAACGCCGAAGACATCTGCCGCCTCGTCAGCACTGCAATCCAGCGCAGCAAGCCGCAATTGGCGGCGCAATAGTCCGGCACCAACGTCAGCAACGGCAAACCACCCCCATCACCGGGCTGCCCTCGGGCTCGACCCGAGGGCCATTCCGCAAGCCCCGTGCGGGCAAATTTGCAAAATATACAAGCCCTCGATTAAGGCCCGAGAACATCCCCACTCGCGTGGCAAATGAGCTAACTCTTGCTCTTCACCTTGGCGCTCTTCGCCGCAGCATCCGCTTCGATCTGATCCATCATGGCCCGCCACTCTTCGTAAGCCTTATCCTGATCGGGCAGTGCTTCACGCGAGCCGCCATGGGCGACCAGTTCATCAAGCACGACCTGAACATCGGGGCCATGTGTCTCGCAGGTCCCCACCTCATCCAGCGCATTGAAGGCAGGCTTGTAATAGTTGTCGTCGTAATCGTTGACGTCGAGCTTGAGCTGTCCATAGGCGAGCAGATCAGCCGAATCCGTCAGAAGCGACCATTCTTCGCTGGTGATTTCAAAACCGGCGCAATTGCTGGAGACCACATTGGCCAAAACGATCCGATTGAGCATGGCTTCGGCGGCCTCGCCCTCATAGGACGTCAGGTCAGGCAATTGCACGTAGATTTTGCCATCCGCCAGAACCGGCTGTCCAAAAGCCAGACCCAGCGCACCAACCAGCACTATCCGCTTGAGCATATTCGAAATCCTCTTGTTCGATCCGCTAGCGCTGGCAGCCAAAGATGGACAAAACAAGGTGGTGACCAACCTATTGTGGCTGGCCGCCCACAAATTGCACAGCCTTGCCACCGGCCTCGATGCCGCGCGCCAGACAGGTTTCCAACGCCGCGCCAGACATCAAGGCGGCCACGAAGCCGCCCGCAAAGGCGTCGCCTGCCCCGGTAGTGTCCAATACTTTGACGATTGGCGCCGGAAGACTATGGGTCACCCCATCCTTACCCCCCACAACCGCACCAAACTGTCCACGCTTGATCACGACATGGGTGAACTGGCCCCCGAGCACACGCAATTGCTTATCGAAGTCGACCTCACCAGACAGCAATTCCGCTTCGCTTTCATTGGCAAAAAGCCAGTCGGCCTGCCCCACCCATTCGCGGAACAGTTGCGGGCCCACTTCTTGCAGAAACCCAACCGAGGCCGGATCAATGCCGATTGCAATGCCTTTTGCACGCGCCGCTTTCAGCACATCCTGCACCGCTGCGCGCGGGCCGTTGGCAAAAAAGCTGTAGCCCGAGACGACGACTAGCCCGACCCCATCGAACAGGTCATAGGGAAAGCCTTCTGCGCCCAGATGAAGGTTTGCGCCCCTATCGGTGAGAAAGCTGCGCTCTCCGCTCGGATCAAGCAGCGTCACCAGCACACCCGAAGGCAGCTCGGCATCTCCGGTGAGCACCGGCACCACGCCCCGCCCGCGAAAGTAATTTTCGTATATGGGCTTGTCCTGCGCGCCGACGCGCGCAGCAAACAGCACTTCGGCGCCCGCAGCAGCTAACCACACGGCCTGATTGGCACCGGACCCGCCGGGCCGGTTGCGGATTTCCGCACGCCGGTCCGACCCGATCACGATTGGCCCTTCGGGCCGCACGATAATGTCGGTCATCACATCACCGATGACCAAAACCTTGGAATTCATTTTGTCTGGTCAGCCAGTGCAACAGCAATCTGGGAAGCCAGATTGGCGTTGTTCTTCACCAGCGCAATGTTGGATTCGAGCGATTTGCCGCCGGTCAACTCAAACATGCGCTGCAGCAGGAATGGCGTGGCTGCCTTGCCCTTGATCCCCTGCGCGTCGGCATCGGCCAGCGCCTGCTGGATGAAGCCTTCAATGGCCGAAGCTTCCCACGCGTCCGTCTCCGGAATCGGATTGGTAATCAAAACGCCGCCCATGCCCAGATCGGATTGGATTTTGAGCATCCGCGCAACGCCAGCCGCGTCATCGAACCGCTGATCGACCTTATGCCCGCTGGTCCGCGCCCAGAAGGCCGGGAAATCATCGGTGCCAAACCCAAGAACTGGCACGCCATTGGTTTCGAGCACTTCAAGCGTCTTGGCGATATCGAGGATCGACTTGGCGCCAGCACAGATCACCGCCACCGGCGTGCGGCCCAACTCTTCTAGGTCGGCTGAAATGTCGAAACTGTCTTCGGCGCCGCGATGCACGCCACCAATGCCGCCCGTAGCGAAAATGCGGATACCGGCAAGCGCGGCAATCTGCATGGTCGTGGCAACGGTCGTGCCGGCAATTGCGCCATTGGCCAGCAGGCTCGCAATATCGCGGCGGCTGGCCTTGGCAGCCTTGTGGCCTTCCTTGGCGAGTGCCTCGAGATCGTCGCCCGAAACACCGACCTTAAGCAGCCCGCCCATAATGGCGATGGTCGCAGGCACCGCGCCATTGCACCGGATAACGTCCTCGACTTCGCGCGCCATGGCCAGGTTCTGCGGATAGGGCATGCCATGGGTGATGATGGTCGATTCCAGCGCCACGATAGGCTTACCGGCAGCAAGCGCCTCGGCCACTTCAGGAGCGATGGAAAGATAGGACTGGATAGACATAAGACGAACTCCACAAAAAGCAGGCCCCGTCCGGTCAGGACGGAATTTTGCCCCGCTTGTGCGCCTGTGCAACACATGGGTCAAGTGTCACGAAATGTTCTGCAACAATCCCTTGTCGCACTAGGGATTTGACGATAATTTGCCCCTCACTGATGAGGGAAAGGGCACTTCGCTGACCAAGACCATTGTTGATGGCGCACTGTTTGCGCCTCGATGTGAGCCCTGCTTTGGGCAAATTGCAGCGACTATGCCGGCCGCCTTCGGGCGTGCATCCGCAGTACACTCTCAGATTCTGATTTCTTGTATTCCGGGTTCTCAAAGATGAGCCCCCGGGGCTGAGCCGCGGCTCCTGCCGCGGAATTGCGTTCTCACGCGCAGAACCGGTCGTCCCAAAGACGCCAATTGCCTCCATCCCGGTCCCCATAGGAGACTCAACACATGAAAAAGTCGCTCGCCATTGCCTTGGGCGCTCTGCTGGCCGCCAGCCCCACCATCGCTCAGGAAGAACCGGTTCTTAACGTCTATAACTGGTCCGACTACATTGCCGAAGACACGATCGCCAATTTTGAGGCGGAAACCGGCATCAAAGTCAATTACGACGTTTACGACAATAACGAGATCGTCGACGCCAAGCTACTGGCCGGCAATTCCGGCTATGACATCGTCGTGCCGTCGGGCAATTTCCTCGAACGCCAGATCAAGGCCAATCTGATCCTGCCGCTCGACAAGTCCAAACTGACCAATCTAGGCAATCTCGACCCCGCCGTCATGGCCACCGCCACCGCGCAGGACCCCGACAACGCTCATGCCGTGCCCTATATGATCAACACGATCGGTCTGGGCTATAATGTCGAAAAGGTCACTGCAGCCCTTGGCGCAGATGCACCGCTCGACAGCTGGGACCTGCTGTTCAAGCCGGAAGTCGTCGAAAAGCTCGCCTCCTGCGGCGTGGCCGTTCTCGACTCCTCCTCCGAAGTCATGGGCATCGCCAACCATTATCTTGGTCTCGATCCCAATTCGGAATCCAGCGAAGACCTCGCCAAGGCCGAAGAGCTGATGAACTCCATCAAGCCCTATATCCGCTACTTCCACTCGTCCCAGTATATCGACGATCTAGGCAATGGCGAAATCTGCCTGGCGCTCGGCTATTCCGGCGACATCTTCATCGCTTCGGACAATGCCGGCGATGGCGTCGACATCGAATATCTGATCCCCAAGGAAGGCGCGGCAACGCTCTTCGACTTCCTGGCCATTCCCGCCGATGCCCCGCATCCGGACAATGCCCACAAGTTCATCAACTACATCCTCGAACCCGAGGTCGTGGCGGCCATCACCAACTATGTTTACTACGCCAACCCGAACCTGCCGGCGCTGGAATTCGTGGACGAGGACGTGAAGTCGAACCCGGGCATCTATCCGCCCGAAGAAACCATCGCCAAGGCTTTCGTGATGCAGGCCCATAGCCCTGATTACGAAGAGACCTTGACCCGCACATGGACCCGCATCAAAACGGGCCAGTAATTCTCAATACGAGGGGCGGTTTCCGAACCGCCCCTTCCGACTTTCAGGGCAGGGTGCTCATGGCAAAGAAACCGCAATTGGCAGTGGATACTCGCCCCTGGCGCGACACGGCAAATAACAAGCCGTTCGTGCGGATCAAGAACGTCACCAAGAAATTCGGCGACGTCGCCGCCGTCTATGATGTCTCGCTCGACATCTACCGCTCCGAGCTGTTCTGCCTGTTGGGTGGCTCGGGCTCGGGAAAATCGACACTGCTGCGCATGCTGGCGGGTTTTGAAACCCCCACTTCGGGCACCATCGAAATCGATGGTCAGGACATGACCGAAGTGCCGCCCTATAACCGCCCGGTCAACATGATGTTCCAGTCCTATGCGTTGTTCCCGCACATGTCTGTCGAGCAAAACATTGCCTATGGCCTCAAACGCGATCACCTGCCCAAAGACGAAATCGTCGCCCGCGTCGCCGAGCTTTTGGCGCTGGTCAAATTGCAGGATTATGGCAAGCGCAGGCCCCACCAGCTCTCCGGCGGCCAGCGCCAGCGCGTCGCGCTTGCCCGTGCCCTTGCCAAGCGTCCCAAGCTCCTGCTGCTCGATGAACCCCTTGGCGCGCTCGACAAGAAGCTACGCGAGGAAACCCAGTTCGAACTGGTCAAAATTCAGGAAAGCCTGGGCGTCACCTTCATCGTCGTGACCCACGATCAGGAAGAGGCGATGACCCTCGCCACCCGCATTGGCGTCATGAACCAGGGCGAAATCGCCATGATCGGTGAGCCCACCGATGTCTATGAATATCCAAACTCCCGTTTCGTCGCCAATTTCATCGGCTCGACCAATACGGTCGAAGGCACGGTCACCGAAGACGAGCCCGATCACGTCCGCATCCGCTCGGCGGAACTGGGCTGCGACATCTATGTCGGCCACGGTGTCGACTGCGCGCCCGATCAGATCCTGTGGTGGGCTATCCGTCCAGAAAAAATGGTTCTATCGCGCGCGAGGCCCGAAACCCCGTTCGACGCCAATGTTGCAACCGGGATTGTCGAGGAAATCGCCTATCTCGGTGATATCTCGGTCTATCAGGTAGCCCTCGAAAGCGGCAAACGCATCCGTGTCAGCCAGACCAACAATGTGCGCGGCAATCCCGACGCCATCACCTGGGACGAGAAGGTCTTTGTGACCTGGGACGACAATGCCGGATCGGTGCTGACGGTATGAGCCCGGCACTATCCACACACACGATCGGTCCCCTCCCCCCTGAGGGGAGGGCTAGGGTGGGGGTTCAGGACCATCAGCGGGCTCGCCAGCAGCATTTGAGCTCGCCCCACCTCCAGAACCCCCACCCCCACCCCCACTCCCTCTCCTCAAGGTGGGGGGGAGCCGGCCACGCCGTGGAAATCCACCCATGACCACTTCGCACGAACCCACCTATCCGCCGCCGCGCCGCCTGCAACGGCTGCGCCCGTGGAGCGCCGTCGAAAAGCGCCTCGCCAAGGTCGGCATTACCGGGCGCATGCTGGTGCTGGCCGCGCCGGTCATCTGGCTATTGGTCTTCTTCCTCATTCCGCTTTTCGTGGTCTTCGGCATTTCCCTGACCACCAAGCAGTTTGGCCGCCCGCCATTCTCGCCGCTTCTCACATCCGATGAGGGCACGGTGCAGCTCACACTGCATCTCAACAATTACATTCGCCTCTTCACCGACAATCTCTATGTCGCGGCCTATCTCTCCTCGATCCGCATCGCCTTTATCGCCACGATCATAACGCTCTTGATCGGCTATCCGATGGCCTATGCCATCGCCCGAGCGCCCGGTCCGTGGCGCAATGTCTTGCTGATGCTGGTCATCCTGCCCTTCTTCACCTCGCTGCTGTTGCGTGTTTATGCGCTCACCGGCTTCATGCGCGGCAATGGCGTCATCAACCAGTTCCTGGGCCTCTTCGGCATCGAGCCTCTGGTGATGATGCAGACCGATTTCGCGGTCTATGTGGGCCTGGTCTATACCTACCTGCCCTTCATGATCCTGCCGCTCTATACCAATCTGGTGAAGCTCGACGATTCCCTCCTCGAAGCTTCTGCCGATCTTGGCGCGCGGCCCTTGCGCACCTTCCTCACCATCACTCTGCCGCTGTCCCTGCCCGGCATTGTCGCCGGCTCCATGCTGGTCTTCATTCCGGCCATTGGCGAATTCGTCATCCCCTCGCTGCTCGGCGGGCCGGAAACGCTGATGATCGGCCGCGTGCTCTGGGATGAATTCTTCTCATCCACCAATTGGCCCCGCGCCGCTGCGGTGGCCTGCGCCATGCTGGTCGTGGTCGTCGTGCCCATCATGCTGTTGCAGCGGGCGCAAAACTCGGTGGTGGAGAAGTAAGATGTTCAAAAGAGGCTGGTTCCTCCCCATCGCCGCCGTTCTCGGCTTTTCTTTCCTTTATGCGCCCATCGTGTCGCTGGTCCTGTTCTCGTTCAATGAGAACCGGCTGGTGACGGTCTGGACCGGCTTTTCGTTCAAATGGTATGGCGAATTGTTCCGTGATCCGCAGATGATCAATGCGGCAATCCTCAGCCTGCAAATTGCCGCCATTGCCGCAACCATTGCTCTGGTGCTCGGCACTCTGGCCGCCGTGGCGCTGGTGCGCTTCCGCCGCTTCCGCGGACGCACCCTGTTTTCCGGCATGGTATCGGCACCGCTCGTCATGCCAGACGTCATCACCGGCCTTTCCCTGCTCCTGCTTTTCGTCGCCATGGAGTCCATGCTCGGCTGGCCGCAGGGTCGCGGCATCCTCACCATCGTCATCGCCCACGCCACCTTCTGCACCGCCTATGTCGCCGTCGTCGTGCAGTCGCGCCTCTCCGATTTCGACCGGAGCCTCGAAGAGGCCGCGATGGACCTCGGCGCCTCCCCGGTCCGCACTTTCTTTGATGTCACCCTGCCGATCATTGCCCCGGCTCTGGTCTCGGGCTGGCTGCTCGGCTTCACGCTCTCGCTCGACGATCTGGTCATTGCCAGCTTCGTCTCCGGTCCGGGTTCATCGACCCTGCCAATGGTGATCTTCTCTAAGGTCCGCCTCGGCGTCTCCCCCGACGTCAACGCGCTCGCCACCATCATCATCGGCATCGTGGCCCTCGGCGTGCTGACCGCCACCATCATCCAGCTCCGCTCGCGCCCCAAAAAGGCGCGGGCTTGATCCCCTCTTGCCAAAATCACCGTACTGCCCTCCGGCCTGACCCGAGGGCCACTCGCCAATCCCAACGCGACCGCGCCAGGCATCCTGCCGCATCCTGCCCACATTCTCCCCGCAAACTGTTTTCGGTGAAAGGAGAATGCCGATGCAAAACCCGCCTTCCGATCATGCGCCAGCGCATAACCCATGGCTGACTCTCGCCCTCTCCGCCGTCCTTGTGCTCGTGGCCGTGGCCAGCAGCGCATTCCATGGCAATGACATCAGCCTCATCGCCTTAAAGGCGCTGCTCTCCATCCCCTTTGCCATCGGCTTTGTGCTTGTTCCCAGGGCCTTTGATCCCAGCAGCGCTCGGGCTCCGATCAATGCAGCCTTCCTTGAACGCAATCTCTGCCTTGGCACATTTCTGGTCTGCTGGGTCACCATGGTGCTTTGGGCACCCGGTCAGCATCCGGCAGCATCGATCATCGCTGTCATCTTCGGTGTTGCAGCCTATGTCTTCGCGCAGGCCATGATTGCCCTTGCTGGCCGGGGGCAAACATCTCGCCAGTGATGTGAAGCTTTCGTGACTAGACAGCCCCGGAATTCGGGCGCACACTCACCTCATGTTCAACCAATGCAAAGGAGGTGATCCAGTGTCTTTTGAGAATGTGGTTCTTGAGGAAGGTCTGGAATTTCGTGTGGTGACTGGGAGTGATCTCGGCTAACAGCACACGCCTCCTGAGGCTCTCAAGGCCTTAAAACTCAGGGAAGGGTCGCTCTTTGGAGCGGCCCTTTTCTTTTGCCCTGCCCGCACGACGCACCAAACAAGCACATGCCGACGCATCGCGGCGCGACACACTTGACGAAATCCCTCCGCCCGCCGATACCCCTGCCCGACCTATTTCATGGAGGCAGCAATGCCCGCGGCCAATTTCGTCCTGACTCTCAGCTGTGCCGATCGCCCCGGCATCGTCGCCGCCATCACCACCGAGCTGGCCGCGCTCAACGCCAATATTGCCGAGAGCAATCAGTTCTGGGATTCTGAAACCGGTCGCTTCTTCATGCGTCTGGCTTTCACCGCGCCCGAAGGCATGAGCCGCGACACAATCGAAAAGGCGCTGAAATCGCCCATCGAGCGCTTCGAGATGAAGACCGCGCTCTATGACCAGAGCCGAAAAAAGCGCGTGGTCATCATGGTCAGTAAATTCGACCATACGCTGCTGCACCTGCTCTATCAGATCCGCGTCGGCTGGCTCGACGCCGAGGTCGCCGCCGTGATTTCCAATCACGAAGAAGCCCGCAGAATAGCCGAAGATGCTGGCATCCCGTTCCACTACCTGCCGGTCACCAAAGACACCAAGGCCGCTCAGGAAGCGCAGGTTCTTGATCTGGTCAAAGCCTCAGGTGCCGATCTGGTCGTTCTCGCCCGCTATATGCAGGTGCTGTCGGACAATCTCTCCACCCGCCTCTTCGGGCAGGTGATCAATATCCATCACTCCTTCCTGCCCAGCTTCAAGGGTGCCAAGCCCTATCACCAGGCCCATGAGCGCGGCGTTAAAATCATCGGCGCCACCGCCCATTATGTTACGCCCGATCTTGATGAAGGCCCGATCATCGAGCAGGAAACCGCCCGCGTCACCCATGCCATGAGCCCGGACGATCTGGTCGCCGCCGGACGCGACATTGAAAGCCGCGTCCTCGCCCGCGCCGTGAAGCTGCATCTCGAAAGCCGCGTTATGCTCAACGGCAAGAAAACGGTCGTCTTCGGATAGTACCGCCGACGGAACGCGAGCTATGCAGCCAGGATGAGGCCCGCTACCGCCGCGCCACCACGCTGCCCTCGGGCCTGACCCGAGGGCCGTGCACAAAGCATGTCTCTGGCCGATCGGGTCGCGAAAGACAAGGCGCACTTGTGGCCGATGTTAAAACCAACAACACCGTGCCGCACCGACTTGCTGCCTCCACACAGCAATTGCAGCCCGCAAGTGAAGACGGCTGGCGATCATAAACGCTCAAATCAATCCTCTTGAGCTTCATCTTGTTCTTGCCCACAATCTGTGGCATAAGACGCAAATGCGTTTTCAGCCTAAGTCGGCTGCCTGTTGCCGGTCATTCCGGTCCTTGGCTCACTGATCTGTCTTGCGAACGTTGGCAGTCCTCTTGCATGTCGCAGAGGCAAACCGCTCGTATCGCCTCAGGCTCGAGCTTTTAGGATTATCAATATGTCCCGTATCAACGGCACCGTTAAGTTCTTCAACACCACCAAGGGCTTCGGCTTCATCACCCCAGAAACCGGCGGCAAGGACCACTTCGTCCACATTTCCGCTGTGCAGCGTTCGGGCGTCGACGGCCTCTACGAAAACGACAAGGTTTCCTATGAAGTTGAAACCGGTCGTGACGGTCGCGAATCCGCGATCAACCTGATCCTCGAGAAGTAAGACTTCTTGACCTACTGACACGAAAGGGCCGCCTCCGGGCGGCCTTTTTGCTATTGGCATCTTCTACTGAATCCCGAGGGGAAGGTCTCCTCGGTTTTTGATACGTGGACCGGATGGAGGCGCGATGCCATTAGGTGTTTCCGCGCTTCATCAAGCGGCGTACTTGGGCATGTCTTAACTGTAACAGTTCGACGGAACAGCAAGAATCGCAAGCTATTGAAATTTCTGAGGTCCCAGGAAAGCTCAGGTTCCAGGAATGACTGGCGGAGAGAGAGGGATTTGAACCCCCGATGGAGTTGCCCCCATGCCGCATTTCGAGTGCGGTGCATTCAACCACTCTGCCATCTCTCCGCGAGATCGAAAGCGTCCAAAGGTGGACGCGGCTGGTCGATACGGGGCGGCTTATGGCATAGCACAAAGGCCGCTGCAACTCCCCTTCTGCACTCTTGGCCAGGAAACATCATGACGCCGCGCGCCCTCTTTGCCTATGGCACCCTGCAGGACAGCGATATTCTGGACGCCGTATTGGGCCGCGCCATTTCGCAGGATGCCATGGTCGTGGCCACTCTTACCGGCTTTCGCAGCGTTTATTATCCCGGCCGGGTTTATCCCGCGCTGCTTGCCAGCGCCGAGGCAAAAACCGATGGCATATTGATCCATACGCTCACCGCCGAGGACTGGGCAGCCCTTGACGCCTTCGAGGGCGATGAATATTACCGCGGCACTTTCGAGACGGCGACAATAAACGGCACGATAGGGGCAGAGGTCTACATGCCCAGCCACCCCGTGCCCGACCATGCCGAGCCATGGACGCTTGCCCATTGGCGCCTGCACCACAAGCCGCTCGTGCTTGCGGAAGAGCTCGCGCTGGCGAGCGCGGCGCGTACTTGGACCCACGGACGCAAAGGCGACTGACGATCACGATCCCGTGCATAAACGTCCGATCCGTGCGCTTGGACATTCCCCCTGAGACATCACAGTCAGGGAGATTGAACATGGTCACGCGCCGAACCCTCGTCGCCGGCATGGCGAGCCTGCCATTTGTTGCCTTTGCGACCAGCGCCCTCGCACAAGCGGATGAGACTCCAATGCCCGATACCATCGCCACCAGCCAGGGCGAGCTCCGCATTCATCCCGTCGATCACGCCAGCCTCGTGCTCGAATGGGATGGACAGGCAATCTATGTCGACCCGGTCGGCGGCGCGGCACTCTATCAGGACCTGCCGCCTCCCAGCGCCATTCTCATCACCCATGGCCATGGCGACCATTTCGATCTGCCCACACTGGAGGCCATTGCCGGAACGGCACCCCTGATCACCAATCAGGATGTCTTTGACCAGTTGCCCGAAGCGCTCAAGGCCAATGCCACCGCCCTCGCCAATGGCGAAGACGGCACTATTCTCGACATTCCCATCCGCGCCATCGCCGCCCACAATACCAGCGCCGATCGCATGAACTATCACCCCGTCGGCGTCGGCAACGGCTATGTTCTCAGCTTCGGCGATACCCACGTCTATATCGCCGGCGACACCGAGCCCACCGAGGACATGCTGGCCCTCACCGACATCGCCGTCGCCTTCCTGCCGATGAACCTGCCCTACACCATGACGCCGGCCCAGGCAGTGGAGGCAGCGAACACCTTCCGTCCTGCCATCCTCTACCCCTATCACTACGGCGACAGCGATCTGTCTCCGCTTGAAACCGATCTCGACGACGGGATCGAACAGCGCCTGTGCAACTGGTATCCGAACGGGGGCTGATCGCGCGCAAAACACGGCTCGGCGCTTGACTCTTGGCCCTTTTACCCCGATAAGCCAGCCCATCCTGCGCACCGGTCCGTCCGGCGCGCTGGTTTTGTTTGAAAACGCTGCTCGAGGCTGCCGCCGGTTCTGAACTGGCACTTGTTTCGAAAAGCCCGCGGAAACGGCACGAAATCCGCGGCGCCACAGAGCGCGACAGATAGGGACCGGGCGAGATCGCTCGGCAATGAATATGACTTTCGCCGTTATCAAGACGGGCGGTAAGCAGTACAAGGTTGCTGCTAACGACGTCATCAAGATCGAAAAGCTCGAGGCCGAGGCGGGTGACATCGTCACCTTCGACCAGGTTCTCATGGTTGGCGACACCATCGGCGCTCCGCTGGTGGAAGGCGCTCTGGTCGCTGCTGAACTGGTGGAAACCAAGAAGCAGAAGACCGTCATCATCTTCAAGAAGCGTCGCCGCCACAATTCGCGTCGCCGCAACGGTCACCGTCAGTTGCTGACCACTGTCCGGATCACCGAGATCCTGACCGGCGGCGCAAAGCCCACCATCAAGGCTGCTGCCAAGGCCGAAAAGACCGAGGCTGTTGCTGAAAAGGCTCCGGCCAAAAAGGCAACCAACGCCGAAGCCGCTGCTGACGCACCGGCAAAGAAGGCTGCGCCCAAGAAGGCCGCTGCCGCCAAGGAAGACACTGCCGCTGAAAAGCCGGCAAAGAAGGCCCCGGCCAAAAAGGCCGATAAGGCCGACAAGGAATAAGGAGCTAGACAATGGCACATAAGAAAGCAGGCGGTTCGTCCCGCAACGGTCGTGATACCGCTGGCCGTCGTCTTGGCGTGAAGAAGTTCGGTGGCGAAACCGTCGTCGCCGGCAACATTCTCATTCGTCAGCGCGGCACCAAGTGGGCCACCGGCACAGGCGTTGGCCTGGGCAAGGACCACACCATCTATGCCCTGATCGACGGCACTGTTGCGTTCCGCACCCGCGCGAACTCTAAAGTACACGTGTCTGTCATCCCGGCAGAGGCCGCCGAATAACCCGGCAGGCCCGACCAGCAAGCCGGAGACCTCGTTCCCCGGCGCTGTTTGGACAAAGACACCGCAAAGCAAAGGGGAACCGGGTCGGCCTGGTTCCCCTTTTCGCATTTGCAGAGTTTTACGCCATGTCCACTTTCAAGCATCGTCTGCCCGCCACGCTCAACACCGCGCGCCTGGTATTGACCGCGCCGACCATGGCGCATGCTCCGGCCATCGCGAAACTCTGCAACAATCAAAATGTCCACAAATGGATGAGCCGCCTCCCCTTCCCCTATTCGGAAGAGGATGCGCGTTTCTTCATTGAAGAAATCGTCCCCAGCGCCGAAGAACTTTGTTACGGCATGCTGCTCGACAACGAACTGATCGGTGTCGTCGGCCTCAGCTTTGCGCAAGGCGAAGATCCGGTTCTTGGCTATTGGCTGGGTGAGCCCTATTGGGGGCATGGCTATGCTACCGAAGCCGGGCGAGCCATCGTCGCCGCTGCGCGAGACGCAGGGATCAATGTGCTCGCTTCCCGTGCCCTCAGCGACAATGCGCGCTCGCTCCACGTTCTGGGCAAGCTCGGTTTCGTCGAAACCCATAAAGGTCAGGAGCCGATCGGGCCCCATGCCGGGACCGATGCGACATTCCTCAGGCTGGATTTATCAAGATGACCGAGCTGCGCACTGCCCGTCTCATCCTGCGTTCGGCCCGACCTGACGACGCACCCTGCTATGCCCTTGGCGTCAGCGAATTCGCCGTTGCCCGCTGGCTCACCCATCTGCCCTGGCCCTATACGCTCTCCATGGCCAGCGACTGGCTTCGTCAGGCGCCACGGAACGATCCCGACCGCGCGCTGTTCATCATCGAACACCCCGAAAAGGGCCTGATCGGCTGCATTGCCTTTGGTGATGAATTCGGCTTCTGGATCGCCCGGCCACATTGGGGGCGCGGCTATTTCTCCGAAGCCGCCACCGCGCTCATCGACTGGCATTTCGCCCGCAGCGGCAGCGACATGATCCTCTCCAGCGCTCAGCACAACAATCTGGCGTCGCTACGCGTTCAGGCCAAGCTCGGCTTTGTCGAGCAGGGCCGCGACATGCGCTTTTCTCATGCGCTTCAGCATAATGTGCCCCATATCATCACCAGCCTGACGCGCAGCACATGGGCAACACGCGGAAGCCGCCAATGCGCCTGAAAGACACGATCCTCACCCAGCGTCTCTTGCTGCGCCCGCCCCAGACCGGCGACGCGGAGGCCATCGCGCTTTATCTCAACGATCTGGCCGTCTCGGGCAATCTCGCCCGCGTGCCCCATCCCTATACGCTGGAGGATGCGCAGGCCTGGCTGCGCACGCGAGGCCCGAATATGCCGCCCATCGAAACCAATTTCGCAATTGAGATCGATGGCGCCTATGCGGGGCAAGTCGGCTTCCATGACGGGCGAGATGGCCCCACGATCGGCTATTGGCTGGGCCAGCCGTTTTGGGGGCGTGGCATTATGAGCGAAGCGGCGGAGGCGGCCTTGGACTGGTTCTTTGCCGCCACCAATGCACCCGTCGTCCATTCGGGCGTTTTCGTTTTCAACGCCGCCTCTCTGGCTATTCAGCACAAGCTCGGCTTTGTCGAGAGTGGCCGTTCAACCCTGCTCTGCCTTGCGCGCGACGCCGAGGTGGAGCATATCGACACTCAATTGTCTCAATCCGCCTGGAAGGCCACAAAACCATGAAATTCCTCGACCAGGCCAAGGTCTATATCAAGTCCGGCTCCGGCGGCGCCGGCTCCGTCAGTTTCCATCGTGAAAAATTCATCGAATTCGGCGGCCCCGATGGCGGCAATGGCGGACGCGGTGGCGACATCGTTGCCGTATGCACCGAAGGCCTCAATACGCTGATCGACTTCCGCTACCAGCAGCATTTCCGTGCCGATACGGGCACCCATGGCATGGGTAAGAACCGGCATGGCGCCAATGCCGAGGATGTCATCCTGCGCGTTCCCAAAGGCACGCAGATTTTCGAAGAAGATCAGGAAACCCTGATTGCCGATTTCACCGAGATCGGCCAGCGCGTCACGCTGCTCAAGGGCGGCAATGGCGGCTTCGGCAATGCCTATTTCAAGACCTCGTCCAATCAGGCCCCCCGCCGCGCCAATCCCGGCCAGGAAGGCGTCGAAAAGGGCATCTGGCTGCGCCTGAAGCTGATTGCCGATGCCGGTCTTGTCGGCCAGCCCAATGCCGGCAAGTCCACCTTCCTTGCGGCTGTCTCCGCGGCCAAGCCGAAAATCGCCGATTATCCGTTCACCACGCTTCACCCCAATCTGGGTGTGGTGCGGCTGGGCGAGCGCGAATTCGTGCTCGCTGATATTCCCGGCCTGATTGAAGGCGCCAGCGAAGGCATTGGCATCGGCGACCGTTTCCTCGGCCATATCGAACGCTGCAATATCCTCATCCATCTGATCGATGGCACCAATGAGGATGTCGTCCATGTCTACAAAGCCGTGCGCCACGAACTCGCCGCCTATGCGGACGTGCTGGCCGAAAAGCAGGAAATCGTTGTCCTCAACAAGGTTGATACGCTCACCGAGGACGAGATCAAGGACAAGGTGAAAAAGCTCAAAAAGGCATCGAAAGCCGAAGTGCGCCTCGTTTCCGGCGTCACCGGACAGGGCGTTGAGCAGGTGCTCTGGGACGTCCTCAACCACCTCGATGCCGAAAAGGCCGAAGCCGCCGAGCTGAACAAAAAGACCACGGAAGAAAAATGGACGCCTTGATGGGCAGCCTCCATATCAAACCTGTAGGACCCCCTCCCAACCTCCCCCTGAAAAAGGGGGAGGGGCGGGCTTGTGCAAACCTCCGATCGCTTCACGCCCACAAGGCGGCTCCTCCCCCCTTTTCAGGGGGAGGCTGGGTGGGGGTCTCTGGACTGTACCCGGACACCACCCAATGACCCCCCTCGCCCCCTATCGCCGCATCACCATCAAGATCGGCTCGGCCCTCCTCGTCGATAAATCCGGCAAGCTGCGCGCCGAATGGCTGGCGGGGCTCGCCACCGATATTGCCACGCTCAAAGCCGAAGGTCGCGAAATCGTCATCGTCTCCTCCGGCGCCATCGCTCTGGGCCGAGGCCTGCTCGGGCTTTCAGCCACAACGCTGACTTTGGAACAATCCCAGGCCGCTGCCAGCGCCGGCCAGATCGCCCTATCGCAGGCCTGGGCCGATGCCCTTGGGCAGCATGACATCGTCACCGGGCAGATTCTGATCACCCCCAATATCACCGAGGAACGCCGCTACTTCCTCAATGCCCGCACCACGATCCGCACCTTGCTCGGCCTCGGTGCCATTCCCATCATCAACGAGAATGACAGCGTTGCCACAGCCGAAATCCGCTATGGCGACAATGACCGGCTCTCCGCCCGCGTCGCCACCATGATCGAAGCGGACCTGCTTATCCTGCTCTCCGATATCGACGGCCTTTACACCGCTCCGCCGGCAAAAGACCCCAATGCCAGCCATATCCCGCTGGTCGAGCGGATCACCCCTGCCATCGAATCCATGGCCGGTGGCGCGGCCAGCCATCTCTCACGCGGCGGCATGACCACCAAGGTCGAAGCCGGCAAGATCGCGACCATGGCTGGCACCGCCATGATCATCGCCAAGGGCACCGAACCCCATCCGCTGAAGACCCTTGCCGCTGGCGGCATGCACACTCTGTTCCAGCCCGTCACCAGCCGCGCCCAGTCGCGAAAGCGCTGGATCATGGGGACGTTGCAGGTCGCGGGCACCGTCCAGATCGACGCCGGAGCCGCCGGTGCACTGAAGACGGGCCGCTCGCTGCTCCCGGTGGGCGTCACCAAAATCACCGGCGCATTCGAGCGCGGCGACACGATTGCTATTCTCGACCCCGATGGCCACGAAATCGCCCGCGGCCTCTCCGGCCTCGACAGCGACGACGCCCGGCTCGTCATGGGCAAGAAAACCGACGCCATCGTCGAGCTGCTCGGCGCCGGCAACCGCGCCGAAATGGTCCATCGTGACAATCTGGTGTTGACCAGCACCAAGGAGGAGGAAATCTCATGAGCGCTATCGAACAGACCTCTGAGACCATTCCCGCCCTGATGGCCGAGATCGGTCGCAGGGCCCGCATCGGGGCCAGCGCCCTCAAGATCGCCAGCGCCGAACAAAAGCGCACTGCCCTGCTCACCGCTGCGGGCGCCATCAATGCCCACCGCAAACAAATTCTCGCCGCCAATGAACTCGATATGGCAGCTGCGAAGGAAAAGGGCATTTCCGGCGCATTTCTTGATCGGCTCCTCCTCACCGATGCTCGCATCGATGGCATTGTCGAAGCGGTCAAAACCATTGCCGAGCTACCCGACCCGGTCGGCGCCGTCATTGCCGAATGGGACCGTCCCAATGGCCTCCATATCGAGCGCGTCCGCACCCCGCTCGGCGTCATCGGCGTGATCTTTGAATCGCGCCCCAATGTCACTGCTGACGCTGGCGCGCTCGCCATTAAATCGGGCAATGCCGTCATCCTGCGCGGCGGCAGCGACAGCTTCCACTCCTCCCGCGCCATCGTCGACTGCATGCTCGACGGTCTGCACCTCGCCCGCCTGCCCGTCGAATGCGTCCAGCTCGTTCCCACGACTGACCGCGAAGCCGTGGGCGAAATGCTCAAGGGCCTCGACGGCAATATCGACGTTATCGTCCCGCGCGGCGGCAAGTCGCTGGTCGCTCGCGTCCAGTCCGAAGCGCGCGTCCCGGTCTTTGCCCATCTCGAAGGGCTGGTGCATGTCTATATCGACAAAAGCGCCGATCTCGAAAAAGCCGTCGCCGTCACCCTCAATGCCAAGATGCGCCGTACCGGCATTTGCGGCGCCGCCGAAACCCTGCTTATTCATGAGGATGTGGTCACCACCCATCTCCGCCCAATCATCGAGGCTTTGGTGGCCAAGGGGTGCGAAATCCGTGGCGACGACACCGTTCTCGCCATGATCCCCGACGCTATTGCAGCTACCGAACAGGATTGGCGCACCGAATATGAAGATGCGATCATTTCGGTAAAAATCGTCGGCAGCGTCGACGAGGCCATCGCCCATATCGAGCATTATTCGAGCCACCACACCGAAGCGATCATCGCCGAGGACCCCGAAGCGGTCGAAAAATTCTTCAACGAAATCGACTCTGCCATTCTCGTCCATAACGCCTCCACCCAGTTCGCCGATGGCGGCGAATTCGGCTTCGGCGGCGAAATCGGCATCGCCACCGGCAAGATGCACGCCCGTGGCCCCGTCGGCATCGAACAACTCACCAGCTTCAAATACCGCGTCCGCGGCAACGGACAGACCCGGCCTTGATCTTCGGGCCAACAAGACCATCGGCTGTGCACGAGGGTTCGTATGGTGGCCTTCTCCACTTGAGGGAGAAGGTGCCCGAAGGGCGGATGAGGGGTTCTGAATTCGCCCCAGCATCCTGCGCCCAGTTAGGCCAGAACCCCTCACCCGTATCCGCCTTCGGCCGATCCACCCTCTCCCTCAAGGGGAGAGGGGAAAGCGCACTCCGCCCATGACCCTGCGCCCACCCCTCCGCATTCCAGGCATCACCACCCTCCCCCCCTCCGGGTCCGGCATGCGCATCGGCCTCTTCGGCGGCTCCTTCAATCCCATCCATGATGGCCATATCCTCGTCATGGAGGAAACCATCCGCCGCCTCGGTCTCGACGCGCTCTGGGTACTTGTCACTCCCGGCAATCCGCTCAAGAACAATGCGGCCCTACCTCCCCTTAAGGATCGTGTACTCGCCGCCCGCGCCCGCATCACCAATCCGCGCATCCGCGTCACCGGCTTTGAGGCCGAAAAGGGCTTCGCCTATACGTGGCAGACCATCCACTTCCTCACCGCTGCTCTGCCGGACCGGCGTTTCGTCTGGATCATGGGCGCCGATAGCCTTGCCGATTTCCATCGCTGGGAACGCTGGCGCGACATTGCCGCAAAAGTGCCCATCGCCGTCTATGTGCGTCCCGGCTCCGGGCGTCGCGCCTTGGCCTCGCGTGCCGCTGCCGTGCTCGATCATGCCCAGCTCGACGAAAGCGCGGCCCGCCTCCTGCCCTATGCGCTACCCCCGGCATGGGTCTATCTGCAAGGCCGCCAATCGGCTCTGTCATCATCGGCCATCCGGGCGGCAAAGACCTCAAATTAAGCGTGATCACCGCACGACCTTGCGAAATCTCCCTAAAAAGCGCATATTGAACTCCAAGTGATCATTGTCACCGGAACAGGAACAGACGGCTTGCCGTTTTCAACGACGCCGCTACATTCCGATCAACAACCAAGGATGCTTGACTTACGCATGACCCATGCCCGCGCATGGGCGGAAGGCCGTTTCTGATGGCCACGCTGCCCGAAAACACTCTTTCCGCTTCCGCCGCCGCTGGCGTCAGCCAGAAGCCCATGATCGACCTGATCCTCGACACCCTCGACGACGCAAAGGCCGAAGAGACCGTGTCGGTTGATATCGCCGGCAAGTCTTCGCTGGCCGACCATATGGTCGTGACCTCGGGCCGCTCACATCGTCATGTCGCCGCCGTTGCCGACCAGATCATCACCGCCCTGCGCGATCATGGTCATGGCAAGCCGCGCGTCGAAGGCCTAACCCATGCCGATTGGGTTCTGGTCGATGCTGGCGACGTGATCGTCCACATCTTCCGCCCCGAAGTGCGCGAATTCTACAATATCGAAAAGATGTGGCAGGCCGATTTCTCGGCTGACCAGCACTAACTCAATGCGCATAGCCATTGCGGCCGTAGGCCGGATGAAGAGCGGGCCAGAGCGCGAGCTTGTGGCCCGTTATCTTGAGCGCGCTGCCGGATCGGGCAAGCCTCTGGCGCTGACTGGCTTTGATGTCAGCGAACTGTCCGAAAGCCGCGCAGGCTCCGCCGCGTCCCGCAAGGCCGAAGAGGCCAAAGCCATTCGCGCCGCCCTGCCCGATGGGATCATCGTGGCGCTGGACGAACGCGGCAAAGCTCTTACCTCCGAGAGTTTCGCCAACCAGCTTGGCCGCTGGCGCGACGATGGCCGCTCATCTGTCGGTTTCATCATTGGTGGCGCAGATGGCATTGATCCCGATTTCGTCAAAAGCGCAGATCTCGTCGTCAGCTTTTCGCCCATGGTCTGGCCGCACCAACTCGTCCGTATCATGCTTGCCGAGCAGCTTTATCGCGCCACCACCATTTTGTCCGGCCATCCCTATCATCGCGGCGACTAGCACACGCTCAACGTCAACAGTCTGCTAGCGAAACCGTGTTGATGGTTAAGCAATGTTAACCCGGTTTTTGCCGCCCGCTTGCTAATGTGCCGCCACTGATTCGGGGAGAGACCATGGCCTTGCCGTCGGCAAGCGTAACCAGAATTGTGCTGACGGGCCTGTTTATGCTGGGCCTCGCCAGCCCGATTTCCCTTGCCCAGACGGACGCCGAATCTGCCCCCCAGACCGAAACCGAACTGCGCCCCGGCCTATCGCTCGCCCCTTCGCAGCCCTCTGAAAATACAGACGAAAGCGCTGAAGACGTCGAGCCCGGCCCAGCGGCAAAAAGCGCCACCGACCTCGCCGAGATCGAAGCGACCCTCACCATCAGCCGCGACCGCATTGATGCCCTCAAGGCCGAAATCGACGCGATGGAAGGCGACAACGTTCAGCAAAACGCCGCTCTCATCGCCGCCGGACAACGCGTCAAACTGGCCGAAATCGAAGTCGCCGACATCGAAGAACGCCTTTCCGATCTCATCGTCCGCGAATTCGAAATCCGTGGCCGCCTCGACGGCGCCGACGCCGAAATCGCCAATGTTCTCGCGGCCTTACAGCGGATTTCGCTCAATCCGCCGCCCGCGCTGATCGTCAATCCGGACGACGCTCTGGGCTCCGCACGCGGCGCCATGCTGATTGCCGCCATCGTGCCGGAACTGCGCCAAAGGGCCGACACCGTCGCCGCCGATCTGAAGACGCTCACCGACATCAAGGCAGCGGCTTTGGTGGAGGAGGAAAACCTCAAGGCCAATCACGAAGTCCTTGAAGAAGAGCAGCTTCGCATCGCCACCCTGATCGCCGCCCGCAAGCAGGGTATTGCCCATATGAGCGCCGAGCTGGACGCCGAAGAGGCTGCAGCAGTCGAACTGGCCGAGCGCGCCAGCACTCTGCGCGAATTGATCGGCGCGCTCTCCGAACGCGCCGCCGCTGGTGCGAGCACGACACCTGCAACCGATCCGGACCTGCCGCAGCTTTCCCCCGAAGCCATTGAAATTGCTTTTGCAAATGCCGCGCGCACCCAGCCGGCAATACCGTTCCAGCTGGCGCGTGGCTATCTCACCCAGCCCGCAAACGGCAGGCTCGCCGTGCTTTATGGCGCCAATGACGGTCGGGGCGGCATCGCGCAGGGCCAATCTATAATCACCGCCGCGGACGCGCAGGTTCTCTCTCCTGCCGATGGTTATGTGCTCTATAGAGGCCCTTACCTCAATTATGGCCACATCATCATTCTCAATACCGGCGATGGCTACACAGCTCTGCTCGCTGGTCTTGATTCCATTTCAGTCGACATCGGCCAGTTTGTGCAGATGGGCGCGCCGATTGGCAAAATGGGATCACGCACAATTGGACGGACTGTGACCACCAGTGCTGGAAACGCCCAGCCAACCCTTTATATTGAGCTCAGGCAGAACAACGAGCCCTTCGACCCCATGGGGTGGTGGGCAGACAACGAACAGACGGGATAAACTCCTCATGCGTCTCCCCATCCTTGGCGCCGCCGCCATCTGCGCGGTCTTGCTGGTGCCGGCCTCCATGCTGATTGCTCAGGACCAGACGCCTGCGCCCGCACCAGCTCAGGGCGAAGAGGCCCCAACAGAAGACGTTCCACCCAACCCCTCCGGCGAACAGGCCGAACCGACCGCGGCGGAACGCGCCGCCGCGCCGCGCGATCCGCTGGAAGTCTATGCCGACCTAAACCTCTTCGGCGAAATTTTTGACCGCATCCGCTCCGAATATGTCGATCCGCCCGACGAGAAGGAGCTGATCCGCGCCGCCATCCAGGGCATGTTGACCTCGCTTGATCCCCATTCAGGCTATCTTCCGCCCACCGATTACAGCGAGACTCGCGAGGACATTTCCGGCCAGTTTGGCGGTCTTGGCGTTGAGATCATGATGGAAGACCAGCTGATCAAGGTCGTCTCCCCCATCGACGACACGCCCGCCGCGCGTGCGGGTATCCTCGCCAATGACCTGATTGTGGAAATCGACGGCGCGCCGGTTCAGGGCATGACCCAGGACGAAGCGGTCGACAAGATGCGTGGTCAGGTCGGCACCAAGGTCAAGATTACCATCATGCGCGAAGGCGTTGCTGATCCGCTTGAATTCGAGCTGACGCGCGGCATCATCTCCGTGCGTGCGGTCCGCTGGTCAATGGACGGCGACGTGGCGATTCTGCGTCTCTCCCGCTTCTCCGAACAGGCCTTCGTCGGCATCGAAAATGCCATTGAAGACATCTATGCCGAGCGCGATGACGTGCCGCCCAAGGGCATCATTCTAGACCTGCGCAACAATCCCGGCGGGCTTGTTGACCAGTCCGTCTATGTCAGCGACGCCTTCCTCAATCGCGGTGCTGTGGTCCTGACCCGCGGCCGCACCGAGGGCGAAAGCGCCCGCTATGACGCCATGCCCGACGCATTGGATGAAAAGCTGGCCGATGTGCCCATGGTCGTCTTGATCAATGGTGGTTCGGCCTCGGCCTCTGAGATCGTTGCCGGCGCCCTGCAGGACCATAAGCGCGCAACGCTTGTCGGCACCCGCTCTTTCGGCAAGGGTTCGGTCCAGTCGATCATTTCACTCGGCCCGGACGGTGCAATGCGGCTGACCACGGCACGCTACTACACGCCCAATAACCGGTCGATCCAGGCACTGGGCATTACCCCCGACATTGAGATCAAGCAGGTCGTGCCCGAAGAATTCCAGGGCCGCGATGAGATCATCGGTGAAGCTGGCCTAGAAGGTCACATCACCATCGAGGGACAGGAAGAATCGACCGTTGGTTCTTCGGTCTATGTGCCGCAGGATCAGGCTGAAGATGCTCAACTGCAATATGCCATTCGCCTGATCAACGGCGAAGAAACCAACCCGGCCTATCCGCCCAAAGCGGAATAGGACCCGGCAGGCATCGAAATGGGCCGCGCATCTTTGGGATGTGCGGCCCTCGTCAAAACGCCCGAGGGAGCGCGAGCGGAACAGTCATGGCCAATGATCTCTCGACGCCGCTGACCGGTCGCAAGCGCCGGAAGGGAAATAGTGGCGGCCCTTTCCACTTTCCGCTGGCCCGACTGCTGTTGCTGTTCATCGTTGTTATCGTTGGTGGCGTCACTCTGCGCATCGTTCTCGTGGACGATCCCGAAGGGGGAAGGCCAAGCACCGAAACCGCCATCACCTCTACGCGCGACGGCAATGTCATTGCCAACACTGTCGCAAGCCGTCCCGCAACCATCACTGCCGATCCCGAACAGGTCGCTGCTGGCCCCACATCGAGCGAAACGATCACCCCCGCGCCAGCAAATGAGCGCTCACCCACGCGACTTGGTGCGCTGCCCGATCTCAGTGAGGAAACCGCGAACGGCCCGATACCGCGTATGTCCAATACCGGGCTCACCCCGTTCGCCGCGTATCGTCGGCCCAATTCGGTAGGTGCCGATTCCGGGCCGCGCATCGCACTGATCGTTACCGGCCTCGGCATCAATGAGCAGGGCTCGCTCGAGGCCATAGATCTCCTGCCTGACGATGTGACGCTCGCATTTGCGCCCTATGGGAGGTCACTTGAGAACACCGTCGCCTCAGCGCGAGCGTCTGGCCACGAAGTCATGCTCGAAATTCCAATGGAGCCCTTCGATTACCCCCAAAACGATCCTGGCCCACACACGATCCTGACCGGCGAGACGCCGCGCGCCAACCTTGAAAAACTGTTCTGGCTTATGGCGCGTTTCGGCGGCTATTTCGGTGTCATCAATAATATGGGCGCGCGCTTTACCGCCTCGGCCGCAGATATGAGTCCCATTCTTGAAGAACTTGGTGCCAGAGGCATAGGTTATGTCGACGACGGCGGCTCCAACCGCTCCGTCGCCGCCCAGCTGGCCGAAGCCAACGGGGTGCCCTTCGCCCGCGCAGGCTTGATGGTCGACGCCAATCCGGCCCGCACATCCATTCTGTCAGCGCTTGCCAGCCTTGAAACACAGGCCATGGCGTCCGGCAGCGCCATTGGTATTGTCAGCGCTCTGCCTATATCGGTGCAGGCCGTGTCCGACTGGGCCCGCGAACTCGACGCCAAGGGAATTGCACTGGTGCCCGCCAGTGCCCTTATGAAATAAGAGACCATAGAACCATGACCAACCGGCCCGACCGAGAAGCCATGCCCTATCGCGATTGCGTAGGCATTGCCGTGTTCAACCACGAGGGCAATGTGTTTGTCGGTCGCCGCAAAACTGGTGTGCATTGGGAAAACGAAACCGAACTGCAGGCGCCTTGGCAAATGCCGCAGGGCGGTATCGACAAGGGCGAAGATTCGCTGCGCGCCGCCCTGCGCGAACTGCATGAGGAAACCAATATCACTTCGGTCAGCCTGCTCGCCGAAGCGCCGGAATGGATCTATTACGACCTGCCCGACGACGCCCTCGGTATTGCCCTCAAGGGAAAATATCGCGGACAGCGCCAGCGCTGGTTCGCCTTTGCCTTCACCGGCGATGATAGTGAAATCGACGTCACAACGCCCGGCGGCGGCAAATTTGGCGCGGAATTCGACACCTGGCGCTGGGAAAAGTTGAGCCGCACACCGTCGCTGATCGTCCCATTCAAGCGCGACGCCTACGAAAAGGTCGTCGAGGCCTTTGCTGACATCCCAACCCGGTTCACCCATGCCTGAGGCGAAAATGAAGACAATAGGACTGATCGGCGGCATGAGCTGGGAATCGACGGCTCATTACTACCGCGTGCTCAATCAGGAAACTGCTGCCCGTCGTGGCGGTCTGCATTCCGCGCCGCTGATCGTTCATTCGGTCGATTTCGCGCCGATCGCTGCCATGCAATCAGCTGGCGAATGGGACAGGGCTGGTGAAGAACTCAACCGGGTCGCGCGCGGTCTGGAGCAGGCCGGAGCCGAAGTGCTGGGCCTTGCCACCAATACCATGCATGTCATCGCCGACAGCGTAACCGAAGGCATCGCTATTCCCTTCGTCCACATCGCCGAGCCAACAGCCGACGCCCTGCTTGCCGATGGCTATGACACAATCGGCCTTCTGGGCACGCGCTTCACCATGGAGATGAGCTTCTATACAGATCGTCTCAAAGCGCGCGGACTGGTGCCGCTGGTACCAGACGTCGAACGGACCAATCTCAATGGCATCATCTACGAGGAATTGTGCAAGGGCATCATCCGCGAGGAGTCCCGGCGCATCTATGTCAACGCCATCGAGCGCCTCGCTCAGCGCGGCGCGCAGGCCGTCATTCTGGGCTGCACCGAAATCGGCATGCTGATCGATGACAGCGTCAGCCCTCTACCCACTTTTGACACCACCGATCTACACGCTAAAGCATTGGTCAGCGCTGCGTTGTCCTAAGCGGCGCGGCGCATAGCCCCGCGCCCGTTCCCAAGCTTGAAGATAGCGACGATCCTGTCGAGGTCATTGGCCTGCGCCTCTGTCTGCTCGATGGCCGCATTGGTGTCTTCGACAAGCGCAGCATTGTGCTGGGTCATCTCATCCATCTGCCGCACCGCCACATTGACCTCATCGATAGCGCCCGCCTGCTCACGGCTGGCCTGAGCAATCGTGTCGAGCGTTTGGTGATTTTCTGGCCTGTAGCAGCTTGCGATACGACGGTTTGCGTCGCCGCGATATAGTCGGTCAGGGGGCCAAAGACCTCATCAAGTCCAGTGCGAATATCGCTCGGTAATTGCAACGCAGTCTGCGCTTCTATGGCACCTTCAAAGCTCGCCGCGAACTCGCTGGCTTCGGCGCTGGCCTCGCTGCCAAGATCAGACTGGCCAATGCTGGCCGCATAAAGCGCCTTATAGACCACGCCACGCATCGACTGCATCAGGGTGCCCGTCTGCGCCTGAGCCGTCTCGAAGGTTCTGCCCACCAGCACGCTGGAGCTGATCAACAGAGTACCCGCTACGAAAACAGCGCCACAGACGCCGGCAACAATGGTCCCGAATTCATTCCGATATTGCCCCAGAGTTTCATTCTGGGTCAGAATTTCCGTAATTCATTAATACTGACGCAAAGCGCGAGACAACTTGTCGCATCTAGGCGACGCGTTTGGTTGTCTGATCCTGCAGATGAGGCGTCTGTGGCGACTCGATGGTGAAAATGTCGACCAAGTGATCGAGCGCATGCGTCTGCGCTTCTGTCTGCTCGATCACTGCATTTGTTTGTTCGACCATGGCAGCATTGTGCTGCGTCATCTGGTCGAGCTGACGGACCGCCGCATTAACCTCGTCGATCGAAGCGGCCTGCTCGCTGCTGGCCCGGGCAATCGAGCGCACCAGTGTCGCATTCTCGCTGACCGCTTCCAGCATGGAGCGCAGCTTTTCACTGGCTGCGCCGACGAGTCCTGCACCGGTCCTCACCTCTAGCGCACTCTGCTCAACCAACGCCTTGACGTCCGCCGACGCGCTGGCAGCGCGTTGGGCGAGACGGCGCACCTCGACAGCCACGACGGCAAAGCCCTTGCCCGCATCGCCCGCCCGCGCCGCCTCCACCGAGGCATTGAGGGCGAGGAGATTGGTCTGGAAAGCAATGTCGTCGATCAGTCCGATAATATTGGAAATCTTGGCCGAAGATGCAGTGATACGCTCCATCGCGCCAGTCGCCTCGCTCATCACCGTGCCGCTTTCCGCCGCAGCGCCCGACACGGTTCCGGCCTTGCGCGCAGCCTCTGCCGCCATTTCGGCGTTGCTGGCCACGGTGCTCGCCAATTGCTCCATCGAGGCCGAAGTTTCCTCAATGGTTGCGGCTTGCCGTGTCGTGCGTTCGGAAAGGTCATTGGCCCCACTCAGCAACTCGCCACTGGCGGTTCGCAGCGAGCGTGTCGTAGACCGCAACTGCCCCACAACATCGGCGAAACGCTCCACTGTGCCGTTCAGCGCGGTACGCAAATCTTCGAATTCGGGCGGAAATGGCGTCTCGATGGCTCCGGTCAGATCGCCATCTGCCAATTGCGTGAGCCCAGCCCCGATTGCTGCAACCGATTGCTTGCGCGCGGTCACGTCGGTGGCGAACTGCACCACTTTATAGACGGCGCCATCAGCGTCGCAGATCGGCGTAAACGTGCTCTGGATCCACACTTCCCGGCCATCCCGGGTGCGACGGCGATATTCGCCACTCTTGAACTGGCCGCTGGCCAGGTCCTCCCAGAATTGCACGTAGCTCCGGCTGGCCGGATCGGCATCAAACAGAAACTGCGCGTTGGGCTTGCCGATAATCTCTTCTGCATCCCAGCCCAGAAGATCGAGAAAATTCTCATTGGCATGAATCAGGGTGCCATCGAGATTGAATTCAACGACGATCTGCGCGCGCGAGATCGCCTGCAATTGCCCGGTGTGGTCAGCCGCTTCAGCCATATGCTGGCGGGCCTGTGCGTCCAGCACGGCCTTTTGCACCGCATTGGCCCGAAAGACCTCAACGGCGCGCGCCATGGCGCCGATTTCATTGCTACGCTCGTGATAGGGCACATCCACATCAAGATCGCCGTCGGCAATCGCCCCCATCACCGCCGACAATTGCGGAATAGGGCGACTGAGCAGACGTGCAGCGACCAGCGCGACGCTTCCCATGATCAGCATGACGATAAGCGCAATTCCGCCAAGCGCCAGGATGGACTGGCCAATCACCGCCTCAAACGGGGTCCTATCCACATCGACGCGGAATGCGCCAAGCACATTACCATCTGGATGCATGATGGGCTGATAGGCAATTGCGTAGCCTATGCCATCAATCGTCACGTCTTCCCGATAGGGCTGCCCTGCAGAGAGCGCCTCATAGACCGGCATATCAGACACAAGCGGCGCGCTCATTCGCGTGCCATCAGCCTCAACCCGGCTGGTGCTACCGACCCTGAAGTCCTCGCCCACTTCGGGATTGTAGACGTAAAGGCTGATTGCATGTCCCGAGACGCGCGCGACCATATCCATAACATCCGGCGTCCGAAACCGTGGCAGCGTACGCACTTCAAGGCCGGTGACATACCCCGCCTCATCAGTCGCGACGACCATATTGGGCAGGCTGACATTGAAGGTCTGGCTGGCCACCCGCACCCCAGACCGAAGGGCATTGTCGACATCGGTTTGTACCGAACTGGTCAGGCTGAAGACCAGCCCGCTCAACACTGCAAGAATAGCGATGGCAATGCCGCCAATAGCCATGGCGGAAATGGCGAAGGTTAGTCGCAGATTGCCCAGAAATGCGCCCATGATCTCGTCCCCGATCAGCAGCTCTTCTGAAGCCGCACAGTTTCCCGAGGCAAGAGTGGACGTAAAATCTTAATCAGATATTGAAACTACAAATTTCATGAATGAAATCAATAACTTGCACAATCATTGTGCGCACTGATTACTTTGTCAGCAAAAAGGCCGCCTCCTTTTGGGAGACGGCCTCGATAATTCAATCTCAGACAAACGCTTAGTGGATATGCGTGCCGTTGAGCTGCTGCGCCTCGATGGCGAGGTTGAGCAGACCGGACAGGAATTCCTGCGTATAGGATTTGTCTTCCGGGGTCTCGGCCCGGTTCAACTCGTCCTGAGCTGCCTTGATCTGCGTCTGCAGGTCAGCATGGTCGAATTCGGTGAACGGCACCGACTGCTCGGCCAGAATGGTTAGCCCTTCCGGGGAGACATCGGCGAAGCCGCCCTTGACGAAATAGATATTGGCCGTGCCGTTATCCTTGGTCACGGTTATGAAACCCGACCGCAGCGTTGTCATGAACGGGGCGTGATCATTCATCACGGTGAAATAGCCTTCAGTGCCCGGAACGGTCACCGATTGCACCACTTCCGACAGCACCAGCCGCTCGGGGGACACGATCTCGATCTTGAGGCCTTCAGCCATTCTTTTGGTCCTCTAGAGCGTGGTCAGCGAAAGTGGGTTCACTTTCATAGTTCGACCGCGCGACCTTCTATTCCAGAAAGGCCCGAATTGTTATCCGGGCCTCATGTCGAGAGGGCGGGCCGCCAAAGCGGCCCGATCCAACCTTAGGCAGCCTGCGCAGCCAGCTTCTGTGCCTTGGCAACAGCGTCTTCGATGGTGCCGACCATGTAGAAGGCAGCTTCCGGCAGGTGATCGTATTCGCCGTTCACCAGGCCCTTGAAGCCCTTGATGGTGTCGGCAAGCTGCACGAACACGCCGGGCGAACCGGTGAAGACTTCAGCCACGTCGAAGGGCTGGCTCATGAAGCGCTCAACCTTACGGGCGCGGGCCACGGTGAGCTTGTCCTCTTCGGAAAGCTCGTCCATGCCCAGGATGGCGATGATGTCCTGCAGGGCCTTGTACTTCTGCAGCACTTCCTGAACGCGGCGGGCAACTTCGTAGTGCTCCTGGCCAACAACGTTGGCGTCAAGAATACGCGAGTTCGATGCCAGCGGGTCAACGGCCGGGTAGATGCCCTTTTCCGAGATCGCACGGTTAAGAACGGTCACGGCGTCAAAGTGCGCGAACGAAGTCGCAGGCGCCGGATCGGTCAAGTCGTCGGCGGGCACATACACGGCCTGCACGGAAGTGATCGAACCCTTATTGGTCGTGGTGATGCGTTCCTGCATCGCGCCCATGTCGGTCGCCAGCGTCGGCTGGTAACCCACGGCGGATGGGATACGACCCAGCAGAGCCGACATTTCAGCACCGGCCTGGGTAAAGCGGAAGATGTTGTCCACGAAGAACAGCACGTCCTGGCCCTTGTCGCGGAAGTCTTCCGCAATGGTCAGGCCGGTCAACGCCACGCGGGCACGGGCACCGGGGGGCTCGTTCATCTGGCCGAACACCAGCGCGCACTTGGAACCAGCAGCCGAGCCATTGTTTTCGGCCGGGTTCTTGTTCACGCCCGATTCGATCATTTCGTAGTAAAGGTCGTTGCCTTCGCGGGTACGTTCACCAACGCCCGCAAACACCGAATAACCACCATGAGCCTTGGCGACGTTGTTGATCAGTTCCTGAATGAGAACCGTCTTGCCAACGCCGGCGCCGCCCATCAGGCCGATCTTGCCGCCACGAGCATAGGGGGCGATCAGATCAACCACCTTGATGCCGGTAACCAGAACCTGGGATTCAGGGTTCTGTTCGGCGAAAGCCGGGGCTTCCTGGTGAATTTCGCGGATCGCTTCACCCGTGATCGGGCCTGCTTCGTCGATCGGCTCGCCGATGACGTTCATGATGCGGCCCAGGGTCGCTTCACCAACGGGCACCGAGATTGCAGCGCCCAGATCGACCACTTCAGCGCCGCGAACCAGACCTTCGGTCGTGTCCATGGCGATGGCACGCACGGCGTTTTCACCCAAGTGCTGAGCCACTTCGAGCACCAGGCGCTGACCATTATTGGTGGTTTCAAGCGCGTTCAGGATGGCGGGCAGGTGATCGTCAAACACGACGTCGACGACGGCGCCGATGACCTGCGATACGCGACCGGCCTTTTTGTCTGCCATTTGTTCGTCCTCGCTGTGCGGTTAGAGCGCTTCCGCGCCCGAAATGATTTCGATGAGTTCTTTGGTGATCTGGGCCTGACGCTGGCGGTTATAGCTCAGCTGCAGCTTGCCGATCATTTCCCCGGCATTGCGGGTCGCATTGTCCATTGCGGACATTTGCGCACCGTAGAACGAGGCGGAGTTTTCGAGCATGGCGCGGAATACCTGCACGCTCACATTGCGCGGCAACAGGTCTTCCACAATCGCTTCTTCGTTCGGCTCATACTCATAGATCACGGCCGAATTGTTGACGACCTGGCCCTCGCCTTCGACCTTTTCGATCTTGGCGGGAATGATCTGCAGGGCCTGCGGCACCTGGCTGACCACCGAATTGAACTTGGCAAAGAACAGCGTCGCAACGTCGAACTCGCCGGCAGCGAACATGGCCTGAACCTTCTGGCTCACGTCGCTGGCCTGGGCAAAGCCGATATTCTTGACATCGCGATAGCTGATCGTCTCGACAATCTTGTCAGCGAAAGTGCGCTTGAGAATGTCATGACCCTTGCGGCCAACGGTCAGAAACTTGACTGTCTTGCCCTGCGCCAGAAGCTTGTTGGCGTGATCACGCGCCAGACGCGCAATCGAAGAGTTGAAACCACCCGCCAGGCCGCGCTCACCAGTTGCAACGACCAGCAGATGCACCTGATCCTTGCCATTACCGGCGAGCAGGACGGGGGCATCGGTCTGGCCTTCGTAAACGGAGGCGAGGCTGGCCAGCACTTTTTCCATGCGCTCAGCATAGGGACGTGCGGCTTCGGCGGCATCCTGGGCGCGGCGGAGCTTGGCCGCCGCCACCATCTGCATGGCCTTGGTGATCTTCTGGGTCGATTTGACCGAGTCGATCCGGTTCTTAAGATCCTTTAGCGACGGCATGGCCTGTCGTCTCCTTCAGGCTTTAAGCCGCGTAGGTCTTCTTGATATCGTCCAGAGCCGACTTCAGCTTGGCGCGGGTGTCATCGCTCAGAGCCTTCTCTTTCGCGATGGTCGACAGCAGGTCGGCATACTTGCCGCGCAGGTTCGAAAGCACATGCTTTTCAAAATCCTGCACCTTGTTGACGGCAACGCTATCGAGATAGCCATTGGCGCCGGCAAAGATCACTGCAACCTGCTCTTCGGTCTTGAGCGGGCTGAACTGGGGCTGCTTGAGCAGCTCGGTCAGGCGCGCACCGCGATTGAGCAGACGCTGGGTCGAGGCATCAAGGTCCGAACCGAACTGGGCGAAAGCGGCCATTTCGCGGTACTGCGACAGCTCACCCTTGAGCGAGCCGGCAACCTGCTTCATCGCCTTGATCTGGGCCGAGCCGCCAACGCGGGACACCGACAGACCAACGTTCACAGCCGGACGGATGCCCTGGAAGAACAGGTTGGTTTCAAGGAAGATCTGGCCGTCGGTGATCGAGATCACGTTGGTCGGAATATAGGCCGACACGTCGTTCGCCTGAGTTTCAATAACCGGCAGAGCGGTCAGCGAACCAAGACCGTGAGCCTCGTTCATCTTCGCAGCGCGCTCGAGGAGGCGCGAGTGCAGGTAGAACACGTCGCCCGGATAGGCTTCGCGGCCGGGCGGGCGGCGCAACAGCAGCGACATCTGACGGTAGGCAACGGCCTGCTTGGTCAGATCGTCATAGGCGATAACGGCATGCTTGCCATTGTCACGGAACCACTCGCCGATGGCGCAGCCGGTGAACGGCGCGATATACTGGAGCGGAGCCGGATCCGAAGCCGTTGCAGCGATGACGATGGAATAGGGCAGCGCGCCCGATTCTTCGAGCTGCTTGACGAACTGGGCGACAGTCGAACGCTTCTGACCCACGGCCACGTAGATGCAGAAAAGCTTGTCGGTGTCGGACGCATTGGCGTCGTGGGCCGGCTTCTGGTTGAGGAAAGTGTCCAGAATGATGGCGGACTTGCCGGTCTGACGGTCACCAATGACCAGCTCGCGCTGGCCGCGACCGATTGGGATCAGCGCGTCGATGGCTTTGAGGCCAGTGGACATCGGCTCGTGCACGGACTTGCGCGGCAGAATGCCAGGAGCCTTGACGTCGACGCGGCGACGTTCGGTGTGCTCGATCGGGCCCTTGCCGTCGATCGGGTTACCCAGACCATCGACCACGCGGCCGAGCAGGCCCGGACCAACAGGGGTGTCCACGATGGCGCCGGTACGCTTGACGACGTCGCCTTCCTTGATCGAACGGTCATTGCCGAAAATCACGACGCCGACATTGTCGGTTTCGAGATTGAGGGCCATGCCCTTGATGCCGCCGGGGAATTCGACGAGCTCGCCGGCCTGCACATTGTCGAGGCCATAGACGCGGGCAATACCGTCACCGACGGAAAGCACCTGACCAACTTCGGAAACCTGGGCTTCCTGGCCGAAATTCTTGATCTGGTCCTTGAGGATCGCAGAGATTTCCGCGGCTTTGATGTCCATTTATCCGACCTCTTTCATGGCGATTTTCATCGCGGCGAGTTTTGTCTTGAGCGAAGAATCGATCATCTGGCTGCCGACCTTCACCTGAAGGCCGCCAATCAGGCTGGGATCGACGAATTGATTAAGCGTGACGGACTTGCCGAGCTTGCCCTTAAGGGTTTCGCTGAGTGCCTTCACTTGATCGGCGCTCAGTGGAGCTGCCGAGGTCACGTCTGCGGTGGTTTCGCCGCGATCGGCAGCTGCCAGATCGCGGAACGCCACAATAATCTGGTCCAGCGCAAACAGGCGACCATTGCGGGCCACGATGCGCAGGAAATTGCCGACCACCGGATTGACCTTGGCTTTGCCGAGCAGGGCGTCGAGCGCCGAAGCCTTGACGTCGCCAGGAATAACCGGGGAGCGGAGATAGCGCGAAAAGTCTTCGCTTTCACCGATCAGGCGGGAAATATCGGAAAGCCCGGTTTCCACCTGAGCAAGCTGGTTTTCGCTCTTGGCGAGATCGAACAAGGCCGCTGCATATGGCCGTGCAATCTGGGTAAGCACTGAATTCTGCGCTGCCAATGCCGCTTCACCCTCTGTTTGTCCGTCCCTCTCATGGTTCCGTGCTGGAACCCGGGCGGGTTTTTAATGCTTGGACGTGCTCGGAAACGGGGTTCGAGCCGGACCCCTCAAAAGTCGGGCGTCTCTAACACATGAAAAGTCAGCCTTGCAAGGCTTGGCAACGCGATTCAAATGCGGCGAATTTGTCGCACTCGTCGCTGTCGCTCCGCGCAAATCGCTCCGGTGGAGCGATTTGAGGCGACGAGGCCATAAGCGCTATGCGCGAATGGCTCCGCACAGCAACTTGTGAACCGCTCTTTTTAAGGCCCCTCACGCCCCCGTAAACACACAGACGTGCCAAACCAGCCCGCGTCGTTACGAAGGCTTAAGAACTATGCTCACATTATGTCTGGGTGATCTTCTTGATCGAAACCGATCTTCTGATCGGTTGGGGGCGCAGCGGGCGGTTGGGATGGCTGGGTAAGCACACCGCCCGCCGCTAACCTGGGTCATCACTCCCGGCTGCCTTCTAAAGTGGAGGGCAAAGGTAAAGGATGTCTTGCGCCTGCGGCGGGTCACCCGAATTTCCCCGCGTAACTGTGTGCTCCGACAAAATGCTTGCGAGGCCGTGCACATGAATTTCCCCACGACTAGGGATCTGCGCTTCTTCGGCGTCACCTTTGCGGGTATTTTGGGCCTGCTCATTGCGTGTGTATTGATGACCACCAAGGACTTGGCCTCGATTACCGCCACGTCCACACTAGCGATTATCGCTGCAATTTCTCTGGCGGCGGCCTGTGGCGACCTGGTGATCCGATACCAGCGTCATAGGAAGGGCATCACAGAAGACATGTTGATCCGGCAGGCACATGCTGACATTGCTTCGGGCAAGTCAGTATTCAGTCCAAACGGTCCACGCTGGCCGATAATCGTCGTGTCCGTAGCGGCTTCGGCCATCATTGCAATTGCAAGACTCTATTTTTCAAACCCGCCTACATAAAGCTCATCGGATCGATGTCGATCTGCACCTTGAGATCGCCCTTGGGCTTTTCCGCGCCTGAAAGCCAGAAGCGCACATAGCCGGACAGATCGAAATCCTTGCCCGATTGCGCCAGCAGCCGCACGCGATGGCGCCCGCGGATCATGGCCACCGGCGCATCGGCAGGACCATAAAGCCGCAGGCCTTCGGCCATCGGCGCCGCCGACAGCAACGCCCGAGCATAATTCATCGCCGTTTGCTGTTCATTCGCCGAGACGATCAAAGCGGCCAGTCGTCCGAAAGGCGGCATGCCGCCCGCCTCCCGCGCCAGCAATTCCTGCGCATAAAACGCTTCACGATTCCCGCTCACCATGGCCTTCATCACCGGATGATCGGGGTGATAGGTTTGCAAAAATGCCTTACCGTGCTGGCTGGCGCGGCCAGCGCGCCCCGCCACCTGCGTCAAAATCTGGAAGGTTTTTTCCGCCGCGCGCGGATCGCCATGGGCCAGCCCCAGATCGGCATCGAGCACGCCAACAACGGACAATTTCTCGAAATGGTGTCCCTTGGACACCAATTGCGTGCCGATGATCAGATCATATTCGCCGCGCTCGATCTCGGCGAAACGCTCCCGCAATTGTCCGTGGCTGCCCATGTCGGTGGACACCAAGACCCGCCGCGCATCGGGAAACCGCACAGCGGCCTCCTCGGCCACCCGCTCAATCCCCGGCCCCACCGCCACCAGCGAATCGACCTCACCGCATTCGCCACAGCTCTTGGGCGTGCGCATTTCGTGCCCGCAATGATGGCACATCAGCACGCCGCGAAAGCGATGCTCAACCATCCAGGCCGAACAATCGGGGCATTGATATTGATGCCCACAGGACCGGCACAGCGTCAGCGGCGCATAACCCCGCCGATTGAGAAACAGCAGCGCCTGCTCGCCCCTGTCGAGCGCCGCGAACACTTCGCGCGCCAGTGACGGCGCGATCCACTCACCCTTTTCCGGCCCATCCGTCCGCATATCGATGGCGGTCACATCAGGCATGGCCGCAGCCGCAAACCGGCTTTCGAGCCGCACATGCGCGTAGCGCCCGCCATTGGCATTGTTGCGCGATTCGACCGATGGCGTGGCCGAAGACAAAACCACCCGCGCTTTGGACAAATTGGCCCGCACGATAGCCATGTCCCGCGCATGATAGGTAAAGCCTTCCGATTGCTTATAGGCCCCGTCATGCTCCTCATCGAGCACCAGCAGACCCAGCTCCCGAAACGGCAGGAACAGAGCCGAACGCGCGCCCACAAGCGCCCGCACCGTGCCATCCAGCACCCCGCGCCACACCTTGGCCCGCTGCGCCGGGGTCATATCGGAATGCCATTCAGCCGGGCGCGCGCCAAACCTTTTGGTAAAGCGGTCAATGAAGGTGTTTGTCAGCGCAATTTCCGGCAGCAGGATCAGCGCCTGCCGCCCGGCTCGCAGCGTATCGGCAACTGCCTCAAAAAACACTTCGGTCTTGCCGCCGCCCGTCACGCCGTCGAGCAGGGCGACCCCAAACTCATGAGCATCCAGCGCCAGAATCTGCCCGAGCGCATTTCGCTGCTCGTCATTCAACTGAGCCGGGCGATCATCGGGGTCGGGCGGCAAAACCACGGGCGGCGGCGGCATTTCGATTCGCTCCACCGCACCAACCCGCTCCAACCCCTCGATCACCGAGGATGACACGCCACTCGCTCCGATCAGTGCCGGCTTGGGCCAGGCCATGTCGTCCATCAGGCAATCGAGCACCCGTAATCTTGCCGGGGTCAGTTTCTCCGGTTCATGCCCGGTGCGACGATAGGCGATGACAGGCTTGGGCGCATCCAAAGCCTCTGGCGAACGCAGCACGCCGCGCAACACCTGGCCCGGCGCGGCCAGCGTATAGCGCGCCACCCATTCCACCAGTTTGAGCAATTCTTCCGATAGTGCTGGCACGTCATAGACATGAGCAATGTCGCGCAGCCGATTATGCGCCACTTGATCCTTAGGCTCACCCCAGACCACGCCCAGCACGAGTCGCGGCCCCAGCGGCACCGCCACGATCGAGCCGCGTGTCACACTCACGCCATCGGGCACGCGATAGGAATAGGGGCCCTCGACGGCCACCCCCACCATCACCGCAACGATGTTCGGACTGATCTGCATGCTGGTGTTCTGCTCGCATTGCCCGCCTGCCGATGCAAGCGATTCCCGTTCTGTGTCTGCTGACACGCCCTGTCATTTGTTCATCTAATGTTCTCTCCGTGTTTTGAAAAGGGGAGGCTGCGATGAGGGTTGTCTATTGGCGTAATAAACAGGGTATTCTCTTTGGCGAAGTGCGCGGCTTGCAACGAGTCCTTTGGCTGACAGCTCTTTTCCGTCGCCCCAAAAGTCCGCCGCCCCTGCCCCGCCACCTGCACGCCGACCTCGGACTGCCCGAGCCGATTATGCACCAGACGGCGCCTCGATCCCTCGCCCTCTGGCGCTAGGGATTGTTCACCCCTTGCGCCTAGACTGTCCCCATGACCGACTCAGCCTTTGCCACAGACGATTTTATCCGCACCCGCATTTCGGACTGGCTGCGCGATCTGGGCTCGGTCCGCCGTCTGGCCCCCAAAACCCTCGAAGCTTATAGCCGGGACATCAGCCAGTTCATGAGCTTTCTCGCAGACCATATGGGCGGACCGGTCAGCCTCGATTCCCTTAGGGAAATACGCGGCGCCGATATCCGCGCCTTCATGGCCCTGCGCCGCACTGAAAGCCTCGGCTCCCGCTCGCTGGCCCGCATTCTGTCGGCGCTGAAGAGCTTTTTCGGCTTTCTCGAACGGGAAGGCACGCTGACCACCGAAGCCCTCAACGTCATTCGCACCCCCAAAATTCCGCCCGCTCTGCCCAAGGCGCTGACGGTTCTGGAAGCCATAAACACCATCTCCGAAACCGGCAAGATGGAGGAAGAGCCGTGGGTCGCCGCCCGCGATATGGCCGTCATCTCCCTCTGTTACGGCGCGGGCCTGCGCATTTCCGAGGCCCTGTCACTCACCAAGGCCGATCTTGAAGCCGAAACGCTGCGCGTCACCGGCAAAGGTGGCAAGATCCGCATGGTGCCGCTGATCGCCCCGGTGCGCCAATCTATCGAAACCTATCTCGGGCTCGCCCCCTTCAAGCTCTGGCCCGAGGAGCCGCTTTTTCGCGGCGTGCGCGGTGGCGTACTCTCCCCCCGCCTCATTCAGCTGCGCATGCAGAGCCTACGGTCAGCCCTCGGCCTACCGCCTTCCGCCACACCGCATGCGCTGCGCCACTCCTTCGCCACCCATTTGCTTGGCAAGGGCGGCGATCTGCGTGCCATTCAGGAATTGCTCGGTCATGCGAGCCTCTCCAGCACCCAGATCTACACCGCCGTCGATACAGAACGCCTGCTGGAGTCCTACGCCAAAGCCCATCCACGCGGCTAAGCCATTGGACGCTTTTGCTGGCAACGGGCTTTGAACCTGTTTCGCGCAGGTCTATTGCTGGGCGCGAAAGAAGACGACACATGACCTCCCAACAGACCCAGTCCACTCCGCCCGCCATCGACACGATCGGCTATGGCCTCGCCATTTCCGGGGCGGCGCTCTTTTCCACCAAGGGCATTTTCATCAAGCTCGCCTTTGCCGAAGGCGTTTCTACCGAAGCGGCTCTTGCGCTGCGCATGCTGGTCGCCCTGCCGGTCTATCTGGTCATTCTTTTCACCCTGTTGCGGCGCAACCCCGATATTCGCGCCCTGCTGACTCCGACCCGTCTGCTGGCCTCAATGGCAGTCGGCGCTTTGGGCTACTACCTGTCGAGCTATCTCGATTTTGCCGGGCTCGCCTATGTTTCGGCGCAATATGAACGGCTGGTGCTCTTCACCTATCCGTTCTTCGTGTTGCTGTTCGGCGTCTGGTTTTTCGGCGACGTGATGAACTGGAAACTGATCCCACCCATGCTGATCACCTATGGCGGGCTCATGGTCATCTTCGTCTGGAATCTCACTGTCCAGCCGGAAGGCCTGTTCATCGGCACTGCTTTAGTGCTCGGCTCAGCCCTAACCTTCGCACTCTATCAACACCTTGCCCGCGCCCAGATGCGCATCATCGGCGCCGGGCTTTTCACCTGTATCGGCATGTCGACCGCCGCGTTTCTGGCCATAAGCCAGAGCATGATCGTCGATGGCCCGGCCACCTATGCCAGCTTCACGCCCTATGTCTGGTTCCTGGGCCTGATGCTGGGCATATTTGGTACGGTCCTGCCCTCATTCCTGCTCAATGCCGGCATTTCCCGCATCGGGCCGCGCGCGACCTCGTCCACGGCGTCCTTCGGCCCCATCATCACTATCGTACTTGCAGTGTTTATTCTTGGCGAAGAATTCACCCTGTTTCACGCCATTGGCACCGCTCTTGTGCTTTTCGGCTCCTCGCTCTTTGCGCGGATCGAAAATCGAAGCAAAACCACAGAACCTTAGTTCGATGTCGCTCTGCCCCATTGCGGCTATAATGGGGGCACAAGAAGAAGGCCGAGGGCCAAAAGCCATCCGGAAACAGCGCTCTATGCAGACCGGAAGGCAAGCTGGCAACAACCAGAAGGGACACATTCATGATCCACACTACAAGGCGCTTTACCGGCGCTGTCCTCACCTTGGCCTTGCTGTCAGGCCTGTCGCTTCCAGCACTTGCCCAGAGCGCCGACGACATCGATTTTGGTGACGACACCTCCGAATGGGCCAATGACGGCGAATGCGACGACCCGCGTTTCGAGGGTGCGGGCATGGCCAGCGAATTGATCGAGGAAGACCTTCTGCGCGACGCCACCGACTGCCGCACGGCATTCGAAGCCGGTGAAATCACCCTGCGCGCAGAGACCAGCGACGCCACGGCGGAAGCCGCACCTGCCGCGCGCGAAGAAGACGCAGAGATCGACTTCGGCGACGACACCTCCCAATGGGCCAATGATGGAGAATGCGACGATCCGCGTTTCAGCGGCGCATCCATGGCAACCACGCTCGAAGACATCGACATCGGCAAGGACGCTACCGACTGCCGCACCGCCTATGAGGCGGGCGAGATCACCTTTGTCGGCGAAGACGCTGCTGCGACTTCTGATCAGGACATCGACTTTGGCGACGATAGCGGCGACTGGTCCAATGATCAGGAATGCGATGACCCGCGCTTTGCCGGCCCCGGCATGGCCCCCGAATATCGCAATGACGAACCCGGTCTCGATGCCACTGACTGCCGCAACGCTTTTGAGGACGGCAATATCTGGCTGAGCGACGGCAATTCGGTCCCCGCCAATAATGGCTCTGCCACCGCGTGGCTCAATGCGCTCGCCAGCCGTATCGACTTTGGCGATGACAGCGGCGACTGGCCCAATGACGGCGAATGTGACGATCCCGATTTCGTCGGCCCGGGTGCCGTCACCGATCCTTATGACGCCAACCGCCTTGGCGATGCTACCGATTGCCGCGCCGCCTTCATCTCCGGCACTGTAACCCTACGCAGCCTCGACGGGGCCTCCGCAGCGGGCGGCTTCGATTATGGCAATGATTCTTCGCGTTGGGCCAATGACGGCCAGTGCGACGACATGCGCTTCACCGGCCCCGGCATGGCCAAGAAGCTCTCTTCCGACGATATCCGCGCCGACGCCACCGACTGCCGGATGCTCGAAGAAGCGGGCGAAGTCTCGATCCGTGAAGTCTACGACCCTGCTTATGCGGCGGGCGCTCCTTATGACAGCAGCCATATCGACTTCGGCGACGATTCCTCGTCCTGGGCCAATGACGATCAGTGCGATGATCCGCGTTTTGAAGGCCCGGGCACCGCTTACACCCTGCTCGACAGCGACCGCATGGCCGACGCCTCCGATTGCAAGGCCGCCTTCGAAGCCGGCACCATCATGCTGCGCGACGGCGAAAGCTGAGCGCTAAACCAGCACTGAAATGCAAAACGGCGGGGCTCAAACCCCGCCGTTTTTTTATCCGCTGTTACGCCCCTAACCCACACTTCCCACCACACACGCCGTGCTGCCCTCGGGCGTGACCCGAGGGCCATCATCCACACGTAATGGTCTACTAATGGTAGGGCTCCCGCAGAGGCCCTCGGGTCAAGCCCGAGGGCAGCGCGGTGAATGGGAAAACCCCTTAAGCCGCGACCTTGCGCTCAACCATCATCTTCTTGATCTGCGCAATCGCCTTGGCCGGGTTCAGCCCCTTGGGGCAAACCTGCGCGCAGTTCATGATCGTGTGGCAGCGATACAGCTTGAACGGGTCTTCGAGATTATTGAGGCGCTCGCTCGTGGTCTCGTCACGCGAATCGATCAGCCAGCGATAGGCCTGCAACAAAGCCGCCGGGCCGAGATATTTCTCGCCATTCCACCAATAGGAGGGGCAGGAGGTCGAGCAGCAGGCGCACAAAATGCACTCATAGAGCCCATCGAGTTTGGCGCGGTTCTCGACCGATTGCGTCCATTCCTTTTCCGGCGTGGGCGAGGTGGTCTTGAGCCAGGGCTCGATGGCGCGGTGCTGCGCGTAGAAATTGGACAGGTCCGGCACCAGATCCTTGACCACTGGCATATGCGGCAATGGGTAGATTTTGATCGCGCCTTTGCTGTCATCCATGCCCTTGGTACAGGCCAAAGTATTGAGCCCGTTGATATTCATCGAGCACGACCCGCAAATGCCCTCGCGGCATGAGCGGCGCAGGGTCAGTGTCGGATCGGTATTGTTCTTGATATAGAGCAGGGCATCGAGAATCATCGGCCCGCAATTGTCGAGATCGACGAAATAGGTATCGATGCGCGGATTGGCCTCGCTGTCCGGGTCATAACGATAGATATGAAATTCACGCAGGCGCGTCGCCCCTTCGGGCTTGGGCCAGGTCTTGCCCTTTTGCGGCTGATCGGCCTTGCGAAGCGTCAGTTCGGCCATTTTTCGCTCTTTCCTTCTCAACAAGCCGGGGCCGGCTCAGGAATTTCGTCTTGTCTCAAGGTCGTTCCCGCGTAAGCGGGAATTCCCGTTGGTCTCAATAATTCGGCTTACAAACCTGGTTCGACTTGGCGACATAGGCATTGTAAGCGCGGAAATCCTCGGCTGCGGGCGAACCGCCCTTCATCGAAGAAATCACCACATCCATGAAGCGCTCATCGATCAGCGTCATCGCCGCGTCCGCCTTGCAGCGGCAGAGTTCGGCATTCTGGGAAATCCCGACGCAGACCGCATAAAACTCATCCTTCTGTGCCGCGCTGGGCGGCGCTGCCATCAGGGCCTGGCTGCCCATCATGAACAGCGGCAATGTCAGAAGAATTTTCCGCATTCTCGGCTCCGATATTCGGGCTTTCGCCCTTTCCAGCTTGATCCTGCTGCCCGGACGGAGCGCAGGGCGCCGCCCGGAAATCATCGTAACTGCGCTCTTCGCAGAGATGGCACAAATCAGTACACGCGCGCCTTGGGGGCGATCTTCTTAAGATCGATGCCGCCCTGATCTTCCGGCGTCAACGGATCGGTGATCACCGGACGATAGCCAAGCACCACGTCGCCAGTTTCGACATTGACATGGGCCAGCGTGTGCTTGCGCCATTCGACGTCATCACGATTGGGGAAATCCTCATGCGCATGCGCGCCGCGGCTTTCGTGACGGGCCTCTGCCGACACCACCGTAGCGATGGCGCAGGTCATGAGATTCTCGAGTTCCAGCGTTTCCACGAGATCGGAATTCCAGATCAGCGAACGATCCGAAACCTTCACATCTGGCAGGCGCTTGTAGATTTCGCTCATCGCGGCGACGCCCTGCTTCAGCGAGGCGTCAGTGCGGAACACCGCCGCATCCTTCTGCATGGTCTGCTGCATCTCGTCGCGCAGCTTGGCGGTCGGCTGGCTGCCATTGGCATTGCGCAGGCGGTCGAAGCGGGCGAGGATTTTGTCGTCCTGCGCCTTGTTGATCCCCGGCACCGGCGCCGCCTTGTCCATCACCTTGCCGGCGCGCAAAGCCGCGGCGCGGCCGAACACCACGAGATCGGTCAAAGAGTTCGAACCGAGACGATTGGCGCCATGCACCGAAGCACAGGCCGCTTCACCCACCGCCATCAGCCCCGGTACGATGCGGGTCGGATCATCAGCCGTCGGGTTCAGCACTTCGCCATGATAATTGGCCGGGATACCGCCCATATTATAGTGCACGGTCGGCAGCACCGGGATCGGCTCGCGCGTCAGATCCACACCGGCAAAAATCTTTGCACTCTCGGTAATGCCCGGCAGCCGCTCATGCAGCACCTTGGGATCGAGATGATCGAGGTGCAGATAGATATGGTCCTTCTTGGGACCCACGCCTCTGCCCTCGCGGATTTCGAGCGTCATGCAGCGGGAGACGACGTCGCGCGAGGCCAGATCCTTGGCATTGGGCGCATAGCGTTCCATGAAGCGCTCGCCCTCGGAATTGGTCAGATACCCGCCCTCGCCGCGCGCACCTTCGGTAATCAGCACGCCCGCGCCATAAATGCCGGTCGGGTGGAACTGCACGAATTCCATATCCTGCAGCGGCAGGCCAGCGCGCGCCACCATGCCATTGCCGTCGCCGGTACAGGTATGGGCCGAGGTCGCCGAGAAATAGGAGCGGCCATAGCCGCCGGTCGCCAGCACCACCATCTTTGCGCGGAAGCGATGCAGTGTGCCGTCATCGAGCTTCCAGGCGATCACGCCCTGGCACGAGCCGTCATCGCCCATGATCAGATCGAGCGCGAAATATTCGATGAAGAACTGCGCGTCATTCTTGACCGACTGGCCATAGAGCGTGTGCAGGATCGCGTGGCCGGTGCGGTCGGCAGCGGCGCAGGTGCGCTGCACCGGCGGGCCGTCGCCGAATTCGGTCATGTGGCCGCCGAAGGGGCGCTGATAAATCTTGCCTTCCTGCGTGCGGCTGAACGGCACGCCATAGTGCTCCAGCTCATAAATCGCCGCCGGAGCCTCGCGCGCCAGATATTCCATGGCGTCATTGTCGCCCAGCCAGTCCGACCCCTTGACGGTGTCGTACATGTGCCATTGCCAGCTATCGGGGCCCATATTCTGCAGCGAGGCGGCAATACCGCCCTGCGCTGCAACCGTATGCGAGCGGGTTGGGAAAACCTTGGTGATACAGGCGGTATTAAAACCCTGCTCGGCCATGCCCAGCGTGGCGCGCAGACCAGCACCACCAGCACCCACCACCACCACGTCGAATTCGTGGTCGATCAATTCGTAAGTGGCCATGGCGCTTAACCCCAGAAGACGATTTTGCCGACGGCGGCGATACCGGCCAGTGCGACGAAGAGACAGAAGAGCGTGTTGAGCATCATGGCGAGGCTATAGACGCGGCCATGCATGTAATCTTCCAGCGTATCGCGCATGCCATTGCGCATATGCACGGCAACAATGGCGATCAGCACCATCAGTGGCACGCCGATCCAGAAATTGCCGATCACCGCCACGAGATCACTACGATCCTGCCCCGCGACGCGCACCACCAGAAACAGCAGCAGCAGAAGGAAGGCGACATTGATCAGCCCGGTGACCCGCTGGGTGATAAAATGGCGCGTCGAGGCCGGGCCATTGCCATAGCGGGCGCGCGGGTCGGCGATAGTGTTCTTGGAAGTGCTCATATCAGGCGACCCACACGAAAACGGTCCAGATGAGAAGGGTGATGACCACTGAGGCTGCCAGCGTCGCCCAGGCCAATGCCTCGCGCTGCCCCGGCTCCATCATCACCGCAAAGTCCCACACCCAGTGACGCAATCCGCCCAGCATGTGATGCACGAGGCTCCAGGTGAAGCCGAACAGGACGAGCTGCCCGAACCACGAGCCATAGATGAAATTGACGGCGGTGAGCGCGTCCTGCCCCAGCGCCGCCGCGATCAGCCAGATCACGAACAGGGCCATGCCGACATAATTGGCAATGCCGGTGGCGCGGTGGATGATCGACATGGCCATGGTGATGGTCCAGCGGTAGATCTGCAAATGCGGGGAAGTGGGTCGGGCTCTGACAGACATGGGGCAATCCGGGGCCGCGGGCGCAACAGAAAACCGCGCCCAGTTTGGAATGGTTCGAGTCTTTAGCGCCCATTCCTTACCAAATCAAAGCCCCAAAGGCATCTTCACCTCAAACTTTCGGCGCATTCCGCACTTTGTTCGCATAGCGCACTACCTGTTCGAATGGCGTCTTGCAGACCTCTGACGACAAGGCAGCCTTGAAACACCAGTGCTTCTCTTTTGCGCCTCCTACCGTTACGGCTTGGCGGAATGAGAGACCCTATGACAGACCGCATCACCATCATCGCCAAGCAGACCCTGGCCAAAAATTGGGGCAGCCTCACCAATTTCACCGTCGATTATCGCCGCCGCGACGGTCAGGTGCAGCGCCTTGAACGCGAGGTTTACGATCATGGCAGCGCTGCCGCCGTGCTTCTTCATGATCCGTCGCGCGATACTGTGCTGCTGGTCCGCCAGTTCCGCCTGCCCGCCCAGCTCAATGGCGATGATCCGGACATGCTCGAAGTCTGTGCCGGTCTTTTGGACGGCGACACGCCCGAAATTGCCGCCGCGCGCGAGACACTGGAAGAAACCGGCCATGCGCCGACCGATCTCACCCTTGTCTGCAACACCTATGCCAGCCCCGGCTCGCTCACTGAAAAGGTCGCCCTTTTCATCGGCCACTACAGCGCCGACACGCTGCGCCAGAAAGGTGGCGGCCTGATTGAAGAAGGCGAGGAAATCGAGCTGGTCGAACTTGGTTTCGCCGATGCATTTGCCATGATCGCGTCAGGCGGCATCACAGATGCCAAAACCATCATCCTGTTGCAGCATCTGGCCCTGTCACGCCGCTGATCAACGCCGCTTGACCTATTCATAGCTATCTGGCTACACATTAACCCATAGCCAAACAGCTATGGATCATACATGCAGATCGCACCCGACCACATTTTCCGCGCCCTTTCCGACCCGACGCGCCGCGCCCTCTTCGAACGCCTCTGCCGCGAAGGCGAACACTCGGTCGGCGCGCTCACGCTGGGCGCAGGCGTTTCCCAGCCCGTCGTCTCCAAGCACCTCGCCATTCTGAAACAGGCAGGCCTCGTCATCGACCGCCCCTCTGGACGCCAAACCCATTACCGCGCCGATCTCGCGGCCCTTGGCCCGCTCAGAGACTGGACCGAGGACATGCGCAGTTTCTGGGACAGGCGCATGGACGATCTCGACAACCTGCTGACACGGATGGACCAATGACCGACAAACCCGTCCTGCTCTCCGGTGGCAATCCCCAGATCGCCAAAGGCTATGGCGAAGAGCCGACCCGGGCCTATATCGCCGCCATGCCAGGCTGGAAAAGCGCTGTCGGCCAGCGCATCGACGCCATCATCTCCCGCGAAGTGCCCGGCGTCGTGAAAGCCGTCAAGTGGAACTCGCCCTTTTACGGCATGGAAAAGGACGTCTGGTTCCTCAACATCCACTGCTTCAACCACTACGTCAAAGTCACCTTCTTTCAGGGCGCGTCTCTCGACCCGGTGCCAGAAGGCAAATCGAAATATCCCGCCGTCCGCCACATCAATATCCGCGAGGGCGACAACTTCGAGAGCCGGCTCGCCCTTTGGGTGCAGCAGGCCAGCCTCCTGCCCGGCGAAAAGCTCTAGGACCACCGAACATGCCCAAAGCCACCGCCCATCTCGACCAGACCCAGGCCCCCGCCATGATCGACCAGCGCATTGCCGAACTCGGCGGCTGGCGTGGCGAAAAGCTCGCCCATATCCGCAAGCTGATCCTCTCCGCCGATTCCGGCATTGTTGAAGAATTCAAATGGAACCAACCCGTCTGGTCGCTCAATGGCATTATCTGCACTGGCGAAGCCTATAAGGCGGCGGTGAAAACCACCTTCCCCAAGGGCGCTTCGCTCGCCGATCCGGTCGGCCTGTTCAATTCCAGCCTGGAAGGCAATGCCCGCCGCGCCATCGATTTCCGCGAGGGCGAGAGCTTTGACGAAGCCGCCTTCGTCGCCCTCATCCGCGCCGCCATCGCCCTCAATATAGCGGGAAAAGCCAAATGACCGACACCGAGCTGCGCACCGTCAGCATCGAGCGCGATTTCGCCCATAAGCCCGAAAAACTCTGGCGCGCGCTTACCCAGCCGCACCTGATCGAAGAATGGCTGATGAAAAACGACTTCGTGCCCAATCCGGGCCACAAATTCCAGCTGCGCGGCGACTGGGGTGGCTTGCTGGATTGTGAAGTACTCGCCATCGAGCCCGAACGCAGCCTCTCCTACACCTGGAATTTCGCCAATGACGACCCCGTCTATGCGCTCAATAGCGTCGTCACCTTCACCCTGACACCAACCGAAACAGGCACGCATCTGCGCGTCGAACAATCCGGCTTCCGCCCCGATCAGAAACAGGCCTATGGCGGCGCCCATGCAGGCTGGAAACAATTTCTGGGCAAGCTGGATGAGGTGCTGGCGGGGCTATAGCTAGCTAATCCCGGACTGTAATGATGCAAGTGTTCTTCGCGCCGAACTCCAGGCGTCGCAAGAGGGCACCAAATCCCTTGCCACCAGCTGCGGGCCGAACCCGAGTGGCGGCGGCAACGTCAGTGTCGGCAATGTCAGTGTTGGTCGATCCTAGGCCGCCTCGACCGGCAGGTCCTCAAGGCTGAGCGAATCCGCCAGACTGGTGCGATCAAGCACGGCGCGTGTGGCCAGCGTCACCCGCTCGAAGACATGGCGGATTTCACACGATTCCTCGTCCTGACAATCTTCGCATTTCTTGTAGGCGATCTTTGACAGGCACGGCAGCGGAGCGATCGGCCCGTCGATCAGCCGCAGCACTTCCCCATACATGATCTCCTCTGGCGCCTTGAGCAGTTCGTAACCGCCCATGCGGCCGCGCCGACTGTTGACGAAACCCGCGCGTTTGAGTTCGAGCAGGATCTGCTCCAGAAACTTCTTGGGGATCGCCTGTTCCTGAGCAATCTCCCCGATCATGCGGCTTTCCCCGCGCCCGGCCCGCGCCAGAGACACCAGCGCACGCAGGGCATATTTGGCCTTCTGCGAAATCATCTCTTCCTCTTGCCGCCCCGCCCCCTTGGCTCCGGCTCAACCGGCGGCACTACGACCTCTACAGGTTCAGTCTCCACGACGCTACCCTTGTCGGCCTCTTCGGCGTCATTCGCCTCTGCTGGCGCCATCTCTGGCGCTGGTGACGCTTCCGCTTCAGCCACGATTGCTGGCACCGGTTCAGGCTCCAAAGCGGGCGCTTGCAGCACTTTGGGAATGTCGTCATCCAATTCGGGTTCATCCAGCGCAGTCACAGCCGAGGCGCTTTCATTCGGCGCGACATCCTCGGTAGCAGGCTCAACTGTCGCGGCAGCAACGTCGGTAATCTCAGTGGTTTCATCCGAGACGATGACTTCCAGCTCAGCCGGAGGCACCACGATGACATCGTCTGCAGTGCCTTCCGAGGCAGCATTAGGTTCAGCCGCCACAAGTGGTGCCTCGATCACCGTAATCTCGGACACCGGTTCCGTCTTGGGCGCTGCGACAGAAATCGGCATCACACTCGCCAAAGCTGCCTGCGCCAGAATATTACCGGTCTCGGGCAGTCTCGGCGGCGCTTCGGCCCGGATATAGGCAAGAATGCCCTTCCCAATTTCCTGCTCGCCGCGAATGATCACCGATGCGCCCAGCCCCTTGAGGAAGCTCTCTTCCTCTTCCGAATAGGCGCGGGCAATAATTGTCAGGTCGGAATTCAGCTTGCGGCCAGTCTCACAGACCGAGCCTGCCTCAAACCCATTGGAAATCGCCACCAGCAGGCATCGCGCTTCTGCCAGATTGGCGAGTTTGAGTACATCTGCCCGCGCCGCATTGCCGAACACCACTTCATGCCCGGCAGCCCGCGCCGCAGCTACATCGGCATCAGAATCCTCGATCACAACCAGCGCGCCGCCATCCTGGCTGATGCCAGCCGCCACGATCCGGCCAACCTGCCCATAACCCACCATGACGATATGACCCTTTTGGCGGCTGGGCTCACCCGTATCGTCGTCCGCACCATGCACGCCACGATCCACCGCACCATCAATCGGCATATCGGTCACTGCCGGGCCCTTTGCGGCCATGCTCGGCTCGACTGGTTCGCCAATCAGCGGCTCGGCTTTCTCATCGCCACCAAAGCGCGCATCCAGCGCCGGACGCATCCGATCCGTAGCCCAGAACGCCAGCGGATTGAGCACGATGGAAATCAGCGCCCCGGCAAGGATCAGGTCCTGCCCTTCCGGCGGCAGGATGGCCAACGCCACACCCATGCTGGCCAGAATGAAGGAAAATTCGCCGATCTGCGCCAGCGAGGCCGAAATGGTCAAAGCCGTCCCCACCGGCCGCCTGAAGGCCAACACGATCCCGAAGGCCGCCAGCGACTTGCCGATAACGATGATGAACACCGTGGCCAGCACGGCAAAGGGCTGCTCGATCAGAATATAGGGATCGAACAGCATGCCGACCGACACGAAAAACAGCACCGAAAACGCATCGCGCAGCGGCAGCGTTTCATTGGCTGCCCGGTGCGACAGCTCGCTCTCCGACAGGATCATGCCGGCAAAGAAGGCGCCCAGTGCCAGCGACACGCCGAACAGCGTTGCCGAACCCAAAGCCACGCCCAGCGCAATCGCCAGCACCGCTAGTCGGAACAATTCGCGGCTCCCCGTATGCGCCGTCGCATGCAACGCAAAGGGAATGACCCGCCGCCCCACCACCAACATAAAACCCACGAACGCCGCAACCTTGATCAGCGTGATAATCAGCACTCCCCAGATGCCGATGGAGCCGCCCACCAGCCGCTCGACAAAGGACACAAAGGGGTCGTGCACGCCGGTATTGACGCCGTAAAGCCCGGCAATGGCTGGCACCAGCACCAGCGCCAGCACCATGGCGAGGTCTTCAACGATCAGCCAGCCGACAGCAATCCGCCCGCGCTCGCTCTCGACCAGCCGCCGATCCTGCAACGCCTTGAGCAGCACAACGGTCGAGGCCACCGACAGCGCCAGCCCGAACAGCAGCGCCCCACCCAGGTTCCAGCCCAGCAGCAGACCCAGACCCACGCCCAAAGCCGTGGCAAACCCGATCTGCACCACCGCCCCGGGAATGGCCAGCGCCCGCACGCTCATCAGGTCGCGCAACGAAAAATGCAGACCCACCCCGAACATCAGCAGAATGACACCCAGCTCCGCCAATTGCGAACCCAGCGCCTGATCGGCCACAAAGCCGGGCGTATGCGGCCCGACGATAATGCCAGCAAACAGATATCCGACGAGCGGCGGCAGGCGCAGCCGATTGGCCACCATGCCAAAGATGTAGGCCAGCACCAGACCCGCGACGATCGTGGAGATCAGGGGGGTATCATGGTGCATTCGCGCCTCCGGAAATATCTATATGCAGGATGAGCCAAGAGAAAAGCGAGCGCAAGGCTCGCCTATCTCTATAGGTCATATCAAGTTTGACTGAACTTTGTTCCGTCCGCAGGAAATTCGCTCCAGTGGAGCGAATTTAGGAACGAAGGCCATGAGACCTATGCTCGAATGGCGAGATGTTGCCACACACCAGCGCTGCCCTCGGGCTTGCCCCGAGGGGTCTTCACTTCAAGAAGGCTCAGAACAGAACCCTCGGGTCAGGCCCGAGGGTGACTGCTGGTTATTGCTGCTGGTCATAAGCGATAGGTACAAGTGGCATACTGCTGCGCCGTACACCGGCCAAGCACCTCCCCCTTGACGGGGGAGGATGGGAGGGGGTGCGGGAGCCCGGATATCGTGGCTCTCACCCCCCACCCCAGCCCTCCCCGCAAGGGGGAGGGTGCCGCATCGCGTGTGTCTCGCCATCCGCGCCCTCATCACACGCGATCCACCATCCCGACCGCGCAAACCCTCAACTCACAATCGTGATCTTCTCCGCCGCCCGCGTAATCCCCGTATAAAGCCACCTTGCTCGCTCCTCACGGAACACAAAGCTCTCATCAAACAGATAGACATTGTCCCACTGGCTGCCCTGCGCCTTGTGCACAGTCAGGCAATAGCCAAAGGTGAATTCATCGAACTGCCGCCGCTCCGGCCAGCCCATCGCATCTTCCTCGCCGGAGAAAAACGCCTTGTGGGTGAGCACCTTGGTTTCGCCCTTGCCCTCGTCATCGGCCAGCATCAGGCTCCATTTGCCATTGGTGCGCCGCGTCGCGTCGGTGACGATCCAGATTTGTCCATTGAGCAGGCGCTTACGCGGATTGTTACGCAAGCACACCATGCGGTCGCCCACCACTGGCTCGTGAAACGGCAGGCCCCGCAATTCACGCAGCCGGTCATTATAGGTCAGGCGCGTCTTGTTGCGGCCCACCAGAACCTGATCGGCCTGCATCACCGCGTCACGGTCCACCTTGTCGCGGCCCACCACGACGCTCTCTCCATAGGTGCCGTGCTCGAGAAAACCGCCCTCGCGCACCGCCATCGATAGCTGAATGATCGGATTATCCGCCGCCTGCCGATGAATTTCGGTCAGCATGACATCGGGCTCCTCACTGATGAAAAAGCCCGCCCCCTGCACCGGCGGCAGCTGGAACGGATCGCCCAGCACCAGCACCTTCACCCCGAAGGATAAGAGGTCCGCGCCCAGCACTTCATCCACCATCGAGACTTCATCGATAACGATCAGGTCGGCATCCGCCGCCGGCGATTCAGGGTCGAGCACAAAACGTGGCTCGCCATCGCCCTCGCTTACCAGCGTATAGATCAGGCTATGGATAGTCTGCGCGCCCTTGCAGCCACGCTTGCGCATCACCAGCGCCGCCTTGCCGGTAAAGGCAGCATATTTGACGTTGCGAATATCCTGCGCCAGATGCACGGCCAGCGTCGACTTGCCGGTCCCCGCCCAGCCGAACAGGCGGAACACCTGCGGCCCATTGCGATCCTTGAGCCAGGCCGAAACAGCGACCAGAGCCGCATCCTGCTGAGCAGACCAGACAGGCGCCATCAGACAATCACCGTCGACACGGTTCCAACACCCTCGATGGCACCCTCCAGCACATCGCCGCGCACCACCGCACCGACGCCCGCCGGCGTACCGGTCATGATCAGGTCACCGACTTTCAACGCCACAAAGCGACTGAGATAGGCAATCGTCTCCGGCACCGACCAGATTTGATCCCCGAGGTCCCCCCGCTGCCGCTCAACACCATTGACGCTGAGCGCAATCGCCCCTTTATCCGGGTGGCCGACCTCGTCAGCCCGCACCAGATCGCCCAGAGGCGCGGATTGGTCAAACCCCTTGGCAAAACTCCAGGGTCGCCCGGCCTTTTTAGCCTGCGCCTGCAAATCGCGCCGCGTCATATCGAGCCCGGCGCCATAGCCGAAAACATGGCTCAGCGCATCCTGCTCGGCAATGTTGCTACCGTCTTTGCCTACAGCCACCACCAGCTCGATCTCATGATGCAAATCCGCCGTCTCCGACGGATAGGCCATCTCCGCCCCGCCGATCAGCACGGCATCGGCTGGTTTGTCGAAAAAGAACGGCGGTTCGCGATCATCATGGCCCATTTCGCGGGCGTGCTCGGCATAATTGCGCCCCACGCAATAGATGCGCCGCACCGGGAAAAAGCCCCCGCCCCGCACAGGCACGACAACGGGCTCCGGCGCCGCAAAAACCAGATCAGCCACGCTTGAACTCCACGGCATAGGGCCCGATCAAATCGAGATCGATTTTGCTCAACCGGTCCTGCGCCGTAAACGACTGATGCCAATAAGGATAAAGCAGCGGCGGGCGACTGACGGCATCCAGCCGAGCCCGTTCCGCATCACTGAGCTTGAAATCAGCTGCCGCAATATTGTCGGCAAACTGGGCTTCATTGCGCCCGCCAATCACCACCGAGGTCACGCCGGGCCGTCCGAGCAACCAGCTGAGCGCCACCTGCGCGCCGGACACACCACGCTCCTCGGCAATCGCCACCAGCACATCGATAACCGAATAGAGCTTTTCCCAGTCATAAACCGGCGGCTCGCGGAACCCACCAACATGCCGCCCGCTGTCCGGCTCGCTGTCGCGGCGATACTTGCCCGACAGCAGCCCACCGGCCAGCGGCGACCAGACCAGAATACCCAATCCCTGATCCTGGCTGATCGGCACCAGCTCATACTCGGCATCGCGACTATGCAGCGAATAATGGATTTGCTGGGACACGAAGCGCGCATTGTGCCGCTGATCGGCAGAGGCCAGCGCCTTGGAAATATGCCAGCCGGAATAATTCGAGCAGCCGATATAGCGCACATGCCCGTGGCGAACGAGCATATCCAGCGCTTCCATCGTTTCCTCGATAGGCGTCTGCCCATCCCATTCATGCACCTGATAAAGGTCGATCACATCGGTCTTGAGGCGTTTAAGGCTCGCCTTGCACTGCGCGATGATATGGTGACGGGACAGGCCTTGGTCATTGGGCCCTTCGCCCATCTTGAACCGCACTTTGGTGGCAATCAGCGCCTTCTGCCGCCGCCCATTCTCGGCCAGCACATCGCCCAGAATTTCCTCGGATACCCCGGCATTATAGACATTGGCCGTATCATAGAGATTGATCCCGGCATCGAGGCACATATCCACCTGCCGCGCCGCATCCGCCGCGCTGGTATTGCCAATCTTCTCGCTGCCGCCAAAGGTCATCGTCCCCATGGTGAGAACCGAGACTTTAAGGCCCGAGCGGCCAAGATAACGGTATTCCATGAGATTCATCCTTTGTTCCGGGTGAGTAAGGGCTAAAGAATTCGCACCCAATGGTCAATTGCAGACTGCAATCCCAGCGCCTTGCCTCTCCTTGCGGCCCATCCCCTCTCACCGCGCTGCCCTCGGGCTTGACCCGAGGGCCAATTTCAACGCTCACTGAAGCAATGGCTTGGACCTACATCATGGCGAATAGGCAATTCGGCACGATCTATGTCGGCGCCACCGGCAACCTCATACGCCGCGTCTGGGAGCATAAAACCGACGTCCTCCCCGGCTTCACCAGAACCCATGGCTGCCACCACCTTGTCTGGTTCGAGCAGCACCAAACCATCTACAACGCCATGCAGCGCGAACATAACATCAAGCACTGGATCAGGGACTGGAAGGTGAAGTTGATAGAGGCCGACAATCCGGAATGGGACGATCTCTACTTCCAGATCGCGCCGGGCTGATAACGGCCCTCGGGTCAAGCCCGAGGGCAGCACTGTGGAAGAGATGGACCTCGGAGTGTCTTACAAGAACCGTGCTATCCTCGGGCTTGACCCGAGGACCACTCACATCACGCGCAGGACGTCACGGCTCTAACGCCCCCTTGCCGACCACCACGCCGCCACGCTACGGCATGAACACCACTCCCCCCGAAAGCCCCATCCCGTGCGGCCCAGTTCAATCGCCCTCCCCGTCTTGCTCGTCACCCTCGGCATGGTCTTCACCCAGACCGGGGCCAGCTTTGCCAAAATGCTGTTTCCGCTGGTCGGCGCGCAGGGCGCCACCGCACTCCGCCTGACGCTTGCCGCCACCGTCCTCATCGCCGTCTTCCGCCCCTGGCGCTATCGGCTCGACAAAAAGCAATGGCGCGCTGTCCTGCTTTACGGCGTGGCCATGGGCGCAATGAACCTCTTCTTCTACGCCGCCCTCGAACACATTCCGCTCGGCATCGCCGTGGCGCTCGAATTTACCGGCCCGCTGGCCGTCGCGCTGTTCGGCGCCCGCAAACCACTCGACTTCTTCTGGATCGTTCTGGCCGTTGCCGGTTTCGCCCTGCTGCTGCCCTGGACCCAGTCTGCGGGCGATATTTCGCCCATCGGCGTCGCCCTCGCCCTCTGTGCCGGTGCGTGCTGGGCCGGCTATATTATCTTCGGCCAGCGCGCCGGCACTGGTGGCGGTCCGCATATCGCAGCGCTCGGCGTCGCCACCGCTGCGCTCATTGCCCTGCCCTTCGGCGCGGTGGCCGCCCTGCCCGCTCTGGTCAATCCGCAAATCCTCTTTTTGGGTCTAGCCGTTGCCTTGCTGTCCAGCGCCATTCCTTACGCCCTCGACATGGTCGCCCTGCCGCACATTCCCGCCCGCCTCTTCGGCATTCTCATGTCCGGCCAACCTGCCTTCGCAGCCCTTTCCGGCCTGATCATTCTCCATGAAGTGCTCGGCATCGGCCAGATCGGTGGTATCGCCGCTATCATGGCCGCCTCCATAGGCGCGACAATCACCATTGCCCGGCGCGCACCGCCCCCCGTTGCGTGACGCCACGCGCGGCTGCATAGTCGCCCGACCCGAGGAGGTCTGCCAATGCTCTACGCCATTCTCTGCTACAATGAGGAAAACGAAGTCTCTCGCTGGACCGCCGAGGAAGACGCGGCTTGCATGGAGCGGCTCGGCGCGGTTCAGGCCGAAATGGACGCCAAGGGCAAACTCGGCCCGGTCGTCCGCCTCTGGAACACCGATCAGGCCAAGACACTCAAAAAGAGTTCGGGCGAGCCCGTCGTCTTCGATGGCCCCTTTGCCGAAACCAAGGAGCAGTTTCTCGGCTTCTACGTCGCCGACTGCGACACGATGGACGAAGCCCTCGACTTTGCCAAAAAGCTCGCCGTCGCCAATCCGGGCTTAGGCTCCTATGAAATCCGTCCTTTGCGCTATTTTGGCAATAACACTCTGGCGTCGGCCTGAGCGTTAACAGTCTGCTAACGAGATGCGTCGGAAACCATGTCCGGCGCCAGCAGCAGGTTATCAATCAGGCGCGTCTTGCCGAGAAATGCCGCCACGGCCAGCAAAGCCCCACGCGACCCAACCCTTGCGATACCGCCAAGGCTTTCCTTGTCGCGTATATCCCAATATTGCAGCGTGATCCGATCGGACTGCGCCAGCACGCCGCGCCCTATCGCAGCCAGCGTTTCAGTGCCGGTCTCACCGGTACGATAAGCGGCTTCAACCGCCCTAAGGCTTTGATAAATCAGCGGCGCCGCGGCCCGGTCTTCGTCAGACAGATAGACATTGCGCGAACTCATCGCCAAGCCATCCGCCTCCCGCACAATGGCGCCGCGCCGGATTTCGACCGGCACATCAAGGTCCCGCACCATGCGCTCGATCACCGCGCATTGCTGGGCATCCTTCTGCCCGAACAGGGCAACATGCGGCTGCACCAGATTGAACAGTTTCAGCACCACGGTCGCCACGCCGCGAAAATGCCCCGGCCTTTCCGCGCCGCACAAAGGCAGCGAAACCATTGATTCATCAACGAAAGTCGACGCACCGGGCGGATACATGTCCTCCACCGATGGCAGAAACAACGCCTCCACTCCCGCCGCTTCCAGCTTGGCAATATCGGCCTCGATGGGCCGAGGGTAACGGCTCAAATCCTCAGTTGGTCCGAATTGCAGCGGGTTCACAAAAATCGAGGCGATCACGACGTCCGCCGCCTCCCGCGCCTGCCGCATCAGGCTGACATGACCCTCATGCAGCGCCCCCATGGTCGGCACGAAGCCCAGTTTCTGCCCAGCTGGCAGCGCAGAACGCCATGCTCTGAGAGTCGCTTTGTCCTTCAATATCAAGGTCATACAATAATATCCCAGATCTGCCGGGCGATGTCGGCCTTGCTGCCCAAAGCCAGTTCGTGCCGCGACCCGTCCTTGCCCAGCAGCACTCCGGCATTGGTCGACACCGCAAATCCCGTCGCCCCGGTCTCACCCAGCCTGGCCACCGCATTGGCAAACAGGAAGTCGAGCCCCTTGGCTTCGAGCTTGCCCTTGCCATGCGCCTCGACATTATCGGTTTCGGCGGCAAAACCCATAAACCATTGATCGGTTGCCGCTTTACGCAAAGCGCCCAGCACATCGACAGACGGAACCAGATCAAGCGCAATAGCGTCCGAGGCGCGCTTCAACTTGCTCGCCGATGGGCTGGCGACGGAATAATCCATCACCGCCGCACTGGCCACCACGCCTGTCGCTCCAGGCAGACACTCCAGCGCCGCCGCAGCCATTTCCTCTGCGGTCCGCACTTCGATGAGATGAAGCCGCCCTTCGGCTCCACGCGGCGCCACAGGCCGCACGACGCCCTTGTCGACACCCAGCACATAATCCACCACCGCCCCACGCCGTAGCGCTTCCTCGGCCATGGCGGCGCCCATCCGTCCTGTAGAATGGTTGGTAATATAGCGCACCGCATCGATGGCGGTCGTCGTCGGCCCGGCAGTAATCAGAACCCGTTCATCGACGAGGTCCTGGATACTCGGCAATACCGCCCGCTCGATCGCTGCGACGATCTCGCTCACCGGCGCCAGCTTGCCCATACCCACTTCGCCACAGGCCAAAAGCCCCGATGCCGGGTTCACCACCTCGGCACCCCGCACAACCAGTGTCGCAAGGTGTTGCTGCACAATGGGTTTTTCCCACATCACCGTATTCATCGCCGGCGCGATCAGCAGCGGCGCTTCCGTCGCCAGTGCCACGGTGCTCGGCAGATCATCGGCCAGCCCCAAAGCCAGCCGCGCCAGCATGTTCGCGCTCGCTGGCGCAAACACCATCAGATCGGCCCAGCGCGCCAGATCGATATGCTCGGTGCCAGAAACGTCGGGCCCGAACACATCCGACAAGGCTTTATTTCCGCTCAACGTTTCCAAGACCAGCGGACTGACGAATTCCCTGGCACTCTTGGTCAGCAGGCATTGCACCTGATGACCAGCCTTACCCAATTCAGAAACGACGTCGGCAATCTTGTAGGCCGAGATCGAACCCGAAATGGCGATCAGAATATTGGCCATTACTCTGCCCGCCGCGGCATTGGGATAGGGCCCCGATCGGCCTTGGTTTCGGCCACATATTCACCCACCGCAGCGCGGATAACGCCCGCCACATCCGCACGCGGTTTTGCAAAACTCGGCGGCGGATTGGTACTGAGGCCAATCAGATCATTGACCACCAGAACCTGCCCCGCACAATCCTTGCCAGAACCAATGCCGATGGTCGGGATAGTCAGCGAGCGGGTAATTTCAGCTGCCAGAACCGGTGTAACGCATTCCAATACGATGGCAAAAGCGCCGGCGGCTTCCAAGGCCCGCGCCTCATCCCGCAGTCGTGCAGCAGAGGCGTCATCCTTGCCGTGCATGTAATAGCCGCCCATCTGGTGCACAGATTGCGGCATCAGCCCGATATGAGCCACCACCGCAATCCCATGGGCCACCAGCTTTTCAACCGTAGGCACCATTGAGAGGCCACCCTCGATCTTGACCGCCTCGACCCCGGTTTCCTTCATCACCCGCACAGCATTGCGCATGGCCGTGTCCGGGTCTGTCACCGAGCCAAACGGCATGTCGCAAACCAGCAAAGCGTGGCTCGACCCACGCTTCACCGCCGCCGCATGGCGGATCATGTCATCAAGCGTAACAGGCAGGGTCGTTTCATGGCCGAGCACGACATTGCCAAGGCTGTCGCCAATAAGGATCATGTCGACACCGGCCATTTCCACCAGCCGCGCCATGGTGGCGTCATAGGCGGTGAGCATGGCGATAGGCTCGCCGCGCTGACGCATCGTCGCGATATCGCGAATGGTCAGACGCTTGGTGGGGGTCTGGGCCGACATGGCAAGTCCTCCAGCATGGCCGTGGCGGAAAGCGCCCGGCTCTTGAATGCGGGAGATAGGGCATCACAAGGCCCGGCGCCAGCCCCTCATTGGTGCTATGCGCCTAACGAAGAGTTCTTAAACGGCGGTCTGACGAACCCAGGCGAGAATATCGGCACTCGACATAGCGCCCGAAACGCGCCCGGCTTCTTTGCCATTCTGGAACAGGATCATTGTCGGAATGCCGCGAATGCCCAGCCTGCCCGCCAGGTCCTGATTGTCATCAGAATTGAGTTTGACGAAACGAATATCGGGCTCCGCTGCGCGGGCTGCCGCTTCGAACTGAGGCCCCATAACCCGGCATGGCCCGCACCAAGGCGCCCACACATCGACCAGAACCGGAATATCGGAGCGGGCAATGTGCTTTTCCAAAATTGCGCCCCTGACATCAGCTGGCTGACCAGAAAACAGCGCCAAGCCACACTTGCCGCATTTGCCTGCCATTAGGTCCTTGTGCTCACCGACCCGGTTGGTTGCGCCACAGGCTGAGCAGACAATTTTGGTCATAGCGCTTCTCTAAGGAAGATGATCAGCCTTGCCCGACGATAGGCGGCGTCTGCACCGGCTCAGCGTCCGGGGCATATTTGTTGAGCAGCGGCAATTGAGTCATCGAGAAGATCACCGTCAGCGGCATGATCCCCCAGACCTTGAAGGCCACCCAGAAATCGGTGGTCTGTGTGCGCCACACGACTTCGTTGATCACAGCCAGCAGCACGAAAAACAGACCCCAATTGAGCGTCAGCTTCCACCAGCCCTCGGGCTTGAGCTTATAGACATCGCCAAACACATATTTGAGCAGCGACTGGCCAAACAGGAGCCCTCCCAACAGCACCGAAGCGAACAGCATATTGGTGATGGTTGGCTTTATCTTGATGAAAGTGTCGTCCTGCAACCACAGCGTCAGCCCGCCAAAGACCAGCACGACTGCGCCGGTCACCAGCGGCATGACCGCGATTTTCTTCAGGATCAGCTTGCTCAGAACCAGCGAAATGACCATGGCCACCATGAACCATGCCGTGGCGACGAAAATGTCGGCGCGCGCATTCATGATGAAGAAAAGCACCAGCGGGCCCAGCTCAAGCGCCAGCTTGGTGATCTGGGGCTTGAGTTCATCCCAGTTGACGTCCGGTTCGGCGGCTTTGTCGGTCATTGTTCTTTCCATGGCATAGGCAGCCAATGTGATGGCAGGAAACCCATGATGCAAGCCGATAGGCCGTAACAATGGTTAGATTAGGTCATTTGTCCGCCATGCGAGCACAGCTCTAACGGCCCACTCACCTCAAGCCTGCTATACGAAATAGGCCCGTCAGGACGGCTCGAAGCCCGCAATCGCCTTGGCGAAATCATCGGCCTCAAAGGGCTCTAGGTCTTCCACCCCCTCGCCGACACCGATGAAATGCACCGGCAGACCGAACGTTTTGGCGATAGCAACGAGAATGCCGCCACGCGCCGTTCCGTCGAGCTTGGTCATGACCAGCCCCGTCACCCCAGCGCGCTTGCCAAAAATTTCCACCTGCTTCATCGCGTTCTGCCCAGTCGTGGCATCCAGCGTCAAAAGCGTGGCATGGGGCGCTTCCGGGTCGACCTTCTTGATGACGCGGATGACCTTTTCCAGCTCGTCCATCAGCTCGTCGCGATTCTGCAATCGGCCAGCGGTATCGATGATCAACACATCGCGACCTTCCGCCCTTGCTTGCGTGACAGCGTCGAAGGCAAGGCCAGAAGCGTCGGCACCAGCCGGACGCGCTATGACAGGGGCGCCAGTCCGCTGCCCCCAGACCTGCAATTGCTCGATGGCTGCCGCGCGGAATGTATCGCCCGCCGCCAGCATGACCGAGCGGCCCTCACGCGAAAACTTCTGCGCCAGCTTGCCTATGGTTGTGGTCTTGCCCGAACCATTGACGCCGATCATCAGGATCACGAAGGGCTTTTTGCTGGCATCAATCACCAATGGCCGCGCAACCGGACCAAGCACCTTTTCAACTTCGCTGGCCAGCACAGTGCGCACATCATCGCCCGACACATCCCTGTCGAACCGATCCCGACGCAATGTCTCGGTAATGGCCATGGCCGTATCGATACCAAGATCGGCCTGGATCAGAACGTCTTCGAGCTCATCCAGCGTTGCCGCGTCGAGCCTGCGCTTGGTGAAAACCGACGTGATCGAGGTGGTGAGATTGTCCGACGAGCGTCTGAGGCCGGAGGCAAGGCGTTGAAACCAGCCCTGCGGCTGAGCTGGCTCGGCGACTACCGGCGTTGGCGCGACGAACTGGTCTTCGATGCTCTCAATATAGTCCGGCGTCGTTTCTGGCGGACCAGGCGGCGGCGGGACATCCTTGGCCTTGGCCGTCTCAGGCAGCGTTTGCGGTTCGGGCGCGGCAGGCACCGGCTCAGCTGCGGGCTCGACCGGCGCTTCCGGCAATACCTCCGGCGGCGCGGGGCTCGGCTCCGGCTGATTGCCGAAAAGGCGCTGGAAGAAGCCGGGTTTTTTCTCGGTCATTATCTGTCTTTCGATCTATGCCGCAGCGCGCAAGGGCTCGCCTATGAGCCGTTGTCCATCCATGCCCGTGATCCGCACCGGGAGCAATTCCCCCGCAACGCTATCGTCAAGCTGAACGGGCACGAATTGTTCCGTCCGCCCCACCCCGCCGCGTTCCATCAATACGCTTTCTGTCTTGCCGATCAGCGACTGCGCGAGCGCATAAAATTGCTTCTCACCCGCCTCGCGCAACAAGCCAGCGCGCTTGCGGGCAATGCCCTTGTCCACCTGCGGCATGCGGGCAGCGGGCGTTCCGGGGCGTGGGGAATAGGGAAAAGCATGGATATAGGTGAGCCCAGCCTCGCTGACAAAATTCAGCGAATTGGCGAACATCTCGTCGGTTTCGGTCGGAAACCCGGCAATGATGTCGGCACCAAACACGATATCGGGCCGCAAGGCCCGCAGCTTGGCGATCACCGCCAAGGCATCGTCGCGCAAATGTCGCCGCTTCATGCGCTTCAAAATCAGGTCATCGCCCGATTGTAGCGACAGATGCAAATGCGGCATGACCCTTTTATCCGGCATCGCTTCATAAAGCGCCGGGTCGGCCTCAATGGAATCGATCGACGAAATCCGAAGGCGCGGCAGGTCCGGCACATGGCGCAGGATTGATTGCATCAGCCTGCCCAGCGTCGGCGCTCCGGGCAGGTCCGGCCCATAGGAAGTAATGTCCACCCCGGTCAGCACCACTTCGGAAACGCCATTCCCAACCAGCGTTTTGATCTGTTCGACCACCAGCCCCATCGGCACCGAGCGTGACGGCCCGCGCCCGAATGGAATGATGCAGAAGGTGCAGCGGTGATCGCAACCATTCTGCACCTGCACGAAGGCGCGCGTACGGCCATCCATGCCATCGATCAGATGTCCGGCGGTTTCCCGCACGCTCATGATGTCGTTGACCTGCACCTTGTCATTGAGCGGCGTGCCAAAGACCATTGGGCGGTAGCTCTCGGCCTTGAGCTTGTCCGCATTACCGATGACAAGATCGACCTCATCCATATCGCCAAACGAGCGCGCCTCGGTCTGCGCGGCACAGCCGGTAACGATGATGCGCGCAGCCGGATTGTCCCGCCTTGCCTTGCGCACCGCCTGCTTGGCCTGTTTCACAGCTTCAGAAGTCACCGCGCAGGTATTGATGATAATGGCATTGTCGAGCCCTGCCTTTTCGGCCTCGGCCTTCATCACCTCGCCCTCATAGGCATTGAGGCGACACCCAAATGTCAGCGTCTCAACCGCCATCAAGCGGCCTCGCTGCGCGTCCAGGCACCGGTAGCGGGATCAAGCTGGCCGCGCCATTCAAACTCTGCCGGCCCGGTCAGGGTCACATGATCATTGTCCTGCCATTCGACCACCAGATCACCGCCGGGCAAGGTTATGGTTGCCTTGCGGCCGGTGCGCTTGGTGCGAGCGGCATTGACCAGAGCTGCACAGGCCGCGGTGCCGCAGGCTTCCGTCAGCCCCGCGCCACGCTCCCACGTACGCAGAATGATGCGGTCGGCAGACACCACATTGGCAATCGAAATATTGCAGCGCTCAGGAAATAGCGGGTGGTTTTCAAGCAAAGGACCGAACCGGTCGAGAGCATATGACCACACATCATCCTTCACCCAGAAGGTGGCGTGCGGATTCCCCATCGAGGCAACAGAAGGCGAATGCAGAACCGGCGCGTCGATAGGCCCGATCTGCAATTCAACGGCGCGGGTGTCGGCGAATTCCTCATTGAGCGGAATGTCATACCAGGCAAATTTGGGCGTACCCATATCGACGGTGATGAGGCCATTCTCGGCTTCCTCACCGAACAAGATGCCCGCCACAGTCTCGAAGGTGAACCTCTGCCGGCCCTGCTCGCTCGACAAGGCCTGCACCACGCAACGCATGCCATTGCCGCAAGCCTGCGCCAGCGATCCGTCCGAATTGATGATCTCAATATAATTGGCCGTGCCGGGCGTGCGCGGATCATGCACGGCCATGATCTGGTCGAACCTGGTCTCTGCCCGCGCATTGATCGCAATCGCAGCCTGCGGTGTAACACGCGCCTTGGTACCACGCATGTCAGCAACGATGATCTGGTTGCCCAGCCCGTTCATCTTCAAAAAAGGGACGTCGCTCACAGTGGTTTTCCCGGCAAATGGACCAGCAATGCGTGCTTCATGCGGTTTCGGTTTCTATATGGCGGAACTGGTGGCCAATTGCCAGTGCCAGGGCAGTCGCCAAAGAAAGGTGTCATCCCCAAAAACCGCACGACAGGCGCGATTTTCTTTTAATTTTAACCACTTGCACGGGGTCTACCTTTAACCAGACCGGCAGGTTTGGGATGTCTCCATCCGCAATTGCAGTCAATATAGGCTCGAAGAAATGTCGCATGCCTGCATTTGTGGAGCCAGACCAAAATGAACATGCCCCTGATCACCGACCAGATCATCACCGACTGGCAGCCCCATTACCCCAAACTCTGGGGTAACCAGCCTCTGCGCCTCCACCATAGCCTTGCCGCATCAGACCTGTTTTCAGATGATGCGCTGGCCGACCTGATCGACCGCGCCCCCCGCGAGGCCTATCACGTCAACTATTCGCAGAAGACGCCGGGCAATCCGCCCAAGCGGCGCGAGGGCCGGATCAAGGGACTCTCGGGCCGCGAGGTCATCGAGACGGTCAAGCAAGGCAATATCTGGGTCAACCTCACAGCACCGGCTTCGATCAATCCCGCTTACGGCACCTTGCTCGATAATCTCTATGCCGAGTTTGAAGAGCGCGTGCCGGGCTTTGAGAGCTATAAGCGCAACCTCACCATCCTCATTTCCTCGCCCAACGTTTCGGTGAAATACCATTCTGACGTGCCGGGCCAGAGCCTCTGGCAGGTGCGCGGCACCAAGAAGGTTTACGTTTATCCGGCGCAGGCACCTTTCATTTCCCAGCCGGCGCTCGAAAAACTGATCCTCGGCCAATTGCGCGAAACCGATATGCCGTTCGAGCCCTGGTTCGACGATTTCGCGCAGGTCTATGACCTCGAAGCCGGGCAGATGCTGCATTGGCCGCTCAACGGGCCACACCGTGTGGTCAATCACGGCATGCTCAATGTCAGCTTCACAACCGAGCACTGGACCGACGACCTGCGCAAGCATTATGCCGTCAATTACGCCAATGGCATCCTGCGCAACAAACTCGGTTTCAAAAACCTCAGCCAGCAGGTGACGGGCCTGTCTTATCTGGCCAAGCTCGGTCTGGCTGGCGCGGTAAAATTCTCGCCGCTCAACCCGCAGAAGAAGAAGGTCTATTCCGTCGATTTCGAGGTTGATCCGGCTGCGCCCGAAGGCGTGCGGGACATTCCGGCCCACACATTCGAAAAATGATCGCAGGACAGGCCATGACCGCGCCTGATCTCCATCGCGCCGAAAGCGCGGTGGCGCCTATGCGCATGTCAGTCGCCAGAATAGTGCGGACCCGTCAGGACATCGACGCCTTAGCGGAGCGCTGGCAGGCGCTGGAAAAGTGCAGTGCCGGAGCGACACCATTTCAGAGTTTTGCCTGGGCCGACGCCATTTTTGACTTTGAGGCCACCCGCGGCAACAAGCAGTTCGATCCTGTTATTGCCATACTGGAACAAGGCGATCGCCTGATTGCCATTCTACCGCTCGAACGCAGCACCACCCCGACGCGCCGGGTTCTTGAGCCATTGGGCAATGGCTTTACCCAATATGCCGACATGTTGCTTGCGCCCGGAACACAGCCCCGCGCTGCGCTGCAAAAGCTGTTGCAGGCGGCGACCAAAGCAGCACCCTGCGACGCAATCAGTCTGCTCAAAGTGCGCGAAGGCTCACCGCTGGGGCGCGCTATGCCCTCAAATGCGATAAGGACAGGCAGCGAAGCTGGCGCGCCCAATGTCGCCCTCAATCAATTCCCTGATTACGCAGCCTATTTCGCCACCGTGCGCACCAAGACGCGCAAAAATATGCGCAATGCCCGCAATCGGCTCGAGCGCGACGGCCCGGTCGACCACCAGACCGTCACCGACAAAGAGGCCCAGCTCGATCTGATCGAGCGCACTTTGTCCGGTCGCGCTGAGCGACTGCGTGAACAGGGCCTGACATCGCGCGCTTTCAGCGATGGTGACTTCCCTGCCTTCTGCAAAAGCCTTGCAGGACGCAACAATATGGGTCTCAAAACCTTTTCGCTGACCCACAATGGCCGCCCGATTGCAGAACAGTGGGGCTTCGTTCACGGCGGGCGCTACTACGCCTATGTGGCCGCCCGCGATTTCTCCCAGACAGACGAAAGTCCCGGCAAGCTGCATCTCAGCGAGATCATCAGAACCTGCGCCGAAGAAGGGTTGATAGGCTGTGATCTGGGCGTTCCGGTCATGCCCTATAAATTGACCTTCGCTACACACACCATTCCGGTGCGCGATTTTGCCCTGCCGGTGACGCCAAAAGGCTGGGCGATTGCCCAGTTCTGGGACGTTATGCTGCGCCCGACACTCAAGGCCGTCATGCTCAAAACGCCCCCTGCTTTGCGCTCACGTCTTATGGCCCTGCTTGGCCGTGCTTGACCGCTTCATTGATGGGCTTCCCATTGACGGAAAATGCGCCGCTTTTATTGACTCCGCCTCCCCTTTCCCCTAAAGCCAGCGCGTTCATCAGGCTTTTGCTCCTGACCAGCCGACCGGGACCCCAAACGGGTTCGACGATCCCGGAGGCCAACACCCGCCAGCGCGTTGCGCCCGCGGGTGGGTTTTGCATTTGGCTTGAAGAACACCAATATGGCTCACGGACGAGCGAAGCGAGGACCCCGCCAACGTTTTGGCGCCCCCGCGGAGGGCCAGCGAAGAGACCAGCGCGGTTTTAGCGCGTCGGTCGATGAGCGGAGCGGCCCGTGAGCAAAAAGGAAAAAAGATGTTCGAGAGCCTCTCAGACCGGCTTGGCAAAATTTTCGATGGTCTTCGTGGACGCGGCGCGCTCAACGCTGCCGATGTCGATGCGGCCATGCGCGAAATCCGCCGGGCGCTGATCGAGGCCGACGTTTCGCTTGAAGTCGTCCGGGCCTTTGTCGAACAGGTGCGCGAGCGCGCCGTTGGTGCCGAAGTCACCCGTTCGGTGACGCCGGGCCAGCAGGTGGTCAAGATCGTCAATGACGAGCTTGTTTCCGTCCTCGGCTCGGACGCCGTCACCATCGATCTCAATGCCCCCGCACCCGTCACCCTGCTGATGGTCGGCCTTCAGGGCTCGGGCAAGACCACGACCACTGCCAAGATCGCCAAGCGCCTCAAGGACAAGCAGAAGAAAAAGGTTCTTCTCGCCTCCCTCGACACGCGCCGCCCCGCCGCAATGGAGCAGCTTCGCGTGTTGGGCGAACAGGTCGGCGTTGATACGCTGCCGATCGTCGCGACCGAAACGCCAGTCGAGATTGCCCGCCGCGCCGAGCGCGAAGGTCGTCTGGGTGGCTATGACGTTCTCATTCTCGATACAGCGGGCCGCACCCATATCGATGAAGAGCTGATGGCCGAAACCGTCAGCATCAAGGATATTGCCCACCCGCATGAAATCCTGCTGGTCGTCGATGCGCTGACCGGTCAGGACGCAATCAATGTCGCCCGCTCCTTCGACGGGCGCCTCGACATTACCGGCATCGTCATGACCCGCGTTGACGGCGATGGCCGTGGCGGCGCGGCTCTGTCGATGCGCGCGGCCACCGGCAAGCCGATCAAGCTGATAGGTGTCGGCGAAAAGATGGACGCGCTGGAGGATTTCCATCCCGCGCGCATCGCTGACCGCATCCTTGGCATGGGCGACATCGTTTCGCTCGTGGAAAAGGCTGCCGAGCACGTCTCGGCCGAAGATGCGGCCAAGATGGCCAAGAAGTTCAAAAAGGGCTCCTTCGACTTCGATGACCTGCGCAGCCAGCTTCTGCAGATGAAGAAGATGGGCGGCATGGGTGGCCTTATGGGCATGTTGCCCGGCGCGGGCCAGCTCAAAAAGGCCATGGCTGGCGCCAATGTCGATGAAAAGGTCTTCGACCGCCAGGTCGCCATTATCAATTCGATGACCAAGAAAGAGCGGGCCGAACCGGATCTGCTCAACGCCAGCCGCCGCAAGCGTATTGCCGCCGGTGCAGGCGTTGAAGTCAGCGAAATCAACAAGCTTGCCAAGCAGCACCGCCAGATGGCGGATATGATGAAGAAGGTCTCCAAGGGCGGCATGGGCGCTCTCGGCGGCATGTTTGGCGGCAAGATGGGCGGAATGCTCGGCGGCATGCCGGACCTGTCCAAGATGGACCCGGCCCAGCTCGAACAGATGGCGCGTCAGGCTGGCATCAATCCCGAACAATTAAAGGGCCTGCCCTCGGCAGACCTGCCCCAGCAGAAGGCGTTGCCCACCGACGTCAATGCGCTTTTGAAATCCTCCGGCGGACCGGTTCTTCCGGGTCTGGGCGGAGCAGCCCGTTTCCCTGGCCTCCCTGGCCTCGGCAAGAAGAAATAACCGACTTAAACCGACTTTACTGACAGGACTGAAAAATGGCTCTTAAGATCCGCCTTGCCCGCGCCGGCACCAAGAAGCGCCCCTTCTACCACATCGTCATCGCTGACGCCCGTTCGCCGCGCGATGGCCGCTTCATCGAAAAGATCGGCACCTTCAATCCGCTGCTGGCCAAGGACGCTGAAAACCGCGTCGTGCTGAACAATGAACGCGCCCAGCATTGGGTTGGCGTCGGCGCCCAGCCGACCGACCGCGTTCTGCGTTTCCTCGACGCTGCTGGTCTCGTGAAGCGCGAAGCCCGCAACAACCCGAACAAGGGTGTCCCCGGCGAAAAGGCCAAGGAACGCGCTGAAGAACGCGCCGCCAAGGCCGCAGCTGGTTCGGAAGAAGCTGCTGCTGAATAAGTTTCAGCAATGCTGGAATAAAAAAGCCCCGATGGAAACATCGGGGTTTTTTGTTGGTCTTGGTTTCGCGGCGTACACTGCGCGGCACCTCCCCCTTGATCCCTCCCCGCGAGGGGGAGGGTGACGACTGATAGATTGAAGACTCGCCCTCCGGGACGGCATCAAGCCTTAAGCTTCGCCAGAATAGCCGCGCCCATTTCTTCGGTGCCAACCGTCTTGCGATTGTCCTGCGCGATGTCGCCGGTGCGCAGACCATCGCTGAGCACTGCCGAAATGGCGTCTTCAACGCGGGTGGCCAGTTCGATCATGCCGAAGCTATAGCGCAGCGCCATGGCAAAGGACGCGATCATGGCGATGGGATTGGCAATGCCCTTGCCGGCAATGTCGGGGGCCGAGCCATGGACAGGCTCGTAGAAGGCCTTGCGCTTGCCGGTCACAGGATCAGGCGCACCGAGCGAGGCAGAGGGCAGCATGCCGAGCGAACCGGTCAGCATGGCGGCAACGTCGGAGAGAATGTCGCCAAAGAGATTATCGGTGACCATAACGTCGAACTGCTTGGGCGTGCGCACCAGCTGCATGGCGGCATTGTCGGCCAGAATGTGGTGCAGCTCGACATCGGGATAATCCTTGCCGACGCCCTTGACCACTTCGTCCCACAGCACGCCGGACTTCATGACATTCTTCTTATCAGCCGAATGGACCTTACCGCCGCGAGTGCGGGCAAGATCGAAGGCCACGCGGGCGATGCGGTCGATTTCATAAGTCTCATAGACCTGCGTATCGATAGCGCGCTTCTGGCCGTCGCCGAGATCGGTGATGGTCTTGGGCTCGCCAAAATAGACGCCGCCGGTCAGTTCGCGCACGATGAGAATATCGAGACCCTCGACCAGTTCACGCTTGAGCGAGGAGGCTTCGGCCAGCGCCGGATAGCAGATGGCGGGACGCAGATTGGCGAAAACGGCGAGTTCCTTGCGCAAACGCAGGAGAGCGGCTTCCGGGCGATGCTCATAGGGAACATTGTCCCACTTGGGACCGCCCACAGCGCCGAAGATCACCGCGTCGGCGGCCTTGGCTTTGGCCACGTCCTCGTCGGTTATGGCGACGCCATGCTTGTCATAGGCCGCACCGCCGGCAAGACCGCTATCGGTCGAAAAGTCGGTCAGACCTTCGGCATTGGTCCAGGCGATGAGCTTTTCCACCTCGACCATGATCTCGGTGCCGATGCCGTCGCCGGGCAGAAGGAAAAGGGAATGTGTGGCCATGATCGGAAAACTCCTCGCCGTACTGGTGGGTACACTTGGAGCCGCACATAGCGGGATTTTAGGCGTTTAGGCAAGGACGGGGAGAAGGATAATCGTCCGGTCCTAGCCGCCGCGCTGTCCTCGGGCCTGACCCGAGGACCTTTGTCTGCTTGTGCTGGCCGCACTGGCCCCCGGAACAAGTCCGAGGGCAGCGCAGTGAGCGCGGTATTATCAGCCGGCAAAGAACGGCTGGGTGCCGTGGGCTTCGATGGCGGTCGAGAGGCGGCCCAGCGCGTGGATATAGGCAGCGGAGCGAACCGACACATTGCGATCCTTGGCAATGGCCCAGATGGCGCGGCCTTCGCGTTCCACGATCTTGAGCAGGCGGGCGTGGATTTCTTCCAGGTCCCAGTAATAACCCTGACGGTTCTGCACCCATTCAAAATACGAAACCGTCACACCGCCGGCATTGGCCAGAATGTCTGGCAAAACGATCACGCCGTTCTGTTCAAGAACCTTATCGGCATCGGGCGTAACCGGACCGTTGGCCAGTTCGAGCAGGACTTTGGCCTTGATCGCGCCGGCATTGTCCTTGGTGATCATGTCTTCAAGGGCAGCGGGCACCAGCAGGTCAGCTTCGACAGCCAGCAGCTCGTCAGGCGTAATGACATTGGCACCGAGTTCGACAGCCATATCGGCCACGCGACGACCAGCATTCTTGCCAGCAATCAGCTTTTCGACATCGAGGCCGCCGGGGCGGTAGATGGCGCCCGCCGAATCCGACACAGCGACAACCGAATTGCCGTCGGCGGCGGTGAGACGGGCATAGAACTGCCCGGCATTACCGAAACCCTGAATGGCAACGGTGTGATCCTTGTCGAGACCAAGCTCGGCAGCCAGATTGCGCACGAGGTAGAAGCCGCCGCGGGCCGTGGCGTCATTGCGGCCCAGCGAGCCACCCAGAGCAATAGGCTTGCCAGTGATCACAGCCGGGGAAACCTGACCGGTGATCTGGTTATATTCATCGCTCATCCAGCCCATGATCATGGCATTGGTATAAACGTCCGGCGCCGGAATATCGCGGTCGGGGCCAATGATATTGGCGAAGGCCTGAACATAGGCGCGGCTGAGGCGCTCCAGCTCGGACTTGGACAATTCATGCGGATCGACGCGGATCGCGCCCTTGCCACCGCCATAGGGCAGGTTCATCACCGCGCACTTGAACGTCATCCAGAAGGCGAGCGTTTCCACTTCCTCGATGGTCGAGTCGGGATGGAAGCGGATACCGCCCTTGGTGGGGCCACGCGTATCGTCATAGCGGCAGCGCCAGGCAAGGAACGACTTGCGCGAGCCGTCATCCATGCGGATCAACAGCCGTGTCTTGGTCGTCTCGCGCGGATATTTGAGCTTCTCGGTCACATCCGGATCGATCTGCAAATGATTGGCAGCTTCTTCCAGGCGGATGAGCGCGCGGTCGAGCAGGGTGTCGTCGGACATATGTGACCCTCATGAGTATGGATTATGCAGAAAGCATAAAAATGCGGCATGTAACTGCCACGGCACGGAGGTTAGGTCAATAAACCTGACGCATATTGCCCTGAAATATTCTTCCCTGCCCATTGACTGTGCAGGTTGGCGGCAGAATATGAGAAACACGCTCCACCTCTGGTATTCCCAATTGTTCCCATCCCTGCCGCTGCCCGAAATCCTCATAAATTCGGACGACTACAATCGGGTCATGCTGCTGGCGGAGCGCAGCTTCCACACCCTGCCCTATGTCTCTGCCTATCTTGAACGAGAACTGAAGCGCGCGGATATCTGCGAGCCATGGCACCCGGCGGGTGTCTCGATGGGCCAGCGCGTCATGTTCCGGCTGGACGACGAACCCCAAGTGCGGCTGGGCAAGCTGAACTATCCCAATCGGCCCTTTGGCGAGCGAGGCAATGTGCCTATCCTTGGCCCGGTCGGCGCGGCCCTCATCGGCATGCACCGCAATTCGGTGATCGAGTGGATGGACAATGAGCGCATTCGCACGCTTACCGTGGTCGATTACGGCTGGTAAGCGTCAGATCGCAAAGTGATTGTTGTCGAACAGCAGCCAGAACACGAAGAGATTGGTCAAGGCGTGGGCGATGCTCACATAAAACACCGATCCTGTGCGCCACACCACCCATCCCCAGAATAGGCCCAAAACGGCCGCACCACCCAGCAGCACTACCGCTCCACCCTCGAACTGAACATTGACGCTCATGAGCAGCGGCACATGCCAGAGCGTGTAGAACAATGATCCCAGCCAGAAGCCGAGATTGGGTCGATTACGGAACGCGCCGAGAAAGCCACCGCGCCACGCGGTTTCTTCCAGCGGCCCATTGATCGAGGCGATGAGAATGGCCAGCCACATGCCGCCGCTGGTCAGCATGGCGGTATTGGGCGCGAAAGTGAGGATGGCGACAAGCCCGACCTGTGCCAGAAGCAGCGGAATCATGCCCCATTCCCGCCAGGCCATCTTCTCGCTGAACAACTGCCCGTCATTGTCCGGCAGCGCATGCCACCCGATGACCGGCAGACAGAAGAACAGCCAGTAAAAGGTGAGCGAAAACAGATAGCCAGCGCGCGGGTCCCATGCGGTAAGCTGGGGCACAAGCAAAAACAGCGCCCCGATGAGGAGCGCTGCATGAACGATGAGGGCGATCTGCTGTTTGCTCATCGCCCGCTTGTATCAGCTATGGCTCGTGGCCGCACCAATGCGGGCGGTCACTTCGATCTCGATCTTCATGCCCTCTTCGATCATCTGCACGATGAGCATGGAGGCGGCAGGGCGGATGTCCTTGAACACCGGGCCGACGGCGGCGACCACATCATTCACCAGTGCACGATCACCGACATAATAGACCACGCGCACAGTATCCTCGATCGAAGACCCGGCTTCCTTGAGCGCCTTGTCGATGGTGGCCAGTGCATTTTTCGCCTGCTCACCGACGCTTTCCGGCATGGTCATGCTGGCATAATCATAGCCCGTCGTGCCCGACACATAGACCGTGTCTTCATGGCGCACTGCGCGGGAATAACCGAATGTGGCTTCAAAGGGAGAGCCGGTGGAAACGCGCTGAACCATGCGATCAACTCAAGGTTTTGTGGAGGAAATGCCGGGTGAAGCCGGGCGGGTAATCGGCAATCGCGCCGAATTCGGAATAGCCCCGCTTTTTGTAAAAGCCCGGCGCCTGAAATGAGAATGTGTCGAGCCAGATGCCGGTGCATCCACTCTCGCGGGCAACGTCCTCAGCCTTTTGCATCAGCCTGTCGCCCATGCCCTGACCGCGCAGATGGTCGGGCACGAACAAAAGCTCGACGAACATGCGGTCGAAGGTGATGCGCGCCGTCAACCCGCCAACGGGCTTGCCGGTCTCGGGGTCGCGTAGCGACAGGGCCAATGTCCGGGGCGGCCCGAATCCGTCGCCAGTCTGCGCAAGATTATAGGCAATGAGACCGTCCAGAATGGCCGTGCGCGTTTCGGCACTGGGCTCGGCTTCAAGGACGATCTCGACCATGTCGGCTCAGAGCCAGGGGCGTTCGGCGGCCATCTTGCCTTCAAAGGCGGAGATGGAATTGTCGGATTTCAGCGTGCCGGCAATGTCATCGAGACCTTCGAGCAGGATCTGCTTGCGGGTGGGGTCGATGTCGAAATGGATTTCGCCACCATCGGGACCGCGAATGGTCTGTGCTTCGAGATCGACGGTCAGCGTCGCATTGGCGCCGCGCTCGGCATCGTCGAGCAGCATTTTGAGCTGATCGGGCGTAACGACAAGCGGCAGAATGCCGTTCTTGAAGCAATTATTGTAGAAAATATCGGCGAAGCTCGTGGAGATCACGCAGCGAATGCCGAAATCGAGCAGCGCCCATGGCGCGTGTTCACGCGAGGAGCCGCAGCCGAAATTGTCACCGGCGACGATGATCTGCGCGTTGCGATAAGCCGGATTGTTCAGCACGAAATCGGGGTTCTCGGTGCCATCTTCATTATAGCGCATCTCCGAGAACAAGGCGGTGCCCAGACCCGTGCGCTTGATGGTTTTAAGATACTGCTTGGGGATGATCATATCGGTGTCGATATTGATGATCGGCAGGGGCGCCGCGACACCGGTCAGAGTGGTGAACTTATCCATGAGTTTGGGGACCTCGCTGTTAAGAGCGTGTTTGCGCGAAAGCGGGGTTTTGGTCAAGACACAACCGTACCGAAGCGTACGGTTGATGCAAGTCGACCCCATATCGAAACGCCGGAAGGCCATGAGCCAGGTGGTTTGCTCTCTGTGCCGTGATCAAGAAGACCGCGGCATGGGGCGGGGATAAGTTTTTGGCCACGATCTCACCCACCCACCGGGGCTGCCCTCCGGCTCGACCCGAGGGCCGTTATCCGCGTGCGCTATTGTAAGAGCTGCGGTTCGCCAACTGGCCCTCGGGTAGAGCCCGAGGGCAGCGCGATGTTAGTGGTTAGAGGCGATTAAACCCGCTCACCCCTCAAGGCTTTCACGCGGATCAACGCCCAACATGATGTTGAGGTTCTGCACCGCCGCGCCCGACGCGCCCTTGCCCAGATTGTCATAGACCGAAACGATAACGGCCTGCGCAGCATCGTCATTGGCAAAGACATGCAGGGTCAAAGTGTTGGTGCCATTGTGGATCTGCGGATCAAGCCCCGGGCCCTTGCCAGATGTCTCATCAAACGGCGCAACGCGCACGAAGCTATTTGGGATGGAGGCGTAGTAGTCGGCCAGCGCGGCATGCAACTGCCTGCCGGTCGGGATTTCGGCGGACATGTCGAGATGCAGCGGCACCGAATTGGTCATGCCCTGGGCAAAATTACCCACAACAGGTTCAAACAAAGGCGCGCGGGCAAGGCCGGAATAGGCCTGCATCTCGGGCAGATGCTTATGTTTGAAAGTGAGGCCATAGGGCGCGTACTGGCTCGGCTTGCCGCCTGCCGCCTCATACTCTTCGATCATCTGCCGTCCACCACCGGAATATCCGGAAATACCGTGATAGGAGAGCGGGAAATCGGCGGGGATCAACCGCGCCTCAAGCAGCGGGCGCACCGACGCGATGAGACCCTGCGGCCAGCAGCCTGGATTAGCGACGAAGCGCGCCTTGGCAATGGCGTCGGTCTGGCCGATATCCATTTCGGCAAAGCCATAGGCCCAGTTCTCGTTGACGCGATGGGCAGTCGAAGCATCGATCACCCGCGTCGTATCGTTCTCGATCAGTGCCACGCTCTCTTTGGCTGCGTCGTCGGGCAGACAGAGAATGGCGACGTCAGCGGCATTGAGCAGGCGCTTGCGCTCGTCCTGATCCTTGCGCTTGTCATGAGCAATGGAGATGACTTCGAGGTCGCGGCGGCCCGCAAGGCGCTCGCGGATCTGCAGACCCGTCGTTCCGGCTTCACCATCGATGAAAATCTTCGCGACCATAAGCTGTCTCCTTGGCTGGCGGGGTAATGGGGCTGTCTCGCCCTCCCGTCAAGCGGTTCTCTTGCCAAGCATTGTCTTTACCCGCCTTGGGTGGCAATGATTTGACCAAATGGACAACAAGGAACAAGCGTCATGACCACGCCGCACAACCACGCCAAGCCCGGCGACTATGCTGAAGCCGTGCTGCTGCCGGGCGATCCGCTGCGCGCCAAATGGATTGCCGAGACCTTTTTCGACAATCCCAAGCTGGTCAATTCGGTGCGCAATTGCCTCGGCTATACCGGCACCTGGAAGGGCAAGCCGATTTCGGTGCAGGCATCAGGCATGGGCCAGCCCTCGCTCTCGATCTACGTGCATGAGCTGATCAGCACGTTTGGCGCCAAGACGCTGATCCGCGTCGGCACCTGTGGGGGGCTCAACGCCAAGGTGAAAGTGCGCGACGTGGTGCTGGCACAGGGCGCAAGCACGGACTCATCCATCGTCAAGGGCCGGTTCGACCCCTATAATTATGCGCCTATCGCCGATTTTGGCCTGTTGCGCTCCGCCGCCGACAAGGCCGATGCCAAGGGCCTCAAATTCCACGCGGGCAATATCCTGTCCTCCGACATCTTCTACCACCGCGAGCCCGGCCTTGAAGGCTACGGTGCCCTCCTCGATCACGGCGTCATCGGGGTCGAAATGGAAGCCGCCGCACTTTACACGCTGGCTGCGCGCTTTGGCGTCAAGGCACTGACCATCTGCACGATGACCGATTGCCTGATCACCCACGAAGAAATCAGCGCCGATGACCGGCAGACTTCGCTGGTGGATATGGTAGAATTGGCGCTCGACGTCGCAGTGGAGGGATGAAATGGCAATTGTTGCAATGATTTTGGTGGGGCTCGTCGCCCTCCTGCACATCTATATCATGCTGCTTGAAGTGCTGTGGTGGGACAGCCCGCGCGGGCAGAAAGCCTTTGGCCTGACCCCGGAATTTTCGCGCCAGACCAAGACCCTCGCCATCAATCAGGGCGTTTATAACGGCTTTCTCGCCGCCGGCCTGATCTGGGGCCTGGTCCATCCCGACCCTGCCTTTGCCTGGCAAATCCAGATGTTCTTCCTGGCCTGCGTGGCAGTGGCGGGGATTGTCGGCGCGGTGACGTCTTCCAAGAAGATATTGTTTATCCAGACCGTGCCCGCAGTAATCGCGATCATCGCAGTGTGGCTGGTTTAGGCCACCCCCACCCCGCCTCCCCCTGGAGGAGGGGGAGTCCGCCGGTGGCTCGCCGAGGGTTCAGCAAAGGCGATCTGTCCCTCCCGCTTTTCAGGGGGAGGTTAGGTGGGGGTTACCCCGCTAGCGCACCCAACACCCGCACCCAGCTCCGAATGCCACGATGATAGCTGTCGAGATCATATTTCTCGTTGGGCGAGTGAATCTGATCATCCACCTGCGCAAAGCCGATCAGCAGTGTATCGAGCCCAAGGATTGACTTGAACTCACCCACGACCGGGATCGAACCGCCTGAGCCGGTGATAACGGCCTGCTTGCCCCACTCATCGGTCAGCCCTGACAGCGCCTGCCCCAAAAACTCGCCTTCCGCCGGCACGGTAATAGCGGGTGCGCCACCATGCGGAGTGAATTTGACCGTGACATCGTCCGGCAACATGCTCTCGACATGCGCCCGGAACGCGGCGCGGATTTTTGCCGGGTCCTGCCCCGAAACAAGGCGGAAGGAAATCTTGGCGCTCGCGCGGGCAGGAATGACGGTCTTGAAACCATCCCCGATATAACCGCCGCTCATGCCATTGATTTCGCAGGTTGGCCGTGCCCAGAGCTGTTCGAGCACCGAACGCCCCTGCTCGCCAGCGGGAACGGAAAGATCGACCGCCCCCAGAAACGCCTTTTCGTCAAAGCCAAGCCCGGCCCACTGGGCTTTCACTTCTGGCGAAATCTCGGCCACATCATCGTAAAAACCGGGCAGGGTCACTGAGCCATCAGGCGCGCGCAGGCTGGCAATGATTTCCGCCAGCAATTGATTGGGATTGCGCGCCGCATTGCCAAACATGCCCGAATGCAGGTCCTTATCGGCTGCAATGATTTCCACCTCATCGGCCACCAGACCACGCAGCATGGTAGTGATCGAAGGTGTCTGCCGATCCCACATATCGGTGTCGCAGACCAGAGCAATATCGGCCTTCAGCTCCTCGGCATTCTCCTTCATGAAGGGCGGCAGGTTCTTGCCGCCGCTTTCCTCCTCGCCTTCCAGCATCAGCGAAATGCGGATCGGCAGGGAGCCGGTTGCTTCCTTCCAGGCGCGGCAGGCTTCGATAAAGGTCAGCATCTGCCCCTTATCGTCCGAGGCTCCGCGCGCCACGATGATCTTGTGACCATCCTTTTCCACGATCTGCGGCTCGAACGGGTCGGAATGCCACAGATTAAGCGGATCAACCGGCTGCACATCATAATGGGCGTAGAACAGCACATGCGGACCGGTCTGCTCTGGCCCATGGGCGACAACCACCGGATGGCCCGGCGTCGGGCGCGCCGAGGCATCAAAGCCCAGACCATTCAGCTCATCGGCAATCCAGCCGGCTGCCTTCTGGCATTCGGCAGCATAGGCAGGGTCGGTGGAAATGGACTTGATGCGCAAAAGATCGAACAGCCGCTCAAGGCTTTTGTCGAGCCCGGCATCGACATTCTGGAGAACCTTGTCGATGGTTTCGCTTTTGCTCATGGTCACGTTATCCTTGTGGTCAAATCAGAGAATTGGCGCGCACCATGGCGCGGCAGATACACTGGTGTCCAGCCTCAAAGGCCCGGACTTATTGTCATACTTATGAGCCTGTGCTTAAGGTCGAAAACACAACAAGGAGACGAAGCGACATGGACAGGTCCGGTGGACGCGCACGCCATTCGGGCGACCTCATCGCAACATTGTCCGGTCGCAATCCCGCGCGCAATCTGCATTCCGACGTCCTGTGGGAACTTGGCTTCGCCATCGTTTCCGAGCAATATCCATCGGGCACCATTCTGCCGCCCGATAGCGAATTGCTCGAACGCTTCAGCGTCTCCCGCACCGTTCTGCGAGAAGCGCTCAAGACCCTGGCCGCCAAAGGCCTGATCGAAGCCCGCGCCCGCATCGGCACCCGCGTTCTCCCCAAAGAACGCTGGAATCTGTTCGACGCCGATGTGCTCGCCTGGCATTTCGAGCTTGGTCCAGACGTCGCTTTTCTGCGCAGCCTCGCCGAAGTGCGCATCGGCATCGAGATCGAAGCCGCTGCCCTCGCCGCCGAACGCGCAGCGCCCGAACAGGCCGAGCGCCTGCTGCGCAGCGTCGACAAGATGGAAAGCGCCGAAAACCCGGCAGATTTCGCGCGATATGATCTCGAATTTCACAAGGTCGTCGCCGAAGCCTCGGGCAATCCTTTCATGGCTTCGATCAGCGCATTGGTGGAAATGGCGCTCACCGCCGCCTTCACCATTTCCTCGCCCGTCAACGACCCGGCGGCGCTCGCCATCACCGTCAGCGTCCACCGCCGCATCGCCGAAGCCATCCGCGACGGCGATCCGCAAGCCGCCCGCAATGCCATGCGCGACGCCATCGCCCAGGGCTTCGACCGCGCAGCCGGTCGCATGGAGGAAACGGCCTAAGCAAATTGCTGGCTCTCGCCGCTGCAAGACTATCGATGCATACTTGTTTCAACAGACCTAAGGCTCCAGCTCGATGTCCCAGTAAAGGTAGTCGAGCCAGCTCTTATGCAGGTGGTTGGGCGGGAAAGAGCGGCCATTGTTGTGCAGGTCATAGACCGTCGGCGCATAGGGCTTTTGGCGCGGAAACATCTTGATCTCATGCGGCAGGCGATTGGCCTTGCGCAGATTGCATGGCGCGCAGGCGGCGACGATATTTTCCCATGTCGTCGTGCCGCCAATAGAGCGCGGAATCACATGGTCGAAAGTCAGATCATGCGGTGAGCCGCAATATTGGCACTGAAATTTATCGCGCAGGAACACGTTGAACCGGGTAAAGGCCGGATGCCGCGCAGGCTTCACGTAATCGCGGAGCGAAACCACGCTGGGCAGACGCATTTCGGCGCTGGGTGAGCGGATCACCGTGTCATATTGGGAGACGATATTGACCCGATCCAGACACACCGCCTTGATCGCGTCCTGCCACGACCATAGCGACAGCGGATAGTAACTGAGCGGCCGAAAATCGGCGTTCAGCACCAGGGCGGGACAGGTCTCAGGCGACACATGTATGGTCACTTGAGTCTCCCGAAACGGGAATCGCGTAAGTCCATAGCCCCTTTATACTAAGCCCTTTGTGTCGGGCGTGTGAAGCGGGCAAGACAGGCTTATTTTTGAGCAACGCGGGCGATAAAATCGCTGGCAAAACTCAGCCCGTCCGGGGCAATACCATGCGCCACGCCGGGGCTGACATGATAGGCCACATCGAACCCCGCCTCCGTAAGCACTGTATTGGCCTCGGCGCTGTGATTGGGGTCCACCACCTCATCCATATCGCCATGGACAAGACACATCGGCGGTCGCGCCAGATCGTCCCCGCCAAAGCCCTCAGGCGGCAGAAAAGCGCCCGAAAATCCGACAACGCCCATAAGCTGCTGCTCTTTCGGCAAGGATGTGCCCACATGCAGCGCCATCATCGCGCCCTGGCTGAACCCGCCGAGAATGGTGCGCCCCGGCGTGATCCCGGTCTGGCTCCAGAGATCGCTGAGAAAGCCTTCCAGCACCGGGCGCGCCGAGATCACGCCTGTCTGCCGGCTGGCCAGCCTTTGGGCTTCCGAATCCCAGTCGATGGCAAACCACTGAAACCCGCCCATGCCCAATGCCTCTGGCGCATTGGGCGACACGAATAAAGCGCCGGGCAACACACCCTGCCAATGCGGCGCCAGCCCGATCAGGTCATTGCCATCGCTGCCATAACCATGCAGCAGCACTACGGCGCTGTCGGGCGCCTCCCCATTGGCAGGTGCAAGCATCGGGCCGGAGAGTTTGACGGACATGGCAGGCTCCTGATTGTTCCGCCGAACTTCTAGCATCGCCTGCCCACGATCCAAGACACAAAAAGGCCCGGCAGCGCACTGCCGGGCAGACCCGCCACGAACGGGAGGAGGTCAGCTCAGAAATGATATTTGACGCTGGCTTTGAGCGTATGGAAGCCGCCTGCAAAGGTGCGAGGACCAATCCCATTGCCGACAACCGGGGTATAAAGACCCGTGGTCACGACATCTGGCAGCGAGACATAATCATAGCTAACGCCCAGCGACACATTCTGCGTCACCATTTTGTCCACGCCCAGCCCGAATTTCGGTCCCATCATCAATTGCTCGGATGATGACGATATTGCCTCACTGATGGGGGGCACGCCGGCGACGGCATTGACGACCGCAGGACTGGACCCGTCGAGTACCGAAGTCGCCCGTCCAGCCACCGATACATTGGCAACGGCCAGGCCGCCTCGAACATAGCCCATCCAGCCATCGTCAAAAGCAACGCCGAATTTGGCGGTCAGGCTCGTGTACCAATCCACCGAATAATCCATCCGCCCAAGACTATCCACACTGACAAAGTCGGCGCCATTGCGCGAAATCACATCGGTCTTGACACTGTGGGATTTGCCGAGCCCGCCTGCGCTGATCGTCCCGTCTACGCCAAGGACAAACTGACTGTGCTGGAAATTATAGCCAACGCCCAGCCCGCCAAAAATACCGTCGATGCGCGAATTGGCGCCGGTCGCCGTTATCGTTCCCGCAAACCCGCCTAAAGGGGGCACGGGAATCACATTCGTGGTGCTTGCCGCTCTCGTTGGGTCCAGCGCATACCCGGCATGGACGCTGGCATAGAACCCGCTCCAGTCGGTCACCTCCTGCGCCAATGCACCACCTGCACCAGCCAGCACCAAAGCCGCACTCAAACCCGCAATTGCCCGCATAAACCCGTCTCCACGCCCAGTTGCGCGCGAGATTGATCGAGCCGCGCCGATCCCGCATCCTTCATATGAATGAGAAAATGCCGAGCCACCCGACCTGTGGCGGAGATGCAATAGTCAGGCGCCGATACTGCCCAGTCCATGCGATCCCTTGAGCAGGGCCACCAGTTCGCTTTGCTGGCGCGTGCCGGTCTTCCTGAAAATCTGCGCCAGTTGGCTGCGGGCCGTCGCCAGGGAAATGCCGCGCTGGCTGGCCGCTTCTGCCACGCTTTGCCCGGCCGCTAATATCCGCGCCAGCTTGGCTTCCGCCGCCGTTAGGTCAAAAAGCCCGCGCAACACAGCATCCGGCGGCACATCGCCATCGCTGCGATAGGACGTAACGACCACAAGCGCCCCGCCCGAATCGAAAACATCCTGTGCCGTGCGCCGCAATGGCAGAACATGCACCACGGCGGGCACATCATCCTCGTGTCTGGCAGGGACCGGCACAGATTGCACCACAGCGTCACTGGCGGCCTGCGCCAGCGCATCCTCCAGCAATTGGTTAGCGTCCCGCCCGGCCAGGTTCAGCCGGCCAAAGGCCGCCGGGCGCAGGAATTTCGCATGCGTCTCGAACAGCGGATTGACGGCCATAACCACGCCACTCGCATTGACGACAGCGGCAGGCAGTCCAAGCGCCGCCAAAGCGGTCACGCTGGCCTCAGCCCGCTGCATCTGCAAACGGACCGATAGCATGCTGGCGCGCGCCAGATGCCGCCTCAGCCGGTCGAGTTGCACAAGATCATCCGCAGCAAAGGCGGGCATGTCCTGCATGCGTTCCATGGTGAACAGCACCAGTGAGCCATCGGGCATGGGCAGGACCGAGCCGACCTGCCCAGCCAGATGCGCCCGGGCCATGCTGATATCGGGATAGTCGGTCAGTAATTCCTCTTCGGTCGAAAAATCCAGAAGGCGGAGAAATCCGGCATGATCGGTGCGCAACATGCGCTCAACGCGCCTGTTGGCATACCATTCCGGGGTTTGGGCGAAGGCGCCGAGCAGTTCGGCTACATTGGGCGTAGAGGCCCAGAGCGGGGGCAATCTCGGATCGATCACCAGCATCGCCGCTGAATGCGCTCCCAGCTCCGATGCCATGGTCTCCAGCAGACCCTGCCAGGCATCCGGCACAAACGCGCATTCATAGATCTGGTCGACCAATTCCTGCACTGGCGTCCCCTCCCTGTCGCCGCAAAAGAGTGTTGGAGCCGTTGCACGCAGTCAAGTGCCTGCCAACGCTAGAGAAGGATGCCGGACCGCTGTTTCATCGCCGCAAAATAGCGCCAGAACAGCAAAGCTGCCGCCGAGCGATGCGGCGACCAGCCCTGCGCCAATACGATCATCTCCTTGATGCTCGGTCGTGCCTCAAGACCAAGGCCATGATGCGCCGCCTTGAGCAGCGCCAGATCGCCCGCCGGAAAAATGTCGGGATGACCGGCACAGAACAGTAGATAAACCTCCGCCGTCCACGGCCCGATCCCCTTGAGCGCAACCAGACGCGCAATCGCCTCGTCAGCTGGCATTGCATCGACTGCGGCAAAGTCCAGTTCACCCGCCAGCACGGCCTCAGCCACGGCCCGCAGCGAAAGGAATTTGCCGCGTGAAAAGCCGGAGCCGCGCACAATCGCCTCGCTGAGCAAAAGATAGCTTTCCGGCTCCAGCGCTCCCGGCAAAGCCTCGAAGCGCGACCAGATCGCCGCCGCACTCTGCACGGACAATTGTTGCCCACAGATCACCTTGGCCATGCCCGCAAAATGATGTGGATTGACCCGCGGCATCACCACGCCGACCTGCTCCCGAATAGAGGCCAGCGCGGGCACCAGCCCGACAAGCGCATCGAGATGCCAGGCTACACCTTCCGGCGTATCGATCCTTGGTGTTGCATCAGCCCCGTCAATGATAGAAGTCTTTATCGTCATATCTGTCGGCTCTTTCCCTCCCTCCCCATTGAGGGGAGGGTAGCGCAGCTTGGCTCTCCGAGCCTAGCGAAGCTGGGGTGGGGGTCCTTCAATCAAGGCCCACAATGTCGCCCCGCCTCCGCTTCGCCCCCAGCCCCAATGGTTATCTCCATCTCGGCCACGCGCTATCGGCGCTGGTGACCTGGGACGCGGCAGCCAAACTCGGAGGCAATGCTCATCTGCGCATAGAGGACATCGACCTCAACCGCTGTAAACCCGAATTTACCGAAGCGATTTTTGAAGACCTGCATTGGCTGGGCCTCGATTGGCCCGAGCCCGTCCTTCGTCAATCCGAGCGCTTCGATCTCTATGCCGCAGCCGCCAATCGCCTGCGCGATATGGACCTGCTCTATCCCTGCTTCTGCACCCGTGCCGAAATTGCCGAAAAATCCGAGGGCACCGATCCCGATGGCGCCCCGCTTTATCCGGGCACCTGCCGTCATCTTTCGAATGCCGAACGCATTGAACGATTGGAGCGCGGCGACCCAGTCCAGTTCCGCCTCGATACGGAAGCAGCTATAAGCCGCACCGGCATGCTGACCTATACCGTCATCGGCCCCACAATTCTTGACCGGCCACAGGTGCGGTATGCCCGCCCCCAAAGATGGGGTGATGTCGTCCTCCAGCGCAAGGACACACCCACATCCTACCATCTCAGCGTCGTCGTGGATGACGCTGCCGAAGGCATTACTCATGTCACACGCGGCAAGGATCTCGAAGCTGCCACCGATATCCACATTCTCCTGCAAATGCTGCTCTCAACGTCAACAGTCTGCTACCATTTTCATCGATTGGTGAAGGATGATGCTGGCGAAAAGCTATCCAAATCGAAGGGATCTCCAAGTCTGCGCGACCTGCGATCGCAGGGCTGGACACCGGACGACGTGCGCCACGCCGTCGGCCTCTAAAGCTAAAAGGCCCGCCCGGCTAACAGACAATCCGCGCTTGCCGTAAAGCACCCCCACCCATACATTTCAGAATAGGGCTACACTCAAAACACGAGCGGTAGTGTTCAAAAATGAATAAAGAGCCAGACTGGTCCTTGTGGCGCAGCTTCGCGGGAGTGGTCGAACACGGTTCACTTTCTGCGGCGGCCCGGGCGCTCGGGCTCAGCCAGCCCACGATCGGTCGGCACATCGAAACGCTCGAGGCCGACCTTGGCCTGCCGCTCTTCGAGCGTAGCCTTAGCGGCCTCAAGCCCAATGAAAATGCCCTGCGCCTCTATCAGCCCGTCGCCGACGCACGCGCAGCTTTTGCCAGAGCCGCCATTCTAGCCGCAGGCGCCCAGCAGGAGGAGACCGGCACGGTCCGCATCACCGCTTCGGTGATCATTTCCAACTACGTGCTGCCCCATCTTCTGAGCGACATCAGGCGTCAATATCCCAATATCGCCATAGAGATAATCCCTTCGGACTCAGCCGAAAACCTGCTTATGCGCGAGGCCGATATTGCCATCCGCATGTTCCGCCCCAACCAGCTCGAACTGATTGCAAAGCATCTGGGCGATATCGCCATCGTACCCATTGCCCATGAAATCTACCTCGCGCGGCATGGTCGGCCCGAAAGCCTTGAGGCGCTGTGGACCCATGACCTGATCGGCTTCGACCGCTCAGACGCCCTTCTCCTGCACGCCCGCAAACTGGGGCACGAGCTGAGCCGTGATCAATTCGTCATCCGCTCGGACGACCAGGCCCATCTCTGGGAATTGCTCAAAGCCGGATTGGGCATCGGCTTCGGACAGGCCAATCTCGTACCCCTCACACCGGGCCTCGTCGCACTACCGATCGACATGAGCATCCCACCCCTTCCAGTCTGGCTCACCACGCACAGAGAATTGTTCACCTCCGCCCGTATTCGTGCCATTTATGACGCATTGGCCTTGGGCCTAACCGCCTATATCAATGGCGCACCTTCGCCATTCGCACCCCGTTAAGGCAGACATGGAAACGCTTCTCAACATCGCCATCGGCCTCGCACTGCTCTTTGTGGTCATTGTGCTGGGCATGGGCCTTTGGAACATGCTCAAGGGCGGCCCGGGCAATACCAGCCAGCGCCTGATGCGCCTGCGCGTCATCGGGCAGGCCGTGGCTTTGGCCCTGTTGCTCGGCGCATTATTCATCTTCGGCGGCAATCGTCCGGGCTGACATTATGGTCAAGATCAACAAGATCTATACCCGCACGGGTGACGATGGCACGACCGGACTCGTGCGCGGTCCTCGTCGCACCAAGCACGATCTGCGCATCGAAGCCTATGGCACGGTAGAGGAGGCCAATGCCTTTGTCGGCAATGCGAGGCTGGCGGCACAGCATAGGCCCGATCTCGACGCCGTTCTCGCACGCATCCAGAACGATCTCTTCGATGTCGGCTCCGATCTGGCTACACCGGGCGCCGATAGCCCGGATGCCCCCTATCCAAGCCTGCGCGTCCGTGCGATCCAGACCAAATGGCTCGAAGACCAGATCGACCTGTTCAACGCCGCGCTCGAACCGCTCAAAAGTTTCATCCTGCCTGGCGGCACCCCGCTTTCAGTCTCTTTTCATCTGGCCCGCACCATCACCCGCCGCGCCGAGCGCCTCGTCTCAGCGCTGGTAGAAGTCGAGCCGGAAACGACCCCGGAAGCTCTGCGCTACCTCAACCGTCTCTCCGACCTGCTCTTCGTTCTCGGTCGCGTCGCCAATGAAAATGGCACAGCCGACATTCTTTGGGTGCCGGGCAATTATGGTGATGTCAAAAAGCCGGAGTAAGCGAACAAGTTAACGGCACATCGCACCGAACGCGGAAGAGTTTGTTTACACTCCGGTAATAGACTGTCCCCGGTTCAATGACAGGATGTCTCGACCGTGGATATCGCTCTCTCCATGCAGATGCTTGCCGCGCGCAGTGCCGCGACGACCAATTCTGTGCAGATCGCTGTGGTCAAGAAGGCCCATGAAATGCAGACCGATCTGCTCGAAACCCTCATGCAGACGGCCCTGAGCGCGCCCCCGCCGGGTCAGGGTCTTAAGATCGACAAGCTGGCCTAACGGGAAGGTCAAATGACCAGCCCCATTGCCATACACCCCTCCATCATGATCACCCGCATTGCCCAGCAGGAGGGTGCGTCCCTCAACACACAATTGGTCAAGGTGGCGCAATTGCGCATGGAAATGGCCACGGCGCAGGCCGGGAAAGAAGCTTCCGGCGACAAAGCCTTGCTCAACCCAGCCAATGGTGCCGAAGTTGATCTGCTGATCTAACCCCTAAGCCCGATCAGCGCTTCCACCACCGCCTTGCCATCCTGGCTCTGCCATTCTGCCGGGCCTTGCAGCACGGCCAGTTCGCACCCTTCAGGATCAAGCAGAAGCGTTGCTGGCAGGCCCACGGCCACCGCCTCACGCTTCAGCCGCTCAAAGGCCGCAAACGTGCTGTCGGCATAAAGTGGCAAATTGGCGAACTGGCCTTCGTCGAGAAAGCTCTGTGCCTTTTCCTGCCCGCCACCGCCAATATCGAGATTGATCGGCAGCACCATGAACCTGTCCGAATTATATTCGGTGGCGATTTCATCGAGCGCCGGCATTTCCTCACGGCAAGGCACGCACCAGCTCGCCCAGAAATTGACCAGCAGCGCCTTGCCCTTGAAATCGGCAATCGTCATATCTGCGCCCGCAGCGTCCTTGAACGCCATGTCGGCATAGCCGCGCCCTTCGCCCGTGCCGTTGAGCGCCGCCAGATGACCGGTCGCCGCTGCATCCACCACTTGCGCCTGCATAGCCTGCACCGGGCAGGAGCTCGCTTCTGCGGCATTGCCGAGATAAAACCACGAAGCTATAGCTACGCCCAAACCGGCCACCCCGAACACGACAGGAAGCGCCCAGCTATTCCGGCTTCGTGGTGTGGTGGTCTGAGACATTTGGGAACTCCCGAAAGGCAAAAGATGAGCAACAAGATGTGGGGCGGACGGTTCGCTTCCGGCCCCGACGCCATCATGGAAGAAATCAACGCCTCGATCGGTTTCGACCAGCGCCTGTTTCGACAGGATATTGCCGGATCGAAGGCCCATGCGACAATGCTTGAAGCCACGGGCATTTTGACGCGAGCCGACCGCGACGCCATCCTTGCCGGTCTAGACGAGGTTCTCGCCGAAATCGAGGGCGGCACGTTCAAATTCTCGCGGGCGCTCGAAGACATCCATATGAATGTCGAAAGCCGGCTCCGCGAGAAGATCGGCGACGCCGCCGGGCGCCTGCACACCGCCCGCTCACGCAACGATCAGGTCGCCACCGACTTCCGCCTCTATGTCCGCGACAGCATCGATCATTTGGTCACCCAGATTCAGACCCTGCAGCTGGCACTGGTCAAGCGCGCTGAAGAAGAGGCCGAAACCATTCTGCCCGGCTTCACCCACCTGCAGAATGCTCAGCCGGTCACCTTCGGCCACCACCTGCTCGCCTATGTCGAAATGCTGGGTCGCGATGCGGGGCGTCTCACCGATGCGCGCAAGCGCCTTAACGAAAATCCGCTCGGCTCAGCGGCCCTTGCAGGCACGCCCTACCCCATCGACCGCGACATGACCGCAGCGGCCTTGGGCTTTGACCGGCCCACGGCGAATTCGCTCGATGCCGTATCTGACCGCGATTTCATTCTTGAAACGCTGGCAGCAGCTTCGATCTGCGCCATGCATCTGTCGCGCTTTGCCGAAGAAATGGTGATCTGGAGCTCGGCCCAGTTCGGTTTCATCCGCCTATCGGACAAGTTCACCACCGGCAGCTCCATCATGCCGCAAAAGCGCAATCCGGACGCCGCCGAACTGGTGCGCGCCAAGATCGGGCGCATTCTGGGCGCGCTCAATTCGCTGCTCGTCGTTATGAAGGGCCTGCCGCTCGCCTATTCGAAGGATATGCAGGAAGACAAGGAAGTCGCCTTCGACGCTCTCGACGCCCTCTCCCTATCGCTCGCCGCCATGACCGGCATGGTGTCCGACATGCAGCCGAACAAGGAGCGTATGCACGCCTCCGCATCGACAGGCTTTTCCACCGCCACCGACATTGCCGATTGGCTGGTGCGGGAATTGAATATCCCGTTCCGCGATGCCCACCACATTACCGGCAATATCGTCGCGCTCGCGGAGCAGAAGAATTGCGGGCTCGAAGGCCTCACCATCGAGGATTTCAAATTTGTCGATTCCCGCATCGACAGCCGCATTCATAAAGTGCTGACGGTAGAAGCATCGGTTGCTGCACGCAAATCTTATGGCGGCACGGCCCCGGCCAATGTGCTCATGCAAGCCGCCCGCTGGAAAAGCCTGTTGACGGGCGAAAACCATGAGCCCAAACCGCTCAAGTTCAAAAAGCACGGTCATGGCGATGGCGGCGTCCAGTCCTAGTCGGCGCCGCCGATCAAAGCTCCCTATAGGCCGGATCAACAAGTCTGACTTTCGTTTACTGGGCCGTGAGCCTAGGGATTTCAACGCAGATTAAAGTACCTGAGCGCAGGGGCGACAGAGGCAAAAATGGTTCACCACTTCCAGCAGCGCGACGGCGTGCTTTTTGCCGAAGATGTCAATATTAATGACCTCGCCCGCGAGGTCGGCACGCCCTTCTACGTCTATTCCAGCGCCACCCTGCGCCGTCACGCGCGGGTGGTGCAGGCCGCCTTTGACGGCATTCCAACGCTTCTGGCCTATGCGATGAAGGCCAATTCCAATCAGGCCGTGCTCAAGCTCATGGCATCGGAAGGTTGCGGCGCCGACGTGGTGTCGCTGGGTGAGCTGGAACGCGCCCTTGCCGCTGGCATCGCCCCCGAAAAGATCGTCTTTTCAGGCGTCGCCAAGACCATTACCGAAATGCGCCGCGGGCTTGAAGCGGGCATCAAATGCTTCAATGTCGAAAGCGAGCCCGAGCTGGAACGGCTCTCCATGGTCGCATCCGACTTGGGCAGAACGGCGCGGGTTTCAGTCCGCATCAATCCCGATGTCGATGCCCGCACCCACGCCAAAATCTCGACCGGCAAGAGCGAGAACAAATTCGGTATTTCCTACAAGCGCGCACTGGACGTCTATCGCCGCATTGCCGAACTGCCCAATATAGTTGCTGTCGGCGTCGACATGCATATCGGTAGCCAGATCACCGATCTCGAACCCTTCGGCAATGCTTTCGGCTTGATGGCCGAACTCGTCACCGCCTTGCGCGCCGATGGCCACAACATCGAGCACGTCGATGTCGGCGGCGGTCTTGGCATTCCCTATAATCACGATCAAGAAGCCCCGCCTCATCCGGACGCCTATGCAGCGGTGGTGCGTGACAAGGTTGGGCAGCTCGGCTGTTCGCTGGTGATCGAACCGGGGCGCCTTCTGGTCGGCAATGCCGGGATTCTTGTCACCAAGGTCGAATATGTGAAGGAAGGCGAGGCCAATTTCATTATCGTCGATGCGGCGATGAATGACCTCATTCGCCCCACGCTTTACGAAGCGCACCACGATATCGAACTGGTCAACCAATCCAATCTGCCCCCAATCACCGGCGACATTGTTGGCCCGGTCTGCGAGACCGGCGATTATCTGGCGCGCGGACGGACCATTCCCGGCGTCAAGGAGGGTGATCTGCTCGCAGTGATCAGCGCAGGAGCCTATGGCGCCGTCATGGCCTCGACCTATAATTCGCGGCCATTGATCCCCGAAGTTCTGGTCGATGGCGCGCGCTGGCACGTCATCCGCCCGCGCAAGTCGATCGAAGACTTGATCGGGCTGGACAGCGTACCGGACTGGCTCTGATTACTGCAGGGTCTGCCGGGCGAGCGAGATGACTTCGATCGGCCTTCCTTCCAGCGCGTCATCGACCTTGGCCAAAAGATCGACCAGGCTGAACGGCTTTGGGATGACGTCATAAACCAGCGCATCGAGCCCATGGGCCCGCTCGCGCTGATCGGCAAAGCCGGTCATCAACAGGATGGTCAGATCGGGATAGCGCGCGCCGACATGCAGGGCGAGCGCAATGCCGTCCATGACCGGCATTTTGATGTCGGACAGAAGCAGATCGAACTGGCCCTCTTCGGCATCCGCCGTTTCAGCAGCCAGCCCGCCGTCTTCTTCGGCCACGACATCATGGCCCTTCATCGAGAGGGCACTGACGACAAAGGCACGGACCGAAGGATCGTCTTCGGCAACAAGGATGCGGGCCATCGGCTCTCTCCTAATGATGTTCTTCCACAGCGCCGGGTGTTTCCACCGCAGCACCCGCCGGGGCATTGCGCTCGGCTGGAGCGCTATTGCCACCTGCAAAACTTAACCGCACCCGTTTCGCTTCACTGGGCGGCAACGACAAACGCGTGTCAAAGGTTGCCCTTTCCCCTGCCATCAGGTTGCGGACCCGGGGCGTAACACTCCATTCGTAAACAGCTCTTCCATCTTCACCCAGCAAACTGACGACAACGGGTGGAACATTCACAGCTGTCTTCGTCAGCCCCACGATCTGCGCCGAAACCAGCAGCACATCATTACCGCCAGCAAGCGTTCTGATGCTTTCAAGGCTGGAGAAATCAAGTCCAACAACATTGACGCCCAAACCGACGGCCTCATAGAGCCCGGCAAGATCAGGATAGCGCTCAACCAGCTGAACACGGCCAAAATAGAGGCCGCTCACCAACCCAACCAGAATCAGCGCGCCCAAAATGCGGGACGCCCGGCGCATGCGCGCCAGTGGCAGGCGCGAAATCATCGCGCTTCGTCTTTTCGTAAAGTCAGCCTGGCGTTTTTTCAGCTCTGCCGCATTGGCAAGGGGCTTCTGCTCAACCGGCGCGACGATAGCGCGTTCCGCCGCAACAACGCGCTCTTCCTGGCTCATTGCCTCATCGAGCGCATCTTCATTGATAGCCACCACAACCTTGTCTGGCTCAGGCGCCTCGACGGCGCGCGCCAGACTGGGACTTTGATCCCATGCTTGATGGCAATGGGCACACTGCACCTTGCGACCAGCCGATCCGATGGCCTCAAAGGTCACCTGGTATTTGGTCTGGCAATGGGGGCAGGTAATAATCATCAGCCAACTTTGGACGCATCTTGTCGGTTCGGACCCTAGCGCGCGGGGGTTAAAACTCCTCAAACCGATGTCACATCAAAATTATGCCGCTTTCCACGGCCCAAAGGCATGCGGGGGCAGCACAGGGCGCCACCGCTGCTATGATGCGCCGCATTGATTCGCCCTTTGCACGCTGCCGAACCAGATGGGGAGCAGACTTCTTGATCGAGTTTTCCGATGTCGGCCTGCGCTACGGCAATGGCCCCGAAATCCTCAAGGACCTCAATTTTTTTATTGAGCCGGGCTCGTTTCATTTTTTGACCGGGCCATCAGGTTCGGGCAAGACCAGTCTCTTGCGCATGCTCTTGCTCGCGCTGAAGCCCAATCGTGGTCGCGTGACCATGTTCGGCGAAGATGTCGGCAATCTCGATCAGGATAGCCTCCTGCAGATGCGCCGCCATATCGGCATCGTGTTTCAGGAATTCCGCCTCCTCGATCACCTGACCACGTTCGAAAATGTCGCCCTGCCCCTCAGAGTTCTGGGTCAGGCAGAAAGCGAATACCGGCCCAACGTGATCGAGCTGCTCGAATGGGTTGGTCTGGGCGAACGCATGCATGCTTTGCCCACTCTATTGTCCGGCGGCGAAAAACAACGCGCCGCAATTGCGCGCGCCGTTATCGCCCGGCCCAAAGTGCTGCTCGCCGACGAGCCCACCGGCAATGTCGATCCCGATCTTTCCAGCCGCCTTGTGCACCTGTTCGCCGAACTGAACCGTACATTGGGCATGACGATCATTCTGGCGACCCATGAATTGCCGCTATTGGATCGTTTTCCCTATCCGCGCATGGTGTTGAACAAGGGGGAGCTGGCCATCCATGATTAGGCAATTGCTTGCTTTGCTGCCGCGCCGCGTCGGTGCCGCCCCAATCGTGCCGGAGAAAAGCGTCGCCGGTCGCACGCTACTCCTGCTCATCACCATCATGGCCTTCCTCTCTGCCGTAACCCTGGGCGGCGTGGTGCTGGTGCAGAAATCGGCCATCGCATGGTCCTCCGATGTCGGACGCGAACTCACCATCCAGATCAGGCCCGTAGAGGGAGAGGTGATGGAGAGCAATCTGCGAACCGCCGTGTCGCTGGCCCAATCCACGCCCGGCGTAGCCGGTGCCCGCGCCCTGTCTCTTGAAGAAAGCCAGGCCCTGCTTGAGCCTTGGCTCGGTTCGGGCCTTGATCTATCGGCCATTGCCATCCCGCGCCTGATCGTGGTGCAGCTATCCGATCCAATGGATGCCGATATCGAGCAATTGCAAAGCAATCTGCTGGCCATCAAGGGCGCAAGTCTCGACACTCATGCCGCCTGGCGGCAACAGCTCAACACCATGGCGGGCACGATGGTATTGTCCGGCCTGCTTGTTCTCGGACTAATCGGCGTCGCCACGGTGCTCGCGATCATTTTCGCTACACGCGGTGCAATGGCCTCGAACCGTGAAATCGTCGATGTGCTGCATTTCATCGGCGCATCAAACCGCTTCATTGCCGGGGAATTTCAGGGGCGATTTCTCTCGATCGGCTTGCAGGGCGGACTGCTGGGGACGGTGCTGGCAATTCTGTTTTTCGCGCTCATCGGCGTTGCTGCCGGCAGCGTTCTTCCGTCCGAGGCAACAGCGCAGGTCGGTGTTCTCTTCGGCCAATTCCTGCTTGGCTGGGATGGTATTTTCATCATCCTGCTCGTCGTGCCGGTGATTGCCGCTCTCACGGCAATCACCTCCCGCCTCGCTGTTCGTCGCTATCTCAGCGAAGCCTCGTAACCAATTCTCTCGCCAAGACTACTGCCCATCGCTAAAAGCGGGGCTATAGGCGCAGAGCCGGGGGAGCATATGCCATTCAAGACCGCCATCCAGGCGATACGCAGCGCGGTTTTCTACGTCGTTTTCATCGGACAGACCTGCATCCTGGCTATTCTGGCCGGCACATCTGGCGTAATCGCGGGCCGAACCCCTTTTGGCTGGGCTATAGCGCGCTATTGGTGCTGGTCCAATGTGCGGATTTTGCGGTTTCTCACCGGCGTCAGAACGCATGTCGAGGGGCAGGAGAACATCCCCGCGGGCGGCTGCATCATTGCCTCAAAACACCAGTCTGACTGGGATATTTTTGCGACATTCCCCCACACTGGTCGCCCCGCCTTCATCGCCAAAAAAGAATTGATGCGCATTCCCTTCTTTGGTTGGGCGGCCCGCTCTCTCGATTGCATAGAGATTGACCGTCAAAAGGGCGGCAGAGCCATTCCCGCCATGATCGAGCAGGCAAAGGACGCCATTGCCCGTGGCTGCCGTATCGTCATCTACCCCGAAGGCACCCGAAAAGCCCCATTGGCGCCGCCCGACTACAAACAGGGTATCGTGCGCCTCTATACCGAGCTCAACGTGCCCGTCGTTCCGGTGGCGCTTGATTCAGGATTTTACTGGGGCCGTAACAGCCTGATCATCTGGCCCGGTCTCGCACGAGCCCGCTTCCTGCCTGCTATTCCGCCAGGCCTTGCCCCAGATGTCTTTCTCAAAACCCTTGAACAAGCCATCGAAACACAGTCCGATGCCCTTGCGCTTGAAGCGGTAAAGCGCGGCCTGAACCGCCCTATCGACAGCAAGCTTGTTGAAGGCATCAACGCTCTCGAAGCGCGCCAAAACCACTAGATATTGACAAAATTATATTCAAATGCCTATATATGGTCATCATATATAGGCTCGCTTGATCTTGCATCAAATTTGTTCTATATTTGTTCTTCTTCTGAATGCAGGGGAATGGGCGATGCCGAACAAGAGTTCTGATCTGACCAGCACAAGCCGCCGCTCCATACTGGACTGGCAAGGCCGTTCAGGCGCCCATTACGCCCTGATTGAAGAAAACCTTGCTAGCTTCGTCATGAATGAGAGCGACCTCTATGTCGTGGCAGATCATCATCGCGTTCTCTGGATTGGTTCGGCGAGCGAACTGGTCAGCGATGCCAATAGCCGTGCGAGCTTCCGCAAGGCGCTTATAAGCGCAACGGTCGCATTCCGCCTTGAAACACCCTTGGATCGAAATGCTGCAATCTGGGATTTGGAAGATGGACTGATCGCGGGCCCAATTGCCGCTCGGGCAGCCTGAGCTTAGCCT
>PJTZ01000050.1_pt1 | contig 161415 bp, 123 predicted proteins | sample 1512131 | NCBI WGS metagenome assembly PJTZ01 (sample SAMN08177679, study PRJNA422409) | Soil metagenome, whole genome shotgun sequencing project. | reverse complement strand
AGCCGAACTAGAGGAAGTGGGTACCGTACTTACCATTGGTGACGGTATTGCTCGTATATACGGCTTAACTAAAGTTCAGTCCGGTGAGTTGGTTGAATTTGATAATGGATTAGAAGGTATCGTTTTAAACTTGGAAGAAGACAACGTGGGTGTCGTTCTTTTGGGTTCTTCAGATGAAATCAAAGAAGGAGATACCGTTAAGCGTACCAAACGTATCGCATCTATTAAGGTAGGTGAGGGTATGTTAGGTCGTGTTGTAAATACATTGGGCCAGCCTATTGATGGTAAAGGTCCGATCGCAGGTGAAACTTACGAAATGCCTATCGAGCGTAAAGCGCCGGGTGTTATCTACCGTCAACCTGTAACCGAGCCATTGCAAACTGGTATCAAAGCGATCGACGCGATGATTCCGGTTGGTCGTGGTCAGCGTGAGTTGGTTATCGGTGACCGCCAGACAGGTAAGACTGCGGTATGTATCGATACCATTTTAAATCAAAAAGAGTTTTACGATGCAGGTGAGCCTGTATTCTGTATATATGTTGCTGTAGGACAGAAAAATTCAACAGTAGCAAACATTGTACGCGTGTTGGAAGAAAACGGAGCGATGGCTTACACCGTTGTTGTTGCAGCATCTGCAGCTGATCCGGCTCCAATGCAGTTCTACGCGCCAATGGCAGGTGCTGCCATCGGAGAATTTTTCCGTGACACAGGTCGTCCGGCATTGATCGTATACGACGACTTGTCAAAACAGGCAGTAGCGTATCGTGAAGTATCGTTGTTATTGCGTCGCCCACCGGGTCGTGAAGCTTATCCTGGTGACGTATTCTATCTACACTCCCGTTTATTGGAGAGGGCAGCGAAAATCAACTCGTCTGACGATATCGCGCGTAATATGAACGATTTACCGGAATCTATCAAGCACTTGGTAAAAGGTGGCGGTTCTTTGACAGCACTTCCGATTATCGAAACACAAGCTGGTGACGTATCTGCATATATTCCGACAAACGTAATCTCGATTACCGATGGTCAGATTTTCTTGGAATCTAACTTATTTAACGCAGGTATCCGTCCGGCGATTAACGTAGGTATCTCGGTTTCACGTGTGGGTGGTAACGCGCAGATTAAGCCGATGAAGAAAGTATCCGGTACATTGAAACTTGACCAGGCGCAGTTCCGCGAATTGGAAGCTTTCGCTAAATTCGGTTCCGATTTAGATGCCGCTACGAAAGCAGTATTGGATAAAGGTATCCGTAATGTGGAAATCTTGAAACAAGGCCAGTATTCTCCAGTTTCTGTAGAAAAACAAGTAGCCATTATCTACGCCGGTACAAAAGGATTGCTTCGTTCTGTTCCTGTAAATAAAGTTCGTCAGTTTGAAGAAGAGTATTTAACGCAATTGGAGCAACGTCATCCAGAGGTTTTAGCAGCTTTCAAAGCTGGTAAATTTACGGATGAGTTAACAGATGTGTTGGAAAAAGTAGCTAGCGAATTAGCAGCAAAATATTAGTGTTAGATATGCGTATTGTGTATAGCGATTAAGCATACACAATGCTCACTACTAAAAAAGAATGGCAAATTTAAAAGAAGTAAGAAACCGGATTAGTTCGGTAACATCAACGCAACAGATTACCAAAGCCATGAAAATGGTGGCTGCGGCGAAATTGAAGCGTGCCACAAACGCTATCGTACAGTTACGCCCTTATGCCAACAAATTAAGGGATATTCTGGCACAAGTTTCTGCTTCTGTTGAAGGGAATGATTCGCCCTATACGCAAGATCGGATACCGACGAAGGTATTGGTTATCGTGTTGACTTCCAATAGAGGTTTGGCGGGAGCATTTAATGCAAACGCAATCAAAACAGCTAATAGCCTGATTTTCGGTAAATATGCTGAACAACATGCTCGAGGTAACCTAAGCATTATTGCTATCGGTAAACGGGGCCATGATTTCTTTCAAAAGCGCGGTTTTAACGTTATTGGTAATTACAATGAGTTGTACAGCGACCTTAACTTCTTGAATGTATCCCAGGTAACGGAATATGCTATGCAGGAATTCAAAGCCGGAAACATCGACAGGGTAGAAGTTGTGTATAACGAGTTCCGTAACGCAGCGGTTCAAATATTGACTACAGAGCAGTTGTTACCGTTAGTGCCTCAGGAAAAACCGGAAACCGCAGTATCGGCGGAAACGGATTATATTATTGAGCCATCCAAAGAAAGAATCATTGAGGAGCTCATTCCTATAGCTATCAAAACGCAATTGTATAAGGCGGTTTTAGACTCTAATGCCTCTGAGCATGGAGCGCGTATGACGGCGATGGATAAAGCAACCGAGAATGCGGGTGAGCTACTGAAAGCATTAAAGTTGTCTTACAACCAAGCAAGACAAGCGGCCATTACAACAGAATTGACGGAGATTGTTTCCGGTGCGGCGGCGCTATCAAATGGATAAGATATATCATCGTATTTTAAAAGGGGAATCTTCACGGATTCCCTTTTTTGTTTTACATAGAATGGCATATTGTGCAAACGTTTGATGCGTTGTTTGCTTCTTTCTTCTAATAGAAACTGATTAAGTTTACCGTATAAACGGATTACTATGCAGATAATAAGAACGATTAAAATTATTACTTTACTAAGTTTATGTGTGGGTTCGCTATCTTTTTGTTCTAAGCTAAAAGACGATGCGATAGATAACGAAGCGGAATTGGCAGACTCTACATTGTTTGAGATCCCTCTGGCGGGAAACGCATTTATTACCAATAAACCTGAGCGTGCTGATGAGGCTATAACGGAAAATGGATTAGCAAACTGGACAGATGTGGAGACTGTCTCCAGTGTTTATTTTCGCGTAGGACAGGCTGGCCGTCTCTATCTTAAATTGCGTGCTAAAGTTGCTCCTGCGGACAATTCAAGCACCATACGCGTATCGATTAATGACATTTCTAAAGAAGTGGCCCTATCGGGCGATGACTACCAAACGTATCATGTGGGGTATTTCGATGTTGATTCAGGTTATGTTAAAGTGGATTTGCAAGGATTAACAAAGACGGGCGATTATTTTGCTGATTTATCGCACATATTGGTGGGAGGCAAACCGACGACCGATAATATTTTGTACGCTAACGACCCAGACTATTACTACTGGGCGAGACGAGGGCCTTCTTGTCACATGGCATACACCGTTCCGACAACAGACCCTGTCGAATATTATTATGGTGAATTGATAGTGCCAATAGGAGAAGACGCCATAGGATCGTATTTTATGAGCAATGGGTTTAGTGAAGGGTATTTTGGAATACAGGTTAATTCTGCAACAGAGAGGAGAGTGTTATTTTCTGTTTGGAGTCCGCACAATACCGATAATCCAGAAGAAATTCCCCCACATTTACGTATTAACCTGAATAAGAAAGGCGACGATGTTTATACGGGCGAGTTTGGAAATGAGGGCTCGGGTGGACAAAGCTATTTGAAGTATAATTGGAAAGTAGGGGAGCCGTATAAATTTTTGCTTAAAGGCCGGCCGGATAATACCGGTTCAACCGATTTTACAGCTTGGATTTATTTGGAAGATAGAGGTGGCTGGAATCTGATTGCCAGTTGGAAGCGTCCGGAGATTTCCAAACATTTAACAGGTTTTCATAGCTTTTTGGAAAATTTCAATCCGGATAATGGACACCTTGGTCGGCGCGTTTTATTCTCTAATAGGTGGGTAAGAACAGCGGCAGGTAATTGGTTGCCAATCCAGGAGGCTAAATTTACGGTTGACGCGACCTATAATGCATACCAACGCATTGATGCCATAGGAGGTGTCGAAAATGAACAATTCTATTTGCAGAATGGTGGATTTTTCTCGGAAGTTATCGCTCCAAATAGTGTTTTCTCCATTAATTCACCGACAGAAGCGCCTGTTATCGATTTTGATAGTTTACCTTAGTTAAGGCGGTATTATAATGCCATCTATTTTACGTAACTTTGTGACCTTATAAAAAGATGGAGCGTGGGGATGTTTAAGTGCGTATATAAACACTGGACACCTACCCCCCCTGTATAAAATATAGTATGGCAAATATAGTGGCAATTGTTGGTCGCCCGAACGTAGGGAAATCGACATTATTTAACCGTTTAACAGAAAGTAGAAAGGCAATCGTTGACGATTTCAGTGGTGTGACACGTGATCGCCACTATGAAATGGCTGAATGGATAGGGAAGAAATTCACGGTTATTGATACGGGTGGATTCGTTCATGGTTCGGATGATGTCTTCGAAGAAGCTATTCGGGATCAGGTTCATATTGCCATAGATGAAGCATCCGTTATCCTTTTTATGGTAGATGTGACGACAGGTATCACAGATCTAGATGATGAAATTGCCGATATACTTCGTCGCACGTCTAAACCTGTATATGTCGTTGCTAATAAAGTAGATCATGCTAAAAGAACCCATGAATCGGCGGAGTTTTACGCGTTTGGATTGGGCGAAGTTTATAATGTATCCTCGATAACCGGTTCGGGTACAGGAGAATTGCTAGATGCCGTAGTGTCTCATTTCCCGGAAGAGAAAGAAGAAGAGGAAATCTCCTTACCTAAGCTAGCGATCGTCGGTCGTCCGAATGTCGGAAAATCATCGTTAACGAATGCGCTATTAGGTAAGGAAAGAAATATTGTGACTGATATTGCTGGGACGACCCGTGATTCTATACGCATTCACTATAATCAATTTGGTAACGAGTTTTTACTTATCGATACGGCAGGGCTTCGTCGGAAGAATAAAGTGAACGAGGATATCGAATTCTATTCCGTTATGCGGACGATCAAAGCATTGGAAGATTCGGATGTCGTTATTCTGATGCTAGATGCTAATGATGGAATTGAATCACAAGATATTAACATCTTTCACTTGGCAGAAAAGAATAAGAAGGGTGTGATGATTGTGGTCAACAAATGGGATACCATTGAAAAGGATCACAAGACCACGAAAGAGTTTGAGACGCGTATCCGCGAAAAAATTTCACCGTTCACAGATGTTCCAATTATCTTTACTTCCGTAACAGAAAAACAACGCATATTTAAAGTGGTGGAAAAAGCCATGGAGGTGTATGCAAATAAAACGAAAAAGATACCGACCTCTAAACTCAATGACGTCATGTTGGAAGTCATCCAAAACTATCCGCCGCCGGCCATCAAAGGAAAATACATCAAGGTCAAGTATATCACGCAACTTACCGGACGCTCGCCGATGTTTGCGTTTTTCTGTAACCTACCGCAATATATCAAAGAGCCATATAAGCGCTTTATTGAGAATAAATTGCGGGAGCATTTTGATTTTACGGGAGTGCCTATTCAAGTATTTTTTAGACAAAAGTAAGCTGATTTTAGATTTTTATGGAACCTAATCTTGTTCTTTATAACACCCTTACCCGAAAAAAAGAAAAGTTTGAACCCCTTAACCCGCCGTTTGTAGGCATGTATGTATGTGGCCCTACGGTATACAGCGATGTGCATTTAGGGAATTGCCGTACGTTCGTGTCGTTCGACATGATCTTTCGTTACTTGTTACATCTAGGGTATAAGGTAAGATATGTAAGAAATATTACCGATGCGGGGCATCTTGAAGGTGATCGGGATGAAGGCGATGATAAGTTTTCCAAAAAGGCAAAATTAGAGCAATTAGAACCCATGGAAATCGTGCAGAAATATACGCTGGGGTTCCATGAGGTTTTGCGCCTATTCAATACCCTGCCACCTAGCATCGAACCTACGGCAACAGGGCATATTCTTGAGCAGATTGAGATGGTGCAACGCATTATCGACAATGGTTACGCTTACGAAGTCAATGGTACGGTATACTTTGACGTAGACAAATATGTCAAAGAACACGACTATACGATTTTGACCAACCGTAAGCTGGAGGATCTCTTAAACAATACCCGTGAACTAGGCGGACAGGATGAAAAGCACGGGCGGTTGGATTTTGCCCTATGGATCAAAGCGAAGCCGGAGCATATCATGCGCTGGCCGGCTCCTTGGAGCGTAGGGTTTCCAGGCTGGCATATCGAGTGTTCGGCTATGAGCAGTAAATATCTCGGTGCGCAGTTCGATATCCACGGTGGGGGAATGGATCTTGCAGCGACACACCATACGAATGAGATAGCCCAATCGGAAGCTTGTCATCACGTTCAGCCGGCTAAATATTGGATGCATACGAATATGCTGACCGTAAATGGTGCACGGATGTCGAAATCTGCCGGGAACGGCTTTTTACCCCACGAACTGTTTACGGGCAATCACCCGTTGTTAGATAGGGGATATTCCCCCATGTCGGTTCGGTTTTTTATGATGCAGGCACATTACCGTAGTACATTGGATTTCTCCAATGACGCATTGGATGCAGCTGATAAGGGGTATAAGCGCTTGATGAACGCGATAGCGCTGTTAGACAAGATAAAACCTTCGAACGGAAGTAACGGTGATTTTGACCTAGTTGCCTTAAGGCAAAGGTGTTATAAGGCTATGGACGATGATTTCAATACGCCAGTGCTTATAGCCGAATTGTTTGAAGCAGTCCGTTTTATCAATGCAGCATACGACGGTAAGATGGCGATGGATCAAACGATGCTGGACGAGCTCAAGTCATTTATGCAGGTTTTTGTAGTGGATATATTAGGCTTGAGAAATGATGCTTTAGAAGGCGATGCCGACGATACCGATGCATTAATGCAGATTATTATCAATCTGCGCAATGAAGCAAAGAAAAATAAAGATTTTACAACATCAGATCGTATTCGTGAAGATCTGCAATCTATTGGTGTCCAATTAAAAGATAGCAAGGATGGAACGCTTTGGAATAAGATTTGATTGTAAACGACAAAATTGCGTAAATGAAACTTATAAAAATCTATTCGTCAATAACCACCCTCATACTCAGTATTACTTTTTCGGGTGTATATGCACAGTTACCGGATAAAGTAGGGAGCTTAATTACTGCAGATCGGACGGCGTCCAACATAGCAAAAAAGGAAAACCCATACAAAGCATTTATGTCTATCGTAGACAAGGAATCAACACTATATGTTCCGTCGCCGGTAAACGCCATCAATTATTTGAATAATCGGCCGAATATACCGGATATCATGTCATGGGAGCCAAATTTTGCATTGGTATCCAAAAGTTTGGATTGGGGGGTGACATCTGGGCCGATGGAGTTTCAGAAAGTAGGTGCTATAAAAAGATATGGACAATACCTCACGGTTTGGCGTCGCGATAGAAAAGGAAACTGGAAAGTACATATAAGGGCTGAAGTTGAGAATTTTGGAAAGGGAGCCAAATCCGATTTGGTGTATTATGAGCCGGATGACTCTTGGTACTTGAAGCATCGCTCGAAAGTGCGCTTGCAGCAGCGAGAGGAAGTTGTAACACAAAGCGACGAGCTCTTCTCCACGATCTTAAAAGCAAACAACGAAACGGCGTTCAATGAATTTTTGGCAGACGATGTACGTTATTATTATCCGTGGGAGGCAGAAATAGAAGGAAAGAAAAACGTACTTGCTTTTCTAAAGAAAAAGAGAATAGAAATTACGACAGATCCATCCGGTGTCGGCCGTGCATATAGCGGTGAATATGCTTACACTTCTGGAACAGCGACCGTGAGATCTAAAGAAAAAGTCGTTAAATTTAATTATATCCGCATTTGGCAACTGAAAGACGATTATCAGTGGCGGGTCGCTATAGAGATGATGTTTGAAAGATAAAAAAAAGAGGCCCGCGCCTCTTTTTTTTATTTATTAGCTAAAACCTCTTTGGTCTCGTCCATCCATGGTTTCAATACATCACATTTAAGGAAATCTTCATTGATGTCAATAAAAGTGTTCTCCTTGCGTTGCTCAAACCATTCACTAAGTTTTCGGTTAACTTTATCCTGACTCGCTGCTTCCTGTATCTTGGCAAAATCTTGTTCTAAATTTGCTTTATGCGGTGCTACGCGAGATTTAAGATAGACGAATTTGTATACCTGTTCACCTGTTTGATCTGCGGAGAGAAATGACTTAGAATATTGTCCAACCTCAAGCGGATCTATGGCTGTAAAAGTCTCCTTATCCAATCTGTTGATTGGAATCAAAGGAGAATGATCCTCAGGGTTCATGATCATCCCCCCGGAATACTTTGTTTCGTTATTATCGGAATGTAAGGCTGCTGCGGTGTGAAACGCTAGCTTCCCTTCGGACACCTTGTCGTAGATACTGTCTATTTTCGCTTTTGCGCGTTGCAAGCTAGCTGATGTAGGTTTCTTTTTAATCAATACGTGACGAACATTGACCTCCTCACCTCGTCGTTGCAACACCTGCAAAAAGTGGAAACCAAATTGTGTCTCAAACACCGGCGAAACTTCTCCCTCCTTAAGCTTAAATGCCATGGCGGAAAATTCCTTTACATAGTGATCCCGTGTGGCAAACCCTAACTCTCCACCATACGGAGCTGATCCATCTTCTGAATATAGGCGAGCTACGGTTCCAAAATCTGAACCATTTACTACTTGCTGTCTATATCCTTCGGCTTTTTTTCTAAATTGCTCTTTTTCTTCCTTGGTTAATTCAGGCTTGATAACAACTTCACCGATTTCTACTTCCGTATCAAAATAAGGAAGGCTATCCTGATCAAGGCTTTCAAAATATTGCTTTACTTCCGCAGGTGTAACGTTAATTGTAGAAACAATAGTCTGCTGCATGCGCTGTGCTTTAAGTTGTTCCGCTTGGGTACTGCGCATTTCTTCTTTATATTGCAGAAGCGAGCGGTTTAAGAACTCTTCCAGTCGTTCCTTTCCTCCAGCTTGTCTTACCATGACTTGCATTTTTCTATTCAAGTTATCATCAACCTCCGCTTCAGATACTTCAATGGAGTCGATAGCAGCCTGTTGGGATAATAGCTTTTGGGTAAGGAGCTGTTGTAAGACATAACATTTCATGTCGTCGTTCGGTTTTTCTCCTTGTGCTAAATATTGTGCATATTGCATTTCTACATCGGATTGCAAAATGATGCTGGAACCTACGGTGGCAACCACCCGGTCTACCAATCTCCCTTGTGCATACACGGATTGCAAACAAATGATGGCCATAATTGCCATTCCCAGTAAACTTATATATTTCTTCATCATAAAACGTTGCCTCTAAAGCACTGCAAAATTACCCACTTTCTTCTCAAAAGTACTAAAACTTTGCCCGTTAATATGTTAAAAATGTTAAAAAATAAAACGGACTAATTTCAAGTGCTAAAATGTGTAATTTAGCATCAGTTACTTCATGAGGACAAAATATGAGAGCATCCATGATATTTGTATTAGGCTGTATAGCCCAATGGTCGATAGCGCAAGAGATTCCTATGTTTATAGGCACGTATACACATGCCGGGAGTCAGGGGATTTATTTGTACATGTTTGACAAGAATAGCGGAGACGCTACCATGTATTCATCGACCGCTAGTGAGCATCCGTCTTTTTTAGCTAGATCGGCGAAAGGAGATATGTTGTATGCAGTAAATGAAACAGGAGATAGTTCAGCTGCACTGTCCTCATTTACTTTTGATGGTGATGCATTGTCTTTTGTGGATGCCATGTCTACAGAAGGAAGTTACCCATGTCACGTTGCCGTAAGCAAACGTCATCCCATCGCGGTTGTTTCTAATTATGGCGGAGGTTCTCTGTCGGTATATCGACTGGAGAAAAATGGTGGTTTAGCAGAGAAGATACAGTATATACAGCAAGAGGGAACGGGCCCCAACAAAGAAAGGCAGGAGGCTTCGCATGTGCATTCTGCTTTCTTCAGCCCAGATGAAAAACATGTATACGTACAAAATCTTGGCACGGATAAGGTCACCATTTATCGGATAGATAAAAAGAATGATAACTATACTTTAGTAGAAGAAAATCACATATCAACCCCTGCAGGAGGTGGTCCCCGCCATCTGGTATTTGATGAAAAAGGGAAAAACATATACGTGCTGTTGGAAATGACTGCCAAGATTGCCCATTATGAAAAGGATGGCGAAAACTGGACGTTAGTGGATACGGTTTCCATCAATGAAGATGATTTTGAAGGGGAAGATGGCGCAGCAGAAATAAAGCGTTCGGCTGACGGAAAGTTTATCTATGCCTCCAATCGTGGTGATGCTAATACTATTGCGCTATTCGCTGTAGACAAATCAGGTAGGCTGGAACGTCAAAAAGTATATCCTACCGGCGGAGAAGGGCCTAGGAATTTTAATATCTCTCCAGATGGACGATATCTGTTAGTGGCAAATCAAAATACGAATAATATTACCGTTTTTGAACGTAACCAGGAAACTGGAGAATTGACAGACACGGAGAAACAAATCGAGGTATCCACACCGGTTTGTATTGTTTTTTAAACTCTCTATTCTGTTTCTTCGTCTGTTTTGGCAATGTTAGGAGTGTCATCATCGTCCGTGTCACTTTCTTCACTTTCCAACTCATGTGTTTCTTCGTTGTACATGCCGGCAAGCTCATCAATAATGGTGCCTTTCCAAAGTGGTGTGCCGGTAAAATAAGCAGCTCTGCCAATCATGTGTGCGCCAATGGGAGCGGTAATAATCAGAAAGAAGATAATAGCAATCGCTTTAGTTGTTACGGATACATCCGGGAACATAATCGCAGCACAAATGAGTAATAGGCCAACTCCCAGAGTAGAGGCCTTTACCGTTACGGATAAGCGCAGATAAAAATCCGGCATTCGTAATATTCCGATTGACGCAAATAAAATAGAAAGTGCACCTACCGTACTTAAAATGGCTAATACTATTTCAATCATCTTTCTGTTTTTCTATATAATAAGCAAAAGCCACTGTACCTAAGAAAGCAATCAGGGCAAGAATAATGGCGACATCCAAAAAAACTTCTTGGTTCGAACGGATGCTATATACGGTTATAATTCCGATTCCAATAGTGATAATTAAGTCGAGCGCTACAACACGGTCTACTACCGCAGGACCTTTGAATAGCCTGATGAACACCAACATAACCGAAATGGACAATATCGGGAGAATAACGTAATCGAAATATGCTTCTAGTGTAATCATCTTAAAATCGCTAATAATCTTCTCTCCAAACCAGTTTGCGTTTGTCTAACAAATGTTTCTGGATCCGTTAGGTACATCACGTGGATATAAATTGTCTTTTTGTCATCGCTGATATCCACAATAAGTGTACCCGGCGTCAGCGAGATCATAGTTGTCAACAAGTTTATTTCAAAATCTGTCCGAGCACTCATCGGATATTTGACAATCCCCGGCTTGAAGAAATATTTTGGCGTAATCACATCGAACGCCACCTGTAAGTTCGCTTTGAACAGCTCCCAAAGAAAATAAAAAACAAAGCTTATAATCTTCGGAACACGATAAAAATACCGTTGATCTGTTTCGTTTCGATTCATGATCCAGAGGATAAAGAACCCAATCATGAATCCAAACAAAAAGTTGGTGTAATAAAGAGAACCTGTAAGTGCCACCCAGATCGCTGAGAGCAGCAGGTTCATTAAAAAATTCTTAATCATATCTTAATCCGTTTTATTTCCCAAAACGGCATCAATATATGCCGAAGGATCCATTAACTGTGTCGATATTATGTCTGTTACTTTGACGATAGCTTCTGCATTTAATCCTATATATAGTGTCGCAAGTGCCATTAACCCTATCGGAAGTACCATGAGTATTTTCTTATAGGGAGGCATGGGGGCGAAGAGATTTTCCATCCCCTCGGAAGCAGGTGGATTTTTCCAAAATACTTCAGACCACATCTTAGCGATAACATATAATGTCACGAAGCTACCGATGATCAAGGCAGCTATGTAGAAGTATTGATGTTGGGAAAAAGCTTCTTGAAAAAGAAAGACTTTTGGCCAAAATCCAGATAACGGTGGTATCCCCACGAGCGAAAATAAGACAATGGCGACGATGAGCGATATTTTTGGATACTCGCTGTACAGGCCGCCGAGTTTGTTCATATCCATTGTTCCTCTCAATTGACGGATAAGCCCTGCGATGAGAAACATGTTAGTTTTAACCATAATATCATGTATTAGATAGAATACAGCTCCCATAAGGGCGACCTTGCTGAACATGGCAATACCTCCTATCATGAAACCAATATGACATACGATCAGATAAGAAAATAGTCTCCGTATGTTCGTCTTTATAAGAGCACCAAATGCTCCGGTCAAGATGGTCAATACAGCGATGACCATTAAAAGTATTCGCGTGAAATCGTCTGGAATAAATATCAAGCTAAAAACACGCAACATAGCATAGATGCCAACTTTTGTCAATAAACCACCAAAAGTCGCAGCAACCGCAGAGGGGGGGGTATGGTATGAAGACGGTAACCAATAATACAGTGGGAAAACTGCCGACTTAATACCAAAACCAATAATAAAAAAACAGGATGTGATACCGATGAGGGCCTTATTTTGCACCTCTTGGATTCTGATGGACAAATCTGCCATATTGAGTGAGCCGGTAATACCGTAGAGAATCCCGATTCCGGTTAGAAAAAACATGGAAGCCAAAATATTCATGGCCATGTATTTAACAGCGCCCTCTAGCTGGGCTTTTCTTCCGCCTAGGGTCATCAGTACAAAAGAAGAGATAATAATGACCTCAAAATAAACGTATAAATTGAAGATGTCACCTGTTAAGAATGCCCCATGTAATCCCATAATGAGAAAATGAAAAATTGGGAAATATCCGTAGAGCATTCGTTGTCGACTAAGGCCTACCGATGAAAAGATCGAAACGGCAAAACAGGCAATAGATGTGAGCAATACCAATGTAACACTTAAGAGATCTGCGACGAAGACAATCCCAAAAGGAGCGTCCCAGTTTGCTGCATTCAAAGTGAGTATACCGCCTTCATATACCCGATTAAACAGCCGAAAAGCAACCATAAGGCCAATTAAACTCCCACCAACACTTAGGTAGCGTTGTGTGAGTGTTTTTCTCCAACACATAAGTTGGATTATTGCCGTAAATAATTGCACAAAAATAGGTGCTAAAATATGGTTGTCTATCATATATCTTCTTCTTCAGGAGTATTTAAATCGTCTAAGTCATCCGAGTCCACTAATGCATATACTCGTTTTAATAGTACAATGGCAAAGGAAGTTAAACCAAAACTGATAACAATAGCGGTTAAAATCAACGCTTGTGGTATAGGATCGGCATAGATATCTTGAAAAACTTTGTATGCTCCGTCAATAACCGGAGGGCTTCCCTTCGTAATTTTTCCGAGGACGAAAATTAAAATGTTTGCACCATTGCCTAACAGCATAATACCTAGCAGAAGTTTCACCATGCTTCTCCGCAAAATTAGATATACACCGGCAGCATATAATAAACCTAATATTAAAACCAATAGTAATTCCATATTAATCGTTTAGGGCTATGGTAAACAAAATAGTTAAAACAACACCGATCACGACCAGATATACACCTATGTCAAAAAATAACGCAGAACCGATCATGCCTATAACCGGGATAGGTTCCTCAAACCATAGTCCTGTCATGGGTGGAAGTCCGAATAATAACGGGAAAGTAACGCTTACTGCCGAGGTCGCCAATCCAATGGGAATCAATGATAGCGGTTTGTACCGAAGTATTTTCATGGTGTTTTCCGTGCCGTTGGCGAAGCTATGTAATACAAAGGCAATAGAAGCGACTAATCCGCCGACAAAACCACCTCCGGGATAATAATGTCCACGCAGGAGCAAGAAAAATGAAAATAACAGCAATATCGGGAGTAAATATCGCGTAGCCGTCTGTAATATAGCACTCTTCATATCTTATAATTTCTTTATTCCTTTTCCGACGATTTCAATCGTAGTTTAAGTAAACTGTAAACACCTAATGCAGCAATAGATAGCACAACTGTTTCGAACATCGTATCCATTCCACGGAAGTCTACCAATATCACGTTGACCACATTTTTTCCTTTGGCTAATAAATACGCGTTTTCACCGTAAAAGTCACTAATCGCGGTCGAGTTAGGTTCGTAAAGCACACGTAGGGCAATGAGAGAAATGATGACTCCGAAACCTAATGCTACGATAGCATCTCGTATGGGAACACCCCGGCTTGTAAAATTGATAAATGGTGGAAGTTTGTATAAAACCAATACGAACAATACCGTAGTCAACGTATCGATAGTGAATTGTGTCATGGCCAAATCGGGGGCACTGTAGAACACAAACATTAAACAAATACAATATCCAATGACACTGGTGGAAACAACTGCGGTCAGACGCGATTTCGTTGAAACGATAAGGTACATCGCACCTAATAGGATAGCCGCAATACCAAATTCATACCAAGATAGCGGTGTCAAGTTTGCGTAATCGATCCGAACAGGGCCGCCTAGCCATAGCTTGTACCCTAACAATAGTTCCGCAAACAGGATAATCTTAAGATGATAGGAGCGAAGGTATCCGTTGTGAATAGTATTTGTATACCAGCTAGCAACCTTTTCTATGCCGTTGCCAATCCGACGAAAAATGTGCTGTGATGAAATGACGTTAAACCGTTCGAGTGCAAGTAATTTTTCCTCTGTAGGGTTATTGGCAAAATATAAAGCGATTCCTGCAGCTAATGTAGCAACACTTAGGGTAAGGACGATATTAAATCCATGCCATAACTGAAGATGCATATCTGTTTCTCCTCCGGCGATCGCATTCGCGGTTTGGTGGTTGAAATAAGCACCCACGACTCCGGGGAATAGACCAAATAATATACCCAGCACGGCTAATATCATTGGTGGAATCCACATAGACTTGTACGGAAGACGCACATGCCGGAATTCTTCCGGCAGTTTTCCTGCAAATGGTTTAATACCGGCTCTGAACCCAGCGGTCACCAACCCGATGTTTGTAAGTACAGCGAGAGCAGTTAACCAGATGGCCCAGTTTTCTTTAAAGTTTAACGTCGCTTCGTAAATCAAGTCCTTGCCAATGAAACCGAAAGTAGCTGGTACGCCCGCGCTGGACAGTGCTGCCAATAATGATGCTATAAAAACAGGCATCATCACTTTACGCAGCCCTTTTAATTTGGTAATATCGCGTGTATGTGTTTCGTGATCAATTATCCCGGTCACCATGAACAAGGTGGCTTTGTATAATGCGTGTACTAAAATAAATACGCTGACCGCCACGATCGCATCCTTTGTACCAACACCTAGCAAAAAGGTTAAAATACCTAATGCAGAAACAGTAGAGTAAGCAAGAATACCCTTTAAATCTGTACGGAAAAGGGAATGTACAGCGGCGAAAATCATCGTAAAACCTCCTACGATCATGAGCGTAATACTCCATAGCTCCGTATTTCCCAATATCGGTGTGAAACGCGCGAGCAAATATACCCCGGCTTTTACCATGGTGGCTGAATGAAGATACGCCGATACCGGTGTAGGTGCTTTCATAGCACCCGGTAGCCAAAAATGAAATGGGAATTGTGCTGACTTGGTAAAGGCGCCAATACATATGAGTCCCACTATTAACGGATATAATGGATGTGCTATCAACTGGTCATGGTGTGCAAACAATTCGCTGATAACGAAAGTTCCTGCAATGTTACCGGTTAATATTAGTCCGGCTAATAGGAAGAATCCGCCCATCCCGGTAATACTCAGCGCCATTAATGCACTGTTTCGTGACGCTTTGCTGTCGTTATTAAAACCAATGAGAAAAAAGGAGCTGATACTGGTCAATTCCCAGAAAATAAATAACGTCAGGATATTATTGGACAGTACAACACCTAACATGGCACTCATAAAAAGGAGCAGATAGGCAAAAAAACGGTCAAAGTAAACATGTCCCTTTAGATAACTGCGGCCATAAAAAAAGATTCCCGTTCCAATTCCTGTAATCAACAGTGCGAAAAGTAAGGATAAACCATCCAATCGAAAGTCGAAGTTAATGCCTAAGCTGGGAACCCAAGCAAGGTGTTGAACAATGTTCGTTCCGTTCGCTACTACAGGCACATGCCATAGATAGAACAAAAAAAGAATGACAGGTATAAATGGAAGCAAAATACTCCATTTCGTCTTAATAAACTTGCCGAAAGGAACGAGAAGGCTCGATGTTATTAACCCTGTTAAAACAGTAAATAGCATGCAGTCTTTATGTTTAAATAATGTTGGAAACGTTATAAAATTACAAAAAATCCGCAATTTGTCAGGTTGTTTTTTGAAATATTGTTATTTTTAGAGCATGAAGAGAATAAACCTATTGCTCCCCCTGTTAGCTTTTTTATGCTATTTTCAGGTAGCCGCACAGTACCAAAAGCCGGCACTTACTGATAATGAATCTTGGTCCTTGATCTTGATGCCAGATCCGCAGACGTATACGCGTTTTCACAAAAATGTTGGGATACTGAACTTGATGACCGGTTGGATATATGAAAACGTGGATAAGTTGAACACGCAGTTTGTATTGTGTACGGGGGATCTGGTGGAACATAATGATTTGATCCATTTGAAAGGAAATGATGGTACAGCGAATAGTTTGAAGCAATGGCAAAATGTAAGAAACGCCTTTGAGACATTGGATAACCGTGTGCCTTATGTACTCGCAACCGGAAACCATGATTTCGGTTATCGAAGTGCAGAATACCGCTCTACCAATTATGACAAGTATTTTAATGTGAATCAAAATGGATTTAACCAACGTGCATTGCGGGAGATTGGTCCACAGATAAATGGTCAATCTAGTGCGGTGAATGCCCTTTATGAATTTCATACGCCACACGGTAAAGATTGGCTGGTCATGGTGTTGGAATTTGCACCGCGTGATACGGTGATCAATTGGGCAAGACATGTCTTAGAAGCAAAGCCTTATGCAGACAAGGAGGTGATTTTGCTAACGCATACATACCTCAATAGCAAGAGTGAGCATATAAAAAAAGAAGGTTACAAAATGGAAGATGTAAACTATGGAGCTGCCTTGTTTGAGAAATTGGTGAAACCATCGAAGAATATCCGCTTAGTTTTTTCTGGACATATTGGTGCTCCAGATAATTTTGACGCGCATCTAGGTTTTAGACGTGATAAGAATGCCGCTGGAAAAACGGTGTCGCAGATGACGTTTAATGCGCAGGCGATGGGAGGAGGTTGGCATGGAAACGGTGGCGACGGCTGGTTGCGCTATTTAGAATTTATGCCAGATGGCAATACCGTAAAAGTAAAGACTTTTTCACCCTTATTTGCTATTTCGCCTGCTACACAGGATTTAGCTTATAAAACCGAAGATAATCAGCAGTTTACCTTTACTTTGGATTAGTAAATATTTTTTGAAAATATCGTTTGTTTATTGTAGCTTAGCGCCTAATAAAATTTAATTAAACAATTATGAAAAAAATTTTACTTTCATTAGGTGCTACATTTTTATTGGCAGCAGGTGCAAATGCACAGGTAAGTTATGGAGTTAAAGCTGGGCTTAACCTACCTAAAGTTAAAATAACTGCCGATGATGTTAACATGAGTTACACATCGGACGCTTCAACAAATTTCTATGTGAGCGGTTACGCAAGTATTTTGGCTGCTCCGAATTTCGCTATCCAACCTGGCGTTTCTTTACAAGGAAAAGGAGGAAAAGTTAAAGAAGGACATTTTACGGGAGGGGCTGCCGGAGAAACAGCTACTTTGAATTTTATGTCCATTGAGATTCCCGTAAATGCAGTATACTATATCCCAACCGGTACAGTTGGTTCTGTTTTCGTCGGTGCAGGGCCATATTTAGGATTTAACGTCTCAGCCAAAGCTAAAAATGGAAATATAAGCCAAGATATAAACATTGGATCAAGTGATGATGAAATGAAACGAATAGATTACGGTGCAAACTTTTTAGCAGGGTATAAGTTGTCCAATGGGATTCTGTTTAATTTAGGATATGGTTTGGGACTAGCAAATTTAGAAAATATTGATAGTCCAAAGGTGAAGAATCAAGTACTTAGTTTAGGCGTAGGATTTGAATTTTAATCCTTTCCCAAGATAAAAAATAAAAGCCTCTCGTTTTTGCGAGAGGCTTTTTTAATGCTGTTTATCTTCTTTTTAGCTATTTCTTCATTTCTTCTGCTCCTTTGATGATCGCTTCGACCACGGTTGGATCCTGTAGCGTAGAAGTATCGCCTAAATTGTTGACTTCGCCTTCTGCAATTTTGCGTAAAATACGACGCATAATTTTTCCGGAACGTGTTTTCGGTAAATCCGATACGAACTGAATAATATCCGGTTTAGCAATCGCGCCAATTAAGCGTGTAATAGTTTGCATAATGTCCTTGCGCGTACTTTCGGCATCGATATGATGGTTCGCTACAATCACATACGCATAAATACCCTGCCCTTTAACTGGATGCGGATACCCCACAATTGCAGATTCGACGACGTCAGAGTGCATGTTGATCGCATTTTCCACCTCTGCGGTACCGATACGGTGGCCGGAAACATTCAACACATCATCCACACGTCCTGTAATTTTATAATAACCTTCGGGGTTTCTGTAACAACCGTCACCCGTGAAATATTTGTTTGGATAGGTGGAGAAATAGGTTTGGCGGCATCGTTCGTGATCGCCCCAAGTTGTGCGCAACATGCCTGGCCATGGGAACTTGATACATAGGTTTCCCGTTACATCATTGCCTTCGATTTCTTTGCCATCTTCATCCATTAAACACGGTTGTACACCAGGAAGTGGTAACATCGCGTAACTAGGAATGGTTGGCGAGATACCCGCCATCGGTGCAATCAATATACCACCATTTTCTGTCTGCCACCAAGTATCGGCAATCGGTGCTTTGCCCTTTCCGATTTTTTCATTGAACCAATGCCAAGCTTCTTCATTAATAGGCTCGCCTACAGATCCTAATTTTTTGATACTGCTCAGGTCCTTACCTTCTAGATACTCGTCTCCAAAAGCCATTAGAGAGCGAATGGCCGTAGGCGCTGTATATAAGATGTTTACTTTATATTTATCAACGATATCCCAAAGACGTCCTGCATTGGGGTAAGTCGGTGTTCCTTCGAACATTAACGACGTTGCTCCTTGCGACAGTGGCCCATATACAATGTAACTGTGGCCTGTAATCCAACCAATGTCGGCGGTACAGAAATAGACCTCACCAGGTTGATATTGGAATACATTCGAGAAGGTATATCCGGTATAGACCATATAACCTCCGGTAGTGTGTACCACGCCTTTAGGTTTGCCAGTCGAACCCGATGTATAGAGTACAAACAAAGGATCTTCTGCATCCATTTCTTCCGCGGGACAAGGAGGATTTCCTTGGGTTTCCACTTTTTTAATTTCGTCTTCCCACCATACATCACGACCTTTTATCATAGATATCGGCGTGCGCGTACGCGTTAATACAATTACACGTTCCACGGATTCACATTGCATAAGGGCGTCGTCCACAATAGATTTTAACTCCAGCACTTTCCCCGCACGGAATCCACCATCCGAGGTAACGACTAATTTACATTCTGCATCGTTGATTCGGTCTGCGATAGAGCGAGCGGAGAAACCACCAAATACAACGGAATGGATGGCACCAATACGAGCACAAGCCAATACGGCGATGACCAGCTCAGGTACCATAGGAAGATATATACATACACGGTCTCCCTTGACTACGTTGTTGTTTTTCAACACGTTCGCAAAGACTTCGACTTTCTCTAAAAGTTGTTTGTAAGTGAGGATGCGATGTGCCTCATTTGGGTCGTTAGGTTCCCATATAATGGCAGGTTTATCTCCTAAATTATAAATATGGCGATCTAAACAATTTTCGGTGATATTAAGCTTTCCCCCTTCGAACCATTTGATGTTAGGTTCGGTAAAGTTCCAGTTTAATACATTAGTCCATTTTCGTTTCCAAAAGAAGTTTTCTGCAATTTCTCCCCAAAATGCTTCCGGGTTTTCGACGCTATACTTATACGCCTCCTCATACTCCTCAAAACTTTTAATTTGTAGGTTCATGTTTTTTTAAATACAAAATTTAAATGATTAACTTTTATCCAATACAGACATTTATTTATTGAAAGATGTCTGTATTGGATATACAAGGACTAATTTAGTTTTTTTTGCCATTAATGTCAATTTTTTACCTTTAAGTATTCTTATTTTTATCTTCGATGAAGCTATTGAAGCAAGTATATTATTTTCTTATTTATACCAATCTGCTGATTGCAGGAGCTGCAATAGCGCAATGTGCATTGACGTACTTATTCTTTGATGCTCCGTTTGATTATCCTATTATAATGGTAGAAGGGGCGGCAACGTTACTTTTGTACAATTTCAGTATGCTATTGTCCAAACCCCGAAACCCACAGAAATCCATATATAAACGTACACGCTGGATATTTAGGAACGAATGGCTATTGTGGTTAAATAACGGAATAGGATTTATCGTATTGGTATATGCCGTTTTTCATATTCACTTATATAGTTTGTTTATTTTAACGGGGATAGGCGTTATCAGCGTAGCGTATTCTGTTCCAATAATCCCCCATAAGGGGAAGTGGGTCGGATTTCGCCAATTGCCGGGTATGAAAATTTTTCATATTGCGTTGGTCTGGACGTTAAGTTCGGTATGTTTACCGATTTTTGAGATGCATTTGGACGGATTAACGGTTGATTTACATCTATTCCGAACGCTTTTCGTGCTAAAGTTTATTTTCTTGCTTATTTGTACTTTACCTTTTGACATCCGGGATATTCAACAAGATTCGTATTATCATTTGAAAACTATTCCAAATATGATTGGCGCGGATAGAGCGATTTTATTGTGCTACGCTCTTTTAATCACGCATAGCACAATCGTTCTGTTGTCAGATATTCAATTTAATGTACAAATGGGGATATTGACAACGAACCTGTTGATTGCAGTCGTGCTCAAGCAGGTTGTGTTCCGAAATGCAAATCGCTATCATTATGCATTCTTATTAGACTTTGCATTGATAGCGCAGTTTTTAATAGTTTATTTGTTTTTATAGAACCCAATAATCTTATCGGCTATAATATCCGATAGTTTATAATAACTGTCGAACGTCCATCCGGCTACATGTGGACTTAGCAATACGTTATCCTTTGAAATAAGGTCAGCGTACCAGTCTGTTTCGCTAAGCATAGGGAATTTTTCGATAGGTAACACATCAAATGCTGCCCCTAAAATTTTACCGGTATCCAGGTATTTCAGAACCGATGGGATGTTTGCTATAGATCCCCTGGCACCCATCAGGAAAAAGATGGGTTTGCGGAAGTGGAAAAGGTATTCATCATCTACCATGCCTCTGGTTTCACGTGTTAGCGGAATGTGAAAACTTAATACGTCTGCTTGACGAACAACTTCTTCCATCGAAACCTCTTTGGCGTAAGCATCGGAAAACCCAGTTTTGTATTTGTCATACGCAATGACATTAACCTCAAAACCCGACAGTTTTTTGGCCATTGCTTGCCCATTATGTCCATACCCAATGAGAGCTACTGTTCGTCCTTTTAATTCGTAACCTCGGTTTTCTTCCCTGCACCATTGCCCAGTACACACTTCTCTATGCCCACGGTTTAGATTGTTCATTAAGGCCAGCAGCATCCCGATCATGTGCTCACCAACAGCATCCTTATTACCATCGTTCGCCGAAAACAGCCGAATACCTTTTGAGATGGCATATTCCTCATCGATATTGTCCATTCCTGCACCTGGACGGCCAATAAATTGTAGGTTGGCGGCCAGATCAAGGAAGGACTCGTCTACTTGAAATTTCGAACGGATAATCAGTCCCGTGTAGTGTTGGATAACATTTTCGGCATCTGCTCTGCTGAAGCCCGGTTGGTAATCGTACGAAATTCCGGCTTGATCCAGCTTCTCTAATAATATATGGTGTATGTCGTCTACAATAAGAATATTCATTTTTTAACTAAAGTTTCATAAAATCTACAGATAACAATTTGTCTAGGTTCTTTTGAGCTAATTTAGCAGGCATAATTTTCATCAGCATATTTCGTATGCTGATTAATAGGCTATTGTCCCATTGCGCGATTTCTCCGATCCATCTCGAAGTATCCGTAATATATTTTGTCCGGGGTAATCGTCTTTTTTCAAACGAAAAGAACGCCTCCTTAACACCCTTTTCTAACCCCAGCTCATCCAATAGAACGGCTACATCCTCTAAAGCTTGACAAGCCCCTTGACCCATATTGGGCGTCGTAGCGTGTCCGGCATCACCAATGAGAAGAATGTTGTCATAAGCAAGATGTTTGAGCGGTTCGATGTCTATAATGTCATTCCAAATCAGTTCGCTATCCTTGGTATACGCTAAAATAGAAGGAATAGGGTCATGGTAGGATTGAAAATGTTGTAATAAATCGTCGATATTATAATCTCGATATATGGGATTGTTAGGCGTGGCGTTTATACATGCATACCAATAGATACGATTATTGGTTAAGGGTGTCATCCCAAACCTTCCTAATTTCCCCCACGTTTCTGTTCCCTTATCTAATGTTATCTCCGTGTTATCAATGGTCGCGCGCCAGCAAGTATATCCCGAAAAACGAGGTGTGGAGGATGGTATGAGTTGTTGCCGGAGTGGAGACTTCACCCCATCGGCAATAATTAAAAAATGTGATGTATGCTGAGTGCCGTCGTCAAAAAATAGGGTAACAGCGTCTCCATATTGTTCTAATCGGATAGCTTTTTTGTCTAACTGTAGTTTTTGAGTTTTGATTTTAGATAGCAGAAAAAGGTGTAAATCTGTACGATGAATGGCAAAATTTTGTTGCTGATACTGTTCACGGATCGCATGTGTATCGGGAGACACTAAAAGCCCCCCTTTATGGTCTAAAATGTTGTAGCTATCCAGATAATAACCTATTTGTTCTACTTCAGTTCTCAAACCAAGTAGATCTAAAGCACGCATCGCATTTGCTGCCAGACCAAATCCTGCACCTATTCCTTTTAACTCCTTTGCTTGCTCAAAAAGCAAAAAGTCCTTGTTGATTTTTTGAAGAGCTATAGCCATGGCAAGCCCTGCTACACCGCCACCTACAATGGTAAACTCGCTATCTATCGTTTTGGTATATGGCATTGGCAATTTCATTTGTTAAAGTGACAAAATCTTCGACTGACAACCGTTCCGCCCGGAGCTCGTACAATGGATTGTTGCTCATCCTATCTTTAGGAACAACAGCAGACAAGGCGTTTCGTAACGTTTTGCGTCGTTGGTTGAAAGCGGCTTTTACGACACGCCAAAATAGTTTTTCGTCACAGTCAAGTCTATCACGGTCGTTCCTGGTCATTTTAATGACACCTGAAAGTACTTTGGGAGGTGGATTAAATGCCCCGGCTTTTACCGTAAAAAGATAACGCACGTCATAATAAGCCTGCAGGAATACACTGAGAATGCCGTATTCTTTGTTGCCAGGCTTTGCCACACAGCGTTCAGCTACTTCTTTTTGGAACATTCCCACCATCTGTACCACACGTTGACGCTCCTCCAAAATCTTAAATAGAATCTGCGAAGATATATTATAAGGGAAATTGCCGATGACCGCCATCTTATCTCCAAAAAATCGACTGAAATCTAGCGTAAGAAAGTCGCCGTGAATAAGCCTGTTGTCCAACTGTGGGTATTTGTCGGCAAGAAACACGATCGATTCATCGTCTACATCAATCAGCCAGGTTTCGTAGGCATCTTTTTGAAGTAAAAAATCGGATAGCACACCCATACCAGGTCCCACTTCCAATACGTGTTTAAAACCCAAAGTAGGTTCCAAAGCTTCCACAATTTTTTGTGCAGCACTCTTATCATTGAGAAAATGTTGTCCTAAATGTTTCTTTGCGCGTACCGTACTCATTCGTCGTTGAGGTGTTAAAAAGCAAAATTAAACATTATTATGCAATTTCCGGTGTCGTTCAAGGTTCCCTTGTAGGAGAAAGCGACCATCTTTTCCGGTCAACTACGAGAAAGCTTTTTATTTACCCTAAATTTTGTAATTTTGATTCAAAGCTTTCAGACAATGAGTGAAAAACTAAAAATAGGTATTACCATAGGGGATGTAAACGGCATCGGATTAGAGGTGATTATTAAATCGTTGATGGATAATCGGGTGTTGGATTACTTTACGCCGGTCGTATACGGTAATACTAAAGTTGCTTCATTTCATCGAAAAGCGATTGGTGTACAGGATTTCAGTTTCAATGTTATCCATCATCCAGATCAGGCAAACCTTAAGCGTGCTAACATGATTAACTGTTGGCAGGAAGATGTGAAGATCACCTTGGGCGAGCAGAATGAAATCGGGGGAAGGTATGCTTTTCTTTCTTTAGAGAGAGCTACGGAGGATCTCCGTAATGGTAAATTGGATGCGTTGGTCACTGCGCCTATCAATAAGCACAATATACAACAAGATGGTTTTCATTTTCCGGGCCATACTGAATATCTCCAATCTAAGATGGAAGCATCGGATGTGTTGATGTTTATGATTGCCGATGAACTTCGTATAGGGGTTGTTACCGGACATATTCCTGTCAAGGAAATTGCGGGCGCAATAACAGCAGATGCTATTTTACAGAAATTACGGATGATGAACGAAAGCCTTAAGAAAGACTTTTGGATTGAAAAACCTAAAATAGCAGTACTGGGATTAAATCCCCATGCAGGAGATAATGGATTAATTGGTACGGAAGATGAAGAGATTATTGCGCCGGCTATCCAAAAAGCGAAGGAAGAAGGGATTTTCTGTTTTGGACCTTATCCGGCAGATGGTTTTTTTGCGAGTGATACGTACACTAAATTTGATGGTGTTTTAGCCATGTATCATGATCAGGGCTTGATCCCGTTTAAACATATTGCTTCTCGTAAAGGAGTTAACTACACCGCGGGATTACCTATTGTTCGTACATCTCCCGATCATGGAACGGGCTATGATATCGCCGGAAAAAACTTGGCGTCACATGAATCTTTCTTGGAAGCCATTTTTTCTGCTGTTCATATTGTGAAACGCCGACGGGAGCAAGAGGAACTCGCTGCCAATCCGCTACCGTTCCGTCGCTTATCAAAAGATAGGGATTAGTAGAAGGCACTTTCTACAAAATAATCTGTATTTTTGCCCTCTGTAGGCGCTGTGCCTGGAGAAGAAGCTATGCGAGAAAATTTACAACATCCTATTTTTCAAATCATCAGAGATTTAGCGGATAAAGAACAGGTCGAATGCTACGTAGTGGGTGGGTATGTTCGTGATTGTATCATGAAACGATCTTTCAAAAACGATGTCGATTTGGTTGTGATTGGAAGTGGGATTGATTTTGCTTCTAAGCTTGGCGAACTTCTACATGCTAAAGTTGCAGTCTACAAAAGCTTCGGAACAGCCATGTTGGTGCATGATGGGATCAATTTGGAATTTGTAGGGGCCCGTAAAGAATCTTACCGTTCCAACTCCAGAAAACCCATTGTAGAGGATGGTACACTTGAAGATGATCAGAACCGTAGGGATTTTACAATTAATGCAATGGCGTATTGTTTAAATGCTGACCGTTTTGGCGAACTTGTAGATCCTTTTGGCGGAGTGGAAGATATCCAAAACCGTATTATTCGGACACCGCTTGATCCAGATATCACATTTTCTGATGATCCCTTGCGTATGATGCGCGCGATTCGCTTCGCTACACAACTTAACTTTAAGATTGATGTGAAAGCGGTTCAAGCTATAGCGGAAAATGCGGAACGCATTAAAATTATTTCTAAGGAGCGGATTACAGATGAACTGAATAAAATCGTCATGGCAACTAAACCCTCCGTTGGTTTCCGCTATCTATTCGATACAGGACTGCTAAAGATTATTTTTCCTGCCATGTACAATTTATACGGGGTCGATATAATAGATGGACGCGGACATAAAGACAATTTTTACCACACGTTGGAGGTTTTAGACAATGTCGCAGCCATGTCAGACGATTTATGGTTACGGTGGGCAGCAATTATGCATGATATAGCGAAGCCCGCTACCAAACGATATGATAAGCGGGTCGGGTGGACCTTTCATGGGCATGAAGATAGGGGGGCAAGGATGGTACCGAAGCTTTTTGCCGAACTGAAACTTCCACTTCACGACAAAATGAAGTTTGTACAAAAACTGGTGCAATTGCACCTGCGACCTATTGTGTTGGTACAAGATATTGTGACAGACTCTGCTGTACGTCGGTTGCTCTATGAAGCAGGGGATGATATTGATGCATTGATGCTTTTGTGTCATGCCGATGTAACAACCAAGAATGAGTTTAAAAAGAAAAAATACCGCAATAATTTTGAGCTCGTAAAACAGAAATTGAAAGATGTAGAAGAACGCGACAAAATTCGAAACTGGCAACCTCCTGTGTCGGGAGAGGATATTATGGCTCTTTTTGGAATTGGGTCAGGACGCACTGTCGGTATAATCAAAAACGCCATGAGGGAAGCTATTTTAGAAGGAGAAATTCCTAATTCGCGTGAAGAGGCTTTATCTTTTATCCTAAAGCAAGGCAAGCAATTAGGTTTGTCGCCCAAAACGAATACAGTCCTTTAATTTTTTAAAAATTATTGTAATTTTAACCTTGGTATAAATGATAAACTAAACGATACGATTAAGAATGGCTATTTACAGATTTAGGGTAACTTTTGAGGATTATGAGGATGTATATCGGGAAATAGATATGCCTTCGAAAGCTACATTTTTAGAATTGCATCAGGCTATCCATAACGCTACCGGCTACACTCCAAATGTTTCTTCGTCCTTTTATGTTAGTAATGATCAGTGGAAAAAAGGGACAGAGATTGCTTTTCTGCCTACGGAAAGAAAACAGAGTAACGGTGTGCTAGAAATGGAGGGTATTCGTTTGAGCAAGTTTATCGACGATCCACATCAAAAATTTTATTATGTCTATAACTTTGACCGTCCTTATGACTTTCATGTGGAACTGATTAAAATTCTAAAAGAGGAAGATAGTAAGGAATACCCATTGGTATCTAAGACGGTCGGAACGGTGCCCAAGCAAGTTGCAGCTGCGAATTTTCCGTTATCGACAGCAGATGAAGAGGATGATGAGGACGAGGATCTGCCGACAGATGATACAGAATACGGAGTTGACGAAGATGAAGACTTCGATTTATTTGATGGCGAAGAGGAAGAAGGAGAGGAAGGGGAAGGGACTCGTGGGGCGGAAGATGAATATTGATGGCAGGTGCTGATACAAAGAGATTAATCGTAGTGGTTGGGCCTACCGCGGTAGGGAAGACTGCTATGGCTATTACCTTGGCCAAACATTTTAAAACCGAAATTATATCTGCTGATTCTAGACAGTTTTACAAGGAGATGTCTATCGGCACAGCGAAGCCGGATGCAGAAGAGCTTAGGGAAGTAAAGCACCACTTTATTGATTCACATTCGATCGAGGAAGAATATTCGGCGGGCGATTTTGAACGAGATGCATTATCCCTGCTCGAAACGTTGTTTGAAAAGCATGATGAGGTCGTTATGGTAGGTGGTTCGGGGCTCTTTGTGCGTGCCGTCTGTGAGGGATTGGATAATCTGCCTAAAGCTCCTGCTGCTGTACGCGAACGGTTGAATGACATTTTTGAACGGAAGGGGCTAGAGCCATTGCAGCAAAAACTTAAAGAGGTCGATCCCGATTATTATCGCCACGCAGATATACACAACCCTCAACGTGTCATCCGTGCGTTGGAAGTCTATGAAGCGACAGGGCAACCCTTTTCATCCTATCGTGTACGGGAAACGGTTGAACGCCCGTTTGGGATCGTAACTATTGGGTTGAATATGGAACGGCAAAAGCTATACGATCGTATCAATTTGCGTGTGGACAAGATGATAGAAAAGGGATTAGTGAATGAGGTACGCTCGTTATTGTCCTATCGGAACATGCCGGCATTATTGACAGTTGGTTATGCAGAGATATTTGATTTTATCGACGGGAAAATCACACTGGAGGAAGCTATTTCCCGTATTAAGCAGAATTCCCGGCGTTATGCAAAAAGGCAAATTACCTGGTTCAAAAAATATGGGGATACGGTATGGTTTGACCCAGATGATTGGGAAGGGATTTTATCTTTTTTAAGGTAGGGCTCAACCCCTACCTTAAAAAGATAGTTATACGATGAAGTTCCATCCAAACGGATCATTTATTTTACCGTATCGAAGTTGATTTAAATAATCCAGCACTTTGTTGGAAAATTCCCTTCCTTCTATTGGAGGCAGTTCATAATCTTGTCCTTCATAGCCAATTCTAGAGATATGCGTGACCGTTGCAGCAGTTCCGGCAGCAAAAGCCTCTGATACGCGACCATCCTTAATACCGTCAATCAATTCTTGTACGGAAACTTTACGTTGTTCTGCTTTGTATCCCCATTTTTCGGCGAGTTCCATGATTGTACGGCGGGTAACACCATGTAAAATTGTATCACCATGTGGTGTAATAATCGTATCACCGATACGGAAAATCAAGTTAGCCGTGCCTGCCTCTTCTACATATTTATGCTCATTAGCATCTGTCCACATGATTTGATCATACCCCTCGTCATTTGCCAACTGGGTAGGGTATAAAGAAAGTGCATAATTTCCTGCGTTTTTCGAAAACCCAACTCCACCTTCTGCAGCTCGTGTATAATACGTTTCCACTTTTAAGCTGATTGGTTTACTATAATAAGCGCCCACAGGACAAGTAATGATGGCAAAAGTATACGATTTAGATGGATGGACACCCAACGCGCCTTCGGTTGCAAACATAAACGGACGGATATATAGGGATGTGCCTTCCTGCGATGGTACCCAATTGCGATCCACGTCCAATAATGTTTTCAGACCATCCATAAAAATTTCCTCAGGAACTTCTGGCATCTGAAGACGTTTTGCAGATTTGTTGAAACGTTCCCAATTTTTATCTGGGCGGAATATACTTACTGTTCCATCGGCAAATTTGTAACCTTTAATTCCTTCAAAAATAGCTTGACCATAATGCAAGGCAGACATCGATGGATTGACGGTGAAGTCTCCATAAGGGACGACAACCACATCTTGCCATGCACCGTCATCATAGGTGGCGACTAACATGTGGTCAGACATGATAGCACCAAACTTCAAATTGCTGAAATCTACTTGCGAGAGTCTTGATTCTTTCGTTGGCTCTACGCGAATGGAATAAGTATTCGTATCGCTCATCACATTAAAATTTTTAATGTGTGCAATTTAGGAAAAAAGTACGAATATAATTAAGCATTCATTATTTTCAACAAAGCGTCCAGATAGGTTCTTTCATTCGCAAGGCGGGGAACTTTATTCTGACCGCCAAGTTTCCCGCGACTTTTCATCCATTTATAAAAAATATCCTTTTCTGCCCGGTGGACAATAGGATAGGCTAATGCTAAATCTTTGAAGCGCTTGGCGTCGTAATCGGAATTGATTTCCCGTAAAGCATTATCTAAAGCATCGCAGAATTTTTGAAAATCGTTGGGTTGTTTTTCAAATTCAATAATCCACTCATGTGCACCAGCCTCCCCATCTCTGAAATAAACAGGCCCCGCTGTGTAGTCACGGATAATAGCGTCTGTTGCTCGGCAAGCTATCTGCAGCGCGTGTTCCGCATTATCCACAATAAGCTCTTCTCCAAAGGTATTGATATATTGTTTTGTGCGTCCGGATATTTGAAAACGGTAAGGGGATAAAGAGGTGAATTTGATGGTATCTCCGATTTTATAACGCCATAAACCTGCATTCGTTGATATGATCAAGGCATAATTCTTTCCAATTTCTACTTCGTCTAATCGCAACGTTTTAGGGTGTTCCTCAAGAGCATGCTCCATGGGAAGAAACTCATAATAAATGCCATAATCCAACATGAGCAGAAGATCCTCAGAGTCCGATTGATCCTGCAAACCAAAATATCCCTCGGAAGCGTTATAGTTTTCGAGATAATACATGTTATCCGAAGGAATCAGTTGTTTAAATAAATCTCGGTATGGTTTGAAACTTACGCCGCCATGTCCATAAAACTCCAAGTTAGGCCATACTTCCAAAAGATTGCTTTTGCCCGTAATTTCCAATATCCGCTTTGCCATGACAATATTCCAGGTCGGAACACCCGCCAGGCTTGTGACATTTTCCTTGATTGTAATTTGGGCGATCTGTTCGATTTTTTCTTCAAAATTCGGATTTAAAGTCACTTCCAGATTAGGCGTGCGCTTAAATTCTGCCCAGAAAGGAAGATTACGAATCAAAATGGAAGATAAATCGCCGTAATAAGAATCCGGACTGAAATTATTGATTTGGGATGATCCCCCAATGACAACTGATTTACCTGTAAAGACTTTGTTTTCCGGTTTGTTGTGGCAATAAATAGAGAGCATGTCTTTTCCACCTTGATAATGGCAGTCTTCCAAAGCCTCCATGCTTACAGGGATGAACTTCGAGCGATCTGAGGTAGTACCCGATGATTTTGCAAACCATTTAATGTCGGAAGGCCACACCAAGTTTTGCTCTCCTTTGATCATACGATCCACATACCCTTTGATATCATCGTAATCTTGGATTGGAACGCGCTCTTTATATTCTTCTGGTGTCAGGATACTGTTATAGTCGTATTTTTTTCCCCACTCAGTAGCTTCCGCCGTCGAAATTAAACTTTGAAACCATTCTTCTTGTACATCATGGGGATACTTCATGAAAAGCTCAATCTGATGAATGCGCTTTTTCATGATCCATGTAAAGAGAGAATTCAATAATGCCATGTATAAAGGTTTCTGTTACGCTAGTTTTATAGTTTTTTCCTTCTCAATTCAAAATGGCGGCCTAGATAGAATTTACGAGCTAGTTCGTTGTCAGCAATTTCCTCGGGAGTTCCCGTAAGCATTATCTTTCCCTCCGTCAGCAGGTAGGCTCTATCTGTGATAGACAACGTCTCCTGTACATTGTGGTCGGTAATCAATACACCGATGTTTTTTCGTTTAAGTTTAGAGACAATCGTTTGTATCTCTTCCACCGCGATAGGGTCCACACCGGCAAACGGTTCATCCAGTAAGATAAAATGTGGATTTGCAGCTAATGCCCTTGCTATTTCCGTACGGCGCCTTTCTCCACCTGATAAAAGATCTCCGCGGTTCTTACGGACTCTATGTAAACTGAATTCTGTTAATAGTTCTTCCAGTTTCGCCAAGCGCTCTTCTTTATTCTTATAGTGTATTTCTAAAACTGCGAGAATATTATTTTCTACTGACAATTTTCGAAATACCGACGCTTCTTGCGCTAGATAACCGATTCCTTTTTGCGCACGCTGAAACATCGCATCTTGTGTAATCTCTTGATCGTCCAAAAAAACATGGCCACCGTTTGGTTTGATTAATCCCACAATCATGTAAAAAGAAGTTGTTTTTCCAGCACCATTTGGTCCTAGCAAACCCACAATTTCGCCTTGTTCAACATGAAAAGACACGTCATTGACAACTGTCCGTTGTTTATATTTTTTGATTAAATGTTCTGCTTTTAAAATCATCTACTACTTTAATCGTTTTATACAAATATATTTTAATATCGTATTGCTTTGATATTTAATTGCAAATTCTTTTTGCCTCGCCAGTTATTCTCTTCAATGGTGTAACAGATATCAAATTTATGTCCTTCGTTGATATAGTCTATATGTTCCGCCAATCCAAAACCTATACAATCGAAGGATACGGAGTCCTTTTGCTTTATTACTATTTTGATGTGATTCGTGCCTACGATATATCCCGAACCCTGTACTTTGCGCGTGAGAAGGATAGGAGCCTCATTTTGTGGGCCAAAAGGTTCAAACTGTTTTAATAAACGGCAAAATTTGCTGTCGATGTCTTTAAGATTTAATTCCGTTTCTATGAGTACTTCTTGCTGAAGCATTTCGGGCGTAATATTGTTCTGTACTACGGCTTCAAATTTTTCTTGAAATGCTGGTACATTTTCCACACGCATAGTAAGACCCGCCGCATATTTATGTCCGCCATATTGGTCTAATAAATCGGCGCATTCGCTCAATGCCTCGTAAAGGTCAAAGCCCAATACAGATCGTGCTGAACCGGCAATATGTCCATTGGTTTGCGTAAGTATAACAGTAGGTCGGTAGTATTTTTCTGTTAAACGTGAAGCCACAATGCCAATCACGCCTTTATGCCAATCAGCTTTAAAAAGTACGGTGGATTTGCGTTGTTTTAATAATTCATTGTTGTCAAGGATATCCAGTGCTTCCTCAGTTATCTTGAGATCAAATCCTTTACGCACGGTATTCTGGTCATCAACAGTCGTTGAATATGCTTCGGCTTCTGCTAACGATTTTGAAATCAATAGTTTAACCGCATCCTTAGCATGTTCGATGCGTCCGGCGGCATTGATACGCGGGCCAATCTGAAAAACGATATCTCCGACAGAAAAATGTCCACTTTTATTGGAAGAAAGATTGATGAGCGCCTGGAGTCCACAATTTGGGTTGGTGTTTAATTTTTTGAGTCCAAAATGAGTGAGTATCCGGTTTTCTCCAGTAATAGGTACAATGTCTGACGCAATGCTTACCGCCACCAAATCAAGGTATTGATAGGCGAGTTGCATATCCATATCATTTTTTTGGACAAAGGCCTGAATTAATTTAAAGCCTATACCGCATCCCGATAGTTCTTTGTAAGGATATGGACAATCTCTACGTTTAGGATCTAATACAGCCACTGCATCTGGAATAGTGCTGCCTGGAAGATGATGGTCCCCAATGATGAAATCAATTCCTTTAGCTTTCGCATAATTGACTTTCTCAATGGCTTTAATACCACAATCCAGGGCAATAATCAAAGAGAAACCGTTTTCTGCTGCATAGTCAATCCCTTTGAAAGAAATACCATACCCTTCCAGATATCGGTCGGGAATATAAAATTCCAAACCGGAATGGAAATCACGAAAAAAACTATAGACAACCGAAACGGCAGTAGTACCGTCGACATCATAATCACCGTATATCAGTATTTTCTCTTTGTTGCCAATTGCTCTTTCAATTCGAGATATGGCCTTATCCATATCTTTCATCAAAAAAGGATCGTGTAATAGATCAAAGCTAGGGCGAAAAAAATGCTTGGCTTGTTGATAGGTTTCGATACCACGATGGAGAAGCAGTTCTGCTATTACAGCGTTTATACCCAACTCATCACACAGTTTGTTGGTTTTTTGAACATTGTTTTTTGGCTTAACCACCCATCTTTTTTGCATATCGTTGCCGTTGTATTAACGTGTAAATATACATTTTGTAAATGGGTTTACCTAATGAAGACAGCCGTTCGAAATAAAAGAGATTGTGGCTTACTAGGTTATAGTAAATAAAAAGCTATACAGGAGATAGGATCCTTTTTATGGGCTTTTTGTTGAAAGCTTTTCAGGACTCTCTAAATATTTTTGCTAGTTTTGCTTGAGACAAGTGTTCTAAGAAAGAATACGAACGTTGTATTTAATTTTTTTGCTATGTCGATAGTTAGAGAAAGCGACTTGATTGGTATAGGTAAAAAGTACCAAATTGAGACGGAAGCCGGTGACCACATGGTGGTCGTTATCCACGACGACGGTAAACGCGAACTTTATCGTTCGGAAGGAGACGACAGTGAGACGCACTGCGTTATGACACTTTCTGATGAAGAATCCCGCCAGGTAGCGGGTATTATTGGGGGGTTGTCTTATAAGCCCAAAGCATTGGAAACCATGGAATTGGCATTGGACGATTTGCGGATTGAATGGTATAAAGTAGGCGCTCCTAGTGATGGTGTTAACAAGAGTATCGGAGAATTGGGGGTTCGACAGCGTACGGGGGCATCGATTATTGCTGCTATCAAAGAAGAAGACACCATCATTAATCCCGGTCCGGATTATGTGATTACACCAGGAACTACATTGGTAGTGGCCGGGAAAAAGGCGAATATTAAACAATTGAAAGAAATCCTAACATCCTAATTTAACCCTATGCTATCACATACCCTAGTATTAGAAGTTGGTATCGCCGTACTGTTGGTCGCTATTGTTGGCTTGTTAGCTAACAAGTTGCGATTTTCGGTAATACCATTTTTTATAATAATCGGTATGGTAGTTGGACAACACGCCCCCCAATTTGGACATATTGACCTTACGTTTACAGAGAGTAAACCTTTTATAGATTTCATGGGGCGGTTAGGCGTGCTTTTCCTCTTGTTTTATCTGGGATTGGAGTTTTCTGTAGGAAGGTTAATGCGATCTGGGAAATCCATTGTTACGGGGGGGATGATTTATGTCTTTCTCAATTTTATCTCGGGTGTATTAATTGGCTGGCTCATGGATCTTCCCTTTAAGGAAATGATGGTTTTATGTGGAGTCATGACCAGTTCGTCCACCGCAATTGTTGCCAAAGTGCTGACGGATTTAAAACGGACAGCGAATCCTGAAACAGAGATTATTATGGGGATGATTATGTTTGATGACCTTTTTATCGCCATGCATATCTCTTTCCTCTCGGGATTGATTCTGACAGGGGGAACTTCTTTCTGGTCGGTATTGGGAACATCCTTGCTGGCACTAGGCTTCATTCTGACGTTTTTGATATTAGGAAGGAAGCTTGTTCCTGCCATTGACCGGCTTTTACAGGACAAATCACCCGAACTGTTCATCTTGATCATATTCAGTCTGTTATTTATCATTGCCGGATTTTCAGAAACGATACATGTTGCGGAGGCCATTGGAGCATTGATGGCCGGATTGGTGTTCGCTGATTCCCGCTATATTAAGAAGATTGAAGGAGTGATCGCTCCCTATCGCGATTTCTTCGGTGCGATGTTCTTTTTTAGTTTCGGGTTGTCCATTGATATGTACACTTTAGGAGGAGCTATAGGCTGGGCAGCATTGGCTGCGGCTATTACGATCATTTGCAATGTGGCATCGGGTTATTTCGCTGCCAGATTTTCGGGTAGAAAACCCAAAGCTTCATTTGATATCGGTTTTACTCTTTCAGCAAGAGGAGAATTCTCCATTATTATGGCAAATATTGGAAAAGCGGGAGGTTTGCTCCCTATTCTTCAGTCCTTTGTTGTTGTCTATGTGCTTATTTTATCCATCGTATCTCCCCTGTTGACAAAAGAATCACGTACATTATGGGCTGCGCTGTTCGGAAAAGACGCTGCTCCTTTGAAACAGAAAAAGACATTAGAGCAACTGGAAGAATCAGCAGGGACGTCTTCCTCCTAAAGAAGTCCCAGCTCTAGCTTCGCTTCCTCAGTCATCATGTCTTTTGTCCAAGGTGGGTCGAACGTAAGTTCTACAAGAGCTTCTCTAATACCTGGAACAGCTGCTACTTTTCTCTGTACTTCTTCCATGATCTCACCTGCAACAGGACATCCCGGAGCAGTCAATGTCATGACGATCTTGGCTATACCGTCTTCTTTTGTTATGATCTCGTATACCAGCCCTAAATCAACGATATTCGCCGGTTTAAGCTCGGGATCGTATACTGTCTCCAGTTGTTCCTGTATTGCAGTCGCTAGGTTCAACTTATCCATGATAATAATGTTGCTCATTGTTTTCCTCCTTGTTGTTGGATTGCTTCTTCGTATATTGCAATCAATTTGTCCATATTCTTTTGGAGCGTATAGTGCTTTTGGTATTCCGCTACGCAGTTTTCCCGAATTTGTTGTTTGGTGGCCTCATCGAGACTTATCCATTTAATTACTGTGCTCTCTATACCCCTTAGATAATTGGGAAGAAAATGCATCCCTGTATACAAAGGTAATACCATTTTTTTTAAAACACCAATCTTACTTGCCAGCACGGGGGTTCCCTGCGCGTAGGCTTCGATGATGGTTAAGGGCATCCCTTCGTAGCACACCGAAGGAACAATTAGGGCATTGGCATTCTCCATGGCCGTCTGCAATATCCCCGATGGTTGATGCCCAAAATAGTGTATATGTTCGAAGCGTTCAGCAAAACGCTCAACCACATCTTGTTGTGGCCCAGAACCATAAATGGATAAGGAGAAAGGGAGGTTGGCAAAGGCGCGCAGTAACGGAACAATTCCTTTTTCTTCTGACAGCCTTCCAATATATAAAAAGCCCTCTCCTCCTATAGTGCGTTTTGGCGTCACGTTTACACTGTTTGGCCGGACAACAAATTTATCTTCTGCTACGGGAAAGGTAGATCCTAGGAAAAGCGATTTTGCAAAGTCAGAAAGGACGATGAATTTTGCTACCTTGTTCCACGTGCCCAACTTCCGGTGCACCCAATAGGTGAAAGCGGTCAAGAAAGTTTTTGCAAGGGAATCGTTTAATACGCGCATACGAACGGCTGTCCACGGAAAATCCTGCTGTATACTTGGGGTAAATATCTCACCCTGATAAAACAAACTTGCTGAAGGACATAGTAAACGAAAATTGTGTAATGTCATTACGATGGGCACCCCTAATTTGTGTATACTACGAATGCACCAAGGACCTATAGCATAGTGCAGATTGTGAATGTGTACAATATCCGGTTTAAAATCAAGGATAGCCTGTCTAATTTTTCGGCTTATAGTCAGATTAAAAGGATAGCTCATAAACTGCGTGATTCCTTTTTTATCTTTTTGGTTTCGACATGTAAATGTTCTCACCTCATGTTCTGTCGAAAGAGCTTCTACTTCTTTATAGAAGACAGCATCTTCGCCTCCTGCATGTTGGTAAAAATTGTGTACGACGAAAATACGCATAGGACATCGGGTTTCTACAAAGATAGTATTTCCCATTTTATCCTTATCTTCGCATATCATTTTTTAGCTATGTTCCAAGAGTTAGTACACACAAAAGCTTTTCAGAGTTATTTAGAAAAAGTAGATTTTCCTCCGGTTCCCCAATATTTATATGATCCGATTCGCTACATATTGTCTTTATCAGGGAAGCGGATACGCCCGTTATTGGTATTGATGGGTGCAGAGCTTTTTGATGAATCCATTATAGAGCAAGCACTGCCCGCAAGTGCTGCGATAGAATTTTTTCACAATTTTTCTTTAATTCATGATGATATCATGGATGTCGCTCCTTTACGAAGAGGTAAGCCCACAGTACATCAAAAATGGAATGGCAATGTGGCTATACTGTCGGGTGATGCACTGCTGATCAAAGCTTATCAGGAACTAGCGAAATGTCCCACAGATAAAATCCCTGCTTTGTTGCGTCTTTTTAATGCTACATCATTGGAGGTTTGTGAAGGACAGCAATATGATATGGATTTTGAAGGAAGGGCTTCTGTAACTGAATCGGAATATATTGACATGATACGGCTGAAAACATCTGTATTGCTCGGTTGTGCTCTACAAATGGGAGCTATTATTGCAGGGGCAGATGATCGATCACAAAAGCTACTTTACGATTTTGGCGTAAATCTAGGGATTGCTTTTCAATTGCAAGACGATATATTGGATGTATATGGAAATCCCAAAAGTTTTGGTAAGCAGGTAGGGGGGGACATCTTGTCGAATAAAAAGACAATTCTTTTTGTAAAGCTGCAAGAACTTATTTCCCTGGCAGACCAAAAAGAACTAACGTATCTATTAGGGCAAACCATCGATGTTGAACCGGGAAAAGTAGATAAAATGATGGACTTATACGCTAAATATGATATTCAGACGTTAGCTATATATCAGAAAGAAAAATTTACGACTATTGCTTACGAAAAACTCTCGGCGATTCAGATACCATCAGACAAAAAGCAGGCTCTTTTTTCTCTGGCAGACGCGCTGATGTATCGCGTACGTTAGAGGTTTGCTTTAAAAATTGATAAAACTCTAGTTTTTTAGTAATTTGTCGAACATCATAAACAAAAATATTAAGTTGCACATGGCAGATATGGAACCGGTTAAAATAACGATATTTCAAGCATACTTGTTTTGGGAGAACGTAGAGAAAAATTTAAATAATTTATCACTACGCCTATCTGCATTGAAGGAAAAAACAGATCTTATTTTGTTGCCAGAAATGTTTAATACCGGCTTCACCATTAATGTTGAGAAATGTGCAGAGAAGATGGATGGGCCGACGATGCATTGGATGTATGATCATGCCAAAGCTTATAACTGCGTTGTTGCAGGGACGCTAATCATCGAAGAAAATGGTCATTATTACAACCGTTTTGTGTGGATGTCTCCAGATGGTAGTTTTGTACATTATGACAAACGCCATTTATTTGGAATGGCTGAAGAAAATAAAGTTTTTACCCCCGGAAATTCCCGTATTATTTTAAATCTCAAAGGCTGGCGGGTGTGTCCTATGATATGTTATGATCTGCGATTCCCTGTTTGGTCTCGGAATTTAGGGAACTCTTACGATCTATTAGTATATACCGCTTGCTGGCCAGATAAAAGGTCTGCACATTGGCGAGCGCTTATCCCAGCGCGTGCTATTGAAAATCAAGCTTATGTAATCGGTGTAAACCGTGTAGGATATGACGGCAATGAAATTTACTATTCAGGAGGCTCGATGTGTATTTCCCCGAATGGAGATGTTGTCTACTATAAACCTGAAGACGAAGATTTATATACTTTTACTTTAAATCCCGCTGATTTGATTAAATCCCGAGAGCAGTTTCCGTTCTTGGCGGATGCAGATGATTTTTCAATAAAAAACTATTGATAAGGCCTATTCAATATAGCCGATTGGATAACCGCTTCGCGTAAGTCAAAAGGTATTGCATTGTCTTTTTCTTCTATTTGGGGTTCGACTTTCGTGGGTATCTTCTTCATATGGTTTGTATCCGCTAACCTTTTCTCCCTTGTTTTTCTCACTTCTTCCGGCATATCGCGCGTACGCTCGGTTTTTTTCGGAGGAACCGGAATAGGAATCGACATCGTCGGTTCGATAACAGTACGTTGTGATTGCTGCTCGGATGGGGTAGGAGGTGTTGGTGGTGGAGGAGTCTGTGGCATCCGTCGACGTGCTTTCTCTTGTTCTTTCTGATATTCAGAATAGATTTTGTAAATCACGCCCCCTATAATCAACAATGCAGGCAAAAAGTTCTCCATAAGGGTAAATTTAATTAAAAATTTAGAAAAAAATGATGAAATATTAGATTTTATTTGCATCGTATTTAGTTTTTTGGTTTGTTTGTATATACAATTATTCTAACCCTAATGTTATCCAATATGAATGGCAATTTTGAAGATACGGACGATTTTTTTTCTTTTCTGACAGGAAAAGCCTATGCGGCGTTGGGAAGACGGCTGCAACGAAATCTAAAAGAAGAAGGAGTATGTATTACCTCGGAACAATGGTCTCTTCTATATTATTTATGGATTGAAGAAGGACGAACCCAACAAGAACTTGCTTGTTTAACCTTTCGCGATAAACCGAGTGTATCTCGCTTAATTAATAATTTAGAAAAGCTTAAATTAGTAATTCGTGTTAATGATAAAGATGATAAACGTACAAATCTCATTTTTTTGACAAAACAAGGTAGACAAATGAAGGAAACTTGTTTACGTCAGGCAAAAAGAACAATCAACCAGGCTTTGGAAGGCGTAGCTAGAGAAGATATGGTAAGGGCGCGCAACACACTGGACGTTTTATATAGTAATTTGTCGTGATTCGTGAAGATGTAAAGTAGTAAAGCAGTATATTAGATTTCCTGGGGTTCAAAAGCGCTATGGCTATTGACCAGCTTACCGGTGTCTTTAAAGTAAATCTCTTGAAAACTTAAAGTGGTTACACTATCAACTTTGCGGAAAAATTTATCTGCGGAAACGTCGTCTAATTTTTTGAATCCACAAGCTTCCATAATTTCTACTGTAGCACGCAAGGTATTACGGTGAAACTGCGCAACCCGTATATATTTGTCTTCTACATCAAGCGCTTTGTATAAATGAGGTCGTTGTGTAGCAACGCCAACAGGGCAAACGTCCTCGTTACATTTTAATGCTTGGATGCAACCTAATGCAAACATCATTCCTCTTGCGCTATAGCAGGCATCTGCACCCAAAGCAATTACTTTCAATAGGTCAAAGCCGGTAACAATGCGACCCGAAACGATTAATTTTATATGTTTCTTTAAACCGAATTTGATAAGGGTAGTCGTCACAAAAGACAAGGCGTCGTATAAAGGCATACCTAAATTGTCCGTAAATTCCAGTGGCGCGGCACCCGTTCCTCCCTCCGAACCATCAACAGAAATAAAGTCGGGAAATATTTGTGTGGTTAACATCGCGTGACAGATGTCAATAAACTCTTGTTTGTCGCCTACGCACAATTTAAAACCTACGGGTTTGTAGCCCGATAGCTCCCGCAACTGTTGGATGAAATGTATCATACCTTCAGGAGAATTAAAGGCACTATGTGCTGGAGGCGACATCACATCTGTCCCGGGGATGACATGGCGAATAGCTGCTACTTCGGGCGTATTTTTTGCTGCGGGTAATATTCCTCCATGACCCGGTTTCGCTCCTTGCGATAATTTTAATTCGATCATCTTCACATAAGGACGTGTTGCCTTTTCTGCAAATAGCTCTGGATCAAACATGCCCATTTCATTACGGCAACCGAAATATCCCGTACCAACTTGCCAAATCAAATCGGCTCCATTGATGTGATAAGGGCTGATGCCTCCTTCTCCCGTATTATGAGCAAAATTTTGTAAAGCTGCTCCTTTATTAAGCGCCGTAATAGCTGTTTTGCTTAGCGCGCCGTAACTCATTGCGGAGATATTAAACACGCTTAGGCTATAGGGTTGTTTACAGAAATGGTTGCCAACGGTTGTCCGTAAATCGTGGTTTTCGATATGACAAGGAAAAACAGAATGGGCAACCCACTCATTTCCTATGGCTTGTGGATCGGATTGCATCCCGAAAGCTACCGTTTCCCGTTCATTTTTAGAACGTTGATAGACAATAGAGCGCTGTCTGCGGTTAAACGGGCGTCCGTCAGTATCAGATTCCCAAAAATATTGTCGCATCTCCGGACGGATACTTTCAAAGAAAAACCTGAAATAGCCTAAAATAGGATAGTTGCGTAAAATTGCGTGTTTGCTTTGATAGCTATTATAAAAAGCCAGTACCATCAATGGAAAGGGAATGATAAGTAACCAAAACCAGCGTGGCGTGAAAATGATGCCAAAAGAGAGAATGACGAGATTGATGACAACTATCGTTAATAGAATGAGTTTTCTAACTGCCATAACTTTATATGATATATTTTACGTTGCGTAACTACCTTATGACTAGCAAACTGCGAGCCATTAATTACCATGATCTAAGGGTTGCATGCAAAATTAGGAAGTTATTGGATGAAAGCGAAAAAAGAAGCAGGTTTGCGAAAGATTTATTTGTTTGGTAATATTTCTCAGTTTAGCACTTATTTCTAGTGATTTCTTCGGTTAGTTGTTGATATATTTTAAGCCAATGCGGGGTTTTCATAAGAAATTGTAAATGCTTTTGGATAGTTTCCATATCTCCTCGTGCAGAAGGTCCGGTTTGTATAGCTTTTGGAATCTGATTTTGCACTTTCTGCGCTGTTTCAAGAATAATAGGCTTTAGTAAATCAAAAGGCAAATTCTGTTCTTCTACGATATCATAAGCTATTTGGTAAAGTACGTTGCTGAAATTATTGGCAAATACCGCTGCTATGTGCAATGCTAGACGCTGTGTACTATTACATAAGAAAGATCCCACGGAGATATTTTGCATCATCTGAAGAAGACGGTCAGTGGTATCGGTATTGCTACCCTCTATCCCAAAAGGGATGTTTTCTAAAGGAGTAGGAACATCTTTACGGAGACTTTGTACTGGATAAATGATGCCGTGTAAAGGGAAGTGTGCTAAAATATTGATATCCGTTGCACCTGAGCAATGTACGACTATCCCCTTCAGGTCTTTGGGAAGTTGGTCGACTATCTCTTGTATGGCTTGATCAGCGACCGCGATAAAATATAAATCAGCCTTATCGGTGATATTTTCGATTGTATCTACCGCTTCGGCGTTTAAAACCGAAGCCAATGCAATCGCACTGGCCCTATTTCTGCTATACACCTGTAAAATCTGATGTCCAAGGGTATGAAATGCTTTTCCCATATGAGTAGCAACATTTCCACTTCCTAATATAACAACAGTCATTATGCAGGATTTTGTTTAGATATCTTTGCATCTTTTAGGCGACGATAGATAGCCATGATGAAACCAATAGTCATAATAATGGTACCGGCCCAAAAGAAATTGATATAAGGGAACTTAATCGCTTTAAAGACAATCCATTTTTTCTCTGGCAACGGTTTTTGATACAACATGATTTCCAATTTATCCTCCTTTGGTAAAATATTGGTGAAACGGAAACGGAGTCCTTGGTCGGTAACATCCTTATTAAAATCGTAGCTATGCCCATCCTTAATCAAAAAAATTGGTTCTACGTTGTATTCCTTTTCGTCGGCTGCAACAACCTTAATCTTCAACCCTACGATAATGTCTCCTTCTCCTTTAGGGATATTATTTAATGTGGCCTCTCTATTGATCCCCTCAATAACATAAAAACCATTTCTATACCGGAGAGTATCACCAATACTAACCTGATAAGTAGCCGGCTCATCATAATCTTCATATCCTGTTTGCTCCTCCGAAGGAATATTTTCTGCTTGTACTTGTGATTCCGCAGCTGCTGCGGTGATCAAGGTGTAAATATCGTGTGTAAGATAATGGCGGGTATCGGGCGTACCAATTAGCCCTCCCATCTCAGGGTTATGTTGTGCAAACGGGCGCAGCATAAAAGATTCCTTGACATTTCCTGTCTCCTCGTCAATACGTTCATATAATATTTTGTAATACACATTCGGAGGAGCGACGCTGTCACCTACGTAGGTGATCCGGTAATCACCCATTTGTTTTGGTTCTCCCTCTGTCAGGAACAGATTTTCACCTGGATCTGAAAATTTGTCGCCTTCCTGACCAAAGTTCTGTACCTGAATATAACGACTTTCGTTGATAGAGATAACCTCGTTGGTTGCCGCAGCAATAAGGGCTCCCAAAAGTAAAAGAGCGAATCCGATATGTGCAACAGCAGATCCGGCCAACCGCCATTTACCTTTCAAAGCATCGCCCAAAACACGCATATTCGCCAACAGGCAGAATATACAGGTTAAAGTCAGCAAGATATACATTACATTGGTGTATGTCTTTGTGAAATAGACGATTATAGCACTGAGTATAACTGCAAATAGAAAAGACGCAAAAGTGGATACCCAGAATTTTTTCGGATTGGTTTTTTTGTATTTTAAAAACTGTGTAAAAGCTGTCACGAGCATGATGACCACCGCAAATGCACCCTGCCATTTATTATAGTGTGGAATTGGATCTACAGGAGGGGCTACTTTTGTACCAAACAGCGTATTAAATACCGGGATAGAAGTGGTCGCTATCATCTGTATACAGGCTACAGTAAGCACTAGGCCTCCAATAAACATCCAAAATTCACGCGAGTAAATGTCTTCTTCTTGTTTAGAGGACGGCATTTCTTTGTTCCGCCAGATGAGCATCACAATCATCAATACCAAAAAAGTAAGATTGAAAATAATGAGTTGGCCAGACATCCCTAAGCTCGTAAACGAGTGGACTGAAGTTTCCCCTAATATTCCGCTCCTAGTGAGATAGGAAGCATATATGACGAGTACAAAACTGATCATCGTCAAGAAGGTGGCGGTAAAGAAACCATGTCCGGAATTACGATAGGCAAGTATCACATGGACAGCCGCGATAAGTGTGAGCCAGGGGATAATCGATACATTTTCTACCGGATCCCACGCCCAAAAACCACCGAAATTCAGTGCTTCATACGCCCAGAAAGATCCCATGATAATCCCTGCGCCCAAAATCATAACAGCAAAAAGTGCCCAGGGCAAACCAGGTTTCATCCAATCTTTATAACGTTTAAGCCAAAGGCCGGCCGCCGCATATGCAAAAGGGACAACCATAGAAGCAAAGCCAAGAAATAGGGTAGGAGGATGGATTACCATCCAGTAATTCTGCAATAGTGGATTTAGTCCGCGTCCGTCTCCAATCATATTTAAATAATCTGGTCGACTAAAGACAGGGCCTTGCATGGCGTCCCGCAGTAAGATGAACGGTGAGCTACCGATGCGCGAACCGAATATTTCGATGCCAATTAGCATAGAACCTAAGAATACTTGACACAGCATAACGAATGTCATAACTGGTGCTTCCCAGTTTTTAGCCTTAAGCACGAGGATCGTGCCTAATACTACTTGCCAGAACATCCAGAGCCAGAAACTTCCTTCCTGCCCTTCCCAAAAAGAAGAAATAATATAGTGTGTGGGAAGCGACTTTGAAGAATGCGCCCAAACATAATGGTATTCAAAATAATGGTTATAGATGAGATAGAACAGAATAGTTCCGATAGCAACAACGGATATCAAATTGGCCCAAAATCCAATTCTACCAAGTGTTTTCCAAGATTTAACTTCGGGTTCACGTGTAGCAAAGAAATAGCTGATAAGAGAAAAAAGGGCTGCGCCAAAGGAAAGAATCACAAAAAATTGTCCAATTTTTCCCGGTAAAAGATGTTCTCCAACGTAGTTAACGTCCATTATTCAAAGTAAAAGTAAAAATTATCTAAAAAGATGCACCACCAACTGATGGAGCAGTTTATCAGGGCTTAAAAAATAACTAATAAGGCTATTTTACGCTCAAAAATGCCGTTGCAGGCGCTACACTTGTTTCGATGACTTCTACCTCATCTTCATTATATTTTGATGGACATTTCATCAATATCTTGCTGGCATGAAACACATCGCCCTCCATTTTACCAGTCAATACGATTTGTTCCGATCGTTCGATATCTTGTGGCTTAGAGCCCCTAAATACAACTTGGCATTCCGTACTATCGTTGTCGTACATGTAGAAAGAAAAATGATTGGCGTCCTTGATGGGATCGTAATGTAACTCCTTCTCTTTATTCAGTACGCCAACGACATAAAGCTCTGTTTTTTTCTCCCTTGCTTCCGTAAAAGTAGAATACGTACTCGAGTCTGTATAAATAACAACAATCATCGCGATAGCTATAGCAATGATAACAATTAATATGATGGAACTTTTCTTCATATTGCACTATCTCTAAATGAAATACAAAATTACAAAATGCTTTTGCAAGATGGGAATTTGTCAAACTTTGTAAACTATTTAGAATTATTCTATACAATTCCTCTGCATTTTATAAATAAATTTGTAAAAATAAACTTTGCTATGCAATTTGTCATAACAGACGACGGTTCGTCTACTTTATATCACCCCGAAGTTGGAGAACATTATCACTCTAAGCATGGTGCTTTACAAGAAAGTCAGCATGTTTTTTTGCGATCGGGACTGCAGTTTTTCTTGCAAAAGGAGGAACCGGCTGATGTTGCTATATTGGAAGTGGGATTCGGTACGGGGTTGAATTTTCTATTGACGGCCGATTATATTGATAGCCAAGGTATAAGTTTACAATATGTCGGTATTGAGGCATATCCACTTAGCGAAGAAATCATTTTAAAAACCGGATATGAAAACTTTGTAAAGCAAAAAATCTGGTCAAGCTTTCAGCATCACTATAAACAAGCGCAGGCACAAGAAATTACTTTTACAGATTCTATTAGCTTGTTTATTGCACATGAAAAGGTGTTAAATTTCCAAGCCGGAAGTGTAAGAAAATTTGATGTTATTTACTTCGATGCTTTTGCAGCTATACATCAGCCTGAGATGTGGACCGTAGAAACCTTAGCACATGTGTGTTCCTTTTTAAGGCTGGGAGGAGTATTTGTTACCTATGCTATTACCGGAAATCTGAAGCGCGCAATGAAAGCTTTAGGGTTTTCTATTGAGAAAGCACCAGGTGCGCCGGGTAAACGAGAAATGTTGAGGGCTATAAAAGAAAAATGATAAAGGAACAAAGACAAGGATTATCCTTGTTCTTTGTTCCTAATTTTGAGTTCTTAATGGCCTGACTCGCCGTCGATGCCATGTGCGTGGCCATGTGCCAATTCCTCTTCGGTAGCGGGGCGCACAGCTAAAATCTCGACATCAAAGTTCAGTGTTTTACCAGCCATAGGGTGGTTCAAATCAGCTACTACCGCTTCTGGCGTAACCTCAACGACGACTGCACGGAACTGATTGCCTTCATTATCTTGTAAAGGTAAAACCTCACCAACTGGAGGAAGACCTGTTTCTTTAAACATATCAGCAGGTAGTTGTGCTATTGCACGGTCGTCTTTTTCACCGTAGGCGTCATTTGGCTCTAACGTAAACGAAGTCTTGTCACCGATGTTTAATCCAGCTATATTTTCTTCAAATTTGGGTAGCATCATGCCTACTCCATATAGAAAAGTCAAAGGGTTTTCAGTTGTGGTTTCTTCTACAAATGCTTTCTCTCCGTTTGCTTCCACGGTGTGAAGCTTGTAATTCAATGCAACGACATTGTTGTTTTCTATTGCCATTTTGTTTAATTTATTTGGGACGAATCCCTGTTATTATGTATTAATGTTAGTAGTGCAGCCACCGAATTTTGAGGTAAACTACATGCTCTATTCTTGCAAAGGTAGGATTTTGATTCCATACCCGCTTTATCTTTTAACAACGGTAGATTACTTTTTGTTCCTCCCAAGGTTATTTTATTTGGAATATAATGCTTGTCTAGCTGTTTTCTCCAAGTGATTGCTTCCGTGCCGGTAAGTGCGATCTCGTTGTTTCCGTACACATGTTCCAAAAGTTGGATAGCCCAGTTGGAATAGGCCGATCCATACTGTTTGATATGTGGGAAAACATTGGCAAATACTTGGTCAGCAATGGATATATAGCTTTCTTTATCCAATAGCTCACCTAATCGATAGAGCATCCGCACGATGGCCGAGGAAGATGCCGGAATAACATTATCCATAATTTCGCTTTTGCGGGCAATCAGTTCTTCCGCACTGTGGGCAGTATAAAAAAATGTCTTATCTTCCGCATCATAAAACAGCTCTATTGCCTTCTCAGCTAAACTATGGGCTTCGTGTAACCAATCTTCTTCAAATGTGGCTTCATAGAGTGCTATAAAACCTTCTATTGTAAAAGCATAGTCATCCAAAAAACCATAAATCTGCCGGTTGTGATCTGCCGGTTGATGGAGTAAGCTATCTTCAGAAAAACAATACTGTTTAATGAAATTTGCAGTTTGGACGGCGAGGTCGAGATACTGCTGTTTATCGAATGCACGATATGAATCTACGAGTCCTTTCAAAAATAGTGCGTTCCAAGAGGTTAGTTGTTTGTGATCCAATCCCGGTCTTATTCGTTTTTCGCGATAGGCTAGAAGTTTTCCTTTTATTTCGCGTAAATACGTTTCCCAATCATCTTGGGAGAATCCACTTTCTCGAGCCATTTTATCTCCATCGATAGCACAATATAGTACATTGGTACCTTCTTCGTGCCAATTTCCAGTCTTCGTTGCATGAAAATAATCGATAAAAAGGGGAGCGTCTTCACCTAGTACGTTTTCGAGTTCTTCTTGATAAAAGGTATAGAATTTTCCTTCGACTCCCTCGCTGTCCGCATCCAAGGCGGCATAGAAACCACCGTTTTCCGCGAGCATTTCTCGTGCCGCCCAATCGACGGTTTCCTCTATAATTCTTTCATATAATCGAGTAGGGCGTTGTTGATAAGCTTCGCTGTATAAAGAAATAAGTTGTCCGTTGTCGTATAGCATTTTCTCAAAATGAGGGACATGCCATAGGCCATCTACTGAATAGCGGGCAAATCCTCCACCAATTTGATCATAAATACCTCCATTTGCTATTTTGTGTAAGGTAAAGTGTACATGTTCTAGTATAGGTTGATCTTTCGCAAGCACCGCATAGCGAAGGAAAAACAACCAGTTATTCGGTAGGGGGAATTTCGGCTCTCTACTGTAGCCTCCGTTTATCGTGTCAAATTGTGCTTTCCACGGAGTCACGATATCGTGCACATCAGCCTTAGTATACGCCTCAGGGACAGAAGCGATAGGAATTCTCTCTGCTTGATTTATACCGTTTGACAGGCGTTTGGCATAATCGACGGCCATTTCAGGTGTTTCTTCCCACATTTGTGCGATCTGTAATAATACCTGTTGCCAATCATGTGGTCTAAAATAAGTGCCTCCATATATAGGGCGGCCATCGGGTAGGCAGATACAGTTCAAGGGCCAACCTCCGGCATTGGTCATCAATTGCACGGCAATCATGTAGATCTGGTCGATGTCCGGACGTTCTTCCCGATCGATTTTAATAGGTACGTAGAAAGTGTTCATTGTCTGCGCAATAGCTTCATTTTCGAAGCTTTCACGCTCCATGACATGGCACCAATGGCAGGCAGAATAACCGATACTAACGATAATAAGCTTGTTCTCGTCTCTGGCCTTCTGTAAGGCTTCTTCTCCCCAAGGCATCCAATTGACGGGATTATGTGCATGTTGTTTTAGATAAGGGGAGTTTTCGTATTGGAGTTTGTTGGCCATGTTTTTCAGTCATTTTCTGTAATGATTTTTTTTAATGATGCTGTATTTGCTGACAATAACGAATAATCTATCCCCTCTTCCAATTCCAAATATGCTGTATGCGCTGTTTTAAGATTCACAAAACGGTCGGTGACATATCCAACAAGATCGGAAACTCCGGGATTATGCCCAAATAGCAATACATAATCATAAGATGCCGGTACATCGTTTAAAAGTTTCATTAGAAAAAGATAATGCGCTTCGTAAACTTTTGGCTCCCAAACAATGCGTTCCTCCGGGTAACCTAAGATATCGCAAAAAATCTTTGCTGTTTGCATTGCGCGGTTAGCTGTTGAGGAAATAACGAGCGTTTTTTCATCCATAGCCGGCAACTGTGCTTTTAGCTTTTGGGTAATAAGTTCAGCGCGATTAGTTCCTTTGGGAAGCAAATCTCTGTCGAAGTCGTCTTTACCGAAAATAGGTAATTCAGCCTTTGCATGCCGAATAATAAAAAGCGATTTCTGTTTCATATTCAACTCTTCTTATTTTGCTAAACTCTTCTTAACATAATCGTAGCTTTTCTTTATGCTTTCGAACTTATTTGGCATATAGATTTCATCTTGCTCCACAAATGCATATTTTAACCCTGATTTATCTGCTTCAGCGGCAATTTTAATAAAATCTATGGCACCTGTTCCGACTTCGGCAAATTTCACTTCCTTCATTATATCTGTAAAATCAGCTTTGTCATATTTCTCACCTACAACAGGTTGTGTAAACTGCCTATCCATATCCTTGATGTGCCATAGCGGGAAGCGTCCAGGATATTTTTCGAAATAAGATTGGGGGCTAAAACCTGCCTTTTCTATCCAGAAAAGATCCAGTTCAAAATCAACTAATTCCGGTTCTGTAAAAGCGATGAGTATATCCAACCCTTTTGTGCCGTTGCCAAATTGCCGTAATTCCCAGAAGTGATTGTGATAACCGACTTTAATCCCCGCTTTTTTAGCCATCTCACCTGCTTTGTTAAGCTGATCGGCCGCATATTGATAATCCTCTACTTTTAAGTTATTGAGGTCATCCATCGGCGTGATAGGAGCGATAATATAAGATTGTCCTAATTGGTGAGCAATTTCTATATATTTTTCAATATTTTCATGGTCTGTGAGTTGCCTATTAAGGTATTTGGACATGTCATAGTGACCGCTGTGTGTTTTAAGGTTATTATCGTCCAATACCTTTTTCAATTCTGAAATAGAGATGTTCCAATAGGTTTCAGTACTAGTGTCTACGCCAAAGGTTTCCACATGTTTATATCCTATTTTAGCAACGGTATTTATTGTTTTTATAGGATCTTCATTCACTAAATCGCGAATGGAATATAGCTGAAGACCTAAATTATGAAAAGGGCTATTTCCTGATCTATCGTCTTGACATGAGAATAAGTATGGACTCAGAAAAGCAGCGGATAAACCCAAACCTGCCTGCTGTAAAAATCTTCTTCTATTACTTTGCATACTTTAATTTCTTTAAAAATCGGTAATCCGAGATGAAAGTTAGGTAAAAAATACGAAAAAAGGATTCTATTTTTTTTAGAATCCTTTTTGTTTGAGCTTAGAGAAATATAAATCTAAACAGTCATTATATCTTTTTCTTTCAATTCAGCAAGCTGGTCGACCTTAGCGATAAAAGAATCCGTTAGCTTCTGTACTTCGCCTTCGCCCACTTTAGTCTCATCTTCCGAAATTCCTTCACCTTTTAGTTTCTTAATGGATTCGTTCGCGTCTTTGCGAATATTCCGTATAGCCACGCGACCTTTCTCGGCTTCTTCTTTTACCTTTTTTACCAAATCACGACGGCGTTCTTCTGTCAACGGAGGTACCGCTAAACGTATAATAGCACCATCGTTTTGCGGATTTAATCCGATATTCGAATCTACAATAGCTTTTTCGATAGTGCTGATTAAATTCTTTTCCCAAGGTTGGATAACAATAGTCCGGGCATCGGTAGTATTGATATTACTTACTTGAGAAAGAGGTGTCATACTGTCGTAGTAGTCTATCGAGATTCCATCCAACATAGCGGGAGAAGCCTTACCCGCCCTGATTTTAGTCAGTTCAGATTCCGTATGTGATATGGCCTTACCCATATTCTCTTTACAATCTTCTAATTCTAAGGATATCAGTTCATTCATATCTTTATGTGTTTCTTTGTAATAAATTAACTAACAACTGTACCGATATGGTCTCCATTGGCTAGTTTCTTTAGATTCCCGGGTTTGTTCATGTCGAAGACGATGATAGGAAGGTTGTTCTCTTGGCATAATGTAAATGCCGTCATATCCATCACATTTAATCCCTTCTCATAAACCTCGTGAAAAGAAATCTTGTCGTAACGTTGAGCAGACGCATCTTTTTCCGGATCAGCTGTATATATACCATCTACGCGCGTGCCTTTAAGTACAGCATCTGCATTGATTTCGATAGCGCGTAAAGACGCTGCTGTATCGGTTGTAAAATAAGGGTTGCCTGTACCGGCACCGAAAATAACGATTCGCCCCTTTTCAAGGTGTCGCACGGCACGTCTACGGATAAAAGGTTCACAGATCTGTTCCATTTTAATCGCTGTCAGTAAACGGGTTTTTAAACCGACTTTTTCTAACGCATCTTGTAATGCCATACTGTTAATGACGGTTGCCAACATACCCATATAGTCAGCTTGTACCCGATCCATCCCAGCTTTTTCTGCACTTAATCCCCGGTGGATATTGCCTCCACCGATAACAATGGCAATTTCTAAACCTTGGCTATGAATTTCTTTAATGTCGTTTGCATATTGCATCACCCGATTGATGTCGATGCCATAACTTTGTTCGCCCATTAAGGCTTCTCCGCTGAGTTTGAGTAGGATACGTTTATATTTCATGATCGTTTTTTGGAATATTTCCAAAAGCCAAAGATAAAACTTTTTTTCTAGCCTCCCACCATTATATTACCCTTTTTTCATTCCTTCCACGACCTCTTCATAATAGGATTCGTAAAGGGGGAGGATTTTGCTTAAATCAAATTCTTTTGCTCTGGCGAAGGCAGCATCTTTAAAAACCTGCAATCGGTCACAATCTTCCAGAATGTGAATTGCATTTTTTGCCATATCATCGATATCACCAATATTGCTCAGGAATCCACTGACACCATTGATATTCAGTTCTGGTAGCCCTCCGGTATCAGAGGAAACAACGGGTACGTGACATGCCATTGCTTCTAAAGCAGCCAACCCAAAACTTTCCGAAGAGGAAGGCATTAAAAATAAATCTGAAACAGATAAGATTTCCTCAATGGCATCTTGTTTTCCGAGAAAGCGTACATTTTGGCTAACTTCTAACTGACGTGCTAATTCTTCTGTATTCCGTCGTTCAGGACCATCGCCAACCATCAAAAGTTTGCTCGGTATAACGTCATTTACTTTTTGAAAAATACGGATAACGTCTTGTGTGTTTTTTACCTTTCGGAAATTAGAGGTATGAATGATGATACGCTCATTTTCGGGAGCGATGGCGCGTTTAAAATGTTCCCTATTCTTGTTATGGAAACGAGAGAAATCTATAAAATTAGGTATCACCCGCACATCTCGGGTAATCTCAAAGGATTCTAATGTTTGTTCACGTAAATTCTCCGAAACAGCCGTTACCCCATCGGAATGATTGATGGAAAAAGTCACTACGGGGTTAAAACTTTTATCTTTTCCCACCAGTGTGATGTCGGTGCCGTGTAAAGTAGTTACTACTGGAATATGAATACCATAAGTGGCTAATATCTGTTTCGCTAAATAGGCGACTGACGCATGTGGAATGGCATAATGCACGTGCAACAAATCCAGTTGTTCGAATCGGACAACATCCACCAGCTTGCTTGCCAAAGCAGATTCATAAGGCGAGAAGTCGAATAGTGGATATTGGGCAACCGCTACTTCATGGTAGTAAAGGTTTTCCGAAAAGAAATCTAGCCGGGCAGGTTGAGAGTAGGTAATGAAATGGATCTCATGACCGTTGGAAGCTAATGCTTTACCAAGTTCTGTTGCAACTACACCGCTTCCCCCAAAGGTAGGATAACATACAATGCCTATTTTCATTCAAATAATATGTAAAGATAAAGCGCAAAGATAAGGATGGTTTTATAATTGCTTTGCAATAATTTTTTTGAAAAAAAAGAGCAAGCAAACCGATTTCGGTTGGCTTGCTCTTTTTTCTCGCTTTATAACGATGTTAAAAACGATGCTGAATCGTCTGTTTTTTTCCGTCTACGGAAATAGAGAAATGGATATTGCCTCTCTCTGGGTCATTACCCGTTTCTTCTTCAAAAACAATATTTGGCACATGTTCCCCTTGATAAGGGTAGAGCACTGTGGCAAAATTTACACTATTTTCGTTTGTCTTGTTTTGTTCAAATACAAAAGCAGGACGTTCTACCTCGGTCCGGTAGAAGTAAGAAACTTTTCCCTCTTCTTCTGCTAATTGTGCTTGGTCTTGATTAAAGTTGCGAATGAATAGGTTATTACCATCTTTAAACCTTGTGGTAACACTATTTTGTTGGTTATTGTATACCGGGTTACTATTCTCAACCAATTGGAAGTGAATACCGACCTTACCGACATCTTTTCCTTCAGCTTTATCTAAGATGATAAAATATTGTTGGTCAATGAATAAGACCGTCCGGATATGATTCAATCCTGCATAACTTGGATTTTTATAGACCAGAACATCTAGTTTGTCAGAAGTATGCCAGTTAATAAGCTGCGCATCGTTGATTTCTATATCTTCATTATTTAAAGTCAACGTCTTGTGGATTTTTGTCTGACGGTACCAATTCCGTAGCTTTAGGATTTCTTCGTCGCCACCATAAACAAATACGCCCGCATCAGGCATAAAGTTTCTACCCTTCACCCATAACTCAAATGTTCCGTTATCCGGTTGACTATGCCAGAAAGCCGGTGGGCTTGCTTTGAGTACCATAGCCGTGGCGTTATCTTTCCAGCTGTTTCGGAAGGTGTAAAATCCGCCATCTTTCAACCCGTGAGAAAGAAAGGGAAGTGCTTCTCCTTTTTTACCGTTTGTAGCATAATAGGTTATTGTGTTGTTTTCTGGAAATATCTGCTGCCAATCCTGAAAGTTTCTAATAGAGACCTTCTTGTCGGCTACCCACGCGTCTCCAAACATTGGAAATGAATAGTCTGGAAAAGAAAAGTTTACCTGCGCCATGATCATTTTTTCTATAATATCTTTATAAGATGGCGGAAACTCATGGTCAATATTCGCCAATTGTGCCATTCGTAGCGCTTTCAAAAAGATATTAATGGCAGCGGTGTGGTAGTTGGGAGATAATTCAAACTGCATACCATCTGGATAGATCTGCTTTTTTATCTCTGTATTTAAGATTTCGATTCCGCTTTTACGCCAAGTAGGTGCATTTTTTAATTCCGGGAAAAACGCACCTGCATAAATCATACGTTGTGCTTCGAAAAGTAAATGGTTGCCCTTTTCCGAGTAATTTTCTAATATATGGTTTGCATGCTTATTATAGTTGTTTAAAAACACCATCAGAAATTCGGGCGTGAAATGAGGCGAAGTCAAGAACATATTAAATAAGCCTGTCTGTTCTTGAATACGATGTGATACCTCTAATGGACGCCAAGCAAACCGGTCATTCTCTTTGGAGAGTCCTTTAGGGTTTTTCTTCACCCAGTCCACATATTGTGCGACCCATTCTTTAGCATATTTTTCATCTCCACTTGACCAATAAGCTAAACCCATTGGAGTCCACCAATAATGACGATGAAGTTGCCATCTTACTTCGTTGTCCTTAACAGGCCAGTATTCCCAGTTGATGTCTTTTCCATAGTCAAAGTAACCATAACCTTTATGAACATAAAAGTGATGATCTAGCCCTTTGTCGGCCTTTTCTTGATTATCTTTGGATAATTTCTTGCCCAAAAACCGACCTTTATCCGCAAGATTGTAATCTGGATGTTTAATGTCTGTACGCTTTTTATAATAATTCAACAGCGTTTTGGAAGCTTCTTGGTATTTTTGTTTGGAAACCAATTGTTTAACTTTTTCTAATCCCGGGTGATCCAGATTAAGGATGGCAAAATCATCCTTAGAAATACTGGATTTCTTTTGCCCGATAACGGACAGTGGGAAAAGTAGGATAAACAGATATAGAAATTTCAATTTCATGGGGTTCTAATTTAAGGTTTTTAAATCTATATTTTTAGCTTTCGCATACCGTACAAGAGCTTCTAAATAATAATAGTCGGCATAGTTTAAAGGTGTATCTATTTCTGAATTGTATAAAAATGCCCCTACACTATGTTTTAGGATAAAGTATCCATTGGTATCTTCTCCTGCCAAATATTCCGGAGAGGACAATGATTGTAAAATATCTTCTGCATATTCGAAGTAGGCATTATTCTCCGTAAACTGTGCTAGATCTATTAATCCTGCTGCGATAACGGAAGCTGCAGAGGCATCTTTTGGCGCTCTTTCTCCACCGTTATGAATATCATAATCCCAATAAGGTATTTTGTCTTCGTCCACGTTAGGGTGTTCCATAATGTATTTGGCAATATCGATGGCATGTTTTAAAAAGACGGGATTATTTGTTTCCTTGTATGCCATCGTGTAACCATATAATCCCCAAGCTTGCCCTCTTGCCCAAGCCGACTCATGCGTTAGTCCTTGATGGGTTTCTTTTTGAATAGCTCGTCCAGAAAGTGTATCATAACTAATAACATGATATGAACTGTTGTCGGGCCTGTAGTGATTTTTTAACGTAGTGAGCGAATGCTGCACCGAAGCATCCGCATATTCCGGTTTATTAAATGTTTTACTTGCCCAAAATAGAAAATCGAGGTTCATCATATTATCTATAATAACAGGGAATTCCCAATGGCCGAAATCCCAAGAGCGGATTGCACCAACTGTTTTGTTATAACGTTTGTAGAGATTATCAGAACCTTTCTTCAGCGTAGGCAAAAACGCCTTGTCCCTAGTGATTCTATATCCGTTTCCGAAAGAACAGTAGATCATAAATCCTAAATCATGCGTATGGGTGAAATCTTGTAAAGAATCCATAGCCAAGGTAAATTTCCGTGCACTACTGGCTAAAGCCTTATCACCAGATATCTCGTATCCATACCATAGGGAGCCGGGAAAGAAACCGGAAGTCCAGTCTTCTTGGTGTGCCAACCGTACAGAACCATCATGATTAATAGACCGAGGAGAGAATCCAGGGATATACGTGTCAGCAGCTTTCTTTAATTGATGTACAGCACGATGTTTCGCATCTTTAAGCCAATTCAAATCGTCTTGTGCCTGTGCTTGATTCCCTATAAATGATAAGGCAATACAACTCATTAGGAGGCTAGCAATTTTTTTCATCTGTATAATTTTGTTTTTTTTAATGGTGATGAAGCTATCAGATTTATTCATCCCACGATGTGGTCTGAAAAATCATGATGGTCTCATAATAATCTTCGCTTTTTATTGAATCATAAAATTAGATAGCTTGTTTGTAATGCTCTTTCAGTTTTAAACAAAATCATTTTGATTTTGATGAATACCAGAAGGTTGGGGTGGCAATTAAGCGTTGCTCAGGCTGCCCTAAAAGACGCATAATTTGGTGTGATTAACCAAAATTAAAAGTATTCTGGATAAAATTTAAATAGCTGAGAAGCGATTACAGTTACTTTTGATGTAGTTATCACAATGTAAATCTAACATCATGAGAAGAATATTTATCCTTGCCATATTGGTGCAATTCTTGTCTTTTAATGAGGTGCTCGGCCAGGCGACGCTACGGCTTAACGATGTGACCTTGATGCACGAGATGCGGGCAACGCCATATCCATTAGATAGAGCCGTTGTAAAAAATAGAAAAGTAGCCTTTATGTGGCCTCTCGGAACAACAAGTAAAGCGCATGCTGCTTTAGATGGGATGGAGGAAGAGCATGGTGACCAAAAACCAGACCCCAATCAAATAAATTACCGACTGCGTATTTCCCAAGATAGTTTGTTCCGGAAAGAGGTGATTGAAGCCGATTGTCCCTGGGCATTCTATAATGCAGCGGAAATATACGAAAATGGGGACTGGTTTTGGCAATATGGGTATGCAGATGGTGAAAAGACAGATTGGTCGCCGGTGTTGCGGTTTACCGTCATAAATGACGGCTACGTATTTAACCCGCCTACATTTTCTAACCTAATGGCGAAACTGCCCACTACGCATCCCAGAATTTGGGTCGAAAAAGACGAATGGGATGCGTTTATTGAGAAATGCAAAAATAAGGAAGAACGCGATTGGTATATTGAGTATGCCAACAAAGTCGTCGATGAAGAAGTCAAACATTTAGCTGATGTTATCGATACAAGCAAAGTAGCCGAGCTGGATTTGGAAGTAAAGCGTAATGCATTGTTGGTACGCGAAAGTCGGAGAGTCGTTGATAGGGAAGAAGCAAATACCGAAGGCTTAATTCGGGCTTTCCTTTTGACGAAAGATGAGCGTTATTTTAAGGCGGCTATGTATAGGATCGAAGAAATGGTGAGTTGGAGAGATAGCCCTTATCTTAAAGGCGATTTCAATGCCTCTACATTGCTTTCGTTGAGTACGATGGCATATGACTCGTTTTATGATTTACTTTCGAAGGAACAAAAGGCTTTATTGCTTGGAGAAATAAAAGAGCATGGAAGCAATTTCTTTAACCGTTTCCATAATCATTTCGAAGCACATATAGCCGATAATCATTCTGTACAAATGACCTTACGTATCTTTACGATGGCGGCTTTTGCTACCTATGGTGAATTGCCGGAAGCAAAGAAATGGGCAGATTATTGTTATAATGTATGGATAGCACGTTTCCCCGGTGTAAATGACGATGGTGGATGGCATAATGGTGATTCTTATTTCCATGTCAACATCCGCACGTTGATAGAAGTACCCTTGCTTTATAGCAAATTAAGTGGTTACGACTTTTTTAAAGATCCGTGGTATAAGGGGTCGGCGATGTATGTCATATTTCAGCAGCCACCATTCTCCAAATCGGCAGGTAACGGAAGTGCACATCTACGTGTCGCTAAACCAAACGGACAGCGCGTGGGGTATGCGGATGCTTTGGCAAAGTTAACCAATAACAGTTATTTGGCGGATTATGTTCGGACAATCCAAGCTGATGAACCAGATGTCTTAAAAAGAGGCTTTGGAGCCAAACCGGGCGATCTATCCTGGTTCCGACTTCAAAATGATACCCCATTACCAATAGGAAAAGGCTTGGCAGATTTGCCATTATCCTACGTTTTTAGAAACACAGGCATTGCCACCTTTATGTCTAGCTGGAAAAATTTAACAAGAAATGCTATGGCGACGTTTCGTTCCAGCCCGTACGGTTCTACCTCTCACGCCGTAGCAAATCAAAATGCGTTTAATACCTTTTATGATGGTAAGCCACTTTTTTACAGTAGTGGTCATCATGTCAGTTTTACAGACGAACATAGTGTCTATAGCCACAGAAGCACGCGTGCACATAATACCATTTTGGTCAATGGAATGGGGCAGAAGATAGGAACAGAAGGTTATGGTTGGATTCCACGGCATTATATCGGAAGTAAAATTAGCTATGTTGTTGGTGATGCATCTAATGCTTATGGAAAAGTGATTTCCGAGCTTTGGTTAAAAAGAGGAGAGGTTTCCGGTCTTGACTATTCTCCGGAAAACGGATGGGATGAAAATAAGCTAAAAACGTTTAGGCGACATATTGTACAACTGGGTGGCGCCCACCTATTGTTTGTATATGATGAGCTTGAAGCCTATGAACCGGTAGCATGGAATTATTTATTGCATACGGTAGAAGATTCAATGCAAGTTCATGCGAGTGAAAAGATGGTACATGTAAAAGCAACCAATCAGAATGGTGAGTCGAATGCTTATATTTTCGCTCCGGAGAATTTGCATACTCAACAAACCGATCAATTTTTTGTTCCGGCAATTAATTGGTTGCGGGCTGATGATAAAGGGCATTTCGCTCCGTATCCAAACCACTGGCATTTTACAGCAATATCTTCTAAACAGGCTGTTTATCGTTATGCGACAGTCATTCGTACCCATCATAAGAAAGAGGTGGTATCTGCTCCTCATTGGATAGATGAAAATACAATCGAAGTAGATGATTGGGTGATTCGTGTCAATATAAACGGCACAGGTGCTCCATCTTTTTCTGTACGAAATAAAAAAGGAGATGTTTCGCTCGAATATAATGATGTAACGACAGTTACCGAAAATGGGAAAACAACGGTATTAAAAGATCAACTACCGGATTTGGAAATTTAGAAAATAAGAATATGAAATAAGGTTTAATCAAAAACGAAAGTATTATCTATGAGACAGCTACTGTTTATATTATCCTTGCTATACAGTACTATATTGTATGCGCAGAAAACTACCGTGAATGGAGTCGTGACCAGTCAAACCGGAGAGGCACTGGTGGGTGTTAGTATTAAGGAAAAAGGAACGAATAAAGAGACGACCACAGACGCAAAAGGTGGTTATGCGATAACAACGAGCAGCGCAGATGCGGTATTGATTTATTCGTATATCGGATACACGCCGATAGAAATAAAAGCGGGAGATAATGCCACACGAAGCGTCCAATTATTGGAGGAAACGAAGAGTATGGATGAGGTGGTTGTTATCGGTTATGGTTCCGTGCAACGAAAGGATTTAACAGGCTCGGTGGCTTCTGTTTCGGGCGAGGAATTGAACAAAGTTCCTGTGCCGGATGTGACGATGGCGTTGGCTGGTCGGCTTGCCGGCGTACAGGTATCCGCATCGGAAGGAGCTCCCGGATCGGAAATGTCCATCAAAGTTCGTGGAGGAGGATCTATCACCCAGAGTAACGAACCTTTGTATGTGATTGATGGTATTCCCCAAACAGAAGGTATAAATTTCTTAGACCCAACCGATATCGAGAGTATCGATGTCTTGAAAGATGCGGCATCGACCGCTATTTACGGTTCCAGAGGGGCGAATGGTGTTATCCTAGTGACCACGAAGAAAAATAAAGCCGGACGGACCAATGTAACCTATGATACCTACATGGGTGGTAAAAGTATAAACAATACATTGCCGGTTTTGAAACCATATGACTATACCGTTTTGCAATATGAAAGAAGTTTGGCCGATGAATCACGACTGGCAAGGTTTGAACAAACGTATGGTACATTTGATCAACTGGAAGAATTGTATATGAACCGGCCAGGTATAAACTGGCAAGAGCAGGTTTTTGGAGGTACTGCGAATAGTCAATACCATAAAATAGGTGTAAATGGTGGAAATCAAGCTACGCGGTATAGCCTTTTCTATTCGATGAATAATGATGAAGGAATCATGTTGAATAGTGGGGCAAAAAAGCATGTGGCAAAACTCTCTCTAAACCATCAAGCCAATGAGCGGTTGAGTTTAAATGGAAGTGTTAACTATTCGGAGCAGAAAGTATACGGGTTAGGAACGAACGAAGGAAACACCTATCTCAATCAGCTACAGAATATCTTAACGTATAGACCGCTCTATGGATTGGCGGGGACCGATGAAGATTTCCTAAACATGGAAGAAGATCCGGCACTGGAAGATGTACAAGGTAACACGTTGCAAAACCCTTTAGTCAATGCAGAATCACAACACCGAGATATTTTGGGAAGGTTTCTTTATTTAAATACCGACGTACAATATAAGCTAACAGACCATATCACTTATCGAGGTCTGGTGAATTACAGAAACATCTCGACAAAGACGGATTTGTTCTACGATAGACGTTCGATGATGGCAAAACGAAATAATGGTCCACAAGGCTCTATGGCAGATCAGGTACGAAGTGGTTGGAGTTATTCCAACACGCTTATGTATGAAAATACATTCAATCAAGACCACAAATTTGATGTTTTATTAGGGCAAGAGCAGAACTACCTCTTGACCAAGTATAACAGAGTTACAGCAACGGGTTTTCCTGACGAGACATTGGGCTTGGATAATCTGTATGAAGCATCCACTTTTATAGGTGAATCCAATAACCAAGATGAGCGGATGATATCGTTCTTTGCGAGAGCAAATTACAATTACAAAAGTAAATATTTGGTGTCTGCGAGTTTACGATCTGATGGATCTTCAAAGTTTGGTCCCAACAATAAATTTGGATACTTTCCTGCGGCATCTTTCGCTTGGCGAATCATTGAGGAGGATTTTATGAAAAACCAAGGTATTCTTTCCGACTTAAAACTTCGTTTTTCTATCGGTACATCGGGTAATAACCGAATTGCAAACTATACTTCCCTTGCTTTATTGTCTACAGGTACTTACCCATTAAACGACCGAATTAATGTGACCGTATTTCCGAATACGTTGCCCAATCCGGATCTGAAATGGGAAGCTACAAGAGCAGAGAATTTAGGATTGGATATGGCTTTTTTTAATCAGCGTATACAATTGACAGCTGAACTTTACCGAAATACTACAAAAGACCTTTTGCTGCAAGCGGAAGTACCGATGAGTTCGGGCTACTCGACAATGTTGATTAATGCAGGATCGACACAGAATAGCGGTGTGGAATTAAGTATAAACACAACCAATATTAATACGCCAAACTTTAAATGGACCACCGATTTTAACTGGGCATTTAATAGAAATAAGGTATTGGCATTAACGGATGGAGAATCGTTTAGGAATGTGTTTTCGGACTGGGGAGTATTGACCGAGAGCGATTATATCATCCAAGTAGGACAGGCATTAGGACAGATGTATGGATACAAGACAGATGGTTTATACCAAGTCGATGATTTTAATTTTGACTCCAATACCCAAACCTATACGTTAAAAGATGGAATACCATATGATAATAACAATATACCACAGCCTGGTTTTTTAAAGTTTGTTGACACTGATGGAAATGGAACAATTAATCCTGACGATAGAGCGGTTATTGGAAACGCAATACCCAAAGGTATGGGCGGGCTTAATAACACATTTTCGTATAAGGGGATTGATTTGAGCATTTTCCTCAATTGGGCTTATGGAAATGATGTGTACAATGCCAATAAGTTATATAGCAGTCAAACACAATTGGATTATCGCAGTACACTTTCTTATTTCGCAGATAGATGGATGTCTATCGATGCAAGTGGTAATAGAGTAACCGACCCTGCAGCCTTGGCAGCGATGAACGAAGGAAAAACCGTGCCGGTTTATAACAGCAATACAGCACTACGTTTTTATGATTATGTGGTTGAAAATGGTTCTTTTTTACGAATCAACAATATCAGTATAGGTTATACAATTCCAAAGAGTTTCCTTTCTAGATTTAAAATTAATGGACTAAGGGTGTATGCAACAGCCTATAATCTGGGAACCATTGCGGGCTACTCAGGCTATGATCCCGAAGTGAGTTCGAGAAACAGTACCGGTTTAACACCGGGGATTGATTTTGGAGCTTACCCACGCGCTAAATCCTTTGTGGCAGGCATTAATTTATCACTATAAAAATGAAAATTATGAAAAATAAGAAATTAATCTTTATAGAGAACAATGTTGCGAGGTATGTCGTTTGGTGTGCTTTTGCAGTTTCAACCTGGGCGCTAACCTCCTGTTCAAAATGGTTGGAAGAAGACCCTTATTCGTTATATGCGGCAGAGACTTATTTTGACAATACTGAGGATGCAAAAAAAGCAGCACTGGGTGTATATGAAATTATGGCGAGTCAAAATACCTATGGATTTTATATGTCTTTGGTATTTGATATCGATTCGGACCTGGCTTATATGGAAGGAACGGGTTTCTCAAACGACAATAGAACATTGGCGCATTATAACTTTGCTACAGGTCATAATTATATCACCGAAGCATGGCGGGCACTCTATGAAGGAATCAATAGAGCGAACCTCGTGATCGCAAACATACCACAAATGGATATGTTTGCGAACGGAAGTGAAGCAGAGAAAATTGAATTAAGAAGATGTCTGGCAGAAGCTAAATTTTTACGTGGACTCTACTATTTTGATCTGGTTCGGCTATATGGGGATGTTCCATTAAAAACAGACTATACAAAAGCCACAGATGATATGAAATCGGCGCGAACGGATAAAGAAGAAATCTACGATCAGATTATTCAAGATATGACAGAGGCGATTCCCGATATTCCAGAAGCATCCGAAAAACCACTTGACGAACGTATAAGTAGGGGAGCAGCAAAAGGAATTTTGGCGAGAGTATATCTAGGACGAGGTGGATATTCGTTAAGACAGAACGGACAGATGGAGCGACCTTCCAATTATTTGACATGCTATGAAGAGGCGCGACGACTCACAAAAGAGATTATTGATGGTGGACAACATGCATTGAACACAAGTTATGAAACGATATTTAGAAATTATTGCGAATTGAAACTTGAACCCAAAGAAAGTATGTTTGAGGTTGCTTTTTTTAATCCATCTGGTGCACGGCCATATAGCGGTTATATCGGTTCCTGGAATAGTCCGCTTACGGCGGCGGGAGCTGTTTATGGAAGAGCAAATGCATTCTTTCGGATAATTCCAACGTTATATGATAAATATGATCCCGCGGATCAACGGAAAGATATCGCGATCGCTCGATATGAAATCAATGGTAGTAGTCAGAAAGTAGATTTATCAAATCCTATTCTGGCAAACGTGCGAAAATGGACTCCTGGAAAATGGAGAAGAGATTGGCAGGGTACCGAGCCGAAAGATTTAAATAACACGGATATAAACTGGGTGTTATTACGCTATTCGGACGTTCTGTTAATGTATGCTGAAGCAGAAAATGAAATAAATGGTCCGGGAGCAAATTCGGATGGCAGCGCGTATTGGTATCTAAATATGGTAAGACGGCGTGGATTTGGCGTGCCTGTAGATCAGCCTTCGGCTACAGCCGATCTACCTAGCGGGCTTAGCAAAGAGGAATTCTTCGAGAAGATTGTAGAAGAACGAACATTTGAATTGTGTTATGAAGGGTTTCGAAAATTTGATTTGATTAGATGGAATAGATTAGGTACATCCTTGCGAGCGGCGCAAGAGGACCTAAATGCGATATATGGAAACTTTCCGTATATAGCTGGAAACTACTTTACGGATAATAAACACGAGCTATACCCTATTCCACAAAAAGAAAGAGACATTAATCAAAATCTTACCCAGAATCCAAATTATTAACACATAGGGCTACGCTAATAAAAAATGATAACGATAAGAAATAAGATAGGCCGTTTGTTTGCCCTTGCATTACTTGTAGGAGCAACGGCTTGCTCATCTCCTCAGAAAGAAGAGCAGAAGAAATTGAACATCGTGTTCATTATGACCGATGACCATACAACACAAGCGCTGAGTGCTTACGACAAGCGTTTTATCTCCACGCCTAATCTAGACCGGTTAGCAGATGAAGGGATTAAGTTTAACAACTGTTTCGTCACGAATGCGGTATGTGGTCCTTCTAGAGCGGTTATCCTAACAGGGAAGCATAGTCACATCAACGGTTTTAAAGATAACCATAGCGTGTTTGACAGTACGCAGATTATCTATCCACAACTACTGAAAGAAGCGGGGTATCAAACCGCGATGATTGGGAAGTGGCATTTAGGAACAATGCCGGTAGGCTTTGATTTTTATAGTATTCTCCCTAATCAAGGAGAGTACTATCAACCGGAATTTATAGAAAATGGTAAAAAAGTGGCGGAGAAAGGCTACGTGACCGATGTGATTACGGATAAGGCGATCCATTTTCTAAATGATAGAGATAAAGAGAAACCTTTTTTATTGATTTATCAGCATAAGGCGCCTCATCGAAATTGGCTTCCTGCACCGCGACACTTGGGTATGTTTGATAATACCACTTTTGAGGAACCTGCAAACTTGTTAGACGATTTTAGTAATAGAGGAAGAGCCGCGAAAGAGCAATTGATGAATATATCCTCCGACATGTGGGACGCATGGGATTTGAAACTGGCATCAGCAGCAGATTTAGATTCTCTAGCTGAAATTCCAAAAGAAACGATTGGTGATACAAAAGAAGACGATTTTACCCAAGCGAATAATAAATCAGTAGATAAGCAACGCTTTTTTCAAGTGTTCGATCGGATGACCGAAGAAGAGAAGAAAGCCTGGACGGATGTGTATGATAAACGCGTAGCAGAATATAGACGCTTAAACTTGAAGGGGGATGATCTGGTGCGTTGGAAGTATCAACAATACATGAAAGATTATTTGGCTTGTGTGGCTGCGGTAGACGAAAACGTAGGTCGATTGCTCGATTATCTGGAACAAGAAGGGGAGTTAGACAATACGATTATTGTATATACCTCCGATCAAGGGTTCTTTTTAGGCGAACATGGTTTCTTCGATAAACGTATGATGTATGAAGAGTGTTTGCGCACACCCTTGTTAGTACGATATCCAAAAGGAATTAAGAATGGTCTTGTTTCAGATGCTTTAGCAATGAACCTTGATTTTGCACCTACCTTATTGGATTATGCAGGTGTCGAAATCCCCGCAGATATGCAAGGTCAGTCGTTAAAGCCGGTGATTGATAACGACGGGAAAGAAGTAGAAAATTGGCGCGATGCCGTCTATTATCATTATTACGAGTATCCGAGTTGGCATATGGTCAAAAGACATTATGGCGTTCGGACAGACAGGTATAAGCTGATTCACTTTTATAATGATATTGATGAATGGGAGCTGTATGATCTTGAAAAAGACCCAAAAGAAATGAACAATGTGTATCAATCCGCAGCGTATGCTGATGTAGCGCAGCAGATGCATCGTAAACTGAAACAATTACAAGAACAATATCAAGATACAAACCCAACCGAAAAATAAAAAGATGATGAATACGATAACCCGTATAAAATGCTGTTGTTTATTGGCAATAGCTTTTTGCCTATCCTGTACCTCCGAAAAAGAACAGGATAGACCCAATATTTTATTGTTGATGTCTGACAATCAATCGTGGAATCACGTAGGAGTATATGGTGATTCCGTAGTGAAGACACCAAACATGGATAAAATTGCATCCGAAGGAGTGCGTTTTACGCATGCGTTCTGTAATTCACCGTCCTGTACACCAGCGAGAGCTGCGTTACTAACTGGTCAAGATATTTGGCGTATAGAAGAAGGTGCGAACTTATGGGGAACGCTACCAACAAAATTCGAAGTTTTCCCCGAATTATTGGAAAAAGCCGGCTACCGCGTAGGGTATGATGGAAAAGGCTGGGGGCCCGGTAGCTATGAGGCCAATGGTAGAACACGAAACCCGGGAGGCGACCAATACCGGAACTTTGCAGATTTCATTAAAAATGCAAAAAAAGGCGAGCCATGGAGTTATTGGTTTAATAGCTTACATCCGCATCGACCTTATGAAGTTGGTTCTGGGCAAAAGGCAGGAATTGACATCCATAAAATCAACGCACCGGCTTATTTACCAGATACCGAAGATGTGCGAATAGATATTGCGGATTACTACGCCGCTATACAAACGTTTGATACAGAAGTAGGAGAGATTATGCAGCAATTGGAAGAAAGCGGTCATTTAGAAAACACGATCGTATTGATTTGTAGCGATAACGGATGGCAGATGCCGAGAGGTCTTGCTAATCTTTACGATTTTGGTACAAGGGTGCCGTTGATTGTTTCTTGGCCAGAGAAATTTAAGACAGATGCTGTTACCGAGGACTTAGTCACATTACTTGATCTGGCACCAACTTTCCTAACACTGGCGAAAGCAGAGGTGCCGGATTACATGACCGGAAAAAGTTTGCTGCCGATATTGGAGAAAGATGGGGAAATAGCAGACTCTCGAGAATTTGTCGTCATAGGAAGAGAAAGACATGCTTTTGTAAGGCAGCATGGATTAGGTTATCCGGGAAGAGCTATTCGGACGAAAGAATATTTATATATTAAAAATTATGAGGCGGATAGATGGCCTGCAGGTGATCCGCCATTATATGGCGATGTCGATCCGTATATGTTAAACTACCCGGGACCGGCGAAATTTTTTATTTTGGAGCATAAAGATGAACCGATAGCAAAGCAAGCGTTTGAGTTGGCATTTGCAAAACGTCCGTCGGAAGAACTGTATCATATTGTAAATGATCCAGATCAATTGCATAATTTAGCCGACGATGCGGATTATCAAGCGATCAAGCAAGAATTGTCGTCTAAAATGATTGCCCATTTAAAAGAAACAAAAGACCCGAGAGAAACAGGTGGAGAGATTATATGGGATAGCACCGATTACTTTAGTGAGATAGACAAAACGCCGGTGCCAAGCAAAGAAGCCATAGAGAAATTTAATCTTGATACGATGTACAATTATCTGAAATAGATTAAAGCAAAAAAGTAACATGAAAACATGCATTTCATTTTTTATCGTATTTCTCTGGTGTGCTGTATTAAGTGCACAGACAGATCGTTCAGATCGTCCTAATATATTGATTATTATGACCGATCAGCAAACAGCTGAGGCGATGAGTTGTGCCGGAAACCAAGATTTGCACACGCCGGCCATGGATTTCTTGGCGTCGAACGGTACGCGATTTACGGAGGCATATTGTGCACAACCCTTGTGTACGCCGTCACGTTCGTCGATGTTTAGTGGCGTTATGCCCAGTGAGAACGGCTTTATCGGGAATTATCCAGAAGAAGATGGACAATGGCCAGATTCCTTATTGTTTATGGGTAAAATATTTAAAGACGCGGGTTATAAAACAGGTTACGTAGGCAAATGGCACATACCATTGCCGGCATCCAATATCGCTCAACATGGATTCGAATATATTGAAAATACCTGGACAGGTGATTTCATGGATGCTGCAATTCCTGCTTACAGTGCGCGGTTCATGAAAGAAAACAAAGACCATCCTTTTTTGTTAGTGGCTTCGTTTCTCAATCCACACGATATTTGTGAATGGGCACGAGACGACTATTTAAAAATGGATTTTATAGACAACCCTCCGCCTCCGGAAGAATGCCCAGAGTTACCTTACAATTGGAAGATATCACCTCTTGAACCTCCGATTATACGTGAACAACAAAAAGTAAACCTGCGCACCTATCCGTCAATAGATTGGGGGGAAGGAAGATGGAGACAATATCGTTGGGCATATAATAGATTGGTAGAGCGAGTTGATGGATATGTGCAGATGATTTTAGACGGGCTTAAAAAATATGGTTTGGAAGACAATACGATTATTATCTTTACCAGTGATCATGGTGATGGATATGCTGCTCATCAATGGAACCAAAAACAGGTATTGTATCAAGAATCGATCAAAGTACCTTTTATTATTTCTAAGATTGGCGATTTTCAACCAGAAGTCAATGATCGACTTATTTGTAACGGGACGGATATCATGACAACTGCTTGTTCTTATGCCGGGATTGAAGGGCCCTCTTACCTAAAAGGTAGAGATATCAGTCAAATTATGCATGGTAAACAGAGCGAATGGAGAGATACATTGGTCGTAGAGACCGATTTTGCGGATAATACCGTTTTGCTGGATATAAAAGGTCGAGCCGTTATTACATCGCAATATAAATATATTATTTACAGTAAAGGAGAAAGAAGAGAACAGCTGTTTGATTTAAAGTCCGATCCGGGAGAAACAAAAAATTTAGTATACGATAAGCGTTATCAAACAACCCTCGCTGATATGCGAAATTACTTGAAAAACTATTCGGATACAGAAAGAGAAATATTTGGTTTGTAAATTTGAGCCATCCAAATGAAATTACACCTATTGAAAATATTCTTTCTGGCCTATGTGGTCTGTCCATTGTGTGTATGCGCACAATGGACACAAGACACTAAACGGCAATTCAGAACGATTTCAATAGAACAAGGGCTTTCGCAAAGCACCGTCTATACCATTGTGCAGGATAGTTTGGGCTTTATGTGGTTGGGTACTCAAGACGGCCTTAATCGTTATGATGGAAACTCTTTCCAAGTATTTAGACCGGACAAAACGGATACCACCACCATTTCCTCCTCTTATATTCGAAGTTTGTATGTAGATAGTAAAGGAAAATTGTGGGTTGGTGGAAATAAAGGGATTAGTTCATTTGATTACGTTACCGAATCCTTTCATAATTACGATCTCGAAATTAAGGCAGGAGAGTGGTTTGTAACTGCTTTAGGTCAAGATATGGATGGTAAGCTATGGATGGCAACAAATGGCGGTGACCTGTATCAATTGGATGTGGTAGCCGACAGTTTTCACAAGGTTGATCTAGGCGATTTTGCTACTGAAGTTAACAGTATTTCGAGTATTGCCAGAATGGACCATTTGCTTTTGCTTAGTACCGATATAGGTATTTTGCAATTGGACAGCAATCAAAAGAAGGTCAGTAAATTTGCGTTGGATGCAAGACTAAATGTAAACTACATTGTTGTAGATAGTACATACGTGTGGATAGGCACGGAAGGAGATGGGCTTTTTGAATATACCCGTGTTACTCGTGGAATAAAACAATATAAACATAGGATTGGTTCGATCTATTCCAGTCTAGCGGATGATGATGTGCGGAGTCTTGCCAAAGATGAGGAAGGCAATTTATGGGTTGGAACATTTAAAGGATTGAGCATACTCGATGTAAAAACCAAGGTCATACAAAACTACTTTCAGCAACCGTCCGTTCCGCATACATTAAGCCAAAATTCCGTTCGATATATTTATCGGGATAAGCAAAATGGTATGTGGATGGGGACCTTTTATGGCGGTGTTTCCTACTTCCACAACGATGATATCCGGTTTAGCTTTTTGAATAGAAATACAGGTAATCTCTCTCTAAATGACAATGTCGTAAACGTTATTAAAGAAGATGCAGCCCAAAATATTTGGATAGGAACTAATGATAAAGGGTTGAATTTTTGGAATCGGAAAGAAAATGTAGTTCAATTCTATTCACATAGCGAAGAAGACGTGACTTCACTTGCCTCTAATAATATTAAAGCTATCGCTTTTGATAATCAAGGGAATGTACTTGTCGGTACACACAATGCAGGTATGGGGATATTTAACCCTAAAACCGGAAAAACGGTTGTTTTTCGACATAATCCGGAGGATGGAACGTCTATTGCGGGCGACATGGTGTATGCGCTTTTAAAAGACAAAACGGGACGTATTTGGGTAGGGACAAGATCTGGTCTCGATCGATTTAATGAATCGAATCAAAATTTTTCCCATATCTATCTGGACAAAAAAGGAACTCGGCTTTCAGCTGATGAAATTACAACCATGGTGGAAGACAGTAAAGGAAGGATATGGATAGGAACGACCAATGGTATCAACATTCTATATCCCGACCAACTTGTTTTTGAGGTTTTCCCCGGATCAAATCTGAGTAGTGACGTTATTACAGCTATTGTAGAAGATAAAAATCAGACAATTTGGGTAGCCACTCGAGATGGTCTGAATTACTACGATGAACAAAGTAAATCTTTTAAAATATTTGAAAACGGAAAGCGAATAGAAGGCATCATCTATGGGATGCTATGCGATAATGATGGAAATTTGTGGCTTACAACCGCCAAAAATTTATTGCGGCTTGATCCACAAAATGGCGAATACTTATTGTTTGACAATCGAGACGGTTTACAGATCAGTCAGTTTAACCTCTCTGCTACAGAGAAAACGTCTGATGGTATATTGCTTTTTGGGGGCATCAATGGTCTCACGTATTTCAAACCCGAGGAAGCCGTTCCCAAGAAACTCCAGCTTCGTATTATGTTCACCAGATTGGAAGTGTTGAATAGACCTGTATTTGCAGGAGATCACCATCAGATTTTAGACCAGCATATTGATAAACAATCTTCATTTGAGCTGAATCATGACCATAAGCAATTTACCATCTATTTTAATACATTCGATTATATCGCTCCCAGCAAGATCAGATATCGCTACCGGTTAGAAGGGTTTGATGAGGACTGGGTGGAGCGCACGGACGTATCAAGTGCCACATATACGAATTTAAAGGCGGGTACGTATAAGTTTGAAGTTGAGGCTGTCGGTCCCTTGGGAGAATTCAGCACCATGCGTAGTATAAAAATTAAAATATTGCCGCCATGGTGGAAAAGCAATTGGTTTTATATCATTATATCGGTGTTTGGGCTGGCTATTGCTTATGTCGCTTATTCTGTTGTCACAGAACGTATGCGGACACTTCACCAACTCAAAATGGAACGTCTGCAACGTGAGTTTGCAAGTAGTAAGCTGCGATTAGAGAGGATAGAACATGAAAAAGTGGACACAATCAATAAGATGAAAACCAACTTTTTTACCAATATTTCACACGAATTTAGGACACCATTGACATTGATTATATCGCCATTGGAAGAACTCCTAAATAATAAAGATATAGATTCGACCATAAAAAAATATCTTGAATTGATGTTATTGAATGTCAAAAGATTATATCAGTTGGTGGATCAGCTATTGGAGTTTAGGAAGGTAGAAGCAGATACGAAAAGACTGAAGATTGCGGAGAGTGATATCGTACGTTTTGTGAAAGAAATCTACGAATCATTCAGTACGATGGCAGAAAAGAATAATATAGGCTATACATTTATATGTCCCGAAGAAAAGATGATCGGATTTTTTGATCGGGATGCGATAGAACGAGTATGTTTCAATCTACTATCCAATGCTTTTAAATATACCAAAGAAGGAGGGGAGATTAGTATCCGTCTTCAGAAAAAAGAGGAGTTACTCGTAATCAGCGTTTTGGATACCGGAATCGGCATTCCTTCGGAAGAGCAATCACAAATCTTCGAACGGTTTTATCAAGTAGATTCCCGCGAAATGAACCTAGGTTCGGGAATAGGATTAGCTTTCACCAAGAAGTTAGTGGAATTGCATCACGGTCGTATTGATGTAGAAAGTGAAATAGGGAAGGGGAGTGTGTTTACCGTCCAAATTCCTTACGACGAAAAATATTATGCCCCAGAGGAACGGGTGGATTATGACGCCATTATTGGAAAGGAAGAGATACCAGATGCCGCTGATGCTCATCTGACTAGCCATTCTGAAGAAGTTGATGCATCCATGCAGGAGCGCGAAACCTTATTGATTGTGGATGATAATCGAGAGATTGTAGAATATCTAAATCATTATTTCGGAAAACGTTACGAAACAAGGGTTGCTTATAATGGACGGGAAGCGTTAGATATATTGACAAAAGAGGCGTTCGATTTGGTTATCTCCGATGTGATGATGCCGGAAGTTGACGGTATTCAACTGTGTAAAAAAATAAAACAGAATATCAATACATGCCATATTCCGGTTATCCTATTAACGGCAAAAACTGAAACAGGTGATCAAATACAAGGATTGGCCGTCGGGGCGGATGATTATATTGCTAAGCCGTTTTCCGTAGCCATATTGGATGCTAAAATCCAGAATATTCTAAGAACCAGAAAACGACTAAAAGAATACTATTCTTCTAGTAACGAGATTGTTCCGGAAAATATCGCTTTTAATGCTATGGATGAAGAGTTCTTGCGTCAGGCTATTACCATCATCGAATCCAATACGAGTGATTCTGGCTTTTCTGTAGATAAATTTAGTAAAGAAATAGGGATGAGCCGTTCCAATCTGTATCTCAAATTGAAAGCAATTACAGGGGAATCTGCAACAGATTTTATTAAACGTATCCGCTTTAAAAAAGCAGTGGATTTATTGAAACAAAAACAATATACCGTAGCACAGATCGCATATATGTGTGGTTTTAATTCCCCATCCTACTTTTCTACGGCTTTCAAGCAATATTATGGATTTATGCCTAGCGAATATTTAGAAAAAAATGTGCCCTAAGCTGTTTTTAAGGGGAAAATGAATCGATTTAACCAATATTGAAACATTAATAATCAAAATTGAAATGGGTCAATCTTCATCAAGTTTAATTTTGATGAAGTGTTAAGGTATTTAGCTTTCGTACAGCGGAAATGAATACCTTAAACATGAAAAGAGAAAAACCTAAAATTTTCACAGTCATAATCGTTTTTAAAGATGCAAAGAAGTAAGTTTTTAGTCGCGATCATTTTGGTTATTTGGTTTGTGATTTCTTTTGTCACCAATATCATAGGTCCGTTGATTCCGATTGTTATCGAGACTTATCAATTAAGTCTTACAATGGCTGCATTTTTACCTTTTTCTTTCTTCCTTGCTTATGGCGTAATGTCCATCCCGGCGGGAATGATGGTAGAGCGATTAGGCGAAAAAAAATCCATGCTTATTGCCTTTACGCTTAACTTTTTAGGATCTATCGCTATTGCCGTTTATCCAGTTTATACCATCGCCTTAGGTTCCTTGTTTACGATTGGCATTGGAATGGCGATGTTGCAGGTTATTATCAATCCGCTAATGCGGGTTGCAGGAGGAGAAGAGAATTTTGCATTCTACTCCGTATTGGGGCAATTGGTTTTTGGTTTAGGCTCTTTTGTCGGCCCATTCGTCTTTACTTATTTAATGCAGAAAATCGCACAACCGGCATCCGCAGATGGGATAGCAAAATTTTTGTCTTCATTGATTAGAGGAGAGATGAACTGGACGGTGCTATATTGGTTGTTTAGTTTGATATTCATCGTGGTATTCTTAACCGTTGCCCTTATCAACATACCAAAGGTGAATCGAAAACAAGACGAAAAAGCTGGAACACTATCGCTGTATGCAGAATTGTTAAAAGATAAAAAAGTTATTTTGTTCTTTCTAGGAATTGTGGCTTACGTAGGTACAGAGCAAGCACTGGCAAACTGGATGTCTGAATTTTTAAAGCAGTATCATGGGGTCGATCCCACTACAGAAGGAGCTAGAGTGATTGCTTGGTTCTGGGGATTAATGTCTATCGGGTGTTTTGTAGGTTTAGGACTGCTAAGAATATTTGATTCAAGATTGATTCTTAAGATAGCCTCCGCCATTACGTTAGTGATGATAACGTTCGCGTTGTTTGGCGTGAAGGGAATATCGTACTATGCCTTTATGGCGTGCGGATTCTCCATATCAGTGATGTTTTCCATTATCTTTTCTCTGGCACTCAATTCCGTATTAAAGCATCATGGCTCATTCTCGGGAATACTGTGTTCCGGTATTTTCGGGGGGGCATTAATGCCTTTGATCGTGGGATCTTTGGGCGATTATATTGGGTTACGGTACGCCATGACCGTTCTGTACCTAACAGTCGGTTATATTTTATTTCTAGCTTATTATGCTAAACCACTAATACCCAATAAAACTGTGGAAATAAAAGAATTATTTCGACCTAATTAATGAATAAAAATTTAACCAATATGATGATAACCTTAAAACACCTCGCTATATATTTTATGGCGTTGGTTTTTCTTGCTTGCACGAAAGAGAACCTCAAGAATCCAGGTTCAACAGCTGACGATGAAGAACAGAATAACTGGAATTTGGCGATAGATTCTCAAATATTTGAAGTAATCAATCTCGATTATCCGGGACTGGAAAATGCGAAGACATTCTATGAATCGGAAGCGTATGGACGTGCTGCACAAGCTATCCTAGAGTACTATCGGTCGCGAACCGGTATCGTGAATCCGGTAATTTCGCTTATCAATCCATCGGCTAGTGAAGATGATAAACTCAAAGCGAGTTTTGCACTAGATAGTTATCGCTTTTTTGTGAACAATTATTTTGAAGATGCCAATGCTAAAATGCCTTACTCGTTAAATGATGGAGGTACAATTAATTGGGCGTTCGAGCCAGTAGGAGCAGATAACGAGTACCAACGGCAACTGCATAGGCATCAGTGGTTCGTGCCACAGGCTAAGGTATATCGTGTAACTAAGGATGAAAAGCACATTCAGTCTTGGATTAGTGTATATGGCGATTGGCTGGAAAATAATCCAAAACCAGCATCTGGAACGAACAATACGACTTGGTGGCAACTTCAAGTAGCGGAGCGGACATTGGGGCAAACTCAATTATTTGAGTATTATAAAAATTCGACAAATTTCACACCGGAATGGTTTACCAAATTTATGGTGCATTTTGCCGAGCACGCTGATTTTCTAGTGGAATACCCTTATGATAGTGGTAATATCTTAATATCACAGGCAAGCGCGTTGGTGTCAGCGGGCGTTTTGTTCCCCGAATTCAAACAAGCAGCGAACTGGAGAAATACAGGTTTCCAGATTTTGGATACGGAAGTGAAAAACCAGTTTTTGGAAGACGGGATGCATTATGAATTGGATTTCAGTTACCATATCAGCGCCATAGCCGATTTTTATGAAATCATGAAATTGGCAGAAGCAAATAAAAAAATAGTCGGTGATGCAGCGGCAAATTTCAATCAATATTTGCATAAAGCAGCACAAGTAGTCATGCACTTCACATACCCTAATTATTTTTTGAACCCTCCGGGAGGTCAGCTTGTTCCGGGCTTCAATGATACACGGCAGAGCTCTTGGACGAGATCAGTACTTAATCGAAACTTCTCAAGATATAACGAGATGTTTCCGCAAGACAATGAACTGTTGTATATGAGTACATATGGTCAACGTGGAACGCAGCCCTCTACCGAATCCCAAGCATTCGTATCTTCTGGTTACTATATGTTGCGCAACGGGTGGGATCGTTCTTCCACGATGTTGATTCATAGCAATAATTATGCAGAAGGCCCCATTCAGGTATGGAGCCATAACCAGCCGGATAACGGAACGTTTGAGCTCTATCACAATGGACGGAATTTCTTCCCGGATGCTGGTGTATATGCGTATATGAGTGATGGCGACAATAGTGCCAGGATATGGTACCGTCAGACGAGAGTACATAATACCATGACGCTTAATGAACAAAATATTGTTAATGCAAAAGGTAAATCACTCGGGGTGTTTTCGAATGGCCAGCAGGAGGTTGTGGTAACGGAAAATCAAGGCTATAATAACTTAAAACATCGTCGTTATATCTTCTTTGTAGAAAAGAAATTCTTTGTATTGGTGGATGAAGGTATTGGGAACGCGGCAGGAACGGTTAACCTGAACTTCCACCTGTGCGAAGGGGAAGATGAAGTCGTATTATCGACGGCACAGCATGGCGCACATACTCATTTTGCTGACGGAAATAATATCATCGCCAGAACATTTGGAAACGAAACGTTGACAACGACTCCGTTCGAAGGCCGGGTTTCCTATGCTCCGGGCGTCATGACAAACCGCAAGGCCTATAAGATCAATATGGAAAAAGGAGCAAATCAAACCGCCCGTTATATCACCGTGTTATATCCCGCTAACCAAGCAGCTTCCGTGCAAATTAATGCAAAGTTTAAAGAGTCTTATCGAGATTCTGGAGTGAGCGTTGACGTTGTTGTGAATGGAAAAACATATAATTTAAATTGTAATCTCTAACATATACTATTATGGACCATATAAATATAAAAATGAAGTGGAAACAATATCTTATCATACTATGGGTATCCTTGTTTGTGACGACAGCGTGTGAAAAAACGGAGGTTGTTGACAGTACAGATTTTACATTATACTATACTGGGATGACGGATATAGGTCCGTCTATGACGGGTGTTATTAATCCGCCTTCATACATTGGAGCTGCACCAACAGATTTTAAGATTGCACATGTCACGCTAGACGATGTGACACATTCCGGAAATAACTTCGAAATCGATTCGGAAACAGGTAGTATTAGCATCAAAGAAACATCGGATATGCCCGTGGGGGTATATAAGCTTACCATTAGTTGTTCTTCGAATGGAACACGGTATGAGTTTAAAGATGCGTTAGCAATCAATATGATGAAGCCGGTTCCCGATGGGATTACTGTCACGCCGAACAAGCTGACAGTGAGCTGGGCGGATGTCGTGGATGCATCCAGTCCGATAGAATTGCCTACAGCTCAGGTAACAACAGATGACGACCACGTTTCTATTACCAAGTATGAAATAGCACGAAGTGATTTTTCTAAGTATTTTGCGATCTCTTCTTCCGGTTTGATATCCATTGTACGGGGAGATGCAAGCCTATCTCCTGGCAAATATGTACTTGCTCTAAAATTGACAACTGGTGCGTCAAAAGAGGATGAAGGGATATTTGAAAATGCAATTGAAATTGATGTAACCTCCGAACCTTTAGCACTAACGTATACGCCTGCTCAGGGAAAATTAGAAGAAGAATCAGAGTTTAGTGGAAAAACAACGTTTCGTAGTAATACACCTGCGTTAAAAGGTTCGACTGAGGGAGTGCAATATGCCATCAAAAATATCCTGCCAGCAACAGATAAAATAACAATCAACCCGCAAACGGGCGTCATTTCGGTCGCAGAGAACCATGGTCTTACAGCAGGGCAAAAATACACAGTGACTGTGAATGTGAAGAATGCCTATGCTGCAGAAGGGATCGATTTTGAAGATGTGTTTGAGTTAGACGTGGTAGAGTATATTGAACCAATAGCTAATTTTACTTACCAAAATGTAGATGCCATACAGGCGGTTGCTTTTGATATAAGTCTGGATGACGATTTCAAAGGGGATGAGGTGCGCTTTGAATTCCTTGATTTGCCATCTCCACTGCAAGGTAATATAACGCTTGATCACGTGGGCAATATCAGTTCACCTAAGGGGAATACGATTCCTATCGGAAACTATACCATTAAGGTAAAAGCAACAAACCCGAAAAGTGAAGAAGCCAATCCGACTATTGCCTCTTTCACCTTGACCGTGCGTGCTAACCCGAATTACTTTACCTATGTAAGATATGGAAATAATTTAGGGCTATCGCCGGCTGAAAATTATGCAAACCAGTTTCGTATTGCAGTAGGCGCGCCGCTTTCTTCGGTTAGCCCAACGCCGACAACGGATGCAAAGGTATCAGTGACTTACGAAATCCAAGGTATTCATCAGGGCTCAGGAACAACAATAGATATAAACACCGGCAAAATTACCCTGGGAAATATTGCTGCCAGAAATTGTGGTGTCTTCATGGTGACGGCTACTGCAGGAAAAGGCACGCCATCGGAGTATTCCATACAAACACCTGTATTCTTCCATAATTCAGAAGCCTTGGCCTCGCCGAGCAACGCTTCTGAAATGGTTGTTGTTGAATATTCACCATTTGTTTTCCAAGTGAATCCCGGTGCAGGTGGGCGCTCCATCCAGCCTAATATTAATGGTGTGAATAATATGAGCAGGTTCACATTGGATTACAGGCGGAACTTCAATTACTATAATTTCTTCGGAACGCACGGAAGCGGGCAACCAAATGGTGCGAATACATTCTTACAGAATCTTTGGAATACCTACGCACAAAATAGAGGAATAAATCCAAATTACGGGTCAAGAGATCCATTGTCTTATTTCGGAAATGTTAGCAGTAACACACATCATCAGACATTGGCGTATATAGATCCCAATACCTTTCAAGTAATCGTGAATCCGAATAAATGGACGTATAATGGAGAAACTGCTAATGGTGTTATGGTGGGACAGGTCACTTTTGAAACCAATGGCAATGACCCTGCAAGTGGCGGACAGATATTTCCGATTGTTTTATGGTTTGACTCAAAATTTTAAGAAGAATATGTATAATATGATAATAAGGAAAGTATTGGACAAGAGGCTCATCATGTCCATTATCGCATTGTTGTTGTCCGTTGGGCTGTATGCACAACGTGTCACACTGAAAGGAACTGTGCTTGATGAATCTGAAACACCTCTAAAAGGAGCGACGGTCGCGGTGGTCGGACAACCCGGAAGCACATCAACGGATGATAACGGTACATTTTCTATACGGGTGAGCCAAGGACAGACATTACAAATCAGTTATGTAGGATACATCGATCAGGCACTACGAATCAGCGGACAGAATAACTTAGTTATTAGATTAGCACCTTCAGCTTCGGCGTTGGAAGAAGTTGTTGTCGTCGGATATGGAGAAGTGAAGCGTGGTGATTTGACCGGTTCAGTAGCATCGGTAGGAGCAAAGGATATCGAAGAGTTTAGAACAAGTTCTGTTTTGGGTGCTTTAGGTGGACAGGTAGCTGGTGTGCAGATTACTCAGGCTGACGGTGAGCCAGGCTCTGGTTTTAGCGTGAATATCCGTGGAGTGGGGACATTAACCGGAGATGCCTCGCCACTTTATATCGTAGATGGCTTCGAGGTGAGTAATCTGGATTTTTTAGCTAATACGGATATTGAATCAATTGATGTCTTAAAGGATGCCTCGGCTTCAGCGATATACGGAGCACGAGCGGCAAATGGCGTGGTGTTGGTAACGACAAAGCAAGGTAAAATAGGGAAACCAAGGATAACCTATACCGGAGCAACCAGCCACCGCGAGATATATAAGCAATTGGAACTGTTGTCGCCGTATGAATTTGTGAAGTTGCAAGCAGATGTAAACGATCGTTATGCCTCGACTTATTATAGGGAGGGAGAAGATGATGACGGTGTTCCGTTCAAATACCAATCGGCAGAGGATTACATTGGCGTTCCAGGTATTAACTGGCAGTCAGAAACATTTCGTCCTACTTGGTCGCAAGACCATAATGTATCGGTCAATGGGGGTGTTGAAGCAACACGGTATAACTTTTCCTTCAACCGATACAAGGAAGATGGGATATTCAATAACAGCGGATTTGGTCGGACAACAGCTAATATGCGGATCAATCAGAAACTGACCAATTCCATTACATTGGATGCGCGCGTTAATTATGCGATGGTCAATAGAGCGGGGGTGGGTACGACAGAAGATGCCGGACGATTTAATATGCTAGCCCAAATTTTCAGTGCACGTCCTACTGGTGGATTACGTGTAGATGATCGAACGCTTTTGGAATCTGCAATAGACCCGGAGATGTTGGAAGAAGGTCAAAGTCTTGCACAGGTGAACCCCGTCTTGCAAACCGAGTCGGTGACAAATGACAGGAGACAAGAGTTATGGGGAACAAATCTCTCTGTTACTTGGCAGATATTGAAAGGATTGACATTCCGATCGGCCGGAACATACAATACCACAAATTATCGAAATGATGTTTTTTACAAGCAAGACTCCAGACAAGCTTATCGTAACGGACAGAAACCATACGGGCAAACGCAAGCTGGAAAAAACCTAAGATGGGTGAACTACAATAACCTGACATGGAAACAGCAGATAGATGACAAACACAGCTATGATGTCATGGTCGGACAGGAGGCTTCTTTCCGAAGCACAGAATACCTATTAGGGCAAGCGATGGATTTTCCATTTGATAATCTTGGAAATAATAATCTTGGTGTAGGGGCTACACCTAGCCGAGTTACAACAGACTTTTTTGACCAAAAGCTCTTATCATTTTTTGCTCGTGCAAATTACAATTATGGTGATCGGTATTTATTAACAGCTACTATGCGTGCCGATGGTTCTACTGTTTTTTCTAGTAAGAATAAATGGGGTTATTTTCCATCCTTTGCGGCGGCTTGGCGTATTTCGGAAGAATCCTTCCTAAAAGATGTCAGCGTATTATCCAACCTAAAACTCCGTGCAGGTTGGGGGATAGTTGGAAATGATAGAATACCGAATTATCTTTCTTTGGATTTATATGAGTTGAGTAGATATGGTATCGGTACCACTACACATACCGTACTGACACCAAAACATCTTCGAAATGAAAACTTGAAATGGGAGGGAGCTTCTACGATAAATCTTGGACTTGACTGGGGCTTTTTCAACAATCGATTGACAATGGTTACCGATTTGTTCGTAAAGGATACCAGGGATTTACTGCTAGCACAATCACTTGCGCATGTAACGGGTTTTGATGCGCAGTACCAGAATATCGGTAAAATTCGTAACAAGGGATTTGAGTGGACGGTTGTCGGTAGACCTATCCAAAAGAAAGACTTCACTTGGGAGTCGAGTTTTAATATCTCTTTTATCCGAAATGAATTGAGGGCTTTACAAGACGGTGTAGAAGCCATGTTTTCCCGCTCGAATTTTGATAGCAACTTTACGGAATACGATTATGTTGCGTACGTAGGACAATCGTTAGGACTGATGTATGGTTATGAATTTGATGGAATCTATCAATACAGTGATTTTAATACAACGCCGGACGGACGATTACTATTGAAAGAAGGCGTTACAGACAACCGGCGGATGTCGAATCTGGCGCCAGGTATGGTAAAATATAAAGATCAAACGGGTGATGGTATCATTACTACAGATGATCGTACGGTTATCGGAAATGCTATTCCTAAATGGTTTGGCGGGTTTACGAATAGCTTTCAGTATAAAGGAATCGATTTAAGCTTTCTGTTCCAGTTTAATTATGGCAACGATGTTTATAATGCGACCCGTTTGTATTCAACACAATCCCGCAGCGGTCGCCGGAATATGTTAGCGGAGGTAGCCGATCGTTGGACGCCTACAAACGCTTCTAATAAAGTACCGTCTACGAATGGGTATGTGACGAACGATGTGTATTCCCGCTTTATCGAAGATGGTTCCTTTCTGCGGTTAAAAAATGTGGCGGTTGGCTATAATTTACCCATTACATGGATCAGCAAGGCAAAATTGTCTCGTGCTCGCGTATATGCGGTAGGGCAAAATTTATGGACACTAACGGGATATAGTGGGTATGACCCGGAGGTGAGCGTAAACGCGAGTAATCCTATGACACCTGGACTTGATTGGGGAGCTTACCCAAGGAGTAAGGTGTTTACATTTGGATTGGAAGTGCAGTTTTAACGAAATACTTTAAGAAAGATGAAAAGAGTAATATATTATATCCTGACAGGTGTTTTATTAATGTTTAATACGGCTTGTTCAGACTATCTATCGGAAGAATCGTATACGGATATCGACAAAAATAATTACATGACGAATGCGGCAGAAGCACAAAATGTACTGTTGGGAGTATATCGTAACATGGTTGTAGATGCAGTGTATGGTTATCATTTATCTATTTTGTTTCCGCTGGGGACTGATATTTCCCAAGTGGAAGGTAATTCTAATGAGAACTTTCGGATTATACCAACCAATTCCTTTTCGGCAAATCAAGCTGAAATACAACGGACGTGGGCCGCATTATACAATGGTATATATAATGCCAATGATTTTATTGAAGGTATTGAGGAAAAGATGGAAAACTATTCCAATGAGGATCGGGAATTGGCAACTATATACATCGCGGAAGCTAGAAGTTTGAGAGCATTGTTTTACTTTGAGTTGTTGCGTCGATATGGCCACATCGCATTAATAACGAATACGGCAATGTCTAATCAACATCCGTCTACTTTTGTGCAAGAAGAGCCTGTTAAAGTGTATGAGTTTATTGAACAAGACTTACAGTATGCAGTAAAAAATCTGCCTTACGCAGCTGATGACACCAAAAGAAGTGATAATAGTTTCCGATTTTCGAAAGGTGCAGCTCTAGGATTATTGGCAAAAGTATATGCGACTTGGGCTGGATATCCTGTTGGAGATGAATCAAAATGGGAATTGGCAGCCAATACGGCGGAAATTTTAATAACCTCCAATAAACATGGTTTGCTCTCCGATTACGAGCAATTGTGGAAAAATGCTGGCTCCGGTATCTGGAACCCGGCAGAGAGTTTGATTGAAGCTTCTTTCTATTCACCTACCGCAGTAAACGGGGCACAAGATCCCATTGGCCGGATAGGAAAATGGAATGGTGTCCGTGCAACAGAAATCGCGGGTCAACGAGGAAGAAACGCGGGAAACGTGCGTGTTGTACACACTTTTGCGCTTGATTGGCGTACATATCCTGAAGACTTGCGTAGAGATATCGCGATTGCTAATTATCAATATAACCCGGCAAAAGTACTATGGGTAAAAGGAGCGAATGACACGGACGAACAAGCTAGAGCGGACGATGCTGATCCGACTAGAAAACAACCGCAAAAACAAAATTACACACCAGGCAAATGGGATACGGAGAAATATGTGCCCCAAAGTAATGCGCTCATCAATAACGATATGTCAAATATCAATTGGTATGTTTTAAGATATGCCGATGTGCTATTACTGTACGCGGAAGCAGTAAATGAATGGAAGCAAGGACCTACGGCAGATGCTTATGCGGCTGTCAACATGGTGCGTAGAAGAGGGTATGGATTGCCAATGGAAGCAAGCAGTAATTTGGCCGATTTACCGTCTGGTTTAGATATTAGTGGATTTCGGGACGCTGTCCGAAAAGAACGTGCATTCGAATTGGCATTTGAAGGGCACCGTAAACTTGATCTTATCCGTTGGGGAATCTATTATGAAACCGTGCGGGCTACAGCAGTGAACTTAGGATTATGGTGGCAATCTGCTAATTCGCCGAATTATGTAGTTGGGCAACCAGGGTATACAACACAAGGTAAACATGAATTGTATCCTATCCCGCAACGGGATATGGACTTAATGCAGCAATTTGAACAAAACCCAGGTTGGTAGGGAAGATATAAAAATAGTATATCAATGTTTTATTGCTCCACATAAGCTATATGATCTTGTGTGGAGTTTTTTATTTAACTGAGAAAAATACTTAAATTTAAATTATGAACAATGAATTGTTACAAAAAGAGCTTGCGTACAAAACCTCCCGTTCCGGAGGAGCAGGAGGACAGCATGTAAACAAGGTGGAATCAAAGGTAACACTTATCTGGAATGTCAATGAATCAGAAAGTATGACAGAAGATGAGAAAATACGTGTTCGCCAAAAATTAGCCAACCGATTAAATAAAGACGGTCTGTTGCAAATGGAGGCTTCGACCGAAAGAAGCCAAGTGAAGAATAAGGAGATTGTCACGGCACGTTTCTTTGATCTCCTTTATCAAGCGCTAAAAAAGGAGAAGAAACGGGTAGCAACAAAAATTCCTAAGTCCCAAATTCTGGATCGATTAGATCGAAAGAAAAAGCAATCCCAAAAGAAACAGAATCGTAGAAAGAAATTCAATTTCGATTAATAGTAACTCCTATTCCCGAAAATGGCTTACAGCCAAAGGTCGTCCTTGTTCATCTTTTTCAAAGGCGGCCAAAAATGCCACTTTATGTCCCTCTAAGTGTAGGAATCTGGAAATGAAATCTTCATTACGTTGAGTAGATTCAATGCGTAATATAAAATCCTCATCGTCCAGATCAACTGTCGCAAATTTGATGTCCTTTGATACCTGATAAAGTTTCGCAATGAGGTGGGAACGCTCTAAAATTGTTTGAATAGAGGTTTTGAAAATCAATACATACTTGTTCATCAATCGACTATTTGTTTTGAATATTAATACTAAAGAATTAACCTAACCAATAACCAAAACAAATATGCATGAAATGTAACGAGACTTTTATAAAAAATCGGTCGAAGCGGACAAAATATCGGTTGAACCGTCAATCTTTTCGGTGAAACATCTCTTTTTTATAGTTCAAATCTCAAATTATCCCTCCAACCATTGTATAAAAGTATGATATTTTTCTTTACTGACCGAAATCTTGATAGGATGGTCTACATGTAAATTGATAGCTAGTTTACGTGACAGACCTAGATTTGCGAAAGCAATTGCATCGCGATTTAAGATATGCTGGCGGTTTACCCGGAAAAAACCGTCGCCCAGTAAATGCTCCATTTCTTCTAAAGATTTATTGATCAGGTACTCCTTGCCACCGTGTGTTTTGACGAAAACATTGTCGAACTCAATATAACAAAGGGCAATATCGGTTATCTGAACGGGAATGATTTTATCGCCATGTATAACAACCAAGGACTTTTTTGTCCTATCGGCTATTTTGCCTTCGTTTACCGAATGAACCATGTCGAGTGTAGTTTTATTAAATGCTTGCCGTAAAAGACGGTATTTTTCTAAAGTTTTATGAATGCTTTCATCAGAAAACGGCTTTAAAATGTAATCTAACCCGAAATGTTGGAAAGCCTCCATCATATACTGGTTATAAGCTGTACAAAATACGATAGGAGCCTTCGGTGGGATTGTCTTGAAAATATCGAAAGACTCGCCATCTCCAAGCTGAATATCACTGAAAATGAGATCAACCGGCTGATCGTTTTTAAAATAGGTTATTGCCTCCCGCACACTTGTCAAACGGGCGCAGAGTTGCATATTCGGTTCTAAACGTTTTAGCGTCAAACACAAATCTTCAGCTGTCAAGTCTTCGTCTTCAATGATGATGGTTCTCATGTTGAATAAGTTTAAGCCGTACCTCAAAAGTAGTCCCATTTTCATTAATAATTACACTGTCTTGAAGGTAATAACTGAACCGTTCTTTGAGGTTATTCAGTCCATAATTATTATTGTCTCCCATAGAGGGTTTGCGTAAACATACATTGTTGCTCACAACTATCCACCCTCCTTGTTCACGGATAGTAATAAATAATGGATGATCAATTGTATAAAAGTTATGTTTCAGTGCGTTATCAACCAACGGTTGCAAAGAGAAAATGGGTAATAAATCTTGCTGGACATTTTCTGACACTTGGATATCAAACTGTATTGCTTCATTAAATCGAAGCTTCTGCATGGAAAGATAATCTTCACAAAGTTTGAGTTCTTGCTGGACAGTTGCTAAACCATCCTCTGAGGTCATAAAGCTTCCACGTAAATAATCAGAGAGTTGTAATAAATAAGATTCAGCCTTGGCGCTATCCTTTTTAATAAGCGATTTCAAACTAGAAAGGGCGTTGAATAGGAAATGAGGCTGAACTTGTTGGCGCAACATTTGGTTAACAGCACGTTCTTTTAGTTTGTCTAATTTTGACCTTTCTAGTTCCAGTTGATTTTTAAAGTAATCCGTCATCAAAAAATACAACCACAGCAAAACGATAAAATCTATAACAGCCGCTCTAAAGGCAGAGAGAAAAATAAAATTAAAGAGAGAGCCTGCGATGATTTTCTCCTCTTCCGGGCTCAGTGTCCCTAAACAATATAACAAAGCTAACATGCTCAGACATATGGTAAAGGTCACCAAAAAACCAAATATCTTCACTTTTATAGGAGACTTAATGGGGTCTTTTACATCGAAATGAATATGCAAGATAAGGTTACAGATAATGATACTGAAGAAACCAACGAACCCCACACAGGTATTTAGCCAAAAGTTAGCTTGGTCAGTGTATATCGCGTTAATAATCGAAATCGAAACGATACATAGCGAAAATGCAGCACTACGTTTAATCCAATATTTTAGCGGGTAGCGATGTTGATTGCGTATAAATCCCATTTATAATATCTTTTTACAAAGATAACCGAATATTTTTATGAAGAGGAAGAGAAAATAAGATGAAAACTAATTTTTTAGTTGTATAACTAAAAAATTAGTTTTACATTTGTTCTTACAATCGATTGCAGGCAATATTGTCTTTTTAATAAATAGAGTTATGGACGAAATAAAAGAACTTACAAAGGCGGAGGAACAGATCATGCAGGAACTATGGAACATGGGAGGAGGATTCGTGAAAGAAATCATAGCCCGATTGCCAGATCCGAAGCCGGCTTATAATACAGTATCTACTATTATTCGTATTCTGGAAACCAAGGGTTTCGTAGAACATGAGTCTTTTGGCAAAAGCCACCGCTACTTGCCTAAGATTAGCAAAGAAGAATATAAGAAGTTAATTACCGGAAGACTCTTGCAGAATTATTTTGATAATTCCACAACGAGTATGCTATCTTTTTTCTTGGAAGAGAAGAAAGTGGATATAAAGGAATTGGATGAGATTATGCAAATCATCCAACGGAATAAAAAATAAAAAGCTATGACTTATCTGATTTTAGCAAACTTATCGTTGATACTGTTCTTTGTAATATACATACTGGTGTTAAAACGCCTCACGTTTTTTCAGTGGAACAGGATCTATTTACTGAGTGCAATAGCTGTTTCATTCGTGATACCGCTGTTACAATTTGTAGACTTGAGCAATCATAGGGAAGTATATCGACCATTGGCAATAATTGATTTTCCAGAAATGGAAACTGTGGGGGTGACAGATACCTTGGAACATAACCATTCGTGGTCAACTATGGATTGGGCTCGATTTCTTTATATCGCTGGTACAGGACTGATGTTCTTTTGGTTAGGTATCCGGCTGTATCGCGTGTTTAAAACCTTTGGAGATAATAGTATCGAGCAACGGAGCTTTTCTTTTTTCAACCGGGTGTTCATTGCCGAGGAAACGCAACATCGCGATGTGATTGCTTCGCATGAGCAAATTCATATGAAGCAAGGCCATAGCTATGATATCCTATTTGTAGAGATTGTGCGCGTATTCAATTGGTTTAACCCGATTTTTTATTTCTACTTGAAAGAACTTAAGTTTCAGCACGAATGTATTGCGGATAAGGCATGCTCAGAAGATAAGGTGCAATATGCAGAGTTGTTGGTCTTAAATGCCATGGGTGTTTCCCATAGTGTATTGACACATGAGTTTTCCAATCAATCATTTTTAAAACAACGCATTATGATGTTATTCAAAAATAAATCGAAGAAAATAAACTTAATTAGTTACGTGATGATCCTTCCGGCCTTGTTATTGATATCTGGAATGGCACTTGCATTCAACGGATCTATCAGAGATGTTGTAGTGTCTATAGCGGCTGTTGATGTGGAAAACATCGTACAGCAGGATACAATCAAGCGTAAGGCAAAGGAAGCTAAGGAAGAAACAATGCCCAAACGGGAAGAAGAAGCAATACCCAAAAGGAAGGTAACACCAAAAGGGGAATCCCGTCAAGAAGAAAATCAAAATACAGTTACAAATGTCATAATAGCCCCTCAGGAGCAGGAGGATACCGATAGAATATTTACGGCTGTTGAAATCAGCCCAGAACCAAAGGGAGGTTTAAAAGCGTTTCGAGAATGGATAGGCATGAATTATCGTTACCCTCAAGCAGCTGTAGATGCGGGTGTAAAAGGGCGAATAGTTGTTTCTTTTGTTGTAGAAGCAGACGGTAAGCTAAGTGGCTTTAAGGTTGTAGAGGATCTCGGACATGGAACAGGCGAGGAGGCAGTAGAAACACTTAAGAAAGCAGAAGCTTGGCGTCCTGGCGTGCAAAACGGTAAAAAAGTACGTGTCGCTTACACATTACCTATACACTTGAATCTTCAACAATAGCATATTTGACTTACATCAGTGGGAAATGCGGAGCGGAAAATCGAGGTTCAGTAATAATAATCAAGATGGGACACCCATCTTGATTATTAACTTAAGAATACTTTTTCTAGATCTAACGGAGCGATATAGGTGCCATTTTTATAAACACGCATATTACCTCCAGAAATTTCATCAATCAAAATGAGCTGGTTATTGGAGACATCGTAACCAAATTCTAATTTGATATCATACAATTCCAATTCTTTTTTTGCAAGTTCCGCTTTCACGATATCGCAGATCTTTCTAGTTAGGTCGGCAAGTTCATCATATTGCTCTTCGCTAAGTATTCCTAACATAGCTAAAGCATCTTGCGAAATAACCGGATCGCCCCGCTCATCATCTTTAATCGTTACTTCTACAAATCGATCGAGATCTTGTCCTTCTTGGCAATATGCGGCATAGCGCCGATAGAAACTTCCGACTGCTTTATAACGGCAAATTACTTCAAGCCCTTTACCTAACACCTGCGCATTTTTTACCACCATAGATACGTCATCTATATCAGCAGAAACGTAATGTGTCGGAATTTGTAGGCTGTTCAACAGTTCAAAGAAATATTTTGTCATTTTCAAGCCCGATTTCCCCGCACCGTCGATAGTTAATCCTACGGTATTGGCTCCTGGATCGAAAACGCCGTTTTCACCCGTGACATCATCTTTAAATTTTAGTAGAATACGATTGTTGTCCAGTTGGTAGACATCTTTTGTTTTACCTTGATATATAAGTTGCATGGTGTTGATTTTATGATGCGCAAAATACAAAAAATCCATCAATTGCTATGGTCGTATTTCAATGCGTAACAATCTAATTTCTTCTTGCAGTTGTTCTATTTTATGTAAAAGATTTTGTGCAACCTCGATACCCTGTAGGTTGATTTCCAGTTCATAATGCCAAGTAGCAAATTGTTCCAAGGCTTTCAATTCTTCTTCTTTAACGAACTCCTCCTCGTCTTGCACCACCACTTCAATCAAACCATTTTGAGAAAGATTTCGAATAAATTGTAGCTCCATTTTGTGGGACTGGCAGACGTCCATTACCCTTATTAAAGTCCTTTCCATAGCTTATTTCTTTAGATTGGCCAATTGTTGAAACAGTTCTTTTTCTCTATCGCTAAGGTTCGTAGGGAGTTTCACATGTAACGTTACATACAAATCCCCAAACTGTCCATCTTTCTTGTATACAGGAAAACCTTTTTCTTTTAGTCGAATTTTAGTTTCATTTTGCGTTTCCGGTTTAATCTTCACTTTGATTTTTCCTGCGAATGTATCAACGACGGTCTCTCCACCTAAGAGCGCGGTATACAGATCGATATCCTGTACCATATAAAGATCATTTCCTTTACGTTGAAAATGAGGGTCAGGTAAGATATTAAATTCAATATAAAGGTCGCCGTTCGGTCCACCGTTAACCCCTGCGCCACCTTGTCCGCTGAGTTTGATTTTTTGTCCGTTTTCTACACCTGCAGGAATCGTGATTCGAATATTCCGGCCGTTTACGGTAAACGTTTGTTGATGCGTCGTGTAGGCCTGCTGTAAGGTCAGTTCCAGCACGGAATGATAATCATTTCCCCTAAACTTGGTTTGTCTGCCGCCGCCGCGTCGGCTCCCAAACATTTGCTCGAAGAAATCCGAAAACTCACCCGTATCATAATTTCCCGAATAATCAAAATCAAAACCTTCAAACGGATTCCCTGCAGTTCCCCCACTAGCACCGCGGCTACGCTGTTGTTGCTGTGCTTGTTCATACGCTTCCCCGTGCTTCCAGTGCTCACCATATTGATCATATTTTTTTCGCTTTTCCGGATCAGTTAATACCTCATTTGCCTCGTTGATTTCCTGAAATCTCTTTTTTGCATCCTCATCATTAGGGTTCAGATCGGGATGGTATTTTCGGGCGAGCTTTCTATACGCTTTCTTAATATCATCTTGGGAGACATTTTTCTCTATCCCCAATACTTTATAATAATCTACAAAAGCCATATTTGATTTGTTGCTATCCTCAATAACGTTAAAAATAATCTTTTGTTTTTTGCTTTCCTAATTCAAGGACGCATTTCTATGGATTTCGCACCATTACCCAAAAATTCCTTTTTAAAATATTCTTTATTGCCCAAAATACGGATGCTAGCGATCCGGCTTTCCTTGAAATTGCTTATCACTGTGCTCCGTCCATGGAGGTGGACTGCAAGCGAATCCATTTGTGTAGAGGAGGTATAGTTCAATACCGCGTCGTGCATGACCGCGTTGCTGGTGTTGACGATTAGATTGTCTAGATATACATTGGAAGCATTCGCTGCCTGAATGGTCAGCTCTCCTATACTATCTCGCTGATCGCTTCGCTGAAACGGTTTTGACACAGAGAAACGGGCATTATCTATTGCCGCAATGTGGAGTTGATCCTGGATGATATTGTTCAAACAAACGGAAACTTGCCGCGCTTCTATGGATGCTAGCGGTACATTTTGCTGTAAAGTGATGTCGGCAAATCTGCTTTCGATATGGATAAGTAAGCTGTCGTTTACAATCTTATAACTGAAATTCTGCGGATTAATACTATACAAGCTATTTTTATCTGCGGGGGCTTTCTGTATATTCAGATACAGATCTTTGTCTTTTCCGCCGGTTACTTTGATATGTCTGATCGGATTAGAGAATTTTTGTGTGACTTTTATATCGTAGAATTTCAACCAAAAGGCCGATATCCTGTCGATCGGCTTGTTTTCTGTGGTCATTTTGATACTGCCGATAAGCTCAATGTAGAAAGTCGCAAAAATCCCCATAAATAAGGCGATGGCGAATAGAATATGTGAAGTTTTCATTAATGCTGTTTTTGTTGATACAATCTGTTAATATCGTCCATGCTGATGCCTAATAAAGTTATGGTATCGAAAAACTTTGGCAATTCTATGTTGATAAATTGCTTTTTTCGGATGTGCATAATGGATGATTTTGCTTCCGGAGAAACAAAAAATCCCAGTCCGCGCTTATTGTAGAGGATATCCTGCTGTTGCAAGATGTCATATGCCCGCATCACCGTATTGGGGTTGACTTCCAACTCACCGCCAAAATCCCGTACAGAGGGGATTTTCTGATCAGCCAACCATTCGCTTCTCAAGATTTTCTCCATCACAAAATCGGTGATTTGCAGATATATTGCTTTTTCATTTTTAAACTGCATGATCAAATCTCCCTTTCTTTGCGTTTGTAATAAAAAGCAACGATGGTCAGAAAACAATAGACCATTGTTATAAGAAGCTGTATCGTAGAAGGAATAAAACCTTTGAGACCTATAGAAATAGCTGCCTGCTCATACATGAAAAATTCACGAATGAAGTAGCTAACGACAAGAACAATGAGCACTAAAAGTGCGGAAAACAAAATTATGCTGTATCGTTTGAAAAAGACTTTTGCAAGAATGTATAACGGTACGCAGATTACGAAGAAGCCAATGGACAATAACGTCAATTTATTAATTGGTAAAGCTTTGAAGATACTGTTTCCGGAAATTTTGGGGTATAGATCCCCCTGTTTTTCCAAATATTGCAATACTTGCTCGTAGTACATGTTTTTAAATAACCACACCGTAAGATGATCATATAGGCCAAAAATGAAGGTGCCTGTTATCAATCCGCCCAAAAGGAAAATGATGATGGCTAAGGTACGTTCCAGATTCGATAGAGGGAGCAGGTTGACACGTTCGGATTTGTTCAATGCGTCGAAATACCCCCATGTCATGATGGCTAAGTATATCGGCGCGAGCCACATCAGTAGTAATTTACTACCTGTTTGTTCCATATATACTGCTCTTATCCAGTCGTCATTTTTCGGATACAATTCAGGAGTGAAAAATTTTTGATAAAAGATGTCGCCCGGCCAGTAGTAATATAAACCAAAGGCAAGGAGCATAATCAATGGAAATATGGCGATGAGCAATCTGTTCGGAAAATAGATTTCTTTCAGCGCAATATATAAGCGTTGGATATTCAATTGTCTATTCATGAGCTTGGAGATTAGTGAGGGACAATTTTTTTAAAAATTGCGGTTCGTTGATTAACGCGTTAAAAAACAGTTCGATATCAAAAGGTGTTTCTTCGCCGTCCGTATTCAGTAGGATATTGCTGTTGCCGTTGAGACTGCTCTCTACATACAAGGTTTCGGGATAATCTCCCTGCTTAAATTTTATCTTGCGGCTTAAATCATCGATCGATTCATTTAGTGTCAGGTTGCGGTTTTGCAACACCAATAAGTGATCGATCAACTGATGGATATCCCGGATCTGATGCGTTGAAATGATGACGGTGGTATCTTCCGAAACGTGTTTCGCTAAGGCTTTACGGAATTGTGTTTTGGCCGGAATGTCTAATCCATTTGTTGGTTCGTCCATCAGCAAGAGCTTGGTATTGGTGGCGAGCGCGAAAGCGATATTCACTTTCTTTCGCTGCCCATAAGATAGTGCTTTGATGTTCTCCCTTGGATCTACTTGCAAGGATATCAGGATCTCATCAAAATAAGCTTTGTCGAATTTCGGATATAACGGACTATAAATCTCCAGATAGTCAACAATGTTCCAATAGGGAAGATCCACCTCATCGGTGACAAAATAAATGTCTTGCAGAAACCCGATTTGCCTATCCTCAGGAGTAAATCCAGATATATCGACATTCCCCGAACGTGGAAACAGCAATCCGCAGATTAGTTTGAGAAAGGTGGTTTTACCGACACCATTCAAGCCCAATAAGCCGTATATATGTCCCGGCAGAAGCGAGGCATGGATATTATCCAATATGGTCATATCTTTTTTGTAATGGAAAGAGAGATTCTTAATTACTATCATAATAAAAAGTTTAGTGTATTAGTATATTAATACACTACAAATGTAAGAATAGAAATTGAACTTGCAAGAAATATTAAATAAAAAACGTCTCATAGTTAATCCATGAGACGTTTCTTTAAATGTATAGACTATTTAAAAACTGTCTACCAATCGATTTATCGTTTCGATTTCTTCTGCTGTCAACTGAATGTCTATACTCTTAGCATTTTGAATTGCTTGTTGCGCATTCCGAGCACCTGCTAACGCTATGGTGATACCAGTCCGTTCAATCGTCCAACGCAATACCAACTGACCTAAAGAGGCATTTTTGCTGTCGGCGATGGGTTTTATTTTATCTAAAAGCACATTTGTTTTCTCTATAAAATCAGGTTGGAAATATGGTAAAGAAGCGCGGTGATCGCCTTCCTGAAAGGAATAACCCGGATGGATTTTACCTGTCAATAGTCCGCGTTGAAGCGGGCTATATGCTAAGATAGATTTGTTGTTTTCTATACAGTACGGGACTGTTTCCACTTCAATACCGAGGTTAACCATACTAAAAGGAACTTGATTGGAAACGAGATCTACTATTTGCTGTGCTTCTGCCATTTGTGTACTGGAATAATTGCATACACCAGCATAACGAACCTTTCCCTGCTCAATTAACCGAGAGACCGCTTCGAAAGTTTCTGAAATAGGGGTAGTCGAATCCGGCCAGTGGATTTGATACAGGTCGATGTAGTCCGTTCCCAAACGTTTCAAGCTTTGCTCACATTCGTATATAACACTCTCTTTTCCAGCATATCGATAAACGTCCAATGCTTTTCCGTTATTGTCTTTTGTATGCATGGCGAAATCACCTTTTGCGGAATCTAAATCCCAACGCATACCAAATTTGGTCAAGAGTTGTACCTTATCCCGCGAAATACCCCGTATGGCTTCACCGACGATTTCCTCACTCGTCCCCTGGCCATATATCGGAGCCGTGTCAATAGAAGTTACGCCGACATCATAGGAAGCCTGAATAGCCTCAATAGCCTCTTTGCGATCAGTTGAGCCCCACATCCATCCTCCGGCGGCCCATGCACCGAAGGTAATGGCGGATACTTCCAATTCACTATTACCTAATTTTCTATATTCCATGTCTGTTTGTTTTTCCCCCTTTACTCCTTATTTGAATCAACCGGCAACCGTTTGTCACGATTGGCAATTTCCCATGCAACATGGAAGACCAATTTCTCCCGTTTTACCATCATCGGGAAGTCGATTTTGTCAACCGTGTCTTCCGGTGTATGATAGTGTGGGTGTAAACCCGAGAAAAAGAATGCTGACGGGATACCTTTTTCAGCAAAATTGTAATGATCTGAACGATAATATAAACGCATTGGGTCTTTAGGATCGTCATACATATAATCCAATTCCATCTGGGTATATGTATGGTTTGCAGTTTCTGTAATTTGTTTTAATTCAGAGCTCAATTTATCTAGTCCAATGGCATGAATATAGTTGTGGTTCCCGTTCAAATGCTTGTCGTCTATACGCCCAATCATGTCCATGTTGATACAGGCTACTGTATTTTCAATTGGAAAGATGGGGTTTTCGACATAAAACTTTGATCCCAACAGTCCTTTTTCTTCGGCAGCGAGACCAATAAATAACAAACTTCTGCGAGGACCTTGGCCATCTTCTTTTGCTTTAGCAAAGACACGGGCAAGTTCCATAACGCCTACTGTACCCGAACCATTGTCATCCGCTCCGGGGAAAAATGTACCGTCAGGTAATATACCATCATGGTCATAGTGCCCTACAACGACAACAATCTCATCTTTTAGATCTGAACCTTCTAACAAACCAAGTACGTTAGGATCTGCGAATTTCTCTTTCGTGATTCCCATTTCGGCATCAACTTTTGTAGGAATGGTGAAAGTAGAGGGGGTATTTTTTTGTTGTTCAAGACTAGTCTGACGTTTTGCCAACAGCTCATTTGCCAACCTTGAGGAAATATTGACCACCGGCGCTTGGGTAGTGCCCGATACAGCATTATTTCCGTCATCCAAAGAGAATCGACCACCAACTAAACGTTTCCCGAATCGAGCCATATTCTGGTCAACATAATCGCCTGTTGCCAAAATCGTTTTTGGATTTCTTTTAAGAAGCTCCTGCACGCGTTTAAACCGGCTACTGGCCCATTCAGACATTTTCTTGCTACCTGTAACAATAGAATTGCCGTTCGCATCTTTTGGTTCTCCTTCGTTGATGACTAAAACTACTTTGTCTCGGATATCGACACCGGCTAAGTCATTATGTTTTTTGTCTTGGATGCCATATCCAACAAACACGATGTCATCGGCTTCGTAAGTAGCTTGTTTATTATCGCCTTGTATGAAGAAATCCGTACCATTTTCATAAGCGGTTCCGTTCACAACAAAACGTTGCACTTGATAAGAAACCTTTACAAGGTTTACCGGTTGAAAATAATCGCCATTTACTGGTGCTTTCAAACCGTAAGATTTAAATTGCTCTGCTAGATAATGTGCTGTTTTTTCACCACCTTTTTGACCTGTGCCTCGTCCCTCAAATTCTGGCGATGCTAGTAGCGTTAAATGCTTCTTTGCGGTTTCCTCCGTCATGAGATCCGCATATTTCAGCTGTGCCGGATCTTGATGTTGTGCGATCACGCAACTGTGGAACGTAGGAACAAGTAAAAGTGCAATAATCCAATTCTTCATCATAGTCATCTCATGATTATCTTCGATGAGCTCGCAAGCTCGGTTAACTTCGTTGAGCTCGCAAAGCTCGATTTTCTAAAGATGAGCCCTTCGGGGCTCGTGATTCGTATTTTATATCAATTATGTACACGCAATCTTATTTACACGCGTACCGTGTCTGCCTCCTTCGAAATCAGTGGTCAGGAATGTTTTAACAATTTTTTTTGCCAACTCGAGGTCAACAAAGCGAGCAGGGACACATACGATATTCGCATCATTGTGTTGCCTCGCCAAAGCTGATATTTCGTTTTGCCAAGCGATGGCCGCCCGAACACCTTGATGTTTATTGGCTGTGATAGCTACACCATTGGCACTGCCACAGATTAATATGCCCAATTCGTTTTGTCCGTTTTCGATACTAGTAGCTACCGGGTGTGCAAAATCTGGATAATCTACAGAATCCGCAGTCGCAGGACCAAAATCTTCTACGGTGTAACCCTCATCTTTGAGAAACGCCAGTACAGCAGTTTTATATTCAAACCCAGCGTGGTCACTTCCTATTGCAATTTTTTTTGACATGATCGTTGTTTTATTTTTGATTATAAAATTCTTTCTCTTTTTCTAGTTTTCTCTTATGTACATTGGCAGAAACCATGATGCTCAACTCGTAGAGTATAAACATAGGAGCGCTGACTGTCAGTAAAGTGATTACATCGGCCGTCGGCGTGATAATGGCGGCGATGATCAAGATAATGACAATAGCGTATCTCCTGCTCGCCCGCATAAAAGCAGGCGTCATTAAACCCAGTCTAGATAATACAAAAATGACGATCGGTAAAAGGAAAATTACACCACAACCTAGAGTTAACGTGGCAATTAGCGATAAGTAAGAATCAATCGTAATTTGGTTGGTGATTTCTGCGCTTAAAGACACGTTGGTCAAGAAATTCACGGAGAGCGGAACGACAATATAATAGCCAAATAACGCGCCAATAACGAATAGCACGGTGGCATAAAAAACGAATCCACGTGCAGAACTCTTTTCTACGTCTGTTAGTGCTGGTTTTATAAAAAGCCAGATTTCGAATAGTAAATAAGGGAAACCCAATGCGACTGCCATCAATAAACAAGAATTGATCTGAAGCATAAATTGCCCCGCCATTTCAGTGTTAATGATATTAAAGGGGATGCGTTCTACACAAAATCCATCCAAACTGAGCAAATCGCCCACTTTGCACATCATTCGATACGTCCAAAAGTCGAGGCTTTTCGGCCCCATAATAATCTTGTTGAAGACGAAGTCGTAAAATGTGAATGAAAGAATAGCAAATACGGCAATGGCGATAACGGAACGAATAATATGCCATCTAAGCACTTCCAAATGCTCAAAGAACGACATTTCTCCTTCAAGATTCTTTCCTTTCTGTTTTATAGCGTTGATTAACTCTTTTGATTTTGACATTCTAAATGTTGTTTCTGAAACAAAACAAAAATACCATTCTTATTTAGAAGAATGGTATTTTAAACGTATGTAAAGGAAATTTTATTCAACCTCTTCGTCTGGATATTCCGTAAGGTCGAATGTTTCCATGAATTTCGTTGTAAAATTACCTGCTCTAAAGTTTGGATCACGCATTAAACGTATGTGTAGGGGAATGGTTGTTTTTACGCCCTCTATCACAAACTCGCTCAGTGCTCTTTCCATTGTATTGATCGCTTCTTCACGTGTTTGTGCGACACAAATTAATTTTGCGATCATAGAATCGTAATTCGGAGGGATCGTATATCCCGCATATACATGTGTATCTACTCGAACACCATGACCACCCGGCGAATGGAAATTCGTGATTCTACCAGGCGATGGACGGAAGTTATTGAATGGATCTTCTGCGTTAATACGGCATTCAATGGCATGCATGGTCGGCTCATAGCTTTTCCCGGAAATCGGAATGCCCGCGGCTACCTTAATTTGTTCTTTGATAAGATCGAAATTGATAACCTCTTCTGTAACCGGATGCTCGACCTGGATACGCGTGTTCATTTCCATAAAATAGAAATTACGGTGTTTATCGACCAAAAACTCGATCGTACCTGCACCTTCATAATTTACGGCTTGAGCACCTTTGATCGCAGCTTCCCCCATTTTTTCGCGAAGTTCCGGTGTGATAAACGGGGAAGGTGCTTCCTCAACTAACTTTTGGTGACGTCGCTGTATAGAACAGTCACGTTCCGATAAGTGACATACTTTTCCATATTGGTCTCCGATAACCTGTATTTCGATATGGCGGGGATCTTCTACAAATTTTTCCAGATAGATACCATTGTTGCCAAATGCTGCTCCAGCTTCCTGACGGGCTGAATCCCATGCGGGCTCAAACTCTTCGTCTTTCCACACAATACGCATCCCACGTCCACCACCACCAGCGGTAGCTTTCAAGATAACCGGGTAACCGATTTCGTTGGCAAGTTTAATACCTGTTTTTACGTCGGGAACCAAACCATCAGAACCCGGTACAGTCGGTACACCCGCCTGTTTCATGGTTTCTTTTGCCGACGCTTTGTCGCCCATTTTCTCTATCTGCTCAGCAGTAGCACCAATGAATTTGATACCATATTCGGCACAAATGGCGGAGAATTTAGCGTTTTCCGATAAAAAACCGTATCCTGGGTGAATGGCGTCCGCATTCGTCAATTCGGCTGCCGAAATGATATTAGGAATGCTTAAATAAGAATCTTTACTTGCAGGAGGGCCGATACAAACAGCCTCGTCAGCGAAACGTACGTGTAAGCTATCGCGATCTGCCGTAGAATAGACGGCGACACTTTTAATCCCCATTTCACGACAGGTACGGATGATACGAAGTGCGATCTCCCCTCTATTTGCTATTAATATTTTTTTGAACATCTTCTATAATTTGGAGATCAGATAATGAAATAATATCCCATATCTCACATCCCTATCTCATATCTAAATTACGACGGATCAACTAAGAATAGAGGTTGATCAAATTCTACAGGCTCTGCATCATTTACCAAGATTTTCACAACCTTGCCTGATACTTCCGACTCAATTTCGTTGAAAAGCTTCATAGCTTCTACAATACACAGCACTTTACCGGGAGCGATTTCATCACCTACATTCACAAATAATGGCTTATCCGGGCCAGCGGCGCGATAAAAGGTTCCGATCATGGGTGATTTAATGGTTATGAGGTTTGACGACTCAGCTGCCGGCGTACTTGGCGCTGGTGCTGCCGGTGTCGTGTTGGCAGGAGCAGCTACTGGCGCTACTGGTGCAACATGTTGCGGAGGTAGTGCTACTGGGCTCGGAACAGTTGCCGTAACATAGGTAGGCTCCTGATTCGTTTTTATAGTGATTTTAAAGTCTTTTTCTTCGATAGCGACTTCGTTCACACCTGATTTAGCAACAAATTTAATCAGGTCTTGAATCTGTTTAATATCCATACTCATATTTCTAGTAGGTTTCGTGTATAATAATTTTTTTACGATAAATTTTAACCCCAGATTTAAGGCTAACGCATAACGGGGATAAAGTTAAATAATATTTTATGCTTTCGTATAAGCCCATTTGAGATAAACGGCTCCCCAAGTGAAACCGCCACCAAAAGCTGCTAATATTAAGTTGTCTCCTTTTTTTAACTGGTTCTCCCATTCCCATAAACAAAGTGGAATGGTACCGCTGGTCGTATTTCCGTATTTATGGATATTGACCATCACCTTGTCATCGGAAAGACCTGCACGTTCCGCAGTAGCATCGATTATCCGTTTATTCGCTTGATGCGGCACAAGCCAATCCACGTCTTCTGATGTTAGGTTATTTCTTTCCATCACCTCGACAGCTACTTCGGCCATGTTGGTAACGGCAAATTTAAATACCGTACGTCCCTCTTGATAGGCATAATGAAGACCAGCTTCTACAGTTTGATGGGTTGCCGGATTTAACGACCCCCCACCTTTTATGTTCAAATATGGGCCTCCTGAACCGTCTGTTTTCAAGACGGCATCAATAATTCCATTACCCTCTTCATTCGGTTCTAATAGTACACATCCGCAGCCGTCACCGAATAAGATGCAGGTATTGCGGTCTTCGTAATTAACTACCGACGACATCTTATCAGCGCCAACAACGAGAACTTTTTTATGTTTGCCCGATTCTATAAATTGCGCTGCTGTCGTTAAACCAAATAAAAAACCGGAACAAGCTGCTTGGAGGTCGTATCCCCAAGCTTTCTTAGCACCAATTTTATCCGCCAAAATATTTGCCGTTGCAGGAAACAGCATGTCCGGTGTACTGGTACAAAAGATAATCAATTCAATTTCATCGGCAGAAATGCCCCGTTTTTCCAATAACCCTTTAACTGCGGGAACAGCTAAGTCCGATGTGGCCTTACCTTCTCCTTTAAGGATTCTCCTCTCTTTGATTCCTGTTCGTGTCACAATCCACTCATCGTTGGTGTCAACCATTGTTTCCAACTCTTGGTTCGTTAAGACATAGTCAGGAACATACCCGTTTACAGCAGTAATTGCAGCATGTATTTTTGACATATATTATTAATTGAAAGCAGACCTGATTTTATCGATGATTTGTGATTCGATCATGTCTTTTGATAGTAAAACCATGTTTTTGATAGCTTCTGGAGTCGAGATGCCATGCCCTATGATAACCGGTGCATTTACACCCAAAATAGGACTGCCACCATAACGCTCGTAATTGAATCTATCAAAAAATTCATCCTTAAGCCCCTTTTTTAACGTGACGACATAAAAAGATTCGGCAAGTTTCAAGACCACATTACCCGTAAACCCGTCACACACATACACGTCAGCAGCGTCCGTGAAAAGATCTCGACCTTCGGTATTACCAATAAAATTTATCTTTTTGTTTTCTTTGAGTAGGGGATAGGTTGATATTGTTAAGTTATTTCCTTTTTCTTCTTCTTCGCCGATATTTAGCAAGCCGACTTTTGGATTTTCTAAGCCATAAATATATTCCATGTATAAGCTTCCCAGCGTTGCAAATTGCGATAGCATCTCAGGCTTACAGTCTGCGTTCGCACCTACATCCAACAAAATACCATAGCCGCTTTTAATTTTGGGAACATTCGTTGCGATTGCTGGACGAAGAACTCCGGGAATTGCTTTTACACTAAATACTGCTCCTACCAACATAGCTCCGGTATTACCAGCGGACGCAAAAGAGTCGAGTTCGCCGTTTTTTAACAATTCAAATCCTTTAGCAATGCTGGAATTAGGCTTTTGGGTAATAGCCTTGGTAGGGTGTTCATGCATGCTTATGTTTTCGGGTGCATGTATGTAATCAAATTTCTCCGGATCCGCTCCAGCTTGCTTTAATCGTTCGATGGTGTCGGGCTGATTGCCGATAAGGACAAGACGTTGTCCCTCCTGTAGTACTTTTTGGGCTTCAATAGCCCCATTTATTGTGGAGTCGGGGGCATAATCCCCGCCTAAAACGTCTAAACCAATCTTCATTCGTTATTATTTTATCATCAATAATACGCAAAAACATCCCAAATTAAAGTATAAAAATTAAATTTTACACCTATTTTGGGATGTTTCATTTCGTTGAATGACGTCGTTAGACAGCAGCGGTGTTTTCAATAATCAATTTTCCGTTGTAATATAGATTACCATCTACTGTGTATGCACGGTGAGGTGTATGTACTGCACCTGTTTCTTTACATACAGTTAACGTAGGTCTTTCAGCCTTATAATGTGTTCTTCTTTTGTCCCTTCTTGATTTAGAAGTCTTACGTTTTGGATGTGCCATCTCGTATCTTTGTTTTAGTTATTTTTAATTTTCTTTAATATATCCCAACGTGGGTCTGTTTTTTCTTCTGTCTCCGTGTCGGTGTCTAAGTCCGGTGAATCACTCAGTTTTGCCAGCATTTCTGGATCGCAGTTGGTATTATTGCCTTGTTCCGAACATTTACTGTAATAAGGAACGCGAACGTTGATGTATTCGTAAAGCAACCCAGCAATATCCAATTCGTAATCTGTTTTGGACAGCACCATTACTTCCTCTGTTTCTTGATTCCAGTCGTCATCCGTAAACTTGACAAGTACTCTTTCATGGAAGTCTTGCGGCGCGTCAAACTCAGCTAAACATACATCACATGTTAATCGGATGGTGCCATACACATGGAAATTAACAATCAACATGTTTTCCTGTTTCTGTAGCTCCACATCAGCTTTGAGCTGCCCTTTCTTTACAAGCGAGTGTTCATAACAATCAAAGAACTTATCATCGACTTCAAACTCGAAATTGTGCTTTCCAGTAGTTAATCCTGAAAACGGAATCCTGTAATATTTTAGATGTTTCACAATCTGCATTCGAGCGTGCAAAATTAATTATTATTTCAGTAAAAAGGAAACTTTTTGCAAAATTATTGCTCATCGTCTCCATAGTAATATTTGCCTAGTTCTATTTTCTCCCGACCGTTAGCCATTCGCCAACGATTGGTATCGCGCAGAGAGTAGGCACAACCGCAGTATTCCTGCATATAGAATTTTTCGCGTTTGCTGATTTCGAGCATGCGCGCCGAGCCACCTTTCTTCCGCCAATTGAGTGTCCAATACTCCATGTCGGGGTGACGGGAAGCCGCCCGTAGACCGCAGTCATTGATTTGCTCCATGTTTTTCCAACGGGAAATGCCTAATGAACTTGATATAACGTCAAATCCATGTTCTGCTGCATATTCGGCCGTTTTTTCAAATCGCATATCGAAGCACATCGTACAGCGGATACCACGTTCCGGTTCATTTTCCATGCCTTTCGCCAGCTCAAACCAATGGTCTACATCATAGTCGGCATCGATAAAAGGAATACCGTGCTTTTCTGCAAAACGGATGTTTTCTTCCTTCCGTAAATCATATTCGTTGCGTGGATGGATATTGGGATTATAAAAATAAATCGTGAAGTCAATATCTGAAGCAATCAATGCTTCCATAACCTCGCCTGAACAGGGGGCGCAGCACGAGTGCAATAGTAATTTCTTGCCGTCATTCGGCAGATTTAGCTTCTCTCGTTTAAATTCCTTGTTGTCCATGATACCACCACGTTTTAAAAATATGATGCAATTTTACGGAAAACTGCTAGATTTTACAAAAGTTGGCTAACGGTTGTCGCAGGTTTACCGATATACACGTTTATTTTTTACTTTTGTAACATATGATACGATAATCTCTATGTTTAAAATCTTACCCATATATTATGTGTTCGCCTCGCTGGCGGTTATCCTTGGATTTTATGCCTGTGAACGGAACGATGCTGAGCCGAATTTAGAGATGAGGAAGTTTACCCGCTTATATGTTTCCTTTGAAGAGTATACACCTGGTAAAAACCCGCCGGATACCAACATCAGAATCATTTATCCTGCTGATTCCTCTGTTTTTGCTTTCAATGGTCGGCACGTTTCGCAGGTGTGGGGAGGGGGACCAATCTATTATGAGTCGCAGCTGAATACAATATTTCAAGCTAGTGTTAACCGTGCCGGCACCAACGATACGTCCATTGCTGTGCTTAGTATGGGCTCATCAGGCTCATTAACCAACGCTGGATGGCCCAAAAGTCGATATTACAACAATGTACGTGGCATGGCCTATCATTCGCGGACAAATTCCCTTTTTATTGTGAATGGCGGTGGGCCAGACGCAGGTGTGTATATGATGGAAGGGCCGCGTTACGCGACCCGCGAAAAGCAACCTGTTAAGAAATTAAGGAATAACAGTTTATCGATGTGGGGGGCGGCCTATCAAAATGAAAAGCTTTTTACGATTAAGACAACTGCAACAGAGGGGTCGCCGGCGGGTATCTATGTTTTTGAAGGTATTGCCAATATAACGGTACGGGAGAACGATTCGATAGCTAGACTGGAACCGACTCGTATATTGGAGATTGAAGATGTTACCAATCTGCGCGGATTGTTTTACGATACGGTTAAAAATGTTATGGCTGTCGCGCAGATAGGAGATGGGACGGGAGGAAGTGGCCGCATTCTTATTTTTGAGAACTTTTCCAGTATGGTAGATGAAAAGACCATCACACCGACACGTGTGATTACAGGTGCTAATACAGGCCTAATATCGCCTGTCGATGTAGTTATTGATACACGGGAAACGGGTGTCTATTTATACGTTGCCGACCGCGCAGCGAGAAAAATATCGCGCTTCCGATATACCGATGATGGCGATGTGGAACCCGATAAAGTAATTGATACATCCAATTTGAAAGATGGTAGAACACCGGTTAGTCTTACATTGGATACCCGGGAAGGTGAACTATAATGATTTGTAGATATTTATATTGTTGTACGCTATATACTTGTTATGACTAAAACCCCAATTATATATTATATGTTCGCCATGTTGGCACTTGTCCTCGGGTTCTATGCCTGTGAAGACGATAACGCAAGACCGGAGTTTGAAATTACGCAAATTTCACGTCTTTACGTCTCTTTTGAAGAATACGGTACAACAGACGAACGAGCGGACACAACGATCCGTGTTGTTTATCCTGCTGACTCTTCGGTTTTTGCCTTTAGTGAAAGTCACGTATCACAGGTAGAAGGCGGAGGTCCCATTTATTTCAATCCATACATAAAAACTATTTTTCAGGCAAGTGTAAACAATAGTCAGGAGGGTGATGGGGTTGATACCGTCATTTCTACGGTTCAGGTGACACAGACGGGAATACTGAATAATTCCGGAAATGGACTTAGAAGTAGATACTACAATAAGGTAAAAGGTTTTGTATACCATGCTGCTACGCGATCTCTTCTGGTCGTCAACGGTGCTGGACCACAGGCCGGGATATATGTGGTAGACAACCCCGGAAGCGCCGGAATTCAAAAGCAACCCTATAAAAAATTAATGAATCCGGATTTAGATATGTGGGGAGCCACTTATCAAAGTGATAGGCTTTTTACTTCCAAAATAAGTGCGCCGGCAGGTATATATATGTTCCAGAACTTGACAACGAGGTCTGTAAGAGCGAGCGATTCCGTCGCTACGCTTAATCCCGAGCGTATATTACAAATTGAAGGCGCGACGACTGATTTGCGTGGCTTGTTCTATGATACGGTGAAAAATGTAATGACTATTGCCGAAATGGGCGATGGAACAACAGTAGGAAGCGGACGAATTCTCATTTTTGATAACTTTTCCAATTCGGTAAACGGCAATTCGGATGTCATCCGGCCATCACGTGTGATTACGGGTTCTAATACGGGGTTAATCTCACCTGTTGATGTAGTGATTGATACACGGGAAAGTGGTGTGTATTTATATGTAGCGGATCGAGCGGCAAAAAAAGTATCGCGGTTTAGGTATACAGACGATGGCAATGTGGAGCCGGACAAAGTAATTGAAACTTCCGGATTGCGATTTGGCGTGACGCCTGTGGGACTAACATTGGATGCCCGTGATGATTCTAACCGGCCGCAGGTTCAATAAGATTCAGTAATAACTGAACCTCTTCTCGTTTTTCGAGATTGTCTACATATTCGTAAGCAGCAATGAGATTGCGCAAAATACGCTTAATTATCTCCAAATTATTGCATGGTTTGATGTAATCATCCGTTGGTGGCAGGTTTAGTTGTTGGAGAAAGGCAATGATATCCACTTCCCGCATAATTTGCCCGCGGTTGAACACATTAATGTAAAAGAGAACCTCATCAGGTTTTTCTTCATTCATATAGGCCAGCACGAAGTGTTTCGGTAAATTAACACCATAAATCGGGATGTCCAATCGCTGGGCAATGATGCTATAAATACAGGCAAGCGAAATAGGGTTCCCTTTTTTAGATTCCAGTACCTTATTGATAAAAGAGTTTTGAGGAGCATGAAAGTCAGACGTGTTACCGGATAAGCCAAATTCACGGAAGAGGATATTGTTCAATAGCTTCACCTTTTCGATTGGGCTCATATCATACATCAAATGATACCAAGCATTGCGACGTAGTTCAGCAAGTTTCCCATAGACTTCTTCCTCGCCCAAATTCGGATATTGATAACGGTTTATGATAAGCAGTCCTTCAAGCAAATCCTCTTCATTACTGAGCTTCCACAATTGAAGGTCATTCTTAACCTGGTTAAACTGTATTTTGTGAACAATCTGTTCTACACGCTCCTGTAACAGCAAATCAAAAGACTGTTCCCAAGATTCCTCCAATAATGGTATTACCTCTGGGCCACACGTAATCAGCTTATCTTCCAAAGCCTGATAGATTTCCGCATCTGGATCATCCAAGAGAGAAATCAGTGCCTTTAACTCCTGCTCGTTCATCCATACGAATATACGGAATTTTTGTGTTCTTTTTTCCCTCAAAAAAGAACCAAAACCTCGTCACTTCACTTGCCCATCAAGCAAATTGATAATCCGTTTACCATATTCTGCATTTTTTTCCGAATGAGTGACCTGTATGATGGTCATGCCCTCTTCATTGAGTTGCTTGAAAAGAGCCATAATTTCCTCGCCCTGTTTGGAATTGAGGTTGCCTGTTGGTTCGTCTGCCAGCAGCAATTTGGGCGAAGCTGCTAATGCCCGGGCGATACCCACGATCTGTTGCTGCCCGCCGGATAATTGCGCCGGAAATAAATCTTTCTTTCCTACAATGCCGAAACGATCCAGCATATCGCCTACAATAGCCTTTCTTTCCTTACCGGATAGATTTTTATAAATTAATGGTGTTTCAATATTTTCATATACCGTTAGTTCGTCTATCAGATGATAAGACTGGAAAACATAACCCATGTGCGATTGGAATAGTGCTGTTCGCTTCTTGGATTTTAGAGCCAATACATCCTCGCCCATAAAATAATAATGCCCCTCGTTCGGCTCATCGAGCAAACCGATAACATTCAGAAGCGTAGACTTTCCCGAGCCCGATGGCCCCATAATGGAAATAAAATCGCCCTGTTCGATTTCCAAATTGATATCCTTTAGTACAAATGAGCGCGTCCCACCTATATTATACCACTTAAAAATATGTTCTAGTTTTATCATTTTTTTATCTTGTTTTTATCTTTTTTTATAAATAAATCGTCCCGTTATACGAATCAATTCGGACATACTATTCACTCCTTAAACTATCTACTGGATTGGCGCGGGCGGCACGTACTGCTTGGGTGCTTACAGTAAGTAATGCGATAACGATGGAAATTACGCCAGTTAATGCAAATATCCACCAAGATATCTCTATTCGGTAGGTGAAATCCTCTAGCCACTCGCTCATGCCCCACCAAGCGATCGGAACAGCAATCAAAAGGGCAATAAGAACCAATTTCACAAAATCTCTACAAAGCATAATGACTATCCCTACAACGGACGAGCCCAATACTTTCCGTACGCCGATTTCCTTGCGACGTTGTTCTGCCATAAACGCGGCAAGTCCGAATAATCCCAGACAGGCAATACCAGTTGCTAACGCTGCGAAAGTTAAGCTTAACCTACTCATGCGGCGTTCCGCCCTATACATGCTATCAAATGCTTCATCCATAAATCGATAGGAGAATGCGTATGCCGGAGCGAACTTATTCCAAGAATTCTCGATATGGGAAAGTAATGCCGGAAGGTCAGCGGTCTCTATCTTAAATGCTGCTTCTACAGGATGGTTACCCAGAAAAAATCCCAGAGGAGTAACAGGATCGCGAAGCGACTCAAAATTAAAATCCTTGACCACACCGATAACCTCATACGATTTCATGTTATCACCTAATTGAAAATGTATTTTCTTGCCAATGGCATCCTTTTCTGAACCAAAATCAAAATGTTTTACGGCAGTTTCGTTCAAAATGACGGCCGTCGAATCTGCCAGACGGGCGACAGAAAAGTTACGACCCACTGTTAATTCTAAATCAAATGTTGGTAGATATTGTTCATCGACATACCAGGTCTGCATCGATACCGAATTGTGTGCCGACATAACGGTTTCTTTCGAATAGGGATTGTCGTTTCTACTTGAACTAGAGACAGGAAGATAACCACTGACGGTACCTATCTTGACGCCGGGTAGATTCAAAATATCGTCACGAAATGCCTTCGTTTGATTTCCTAGGACATGATAATCACTTACGAGGAGAATATTCTCACGTTCATAACCGATTTTTTTATGTTGAATGTACTGCAATTGGGTTGTTATAATGAACGTACCAACAATCAATGTGATGGATATGGCAAATTGAAAAACCACCAAACTGCTTCGAAAGAAACTTTTGCCCGAAGTAACGACGGAACGTGATTTTATAACCTGTAGCGGATTAAATGCAGACAAGTAAGTGGCTGGATAATAGCCAGCTACCAATCCGACGAAAAGCGTTAGAAGGCCAATCAATGGAAGTGACCTAACATTTATTAAATCATTTATCTTGAAGGCTTTCCCCGATAGTTCGTTAAACAGCGGTAATGTCAATACAACAATCACAATCGCTAGAATAATCCCCCCGAAAGAAAGCAGAAAGGATTCTGTCAGAAATTGACCGGCTACGCCACTTCTCGATGAACCTAATAGCTTATGTACGCCTACGTCTTTTGCTCGGCTAGCCGATCTTGCGGTCGATAGGTTTACGAAGTTGACACACGCGATAAGTAATATAAACAACGAAATGGCACTGAAAATATAAACATATTGTAAGCTGCCGTTAGGTTGAAGTTCACCCATTAAATTGGAACGTAGATGGATATCCTTAATCGGTGTAATATCGTAATAGAATACATTTCCCTGTGTTCTAAATTCCTCCATACTAGCAACATCCATAAACTGTTTGGCTGCTGGAAGGCAATGTTTATGCACATACTCTTCCAGATGGGGTTCCAACAGTGATCGGTCTGTTGCATCCCTCAGCAATATGTAGGTGGTGAAGTTATGGGAAAGCAGCGCACCCCAATTTTCATAAGATGCATTATCCATAGCAAATAGGAAATCATAGTTGAAATGGCTGTTTCCCGGCATATCTTCAATGACTGCCGTAATTTTATATACTGTGTTCTCGGCATCGTTGGTTTCCAGTGTTCTGCCGACTATATCTGTCGAATTGAAGTAACGTTCGGCAGCCGAGCGGGTTAGTACAACGGTGTTCGGTTCTGTCAATGCGTGGTGGAGGTTGCCATGAAGCGTTTGATAGGAAAACAGGCGAAAAAAAGACGAATCGACATGGGCTAAGCGAGCTTCTTTGATCCAACGATCGCCATTTTTTATCAACTTTGCGCCACTCGACACGTATAACCGGGTGAAGTCTTCCACTTCGGTATATTCGTCGCGAAGTATCGGTCCCATCATGTCACTTGTTCGGGCCATGTCCAACTTGCTTTCGCCCATATGTATATGGGCATTCAGGCGGACAATGCGATCCGCTTGGGTGTGGAAACGATCATAACTAAGTTCATCAAATACATAGGTGGCAATAAACATAAATCCAGCGAGTCCGAACGAAAGCCCAATAATATTGAGTAACGAGAACATCCGGCTTTTTAGCAGATTACGTAAGGCAATTTTAAAATAATTTTTGATCATCTTGTATCTTTCATTCCTGTTTTTTACCAGAACAATTGATAAGCCATAAATATAAGTTGTTTGTTTTTAGGTTTTTATGTTGTTTTTAAGGAATTTGGTTGTCCGATATCGAACAGTTGTTGTTCGATGCCGAACAAGTGGAGGAATTGCTAGCATTACGAATTATCCGCGCAATATCCTTTTGTATTCTTTCTCCAAACGTTTCAAGCCTTCTTCCAATAGTGCCCTGGGACAAGCAATATTGATACGGAGAAATTGATCTCCGGCCTGACCGAATTTGATACCTGGATTTAGCCACAATTGTTCATGTTCCAATAATCTATCTGTAATGGTAGCGGAAGGTATACCTAAGGACGTACAGTCAAGCCAAACCAAATAGGTAGATTGTAGCGGGATGACGCTAAGTTGGGGAAGCTTCGCTTGACAGAAGTCCCTTAGATATTGATAATTTTCATATAAATATTTTTTTAAACTTTCTAGCCACTGTTCTCCTTTTTCATAAGCTACGATAAGGCTATCAATGGCAAATATGTTTAACATCGTCATTTCCCATTTTGTTAATATTTCCTTTATCATCCCGCGGAAAGATTCGTTTTCAGTAAAGAAATAAGCGACTTGCAAGCCTGCTAAATTAAATGTTTTAGAAGGGGAGGAGAACGTAAGAGAATTTTGTGCATAAATCTCTCCTAAGGACGCAAAAGGGACATGTTTAAAATTATCATATACCAAATCCGAATGGATTTCGTCCGATAATACAACAACGTTATGGCGGATACATATCTCACCAAGCCGCTGTAGCTCCTCCTTAGACCATACCCGACCAGCGGGATTATGTGGATTGCTAAATAAAAGGAGTTTGACAGCCGGATCGGCAGCCTTTGTTTCTAAGTCTTCAAAATCAATCTGATAATTTCCGTTATCGTACAGAAGGTTGTTCTCCACGATTTCACAGTGGCTTTGTTTAACGGTAATAAAGAAATGGTTGTACACAGGAGGTTGCACAATAATTTTATCACCTTCGGATGTTAGCGCCTCTACTGCTGCTGCGAGTGCAGGCATGACGCCCGGTGTCGCCACGATCCAATCGTTTTCTACCTGTAGTGTGTGTCTTTTTTTCCACCAATTCCTAATCGCGTCATAAAAGGAAATAGGTGTTTCGCTGTAACCAAATACGCCATGCGACGCACGGTTAACCAACGCTTGTGTCACTTCGGGAACAGTCTTGAAATCCATATCTGCCACCCACATGGGGAGCACATCGGGTTTTGACCATTTTACACTTCCTGTATTTGTCCGATCGATCAATTCGTCAAAGTTATATTCCATATTGTTTTTTACTTATCGTGTTATACAAACTTAAGGAATTACTCTATAATAAGGTTGATCCCGGCCATTTCGGCTTTATATCTGATTTTCTCGACTAAACCATAATAACTCCAATTCCGGAGTAAGAACTCGTCCTCCTTCGCAACCTCTTCTTTGTTGCTCTGGTTTACTAAGAGCAATGTGCCGGCCTGCGCTTTCACGCAGATGTCGATTAAGCGTCGGCTATAGAGGTGTAAGCGACTAGCCACATAGCTCATTTCTTTCTTATTGAATTGTTCCAGGCTTTTTAGTTTTTTCTTCCGCCCTTTTCCACCTTTATTGAATGCCGCAGCCTTTTGTATACGGTGGCGTGCTGATTGGATAGCCATTCGCCGGTAAAGAAATTCTTCTTTATTCCCGATTTGAAATTGCTGTTTATTGATTTGAACCGTAATGGGATGTTCTACGGAAAGCGATGCTTCTGCGATAACGTGTTCTTTAAGATCATGAATTTTCTTGGGAAGTTCAAGTGCAAGGAGTAGGAATAATTTGCCTTTCACAATTTGCATTGAACTGGCACAGATCTTTATCTGACCGGCGAGTGCGCGTTGCAAAAGAACGCGTTTGTCTGATCGGTCTTTGCCGAGATAAGTGCGAAACGGAATTTTGAATAGGGAGAATTTAAAATCTTTTCCTTTTTCGTCGTTATGCAATTTAATCTGTTTACCGGAAAAAGGAATAGGCATCGTTTTTTTAAAATTACGTAGCGACTTTTCTCCTTTCCAGTAAGCCGAGCGGTCACTGTTGAAAGTTTTAATGAGCGACATATTGATGTTGGAAAGGATATCGGAAGGTATCTCGCCTTTAAAATAATTAGACAGTATCTTGTAGGTGGTATTCATGCGGGAAGTATTCAATATCCCCTCGGGGTCTTTATCATTATCGGCGAGCTTAACTTTGATATCTTCTTTTAGATAGAGGAGGTCTTTCATGTTTTCCTGGATGTATTGGTGGGTGAGTACCAAGTTGGATCCACGGTATACAAGATCTTGCCAGGTAAAAAGCATTTTAAAATATGCTGCGCGTTTCTCTTTATCATCGCAATCAACAAAGACCTGTACTTTTCGTGTTAGGATGTGGGTATCTGTAGCCATATTTTTGTTTTTTTTTATGCCGTCTTTTTAGCTTGTTTTATTTTTGCATGTGCTTCTATAAAAAGCTTTCTTACAACGGCGGAATTCAGATTTAAGGCTTCCGCAATTTGATCGAATGAAAATTGTAAATCGTAGCGCATGCGAAATATCTCTTCTTGCTGTTCATTGATCTCCCCTTGGATAACATACCTGGAAGAGCTGTTTAGCTTTTCCATTTTTTCCGCACTTTGGAAAATTTGACGTAGCGTTTCAATGGTTTTTTCGACCTGGAGGCTCACTTCATAATCAGAGATGCCGCCAAGATAGTAGGCGATTCGTTCATAATTGAAGCTATATTTTAGACAGAGTTGCAGAAAGAGCTGTTGTTCTTTTCGCAGGTGGGGGAGAAGCTTTTCAAGCTTTTGTAGCTTCTCTTTTTTCTCTTCTTCCAGCTGCTCAAGATAAACGATATCCTCTTCCTCCTCGTCCTCCAGTTCGTAACCTAACAAGAACTCTTGGTAATCCTCTATACCGTCTAGCCGTAGGAGGCTACGGTGAAAGCGATTTCTGGTTTTACTATAAAAGGCATAGACGGCCGATTTGACTTGTGTTTTGAGAAACTGAAAGAGTTCTTCCTCTGATTGTAAGTTTTCCCGAAACAACCATAGACGGAGAAATGCTTCCTGCGCGATGCTCCCTGCTGCACATTCATCTTGCGTTGCTTTTTCTGTGCGGAAAGCGAGATAGCCGTAGTACTTTTTGTAAAAGAAATCCAAACCTTTCTCCTGACCGTTTTGTAACATGGCCAGATGTCGAGCTGAACTGTTTAGTTTGTTTGGTTTATGCATCGTTATGTTGTTGATTAGTAATCTATCGTATAACAGCTTTCCGCAGTCCCGGTGGTCATTTGCTAGTCGTTTTCAGTCGGGACTGTGTAGGCTGTTTTTATGTGTCGATGCGTATTGGTGTTTTTTGTATCCGAGACTATCTTATGTCGTTGTGTATGCCTTTTCGAGTGTGAGCGTAAATATTTATTTCTGCACGAATTAAGTTCTGGGTTGTGTATACCTTTTAAATTGTGGTCTGTAATACTCCATTCATTTTGGTTTTGGTTTCTCACGCCGTTGTGTATACCTTTAAAAGTGTGATCTGTAGCACCGTTAATCGTGCGGAGAAATGAGATTTTTAATTGTTTATACCTTTCAAATCGTGTTCGGAGACATTTTCCCTGCACACTCGAGCCACAGGATTTACAACGTTGTACATACCTTTCAAAACTTTAAAAGATAATGACGAAAAGAAAAGATATTTAGTGAGTGGCAAATTGCCCTCACCTTACGGCGCCACAAGGAGCCTCATTGTTGTTTAATATCATAATCGGCAGCCTTTTATTTTATAGTACTTTATTGAAAATAAAACTTTATATCGCTAAATATGTATACTTTTTAAATAGGTGTAAAGTAATACCAAAGCCTTTCTTTGGGACGACTGGGCGAGTTGTGTATACCTTTCAAAGTGTGTCGTAGTGAGCTTAAAAGAACCATTGTGGAGAACGATGGTATTTGCTACGTTTTAAATTACAACCGATCTGATTGGAAACTCACTGGAAGTCACTTTGAAGAAAAAGGTATTTAGTGAGTGGCAATTGCCCTCACCATATGGCGCCACAAGGAGCCTCGTTGTTGTTTAATATAATATCCAATTGTCTGGTTTATTTTAGTTTTTTATTGAAAACACAGTCTTATATCGCTAGCTGTGTATACCTTTCAAAGTGTGGTCTGTAACACCTATTCATGGAAGTAACAAAAGATTTTGTCAGCTGTGTATACCTTTCAAAGTATGGTCTGTAACACCGCGAACTATACGGTTTCGATATTGGTTTGCTGTGTATACCTTTCAAAGTGTGATTTGTAACACCGTCAATGATCGTTGGCTTCGAACCTCTGAGTTGTGTATACCTTTCAAAATATGATCCGTAATACAAAAGATTAGCAATATCTTTAGACGTGGATGTTGCACATACCTTTAAATATTGCACCAAATAATAATAATAAAAACACCAATACTTCAAAGAACAAAGCGATCCCATGGCAAGTCCATGCCTTAAAGACAAATCAAAGCCATTTCACGTTAAATGATAATGGGATCTAATATATGTTTATGGAATCCTATATGTTTATAATTGGTTTTCTACTTATTGTATGCGCTTTGCATGCATATAGGACAAAATGCTGAAGCCAGTTGTTGTATTAAACTGGAGATTTAATGATATTACGATAAGTAAACTTGTCTTTCATATTAAAAATCATTTGTTTCATTGTCAAATATACAATGATTTTTGTTTTATGCAAATAGATATTGTGGTTTTTTTGTATTTTTTTTGCGTAAATGGATTTAGTTATTATTTGTTGTAGTTCAATAGCAAATCTAACGTCAATGGATATGAAAATATACGAATCAAGTCTAAAGAATAAGCGGGATGCGGAGAGCTCACTTTTGAAGTATGTCAGCAAGCGTATTCGATGACGCTAGGCTATTGCTTTACCAATACTCCGCTCATGCTTCGATTATAATAGGAGATGTGTGGGTGATGTCTTAGAAATCTATCCGCCTCATTACCATGTAATACTCGGATATAACACGGACTCAACACGGACTCAAGTCGGATTTACCTACTCTTGTTATCGACGGATGAGTGAATCATTAGTGAATTGTCGGTGTATATACACATCGTCTTTGATGGTTTTTCAAATAAAAAACGGATAAATGAGTTCTTTGTTGTACAGAGATTATTCATCCCTTAAACTATCCACTGGATTAGTTTTCGCCGCCCGGATAGTTTGAATGCTGATGGTTATCAATGTAATCAATAAGCCTATAAAGCCTGTAAGGACAAATATCCACCATTCCAATTCTATTCGATAAACGAAATAATCTAACCACCTACTCATGATATACCAACCTATCGGAATGGCAAAAAGAAAAGCTACGCAAACCCACCTGACGAAATCTTTGGATAGTAGAAGCGTGATACCTGCTATGCTAGCACCTAATACCTTCCGGATGCCGATTTCTTTAGTGCGTTTAACAACCATAATAGATAATAACCCCAGAAAGCCTAAAGAACTTACGATGACGGAAATAGCGGCCGCTATCCATATCAGTTTTTCCAATAATGCTTCTTTTTGGTATAGATTACCAATTTGTTCATCGTAAAATTTATAGTCAAAAATTTCGTTTGGATACCACTGTTTCCATTCTTTTTCCAAATCTTCAAGCAATTGATTCGGATGGTCGCCCCGATATTTTATAGCCAGGTTTTTAATGCGCATCTTATTATAACCGATAATGGTAGGTGATATACCTTCTTTTAAAGAATTGGTGTTGAAATCGCGAACTACACCAACAATTTTTCCTTGGTATTTATCATTTAATCCACCTGCAAGCAGATCTTTTCCGATAATTTCGTGGTAATCTTGGTAGCCTAAATTCCTAGCCATCTTTTCATTTATCAAAAACTCCGGGTGCTGTTCATTGCCTTTGAAATTATGACCCGTTAACAATTGTATACCAAATGTATTGATGTAGGCGGAATCTCCGATAGCATAACGCGGCGCCCACGTCTCCCATTCTGCCCTGTTGTCAAATTTGAAAGTCCCTCCCCAAACTTTATCGTTTGATGGCGGATTATCACAAAATGTGAAAGTCAGGATATCACTACGGTGTTGTAGAAAGGCAGTTATCTTTTCGATATTGTCCCGCATTTCGTTGTTTAAGGGAAAGACAAGCACTGTTTCCCTATCGAAACCCATATCGGTATTTTTCAGGTAATGAACCTGGCTGACGATAACAATGGTGGTGGCGATTAATACTAGGGCAAGCACATTTTGGAATATAATCAATGCTTTCCGTCCTAATCCCCAGCTTCCCGTAACTTGTTTCTTTAATGCTGTTTGGATCCTCGTTTTATGGAAGAAAAATGCCGGAAATAAGCTTGTTATTAAACAAATGGAAAACCAAATGGCCAAAGAAATAAAAAATAGGTGGGAGATAGACAACACCTGTAACGGTTCGTGAACAAACAGATAATGGTTGCTCCAGTCAATGGCTATCCATAGAAATAGCCACGCTAACAACAAAGCAAATAAGGAAATCAATAACGATTCTACGAGAAATTGTAGGAACAATTGTCGTTTGGAGCTTCCGAGCACTTTCCGTATTCCCATTTCTGTACTTCTATAGAGCTGCTGGGCGGAAACCATATTCGTATAGTTGATGCCTGCCATAAACAGGATGCCTATAGCGATAACGGTCAATATCCCTAAAAGGGAAAATTGCGTAGCCTTTCCATAGTCCATATCGAAATGAAAAGCTGTTAAAGGAAGCAATTTATAGGTATAATATTCCAGCACATCCTTATGCCAGTGCTTTGCTATCAGTTGTCGAATACCCTCTTCTACGCTTGCTTTGTCCGCTGAATCGCGCAAGGTCAGGAGCATATTATTGGTGGAGTTGATAGATCCCCAGTTGTTAAAGAAGCCGTCATCTTTAGGGATTTGTCGAAGCTCGCTCGCAGAGGCGAGCGAAAAATATATCTCCGACCGAAAATCGGAGTTTTTCCTGCTATCGTCAACAATACCGACAACCGTTACGGGAAATTTGCTTTCTACCCATATGGTTTGTCCGATAGCTTCCTGGTCGCCGAAAAAGCTTTTTGCCATGGACTTTGTTAAAGCAACCGTTCCAGGTTCGTCCAACTGTTTCGGACTTCCTCTTAACCACGGAAAATCCATGATTTCAAAATAATCGGACGAAGTCAAGCTAGCTTTTCCTTCCATTTTTCTAAGTTTCTTGCCGATTTTTAATGTAAAATCCTGCTTGTCCATGTATAGTGCCGCTTTTTCTACTTGGGGTAATTCTTGCCGGATAGCGTCATACATCGCATAAGAACCGCCCTTACTATGTTCTGTTTGATCGAGGTGCAAATCTTCCACTACGATAAAGGTGCGTTCCGCGTCGGGATGAAAGCGGTCAAAACTCAGTTGGTACGTATTGAAAGTATAAATAAACAGACAAGCGGCAATAGCCAGACCTAGACCCACTATATTTAATATGGAATGAAATCGATATTTCGCGATTTGACGGAGCGCTGTTTTTATATATATCTTGATCATTTTCCTTAGTTTTAATATTTTATAGCAGAATGAAAAGACTATTCATCCCTCAAACTATCCACTGGATTGGCACGGGCAGCCTGGACAGCTTTGAAGCTTACCGTAAGCAGTGCTGTGACAATAGTCGCAAAGCCAGCCAATACCAACATCCACCACCGCAAATCGATGTGATACGCGAAATTCTGTAGCCATTGTTTCATCATCCACCAAGAAAGCGGCGCAGCTAATGCGAAAGCCAGTATCACCAATTTCACAAAGTCTTTGGAAAGCAGTAGCACAATACCCGCAATAGAAGACCCTAATACTTTTCGGATACCGATTTCTTTTACACGCCTGTTAATCGTCAACAAAGCCAATGCAAAAAGACCGAGACAAGATATAGCAATGGCAATGAGCGCCGCACTGATAACGATACGGGAGAAGCGTTGCTCGTTTCGGTAGAGGTTTTGCGTATTTTCATCCAGATATGAAGGAGACACACTCGCCTTGGGATTTACCTTTTTCCATATATGCTCGACCTGTTGAATGGTTTCTGACAGGTTATCCGTGTTTACCCGAACAAAAATATATTCGATGGAAAAAATATTAGGGTTCACCGACAATGTTAAAGGGTTAACCCTATTCCGTAAATCTTGAAAATTGAAATCATCAATGACACCTATCACGCGTGGGTTGCCATCTATTTCGATGCTTTTTCCGATAACATCATTCACGCCGCCTAGTTGTTCAGCCATTTGTTTATTGATGAGCACCGCAGCTGTGTCTGTTGAAAAGGCACGGTCGAAATCCCGCCCGGCTACCAATTTGATATCTAACGTATTCAAATAGTCGTAGTCGACACGCATAAAATTGGTGTAAACTTGTCTTCCTTCATAGTCAAATCCGAAGCGGCTCGTGGTCATATTTCCATCACGTCCACGTCCTATGTTAACATCCGATGCACTTACGCCACCTACCCAGGGCTGTGCTGTCAATTCGATACGCATCTGTGAAAGTGCGCGTTCAGCGTCGATGCCATTGCCGATAGGGATGCTGATAACCTCCGATTTATTGAAACCTAGCGGACGGTTGTTTAGAAAATTCAGTTGGGAACTCACTACGATCGTCGCCACAATCAGAACGATAGCAATAGAAAACTGTAAAATGGTTAATCCATTACGCAATAATCCGCTTCTTATATTAACTGTACCTTTTAATGTCTGTATAATGTTTATACGGGCAATATGCCATGCAGGGTAACCACCGGCAATCAGCGTGATGACGATGAATACAAATAAAAAGACGAAGAGACTACGTGGAGAGAACAATTGCAACATATTCAGTTTGTAGTTCATGTGGGCATTGTATTCGTTTAGTGCTAGCCAAGTAAGACTTAAACCGATAACCAACGCTATGATACATAGCAATAGCGATTCCGTCCACAACTGCCCCACGAGTTGTCGTGTTGAGCCACCTAATGTTTTGCGGGTACCGATTTCTCTGTTGCGCGTGAGCGAATTGGCTAAAGAAAGGTTGATAAAATTGGAACAGGCGATAAAAAGTATGAGTCCGGCGATAAGAAGTAGTATCCATGGGAACAATGGTGAACCACCATTACCTAACCCCAATTCATTGAGATGATAGTTATCCAATGGTAATAAATGTAAGGAGATATAATCTCCATTTTTGTCTGCTACAGCTCCATCGCGCTTTAGCATATCGCTACTATTCTTGTAATAGAGCTGCATGAAAGCGCGAGCCGTGTTCGTAAAAGCATCGTTATCTATCTTGGGGGAAGCTAACTTAACGAATACCGCATGGTCTTCATGTTCCCAATTGTCAATCTGTGCAGTATAGTTTGGTTTTTGCTCAAACCGTAGCAAGGTATTAAACGTAAGACTAGAGTTGGAGGGAAGCTTCTCCATCACGGCGGAAATTGTTTTAGATTCCCATGCTCCGTCGAGATAAACCTCTATTTGTTTACCAACTACATCCGTATGGCCGAACAGGTTATTTGCCATAATCTCATCAAGGACAATATTGTCCAAACCTGCTAACGCATGGTCATCACCTTGCTGCATCGGAAAACTGAAGATAGATAGAAAGTCGGCGTCGACATATTTATTGTCTGCTTCAAATAGCTTGTCGCCTTGGCGCAGAACAATACCGGAATTGTAATACCGACTAATCTGTTCGATATCGGGTAACTCCGATTTCAAGCTTGGAGCGAAAGGGGTAGATGCTGTTGAACTGTACCGTAGACCACTTTCAGGCTGTGTTTTAAAATAGAGCAGTCCGATACGGTCTTTGTTCGCATGAAAATTATCAAACGACAGTTCGAACATGGCTGTGAGATAGAGCAACGTAGCCGTAGCGATGGCGAAGGACAATCCAAAAATATGGATTCCACTTAATACTTTGCTTTTTCTGATATTTCGCCAGGCGATTTTTATATGGTTCTTGATCATGATTTTAGTTTTTACTCATCACGTAAACTATCAACTGGATTGGCACTTGCAGCCCGTATCGCTTGCCAGCTAACGGTTAAAAATGCGGTCGTCGTCGTAATGATTCCCGCCAAGGCAAACACCCACCATTCTAAAGCAATATGATATACAAAACCTTGCAGCCAGGTATCCATAATCCACCAGGCAATAGGTACAATGATAATCAATGCGACTAATATCAACTTAATGAAGTCAAACGTCAGCAAATTGACGATCTTGATGACAGAAGCTCCCAATACTTTACGTATACCGATTTCTTTGATACGCTGTTGTGCCGCATAAGCAGATAATGCAAATAAACCCATACAGGCAATTCCAATAGTAATCATGGAGAATAATCCCATGATTCTCGCCGTTTGTTGTTCATGTTTGTATAGGGATGTATAATCGTCATCCAGGAAATGAGACTCAAAAGCCACTGTTGGTTTGATTTTTTTCCAAACGCCTTCGATGGCCGTCATAGCTGAAACGATATGAGCATCTTTGTTAATCTTCACAAAGATGTTCCCAAAATAATCATATTCTGGAAAAACAACGATGGGCGTTACCTCTTCTTTTAAAGATTTAAAATTGAAGTTATCTACGACTGTTTTTACCTTTCCCACACGTCCATTGAGTTCCATCGTTTTCCCGATAGCTTCGCTAGGTTGTAAACCTAAAGATTTAGCGGTCAACTTGTTAATAATAAAGCTATATTCTCTTGCTTCTGTGGTATCGCGAGCCCTTGCAATATCATTATCCGTAAGATTACTGCCTGCAACAATCGGGATTTCAAATACGGCCAGAAAATCTTTTTCGACTGGAATCGCGCTTACACTCATCCCAAAGTCATTTCCTTTACCTTCAAATGCATTGATAGTATATCCTCCCTGTACATTGACTGGCGTATCATATGATGCAGTCACTCCTTCCACGAAAGAAAATAGTGTTAAATTATTCTTTAGGGCCGTTCGCTCAGCGTCTTTTAATACACTTCCATCAAGAACAATTATTTGGGATCGGCTAAGACCGGTATCTTTTGTCTGAAGATAGTGAAGTTGCCTAACTATCGCCAAGGTGCATATAATAAAGAAAATGGAAATACAAAACTGTAAAATGACGAGCGCTTTTCCTATGGTCAGTTTTCGTGTTAGGGTAATCTTGCCTTTTAATGTCATCAGTGGCTTTAGCGCTGAAATGACATAGGCCGGCCATCCACCGGATAACAGTGAAATTAGAAGTACAAATACAAGCAACACTAAGTAAAACAACGGATTAGACCAAACTTTCAATTCCATTTCTACACCGATGTATTGACTGAAAGCCGGAAATAAAACGCGGGCTAATATTACCCCAATAAACGTTGCAATAGAAACCATGAACAAACTTTCACATAGAAATTGGATGAAAATAGAACGACGTGCTACGCCTAGAAACTTTTTGACACCGATTTCTTTGGCTCTCTCTTCAGAACGGGCGAGGATAAGATTGGCGAAATTGACGCAGGCCAGAATAACAATGGAAATTGCCAATACAGCGAATATGTAAATGTAGGTGATGTTACCTCGTCCCCCTTCCGAATACAAATGGACATTTGCTAATTTTTCTATATTTATTCTTATAGGTGGCAAATCCGATGATGTAGATTCTTTAAACATGGTGTTCACCAATAGGTTTATTTTTTCTTGAACAGATTGAAATCTCTGTTCATCTTTGAGAAGTGCCAATGTGATATCATTTGCGGAATGCCAAACAGGTTCTCGATATCGATCTAATGTCTTATTTGACATTACGGCATGAAAGTTATATCGCGTGTTGGTTGGAGGATCAGCGACTACGGCAGTCACTCTCCATGGTTGTCCATCAATTTCGAGGGTCTGACCCACCGCAGATTGGTGCTGAAAATACTTCTTTGCCAATGTGGCCGTCAATACAATATCATAGGGTGCATGTAGCGCTTTATCTAAGCTTCCCTCTAGACATTCATAGGGTAGGACGTGAAAAAAATCTTCATCTGCGTACAATAATTTTTGTTCGGATATGATCTTTTCGCCTGTTTTCACGATAGACTCTCCCCCATATTCGTATAATCTTACGGCATATGCTACGTCCGGAAATTCTTCTTTTAGCGTTGGCGCTACAGCTGTGGGCGTTAAGTTACTGTATTTGTATTCGCTTTCATTTGGTGATTTGTATCCGTAGGAAATATAAGCTAGGCGATCGATATTTTTATAAAATCGGTCGTACGTCCATTCATGTACGATATACGCACTCAATAACAAGAAGCAGGTTATTCCTAGGCAAAGACCTATGATATTAAGAATCGAAAATCCTCGATTTTTTCGAATGTTCCTCCAGGCGATTTTTATATAATTTCGTATCATCTTTTTAACCTTAAGTGTGTATCACGTTATTCATCCCGTAAACTATTCACCGGATTCGTCCGTGCGGCCCGTATCGCTTGTGTGCTCACCGTGAGCAATGCTATGATAATGGCCGTCCCCCCTGCAAGAGCCAACATCCACCACTGCATATTAATGCGGTACGTATAGTCATCTAGCCATTTGTTCATCGCCCACCACGAAATGGGAGAAGCGAGAAGCAAAGAAATGAGGACTAATTTGATAAAATCCTTGGACAGCATGGTACTGATGCCTGTTACGGAAGCTCCAAGCACTTTGCGGATGCCGATTTCCTTGATACGTGTTTCTGTTATATAAGAGGCCAAACCAAAGAGACCTAGGCAGGAAATGAAAATTGCCAATAGGGAGAATACAAACGCTAACGTGCCCATTTGTTCCTGTTCATGGAATTTTTGGGCATACTGCTCATCCACAAATTTGTAGCTAAATGGATAGGCTGGATTGAATTTCTTAATGATTTTTTCAATGCCCTGCAGATTTTGTGCCATGGGGAGCTGTGGATTGGTGCGCACGACAATATTTAATAAGTAGTGTTTCGAAGGGTAGGCTAATAAGGGTTTAATATCTTTATAAGGCGAGCCGATAATATGATCTTTTATTACGCCTACGATAGTATAGGTGTCGTCTCCCCATTTCAGATATTTACCTACTGGATTTTCAAGTCCCATACGCTTGATTGCCGTTTGGTTGAGCAGGACAGACATACTGTCGGCAGGCAGGTGGGCGTAATCGATATCACGTCCTTCAAGTAGGGTAAGCCTTAATGTTTCTACGAAATCACTTTCTACACGTGCGAGCGCAAAGGAGCTGTTGCTCTCTTGTTCCGGCGTAGCTCCCTCCCAGGAAAAATGTCCGGCGTCAGAGGCATAGTCTCCGGTAATAGTCCATCCTGTACGCGTAACATGGCTTGCCAGCTGGTTACTTATTAGTTCCGCTTTGATAGCTTCATAATTTTTGTCCATTTCACCTTCTGTCGGTATCTCGATTAATTGCGACACATTGTAGCCTGTTTCTCGTGCTCCCGCAAAATCGACCTGTAGTTGGATAACTAGTGTAGCCACAATTAAGAAAACAGCAATGGAGAATTGTACGACCACCAATCCCTCACGAAGGTTGAATAAACGTTGTGATTTGTGAACAATTCCTTTTAAGGTTTTTATGGGTTGGAATGCAGAAAGTACAAAAGCAGGATAAACGCCTGCAAGAAATCCCGTGATAAGAATAAAAGCAAGTCCCGTTCCCCAGATCATCGGATTAGTCCAGGCTACTACCAATGGTTTATCCAAGAGGGTGCTAAAAAGAGGTAAAAAGAAAATTGTTAAAAGGATAGCAATTATGCCTGCAAGAAAAGCCAATAATATAGATTCAAACAAGAATTGGCTGACTAAAGTTTTCTTTGGTGCACCGACTACCTTACGTACAGCGACTTCTTTGCTGCGTTTTTGACTCCGTGCTGTACTGAGGTTCATAAAGTTGATACAGGCAATCAGTAGAATTAACAAGCCAATGCCGCCGACTAAACGAACTTGTTCGATCTTTCCACCTACAGGTACACCATTCTTAAAGTGAGAATACAAATGCATCTTTGACATGGGGTAGAGAAATATAGAAGCCCATTTCTTCTCTGGCGCATTTGCTTGCAATAAAGGTTGTATCTTTTTGTTGAAAACCGTCACATCAGTGCCATGTCGTAAAGAGACAAAAGTGTAGTAAGTGTTCGTATTCCAGTCATTACCATACAGCTTTTCTCTTGTAAATGGAATAAGATACGTGAAATCGAAATCGGTGTAGCTGGGCAAATCCTTAATGACTCCGCTTACCTTATAGGGTTCATTTATGCCCATAATCACAATTTTGTCCATGGGATTTTCATTGCCGAATAGTTTCTTTGCAAGGCTTTCCGTGAGAACAATATTATTTGGCTCGTCCAGCATCCGCCCAGCCGTGCCCTGCACGACCGGGAAATCGAAAATATTCAGGAAATCAGGATCTACTTCATTACCTTTCGATTTGATACGCTGTTTTCCGTAAGTGAATAGATCGTCACTGGACCAATACATACGGGCAGCATGTTCCACTTCAGGATATCCTGCCTTGAGTGCTTTTGCCGGGGCGCCCATGGTAATGTCGTGTACACGTATCTCGTTGTCTTTATCTGTACGGTTCCAAAGCTTATAAATATTCTCCTTGTTACTATAAAAATTGTCATACAAGAATTGGTTCTGTACCCATAAGGCAATCAACAGCACGGCTGTCATACCAATAGCGAGTCCGATGATATTGATGGTAGAAAAGCCTTTATTTTTCAAAAGGCTACGCCAAGCGATTTTTATATGGTTTTTTATCATGATTTTAGTTTCTATTCATCCCTTAAACTATTCACTGGGTTAGCCTTTACAGCGCTGAATATAATACCGCCGGTGATGAAAAATAAGAGCAGTATCATTCCCATTAATGGAAATACAAACACACCCATGTTCCATTCTGTTCGCGACGCATAGTTTGTCAGCCACTTACTCATGATGATGTAGACTAACGGACAGCCAACCAACATGGCCAAGAAAAATGTGATATAAAACTCCTTGCTGAATAGCATGATAATTTGTCGTAAAGATGCGCCTAACACCTTTCGGATACCAACTTCTTTTAAACGTAGATTAATTGCCAAAGCAGTCAGTCCGATAAGACCTAAAGCGATGATCACAATCGAGATAACCGTAGCGACCTGCGAAGCACGCTGTAGTTGCAATTCAATCGTATACATGTTCTTGATCGTGTCATCCATAAATCGAAATTCAAAAGGCGCGTCCGGCATAAGCTGTTTCCATTCTTTCTCAAGTGCGGTCATCGCATCAAGCGTGGAACCTGCTTTAAGTCGAATGGATAAAAATCGATACTGATTATTATTGTTGATGGAGAACCAGATCACCGGAGGTGATGCGCTATGCATAGAATTGGCATAAAAATCGTCTGTTACACCGGCAATAGTTCCTGTAAATCGATTGTTAAATAAGCTAACTTGTTGTCCGATGGCTTCTTCTGGCGTATGATACCCTAGGGCTTTTGCCGCTTTATGGTTGATGACCAGTTTTGAATTATCCATTGTAGCCTCTTCCGGGGAGCTAAAAAACTGACCTGCCAATAACGGAATGTGGTATGTCTCCGAAAAATAGGAGTCGGAAGTAATCATCAGTGCGTCCACCTCGTATTCACTTCCTACTTTTTGTACCTGTTGTATGCCATCAGCAAATGACCCCGGTACGCCATACGAAAGACTGATATTATCGACATAAGGCAAAGCGCGTAATTGTTCGCGTACCAACTCTATCTTATGCAAACCCGCTTCCGACCAATCGCGAGGCGCTTGTACGGTAATGAGATAGTCTTTGTCATAACCTAAATCACCTTTCGTGAAGATATCGACTTGCCGGGAAACAACAACGGTGGCGATCAGAACAACGATAGCAACTGTGAACTGTGTAAATAACAATATGCGACGGATAAGATGCTTTTGTTGTATGTTCGTTAGTTGATTCTTCAGTGATTCCAATAGGTGGTTTTGGGATAGTTTCATGGCCGGATATAGGCCGGAGAGCATACCTAAAAATAATACGGCAAGTATAAAATAGACGAAGAAGAGTACCGGAAACTCAAAGATGCTAGGCAACGTGGTCAGCATGATGGACTCAAACAATGGCGCTAATACAGGATATAGCGCTAAAGCGCCTAAGCCCGCGATCCATACCAACATGAGGTATTCGATGGTCAATTGTAGTATCAATTGTAACCTGTTGCTTCCCATCATTTTTCGAACGCCGATTTCCTTTAGGCGTGTGAAGCTTTGGCTTACCGTAAAATTGATAAAATTGACCACAGCCATGATGAGGAGAAAGCCCGCGATAAGCACTAATACATGCGTTAATTGTCTTATAGCACCTTTATTGTCATCGAGATAATAAGAGGAAAGTGGTTTAAGTTGCGGAATAAGATTGGTGGCAACTTCTTCGTTGGCGTGTTGCTTTAATAAGTTTTGTATGGGAATAGCTAATTGCTCTGGTTGCACGTTTTCCTGTAGCTCGATAAAACCGGCAATCCATAGATTGTTCCAGTTGTCCACGTTTCTGCCGAAATACGCTTCACTGGCAATGGGAAGGAATATCGAGCTGCTTAGGGCGGCATTCAGCTCCGTAACGGAGTTTTGTGCAGTAGGCTTCAACACACCCGTTACCACAAAATCATGTTTTTCACCTGCGAAATTGCGAATAGTCAGATTTTGTCCTAGAACTTCTTTCTTGCCAAAATACTTTATCGCTGCTGATTCTGTGATGACAACCGAGAACGGGGAGGTGAGCGCTGTGCTTGGATTTCCTTCGAAAAGTTCAAAGCCGAACATATCGAGCAACGTCGAATCTCCGAGAGAAACGGATTCCTCGTGTACAGCTGTTCCATTTGATATGATGCAAGTTAAACCATCGATGCGGTAATAATTTGCGACAAGATGGGGGTATTCTTCCCGCAACGCTTTCGGGAGGGCGCCAACGGTCGTGAGTTCCAGACCGATCCCTGTTTTTTTGTATTCGCTCTGCAATATATACTGTCGATCTTGATGTAGAAGGCCGCTATTTATTTGATACGTTTGCCATACATAAGCTGCGATCAATAACACAAAAGCCATGCTCGATACTAATCCGACAATATTAATGATCGCATGAAATTTTCTTTTCCGGATATTGCGCCACGCTGTTTTTATATAGTTCTTTATCATAATGTTAGTTGTTATTCATCCCGCAAACTATCTATTGGGTTAGCCCTCGCGGCATAATAAGTTTTGGTGGACAGTACTATAATAGCAACAACAAGCAGACCTAAAGCCGCAACCGCAAAGACCCACCAGCTTAACGTTGTTTTGTATACAAAATCGTCCAGCCATTTATTGATAAAATACCAGGCAATCGGAATGGCAATCACACAGGCTATCAATACCAAGAATGCCATGTTCTTTAAAAGCATAACAATAATTTGTGTGACCGAAGCACCCAGTACCTTTCGGATGCCGATCTCCTTTGTGCGTTGATTTGCCGTGAATATCGCTAAACCAAATAACCCCAATGACGCAATGGTTATCGATAGACCTACCGCCCATCCAAGCAATTTGGAAAGCTTAAGTTCCGTTTGATAAAACCCTTTGATAGTCTCATCTAGAAATTTGTATTCGAAGGGATCTTCGGGATAGATTTCAACAAATGCATTTTCAATTTTGGCAATGGCTGTTTTCCACGATGTGGGATGTTCCTTATCCAATGCTATATGGATGATGTGTCCGTATTTTTTACTCCAGTACATGGTCGGACGTATCTCATAATGTGCGGAAGCGACATTAAAATCTTTCATCACCCCCACAATGGTATACTCTCCGTTGTTGAATGTTTTGCCGATGGCTTCCTCAGGAGAATCGATTTCAAGCAATGTCAACATTTTCTCGTTGATTAACGCCTCATACGTCGAATCCAGCATGCGGACATTCCTACCGGCCACTAGCGGGATGTCGTATACGCGTATGTAGTTTTCATCCCCGTGTCGCATATCGAACGACAGCTTGCGCTCCTCGTTTGCCGAAGCATCATAAGGAAGAAAAGTGGACATCCAGCCGTTGAATGCAGGCGATTGGTTCCCCAAACTTATGGCTTTGATTTCCGGAATTTCCATGAGTTTATTCTTGAGTATTTCGCCCTTGTTAGCCCGATCAAAATTGGGAATAAAGAAATTGATGATCGCGTCTTTACGGAAGCCCATATCCATTTGGGTGGTGAAATGGATTTGTTTGCTGACGAAAAGGACAGCTATCAGGAATACCTGGGCTAATACAAATTGGATTACCGTTAATGCTTTCCTCACCGATGCACTACGGGAAAGATTGGAGTTTTTGGATACTTGGTTTTTTAGTGCCAATACAGGCGCATAACCCGTCATGACCCAAGCGGGATAAAAACCTGCCAGTAGTGTTACCAGTGATAGTTGGGTAAGCAGGAAAACGAGCGTATGTAAAATAGGGATATTGTCCAATGTAAATCCTTGCGGTAGAAAACCATCAAAGGCATAGACCCACATGGGAAGCAGTAAAATGGATAACAATGTGGCGAAACCTGCGACAATCCATGTTTCCATTAAAAACTGCTTAATTAAGCTTTTTTTGTTGCTTCCAAGGGTTTTTCGGATACCGATTTCTTTGGCCCGTTCAATAGATTGTGCAGTAGAGAGGTTGACGAAGTTGATCGTACCTAAAGCTAGTAGAAATATGGCTAATAATATAAGATTCCGTAGGGTCGCTGGCTTGACCGCATTCCAGTTAAATTCCGAATTAAAATGTACATCCCGCAACGGTTGTAACATGAATTTGTCGTCTCCTAGTTCGGAATCGGTTTTCTTGTGTTTAGTAACAAGTTCGGCTATGTTTTTTTCTACAACAGACGACGAGGTACCGTTATTTAACAGGACTAGACATTGGTGACTGTCGTTATAGGCATTCCAGGCATCCCAATGATAGAACTCTTTTAAGTTTTCATTCGCTTGAATCGTGGCTGTTGATAGATAACCTTTAAATTTAAAATCGGAGTTTTCTTTCATTTCAGCAACTACACCAGCGATTTGCAAGGGTATGCTATCGGCATATAGGATCGTCTTTCCGACGGCTTCCGTTACAGCTGTTTGTGGGAAATAACGGTAAAAATATTCTTCACTGAGTACGATTTGGTTGGGCCGTTCTAAGTTTTGCACGTCGCCCGATAACCATTGATGTGGGTAGATCGTGAAATAATGTTCGTTGGTGAAGACAAAGTCCTTTTCGTTAGAGAAGACGGTAACATCATCCTGTTGACCTTTTTCGATCTTTATTTTGGCATCATAAATTTCAAAAATAGGAACGACTGTTTCCAGTCCGGTGACTTCTTCTTCTATCGTACGAATCAATGGAACCAATATACCCGAATTTTTGAAATCTCCGTTGCTGACGATGCGATACACACGGTCGCCGTGTGGAAGATGCTTATCGAAGCTATAATCATAACGAATCATAAGGAAAATGACCAAGGTGGCGCAGATACCGATGGACAAGCTCAAGACATTAATCGCTGTGATTAACTTGTTCTTCGTAATGTGTCTAAATGCTGTCGTAAACAATGTTTTCATCGTTGTGTATGAATTGATTTTTACTCATCCCTTAAACTATCTACCGGATTTGCCCGGGCTGCCTTAATGGCTAATGTGCTGACTGTAAACAAAGCAATTAAAATAGCTAGGATGCCGGCTAAGAAAAATGTCCACCATTGAATGTCTATCCGATAGACAAAATCCTGCAACCATCGATTCATAACCCACCAGGCAATAGGGGATGCAATGATAATGGCCAAACCGACTAATTTTAAAAAGTCTTTCGAAAGCATCGTGGCAATTGTGGTAACCGAAGCACCCAATACTTTTCGAATACCGATTTCTTTTTGCCGTTGTATAGTCGCGAAGGAAACCAACCCGAACAACCCCAAACAAGCGATGAAAATAGCTAATCCGGAAAATAAAGCTGTTAATGCTGCGGTACGCTTTTGTTGGACAAATTTTGACGCATATGCTTCGTCCGCAAAACGGATGTCTACTGGATAATCCGGATTGTATTTTTTTAAGATGGCTTGTATTTGCTCCATATTAGATAGTAGGCTATTGGAAGTGTTTAGCCGGATATGCATATAGTTGAACCAACTTGCCGGACCTTGTACTAACATAGGTTCAATATCTTGATAAGGCGATTGCCATACAAAGTCTTGAATGACGCCGACAACATTCCACACTGTTTCATATTCGGTACCCTTATAAGCCGTGATAGGCATACCGACCGGGTTCGTCAGTCGCATACGTTTTACAGCGGTTTCGTTTAATAACAGGGCATTGGAATCCGAAGGGTGTGTATAGATGTCGATATCCCGACCCTCCAAAAGTTTGATACCCATCGTTTTGGTGAAATCTGTATCGGTACTCATCACATTGAATACCAAATCGAAGTCCTCTGGTTGCCCGTTAGGCCAGGAATATCCCCAGCTGTTACTTGCATAATGGGTGATACGCCCCAGCGATTTTGTGACACTACTGGCGATTCCCCGCTGAATGAGTTCGTGGCGCACTACTTCATAGTTCTTTCTTAAATCGCCATCCAAAGTGGTGTAAACCAGATTGTTTTGGTTGTAGCCACTGTCGCGGTTCTGCGCATGACGTATCTGTTGGCTGATGATGATTGTACAGATACCTAAACAGATGGAGATGGTAAACTGTAACGTTACCAATACCTTTCGAGGCTTGAAATTCCCCTTTATAGATACGAGATTCCCCTTTAGGGTTCTGATTGGTTCGAAAGCAGACAGAACAAAGGCGGGATATATACCCGCACCAAGTGTTGCGATCGTTATGATGGCGACGAAAAGGCTCCAAAAAACAAGAGGTTGGTCGCCGATGTTAATATCATCATTGATCAGGCTATTGAAGAAAGGTAACCCTATATTTGTGATCAATAACGCTATGATGCCTGCTAGGACTGTTATCATGAACGATTCCAATAGGAACTGTTGGATAAGCGTCCTCTTTGGGGCACCTACAACCTTGCGTACACCGACCTCTTTTGCTCTCTTTTCAGCACCGGCTGTACTAAGATTAATAAAATTGATGCAGGCAATAAGCAGAATGAAGAGCCCGATTAACGCAAACATCCGCAACGTAATAACGTTGCCAGCTACCATCTTTCCATTCTCGGATTTATCGTATAGATGCCAACGACTTGCCGGATAGAGGTATATGGTAGCTTTTGTTTCATTGTTGCTGTGATTCCTAACTAAATTAGTGATGTTTTGATTAGCGGAGGATAAGGAGACGCTCTCTTTCAATAACGCATAGGTCTGATGATTATAGTTTGTCCAAGAGTCATTGAATGTCCAACCAGCCGTTACGAGAAAAGCCCATGAACAAAAAAACTCAGTTCCCCGAAATTTGGAGTTAAATGGTATATCCCGAACCACACCCTGTACACTCAGGGTGGTCAACGTGTCTATATTCAATGCCCTACCTATAATATCCGTGCTGCCAAACAGCTTCTTCGCTAAAGATTCCGTTAGTACAATAGCGTTCGGTTTTGTGAGTGAAGTCTCTGGATCCCCTGCTAAAAAAGGAAAATCAAATAATTTGAAGAATCCAGAATCACTGACTATACCGGAGGCTTTAAAACGTTTTTCGCCGTCATGGAGTAGATGATTGACCGTAGTTGTTCTAACGACTTCTTCTATCTCTGGATACTCCTGTTTTAGTATTGGACCTAACACGGCGGGCGTACCTCCCCATGTATGGGATTTACCTTCAAATGTATCGAGTGTGTATACTTGAGATATGCGATCAGTTTTGGGATAAAAGCGATCGTATTGTATTTCAGAGTTTATCCACAGCCCGATGATCAGCGATATGCTCATACCCAAAGCTAAACCGAGAACATTGATAGTGGAATTTCCTTTGTTTTTCAAAAGGTTTCTCCAAGCTATTTTGAAATGGTTCTTTATCATGATTTATATTTTAACTCTCAATTACTCATCCCTTAAGCTATCCACGGGGTTGGCCCTGGCTGCACGTATCGCTTGATAACTTATAGTAATCACGGCTATGATTATAGCTAATACACCACTTAACACAAATGTCCAGGCATTCAGATCCGTTTTATAGGCGAAGTTTCCAAGCCACTGGTTCATTAGGTAAAGTGCAATAGGGCAGGCTATCAGGATAGCGATGCAGACAAGCATGACAAAGTTTTTTCCCAGCAATCGAACGACGCCGAATACACTTGCGCCCAATACTTTCCGAATGCCGATTTCCTTTACGCGTGTTTGTGCTTCATGGGTTGCCAAGGCAAATAAACCAAGTGCCGATATGAAGATCGCAATACCGGAAAAAATATTGAATAATAAACCTGTCCGCTGTTCAGATTTATATAAGCTGTCGAATTGTTCATCAACGAATGTGTAACTAAAAGGCGAATCCGAAGGATAACGATTGTATATCGTTTCCAAAGCTTTAATGGCTTGTTGTGCTTGTGAGGTGGTTGTTTTAACGTATAATGTACCTGCACCCCAACGTGTCCAGAATACCATAGGACCTATTTTCTCTTTAACAGATTTAAAATGAAAATCTTTCACCACGCCGATAATCTGACCTGGAAAATCATGGAAGCTCATACTTGCACCCACATAAGGCGGTGTTAATCCCATTTGTTTGGCCAATGTTTCGTTGATGATGTAGCCCGACGAATCCGCTGGCAGCCCCGTGAAGTTTGTCCCTTCAAGGAGTTGGATGTCCATCAACGGAATGAAATCTTCATCGATTCGTGCCTGTGCTACGATTAGCTTATTGTCTTTGGATTTACCCGGCCAGTCAATATCACCGGTGGCATTGCCGAAGTTGGTCACGTTGTAAAGGCTGGACAACGACACACCTTGTATAGCATTGTTGTTTTTGAGTTCGGTGCGGATAGCATCGATATGTTTATATGCGTCATTGGGAAGACTGAGGGTCAATACATGGTCTTTATCATACCCCAGATTGATCTGCCGGATAAAAGCCAGCTGGTTTTTGATGACCAATGTGCAAACTATAAGCGTAACGGATATAGTGAATTGGAAAACGACCAATATTTTTCGCATGGTATTCGACGAAATCTGTTTCAGTGATTTCCCTTTTAAAGATTCGATAGGTTTAAAAGCCGATAGCTGTACGGCGGGATAGATACTGGATAGACATAATGTGCCGAAAACCGCCAATCCAATGTATAACCATATCGTCTCGTTATGGAAGGAGTAGCTCATGGACTTTTGAGCGATTTGGTTATACCCCGATCGTAGCAAAAAGATAAGGAAGAACGCGATCAGTAAAGCGAAAAAGAATACTATGATTGTTTCGAAGACAAATTGTAGGAATAAGCGTGTTCGACTGGCGCCGATTACTTTTCGTATGCCGACCTCTTTTGCCCGATCCAGTGCCCTAGCTGTGCTGAGATTGACATAGTTTACCGCGCCGATAACCAATAGCAAGATAGCGATGACACCGAAAATCTGCACCATACGAAGGCTGGATTTATTACCGTCAGGAGCAATTAAATGCATATTTTTTAACGGATCTAATATAAATACAGTTGAATTATCGCCGTCACGTGCTTTGGTGAAGGAGTCCGTTATGAATTTGCTAATCGAGCCAAGAGCCGCATCGGGCTTCACTTTGATGTAGGTCGCAAAGCTATAATTTCCTAAGTCCTCATCGATAGTCTTCCACTTGCCATTACCACCGTTGTTAGTGAAAATTTGTGCAAGATATCCTAATGGAATCACCACATCAAATTGCAGCGAAGAGTTTTGTGGCACATCGGCTAAAATACCGGCAACGGAAAATAAATCATCATCAAAGCGGAAAGTTTGACCAATAACCTGTTGCGTACTGAATAGTTTTTCCGCGGTTGACTCCGTGATAAACGCATGGGTATAATTTGCCTGAAAACCGCTGAGTGAGCCTTCTAACAATGGGAAATTAAACATGCTAAAGAAATTGCTGTCGGCATAAGTAATATTTATACCTGTTACAGGACGTTTTTCTTTATCGTTGACCAAAGTCACGTTTTGATCTCCTGAAACACGCGTCGCCCGTTCCACCTCAGGCGCATTTAAGGCATAATTTACGATCGGACCGGGAGAACTTCCCCATATAGGGCCGTTATGTTCCGGGTCTAAATGAGAATTGACTTTATATACGCGTTCGTAATCCGGGTGGAATTTATCAAAACTCCGTTCGTCTTGTACCCATATCAGGATCAACATGGACCCCGTAAGACTGATGGATAGTCCCAGTATATTGATAACGGTATAGAATTTCTTTTTCTTCAAACCTCGCAAGGCTGTTTTTAGGTATCTTAACATGTGTTTAACCGATTGATTGTTTACCTGTTTAACCGTTTAATTGATATCCCTTTAAGCGTCTACTGTTTCCATAATGACCTGCCCGTCCAACATGCGGATGACACGATCGGCGAATTTAGCATCGTGCTCACTATGGGTTACCATCACGATGGTGGTGCCGGCCTCGTTCAATTCCGTCAATAGCTGCATGACTTCGTTCCCATTGTTTGAATCAAGGTTACCGGTCGGTTCATCGGCTAAGATGAGCTTTGGGTTGTTGACAACCGCCCTGGCAACGGCGACACGCTGCTGCTGTCCTCCAGATAGCTGCTGTGGAAAGTGATTTCGTCGATGCATAATCTGTACTTTTTCCAGAACCTCTTCTACACGGCGTTTGCGTTCCGCAGCCGGTACCTTCGTATACACCAAAGGAAGTTCCACATTTTCGAATACAGTCAGTTCATCGATCAGATTGAAACTCTGAAATACAAAACCAATATTATGTTTACGCAGATTAGAACGATTGCTTTCCTTGAATTTTGCCACTTCCGTACCGTTGAACAGATAGCTGCCTTCATCCAAATCGTCTAATAATCCAACGATATTCAATAACGTCGATTTGCCACATCCAGAGGGTCCCATGACAGCTACAAATTCACCTTCTTTTACATGAATATTGACATTGTTTAATGCAACTGTTTCTACCTCTTCGGTGCGGTAATATTTCTGCAGGTTTGTTATTTTTATCATGATTTATAATACTAGTTCTATTTAACATTCAATTCCTGTATCTTATCGTATGTTTCATAGCTCGACACAATAACTTTATCGCCAGGCTGTAAACCTCCGATTACTTCATAATATTCCGGATTCTGTCGCCCGAGCTGTATATCTGCCCGATAGGCTGTATTTCCGTTTTTATCTAATTTGAAAATCCAATTTCCACCGGTCTGTTGATAGAAACCTCCTTTTGAGAGCAGCAACGCTTTTGTTTCATCACTCAATGCTAAACGAATTTGTAATGTTTGCCCACGACGTACACTGGCTGGTGTCTCACCGTCAAACTCCATATCGACTTGAAACCGTCCATTAGTTACCTGCGTGTACACTTTTTTGATTTTCAGTTTGTAAACTTTTCCACTTAACGTAAATTCACCGATCTGATCTGTAAAGATACGATTGATGTAATGTTCATCAATATCAGCACGTACTTTAAAACCCGTCAAGACATCAATCTGCCCAAGCCGCTCCCCAGCATTTTTATTTTGACCGATTTCGGCGTCAAAAGATGTTAACTGCCCATCTACTGGGGCACGCACAATAAGATCGTCTACTTTCTGACGCATCAGGTCTAAAGCACTTTGCGTACGTTCGTATGTTTTTTGATCCTGAAGAGCTTTTTGGTTATTGGAAATGGAGTCTTGGCGAAGGATTTGCTTGGTCAACGTCACACGTTGCTTTTGATAATTGTATTCGTTGACCGATTTTTCGAATTCCTGCGAACCAATAGCTTTCTCCTTATATAATTTCTGATTTAAATTGTACACACGTTCCGCCTCACGAAATGCCTGTTGCACATCTGCCATCTGGTTTCGGTTATTAATGGACATTTGTTCCGCATTGGTACGGGCAATTTGTGCCTGCGTTAACAAATTAAGGACCTGCGTTTCCTGCTGTACCAAGCTCAGTTCCTGGTCTGTATTCGCTAGCCGCATGATGGCATCTCCTTTTTTTAAAACCGCCCCATCTTCGACATATTTTTCTTCTACACGTCCACCCACAGAAGCATCTAGATAGATACTGCTAATGGGAAGCACCGTGCCATTGATAGGAATAAATTCTTGAAAGGTGCCTTCTTTAACCTCGACAATACTGATGCGGTCAGCATCCACATTCAAACGGCTGTTTCCACTTGTATAATAGTAGCTTGCACCTATTAGAATGATGATCCCAACAATACCAGAGAGCGTTAAAATCCGCTTGCTATTCCATTTCTTTTGCTGTATCGGTCTGTCCATTAAAAAATAAAAATTTATGCTTGTATACTTTTGCCTATACAATGTTATGCCAATATCTTAAGTTGCTTATTTGTAGGTGTTTATTTTGTGCGGTTCAACGAAGGTGTTCGTATTCGGACACTGTGCTGTTCGCTGGTGGACAGGAATATAAAGAATAAAACAAAAAAGAATTTCTACGGCTCCCATGCTAATTGAGGAGAGCAGGGAAGCCAGTAGAAATAGAGAGAGAAATAGAAAAGTGTATTTTTATTATGACTTTATTTAGAATCATTTTAAACTGATGTAAAGGTGAGGGTTATTTAGAAAGATTCCAAACAAAATATGACGTAAAAAGAAATTGTTAGTTAAAAATTGGAAATAAAAATAATGACATCATTGTCCATGTCCGTACAACAACTGTTCGATAGCGGACACGTTGCTACTTGTCTCTTTTCTATTATATTCTATTATAAGGTTTTATGTTTTTGGCACGTGCTATGGAAACGATAGTAAAAACATGGTGCATGAAGAATCTTTTTATTGTTACTGTTGTGTTTATAATTAGTTATAGTAGCGCTATTTCGGTGGTGGGACAAACGCATACAAGTTTGTCCTTAACCGAATGCGTACAATTGGCGGTTGAGCATAATCCAACATTGAAGCAAACGGAATTGAATTTATATCGAAATGAGGTAAATTATAAGCAAGCACGTTATAATCGATTACCATTTTTGGAAGGAAATATAGACCATGGTTACAACGAAGGACGCAGTGTTAATGCCACAACTAATCAATTTGTGAATACGAGCTACTTTTCTGGGGGGCAATCGCTTTATCTTAGTGCGCCGATTTTCAACGGATTCCAAATTTTGCATGATATCCGGCGGAGGGCAAGTGCGCGGGAGGCCGGAAAATTCGAATTCGAAGGCGCTGTGAATGAATTAAAGCTGGATGTTATAGAGGCCTACGTATTGGTTTTAACGGCGCAGGATATGTTGCAGCAAACGGAGGGACAATTGGCCGTAACGCAAGAAACTGTAGATCGTATGGAGATTATGCAGCGGGAGGGAGCAGCGGATCCCGGAGATTTCTACGATTTGAAGGGACAATTACGTACCGATCAAAATCTGTTGGAAACAAATAAACAGCAATTGTACGATCGGCGGTTACGTTTAGCGGCTCTATTGAATATAGCTATCGATGAACTGCCCGAACTTGAACCGTTACCATTCTCTATTGATCAGAAGCCTTATTCCGGTGTTGAACTATATCATACAGCGAAGGGGGTCTTACCGCAATTCAAGGCTTTGGATTGGCGTGTCAAGGAAGCTCAACAACAAGTAAAAGTGATGAAATCAGATTATTATCCATCTCTATCATTGTCTGCTGGCATACAGTCTCGTTTTTCAAGCATCGATGACTCCGGTTTTAATTATTGGCAACAGTTTAGAAACTACCCCTCAAAAGGTATTTCATTGAATCTACGTATTCCGATTTTTAGCAAAATGAAGGTAAGGACACAGGTGAAGTTGGCAAACCTAGATCTGGACGAGGTAAAATGGGAACGGCAGATTCAAGAAAATCAGTTGCGGGAAGAAACCGCAAAAGCCGTGTTTAGCATGAAAACGCTTCGGGAGAACGTCCATAACCTGCGCGAACAGGAACAAAGCTATCAAGAAGCTTTCCGCATCGCGCAAGTGCATTTCGATGCTGGAAATAGTAACTCTGTGATATTTTTAACCGCAAAAAACAAACTGGACAATACCAGAAATGCATTGGTCATTAAACAGTACGAGTGGATAATGCAAAAATATATCAATGATTATTACGCGGGAACGTTAGATTTGTAATACGAAAAAAAGTTACCTTAGTTCTGTAATGAAGAAAGCTTCTATTTTAGTAGTTGATGATGATCAAGATTTGCTAACAGCCGTCCGTATTTTATTAAGACCGAAAGTACAGCAAGTCATCGTTGAACCCAATCCCGAAAATATCCTTCGTACACTGGAACGGAATGCTATTGATATCGTGCTGTTGGATATGAATTTTAAAAGTGTTATCAATACCGGTAATGAGGGGTTATTTTGGCTGGGAAAGATTAAAAACCAATATCCACATATTAAAGTGGTCATGATCACGGCGTACGGTGCGGTTGATCTCGCTGTGCGTTCACTCAAACAGGGAGCGTCTGATTTTATTGTAAAGCCATGGCAGAATGAACATCTGCTGCAAACATTGGAAACTGTTTTCGAGGAAACAAAACAAACAAAAGGGCGAGATAAAATAATCTCACCGGCACATCGTCAAGACAATGATTTGATAGGCCGTTCGGCGATTATGGAAGATCTACAATATAAAATAGATAAGGTAGCACCTACAGAAGCAAATATCTTGATACTGGGGGAGAACGGGACGGGAAAAGACTTGATTGCGCAGGCTTTGCACCGACGTTCGTTGCGAGCAAAGCAAGCCTATATTAAAGTAGACGTAGGAGCATTGACCGAGACACTTTTTGAGAGCGAGCTGTTTGGTTACAAGAAAGGTGCTTTCACAGATGCGAGAGAAGACAGACAAGGACGTTTTGAGGCGGCAAACAGAGGTACATTGTTTTTAGACGAGATCGGCAATATAAGCCTACAACAACAGGCGAAGTTATTGAGTGTGTTACAAAATCGACAAGTCGTACCGTTGGGTTCTTACCAACCTGTTCCAGTGGATATCCGATTGTTGAGTGCTACCAATGTGCCGTTGAAAGCTTTGGCCGACGAAAGCAGATTTCGTAAGGATTTGATATACCGCATTAACACGGTTGAGATACAGGTGCCACCGTTACGGGAGCGGGGAGAGGATATCGTGTTATTGGCAAACTATTTTCTAGACTTTTACAGCCGGAAGTATCATAAAAATATGGAAGGATTTGAGCGCGATGCAGTTCAAAAGTTAAGAACCTATCATTTCCCGGGTAATGTCCGTGAACTTCAATACAGTATAGAGCGTGCGGTTATTATGGGGGAGCAACAAAGTATACGGGATAACGACATTTTGTTTTCTCCGATTGAACAAGCGATCCAAGAGAGTAGTAAATTGAGTGAACCCACTTATGCTAATCAAAGTTTAGAGGAGATGGAACGTCATGCCATTCAATCGGCGATCGAACGTTACAATGGCAATATCAGTAAGGCGGCCCGCGAGTTGGGGCTAACAAGGGCAGCTTTGTATAGACGTATGGAGAAATATAATATTTGATAGCATGGGGCGGTCGAGGGATTTTTTCTTCTGGAAGGTATTGTTATTGCTATTCATAGCGGTGGGAGTGGCCTATTTATTCTTTCAAAAATGGTATTTGCCTGCTGCGATAAGCTTTATAGTGCTTTTTGTGTTCGCTTTTCGATGGTTGGGCAAGCAACGGAGATTAGTTGACGAGGTACTGGATTTCTCTGAAGCAGTCCGTTACCGGGATTTTACCCGACGGTTTGTCATCCGACATCCGAAATCCACCGAGGGGAAATTGTTCGCGGCGTTTAATGATATTAACGACGTGTATAAGCGGATCAGTATGGATAAGGAAATCCAGCATCAATACCTGAATAAGGTACTCAATATGTTGGATTCCGCTATCATTTTTTACCAAGAGGATACCGGGAAGGTGATGTGGATTAATGATGCGTTTAAACAACTCTTTCGAACGCCGCATATTGGAAATATCCGTGGCTTGATGAAACGTCACCCCGAATTGTATGAAAAAACAATTCACATGAAACTTGGAAAGCAACAGGTAGAATCGGTGAGCTTGGCGATGGGAAAAATTAAATTGCTCATGCATGGCTCCACGTTTTCAACACAAGAAGGAACTTTTCGGATTGTCGTTTATCAAAATATAAGCGAAGCGATAGACGAAACGGAAACCAGGGCATGGCATAAATTACTACGGGTATTGACACATGAAATTATGAATTCAATTGCGCCGATCAGTTCGTTGGCAGAGACACTACACGCCCGTTTAGAACACGGGTATGGTGAAGAAGATATAGAAGACCTTAAGCTTGGTATCTATACGATAAAGCGACGTAGTGAGGGGCTTTTGCAGTTCGCCAAGAGTTATCGGATGATTAATAAAGTAGACCAACCTAACTTTGTAGATATACAATTAAAAGTACTTTTCGAAAGTATCTATCAGTTGCTTGAGCCTACGCTACTGCAGAAAAACATCGATTTGGATATTATTTTAAAAGATACGCGCATAGCTCTTCGCGCGGACGTTAACTTGGTAGAGCAGGCTTTGATTAATTTGTTGCTCAACGCAATGGAAGCGGTTAAAGATTGTGCTGAACCTTATATCAGTATCGCAGGGTTAAAAAGAGACGGCTATGTGGTTATCAAAATCCAAGATAACGGAAGAGGGATGTCTCCCGATATCCAGGAGCAGATATTTACACCGTTTTTCACAACCAAGAAATCGGGAAGTGGAGTAGGGTTAACCCTCAGTAAGCAGATTATGCTGCTACACAAAGGAAATCTTTTCGTGGAAAGTGAAGAAGGAAAAGGGAGTACATTTTCGTTGCAGTTTGTGTTGTAACTTAAGGCTAAATACTACCTTTGTAGCATGCGCTACTACTGGGATCTGATACAGCATTTTTTTGTCTCCAATAGCCGGCACGGTACGCATTCTCCCTTTGTGTATGAATTGGCGTCTGCGGTTATTTATAATGTTGCGTGTGTACGGCCACACGCGGTGGCAGTTCCATTAGGTTTTAATCCCAAATATAGAAACCTGCTTCTAGATATATTGACCTATATGAATGTAGAGAGACTAGACTATTTGGGGCAATCTGATCACGGAGATGCACTGTTTGCAGATTTAAGGGGCAGTGCTGTTGATCAGATAACAGAGGCTGTGCGTAAAGGAAAGATGATCATCATACATGAACCGTTTCGGACCCGTAAAACGAAACGTATATGGCGACAACTGGTACAAAGCACGGATGTTGTGGTAGCTATCAATCTATTCCATTTCGGTATCTTAATGTACCGTAAGGAGCAGCGGAAAGAAAATTTTCGGCTACGCTATCCGTTTTGGAAGTGAGTGATCAGCAGCACATAGCTGTAGGCTTATTCTGTAATTGATAGAAGTCTATCTCTTAAAAGTAAACAGGCACCTATCGCCGCAAACTTCTCACCATGGGTAGAAAGAGTGATTTTGGTATCCTTATTAACCATAGATAAGGAATATTTGTTTATTGAGTTTTTGAGTGGGAGGCTTAAATATTCCTCTGATTTTGCAAGGATACCTCCTATGATAATTAATTCGGGGTTGAATATGTTAATAAGCGCAGCCATGCCACGGCCAAGTTTTTCGCCAATTTCGTTAATAGCCTCAATAGCGAGCGTATCGTCTTTTTTCGCGGCGTGAATGATATCGTTAAGACGGACATCTTCAATAGAACTAAATTTTTTTGTAAGGATGCTGGTAGCACCATTTTGGATGGCTTCTATAATCTTCTTGCGTAACGCGTGACCAGAAGCCTCCGTCTCCAAGCAACCTTTTTTTCCACACCGACAGATAATGTCATTGTCAAAAATGGGAATGTGCCCAAACTCACCTGAAAAACCAGATTTCCCGTAATAAAGTTGCTTATTAATCATGATTCCCAAACCTATCCCGCTATCAACGTTAATGAATAACGCGTCTTTTTCATCACTCAGGCCTCCATTGGTAAACTCCCCGTACGACAAAGCCTTGGTGTCGTTTTCAAGGAAAGTATGTATACCCAATTGTTGCTCGAAAAAATTAGATAACGGATCCTCGTAAAAATTAAAATAACTATAGGAATAGCCTGTTCGATAATTTATCCTGCCAGACAAATTAATGCCAATACCTAGTATCTTTTCTTGTTTAACAGCAATCTTGGTAACAAAGTCTTTTATTTCTTTACAAAGATGTTGAAGGGAGCGTTCGTTGTTTTCCAATAGAAACGGAATTTCATCTTTGTGAGCAACCAATTCCTTTTTCATGTTAATCATCGCTATAGAAATATAGTCTTCGCTCACCTGTACACCGATAAAAAAAGCGGAATTCGCTTCTAACCCATAATTGTTGGGCTTCCTTCCCACGTTGGATGTTTGTTTACCGTAATCCTTGACCAGCTTTTCCTCTATTAACTCGTTAATTGATTCATTAATTTTTGGAATACTAACGTTAAATGCTTTGCTCAATTCTGCTATTGTGCCTAATTCGTGTGTTGCAAAATAAGCTAATATCTTTTTCTTTAGCTGGACATTCTTGTACGCCACGCCACTGATATTGGCATTATGTAGATCTTTAAGAAAACTTGAGCTCATGTTGTTAATAAACTTTATTTAATTAACCGATAAAGATAAAAAAACTATTTATATAATATGATGTACGTATAACTAGTGGTGTGTTACAGTATTGTTATTAAAATAATTTAAAAATAGATTTGAGTTATCTATTTTTTTTAATAATATTGGGCGTTCCAAAGAATATACTAATCAAATTTTTTAATGAGAAACTTATCCACTAATAAATCGTGAAACAAGTCGAAAATAAAAATATCCATCCTATATTTTGGATTCCTACCACGTGGTTCGCTATGGGACTACCATTTGTTGCTCTATCAGGAGCAAGTTCCATTATGTATAAGAATCTAGGTGTATCTGACACGCAGATTGCATTCTGGACGTCAATCATTATGCTCCCCTGGACACTAAAGCCGCTGTGGGGACCTTTTTTGGAGATGTATAAGACAAAGAAGTTTTTTGTTTACATCACCCAGATATTTACAGGGGTACTCTTCGGTTTGGTTGGACTTACCTTACAGCTTGATTATTTTTTTAGCTTTTCGATAGCTGTACTTACTATTATTGCCATTAGCGGCGCTACCCATGATACGGCCGCCGACGGCGTATATCTAAATGAGCTCAATGCGAAACTACAGGCAAAGTATGTAGGGTGGCAAGGTGCATTTTATAATATAGCCAAAGTTTTTTCTGGAGGAGCACTGGTATATCTAGCAGGACAACTGGAAGAGGAAATAGGCATACGGAATGCTTGGATGATCGTTATGTTTGTCTATGGTATAATTATGGTAATATTAGGCATTTATAATATGCGGGTATTGCCCTCTACGCATGGAATAGCAAGGACGAGTTCATTAAAAGAAGGGTTTGCTACATTGAAAGACGTTATCATAACTTTCTTTCAAAAGAAAAATATTGGATACAGCTTGTGTTTTATTGTGCTCTACCGCTTTGCTGAGGGGCAGGCAATCAAGATTATCCCACTTTTTTTTAGAGCTTCTCGAGCCGAAGGAGGATTAGAGCTTAGTACTTCTCAAATTGGGCTACTTTATGGTGTGTTTGGATCAATAGCGTTTGTACTAGGGTCTATCGTAGCGGGACATTATGTGTCTAATAAAGGGCTGAACCGGAAAACCTTACTGATCCTCTGCTCCGCTTTTAATCTGCCTTTTGCAGCCTATGCGTTTCTAGCTATAGCTATGCCGACAAGCCTTTATACAGTAGGAATTGCAGTTGTGACAGAGTACTTTGGATATGGATTTGGTTTCGTGGGACTTATTCTGTTTATGATGCAAAATATAGCCCCTGGTCCCTATAAGATGGCACATTATGCCTTTGGAAGTGGCCTGATGAACTTGGGCTTTATGATCCCCTCCATGATCAGTGGATTGTTGAGTGACTACCTGGGCTATAAGGAATTTTTTACTTGGGTATTGATTGCAACTATTCCAGCATTCATAGTGACTTGGTTAGTACCGCTGAGAAAGATAGATAATGAAAAGGAGATAATAGAAGAGTAGAAATATTTTCAATTAATGTTTTGTTTTTTAATAAAAAATATATTTATTCCTATATTTTTAAAAAAAATTAAAAATATATTGTCTATTTAAAATATTATTTCTTATTTAGCGTTTCGAAACACCTAATAAACTTGATGATGAAGATATCTCACATAACATTTTTATCGATTTTCTTATGGTCATGGACGATGCAATTATCCGCTCAAATCAAGACAGATGTTGTTATTATCGGTGGCGGGGCGAGTGGTACAATGGCAGCAATTCAGGCGGCTCGTTCGGGTGTTCACGTGATCGTCATTGAAGAGACAAGTTGGCTGGGAGGGATGTTGACGTCAGCAGGGGTGTCTGCTATAGACGGGAACCACGCACTGCCATCCGGTCTGTGGGGAGAGTTCCGCCAGCATTTATATGATTATTATGGCGGGCCGGAAGCCGTCGAAACGGGTTGGGTGAGTAATACGCTTTTCGAGCCATCTGTAGGCAATCATATTCTCCAAAAAATGGTTAAAGCACAAAAAAATATTCGGGTATTGTTTGAAGCTTCTTGGGACAATGCGCGAAAAATAAATGGAGAATGGTTTGTAGACGTTAAAGCTAAAGCTGGAAAAAAATCCACTATACAAGGAAAGGTGCTTATCGATGCAACGGAACTAGGCGATGTCATGGCTTCTCTGAACGTACCTTACTATTTAGGTATGGATAGCAAGTCATTGACAAATGAGCCTTTCGCCTTAAAAGAAGCAAATGACATTGTGCAGGATCTCACCTACGTGATCACATTAAAAGATTTTGATAAAGGGGCAGACAGGACGATTCCGGAACCAAAAAACTATAACAAAGAAGAATTTAAAGGCTGTTGCGATGTTTCCGATCCCGCCACTTTTAATAAAGACAATAACGATTGTTTCAAGATGTTAACCTATGGCCGGTTACCCAACAATAAATTTATGATCAACTGGCCCAAGAAAGGAAATGATATCTACTTGAATATTGTGGAAAGAACGCCAGCTGAACGCGCCAAATTATTGGAAGAAGCTAAACAGATGACCTTGCGGTTTGTGTATTATATCCAATCTGAATTGGGATTTAAAAACTTAGGGATAGCTTATGATGAGTATCCTACCGATGACGGCTTTCCGATGATACCTTATCATCGTGAATCAAGACGCTTGAAGGCTAAATCTTTATTTTCCTTGCAGCACGTAATGACACCTTTCGATACGCAGGAAGCTTATTATCGTACAGGTGTAGTTGTTGGTGATTATACCGTTGATCATCATCATTACAAATATGGTAATGCACCAGAGATTGATTTCGTTAAAATTCGCGTACCCTCTTATAATGTTCCAATGGGATCATTGATACCAAAAGATTATGAGGGATTGATCGTTGCCGAAAAAAGTATCGGGGTGAGTAATATCGTAAACGGGGCCACCCGCTTACAGCCTGTTGTCTTAGGTATCGGACAGGCGTCGGGTGTTATTGCGGCATTAGCGGTCAAAAACGGGATAGCACCTTCGCAGGTGTCCATCCGCGAAGTACAATCGACCTTGTTAGACCATAAAGCGTATATCATGCCCTATATAGACGTACCTCCAGCAGATCCCCATTTTAAAATTCTGCAAAAAATAGGTGCTACAGGGGTTGTGAAAGGATTCGGTGTCCCGTACAAATGGGCAAACCAAACCTGGTTTTATCCGGAGAGGGAAATCAGTGGATACGAACTTTTGGTAGGTTTAAGAAGCTATTTTCCGTTGTTAAATGACAATTGGACGGCTTCGGGAGAAGCCTTGACCGTGAAAGGTTATCAAGAAATCGTAAAATTCATAAACAAGGAAATTTCCATAGACGAACTGAAGGAGATATTGTCCAACGCTGGATATCAAAAAGTAGTGGACGCCGAATCGAAGCTCAACCGTCGATGGGTCTCGGTTTTATTGGATGCTCACCTAGGGCTATTTGAAAAAGACATTGATTTTAAAGGAAATATCATTTAATACTATAATAATAATTTTTTAAACCCCAAATTATGAAACATTTAAACTTCATAAGGTCCTATTTATTTAGGATAAGTTGTATGCTTTTCATGCTTGCCCAGGCGATGGCCGTCCAAGGGCAATCGCCCGTGAACGGAATCGTGCTCGACAATCAAAACGCGCCTCTCATGGGTGTCACGGTGAAGATGAAAGGAGGAACACAGGTTGTCTCAACAGATGAGAAAGGGGCGTTCCGACTCAACACTGAGAAGTATCCTGTCGTGCTGGAATTTAGCTACATCGGATACGAAACGACCTCGGTGTCTGTGTCATCCAACCAGCCAATTACCGTGACAATGACTTCCGGTGGATCTAAATTGGACGAAGTCGTGGTTGTGGCCTATGGGACACAAAAAAGACGAAATGTCGTGGGTTCTGTTGCACAGATAGGAGGTGAGGAACTCACCAAGGCACCTACAATGAACATCACGAATTCCTTGGCCGGACGTGTGCCGGGATTAACGACATTGCAACAATCCGGACGCCCGGGAGCAGATGATGCTACACTACGTATCAGAGTTTCAACGTATGGAGATGCCTCTCCTCTGATTATTATTGATGGTGTAGAACGGGCCTCGTTCAGTTATTTGGATCCGACGGAAATAGAGAGCTTGAGTTTTCTAAAAGATGCTATATCGACGGCTCCTTATGGTGTGCGAGGGTCCAACGGAATCATTATGATCACGACAAAAAAAGGACAACAAGGCAAACCTAGATTCTCTTATAGTGCCGGGGTGAATATTGGGCAGAATACACGTTTCCCTAAATTCATGAATGGGCCGGATTATATGGAATGGTATAATAAAGGAATCGAGGTAGATAACGATTACCTGACCCATACTGGCGCGAACGCACAGCCTATGTTATACGATCCTGCCTTAATTGAAGCAGTACGCAACGGTACCAATACAAATCCCTTATTTGGTGACACGGACTGGATTGGTATGTTGGTGGGCAGAAACAGCGTGTCCCAAAACCATAGTTTAACGATGAATGGAGGGACCGAACACTTAAGTTACTTCGGTTCCGTATCCCACATGCATCAAGATGGGGTTGTAGAGAATACCAATTTTAAACGTTATAACGTACGTTCCAACGTAGACGCGAAAATCAATGAATATATTACCGCGGGAATCAATATCGGACTTCGTCAGGAACTGACCAATACACCGGGTATCGCACCGGACAATACGGCTTATATGAATCCATTTTACCAAGCGGTGCGTATGTTGCCCAATATGCCGATGTATGCCGAAAACGGATTGCCAGTTAGCTATAATTCCAATGCAGGATGGGTAAATCCTGTAGCGGCCGTCCAAAACTCGGGTTACCAAAAATGGACTAGAAACATATTGGAAGGAACGGCAAATATCAATGTTAAGGTACCTGGCGTACCCGGCCTGGAAGCCCGTGTTATCACCTCATTCGATTGGACGGGCCGGTCTACAAAGGGATGGTTGACACCGTATGAAACAATGGGGCGTGCACGTGAACAGGTAACGGGAGATTTCACGCATCTGACCACGTTGCCTGGAATCGCGAAGAATTCCGTCAGACAAAGTTATCAGAATACCCAGCGCAAAACGTTCCAACCGGCGATACAATATAACAAGGTATTTGGAGAGGATCATGCTGTTGGACTTTTGGCTGTATACGATTATTCTAGGTTGGAAGGATTTATTTTTTCGGCGGGAGCAAGCAACCTACCTATAGACATCATCCAGGACATTAATTTTGGAAGTGCGGAAGATGAGGACCGTATTGCGCCGACTGGTACCACAAACACACCGGAATCCAAGGCGGGCTATGTTTTTCGTGGTACATATGGTTACAAAGAACGTTATCTGTTAGAGGTCGCTTCCCGCTGGGATGCATCGGTATGGTTTGCTCCGCATAACCGCTGGGATATTTTTCCAAGCATCGGATTGGGATGGATCGCTAGCGATGAACAATTTTTTAAAGATAACATCTCGTTCGTTGATTTCTTAAAGATTAAGGGATCGTATGGAAAAACAGGTAATGATCAAGTTGGTAACAGTCGGTTCGCCTATCTATCTACGTTTTCGTTAAATAATAACCCAGTCGTTGTAATCGATGGTCAGCCGGTCAAAGCACTTTATACAAATGCGTTTCCAAATCCGGATATAAAATGGGAGACGACGTATACACGAAATGTAGGATTTGAAACTATATTTATGAACGGGAAATTTGGGTTGGATTTCGAATGGTATTATAAACATACAAAGGATATACTAGGCGGGGTTGGTAATTTATATCCTCCTTCTATAGGGGGGTATTTTCCATCCATAGCAAATATTGGAGAAGTCGATAGCCGTGGTTTTGACGCGCAGCTGCGCTATAATGAGCGGTTTGGTGATTTTCAATTACGATTAACAGGAAATATCAACTGGGCGCGTAACCGTTACCTAAAATTGAATGAGGGCGATAATATTCCGTCTTGGCAGAGCCTAATAGGAAAGCCGATCGGTACAAAAATTGGTTTTGTAGTAGACGGTATGATACAGACTTGGGAGGAAGCTGCCGATACACCGTCGCCAGCGGGCGGTATCGTAGCCCCTGGTTTTTTCAAATACCGTGATTTAAACGGTGACGGCCGTATCACGAGAAATGACGACATGACCTATATCGGTAGGCCAAATATGCCAGAATTAATGTATGGATTGAACATCGATCTGGCGTATAAAGGATTTGATTTTTCCGCGTTGTTACAGGGAGCTGGATTGTCCAGTGTTAATTTAGCGGGTACCTATGAAGGTTCGAGCGGTACCGAAGGAGTAGACGATAATACACCATTTACCCGTACATTCTATGGCTATGGAAACTCCCCCTACTTCTTAGTTGAAAACGCCTGGAGACCAGATAATCCAGATGCCGAATTTCCACGGTTAACCGCCTACAAAGCACAGCTGTCGGCTCATAATGCGCATAAAAACTCGGGATGGGAGCGTAAAGGTGATTATTTAAGATTGAAATCGGTGCAGATTGGATATACCCTGCCGCAAAGATGGATTTCGGGCGCTAAATTACAGCAGGTTCGTCTTTATGCAACTGGATCGAACTTAATGACGTTTGATTATCTGAAATATTTGGATCCTGAAATGCCAAACGTAAACAACGGATTCTATCCCCAGCAGCGAATTTATGCTTTTGGTGTGAATGTTACCTTTTAAGGATCTTTTAAAACCATGAGAACAATGAAAAAGATAAAAGAAATAAAAAGATGGATCGCTGGAGCTGTGGTGGTGTCTACCGTTGTCGCATTCCAGGGATGTAAAATCGATATACCTTTACAAGATCGATATACAGAAGAAGCCGTATGGAATGATCCTAAGTCAGCAGAGCTGTATATCAGCGGACTATATGCGGAATTTAAAAAATTTCAATTTGGTTTGTTTCCTAATCTAGGTTACGATAATGCAACAGACGCATTGTCGGATATTATGAAATATACGTCTACAACAGCAGGGAATGGTACGGTGAACATCCTGGTATCAAATGCAAACCAATTCAGTGCAGGAAGTGTTGGGCTTAATTATTGGGGACCAGGATACGAGCGAATCCGTCGGGTGAATGAATTTCTATATGGACTGGAAACGAAGTCAACACTCGACGATGAGCAAAAACTGAAATACGAGGCTGAAGCGCGTTTCATAAGAGGCTACGTTTATTTTTGGTTATTGCGGATCCATGGAAGTGTTGTCCTCTATAAAGATTTAGAACAATATGCTACCAAAGACCATCCTCGTTCGAGTGAAGATGATTGTTGGAATTATATTGCGCAGGATTTTGCTTTTGCCGCTGAACATTTGGACAAGACAACTCTACCTGGAAAAGCCACAAAAGGCGCTGCATATGGTATGCTTGCCCGTACGTGGATTTATGCCGCATCTATAGCGGATAACGATCGGAAGCAATTTAATGCTGATCCATTGACAGGGATTCCGGGAGAAAAAGCAACTGCGTATTACACCAATGCGATGAATGCTGCTAATGAAGTTGTGACACTAGCTAATGAAGGATTGTATGATCTGGATGCGAATTTTGCTTCTATTTTTACAAATAAAAATACGAAAGAGGCAATTTTTAGGGTTGATTTTTCAGCACCGCTGATGCGACATCAATATGATTTAGGGTTTGCGCCTCCGGGAGATGCACCTGGTAATACATTGGTATATGGCGTTCCTACTGCGGAGTTGGTCGATCAATTTGAAATGGCTGACGGAACAAAATTCTCCTGGTCTAACCCAGCACATAGTGCAGACCCCTATGAAAACAGAGAACCTAGATTTTATGCAACAGTACTATATAATGGAGCAAATTGGAAAGGAAGGACTTTAAACCTTTCTGAATCAAACTCCGAGGGTTTCATACCATACGGCTCTATGGGTGATCCGAAACGGACAGTTACCGGATATTACGCTAAAAAGATGCTCGATCCACAAAATACCGATTTCGTTGTCAATGGAAGTACACAGAGTTGGATTGAATTACGGTATGCGGAAGTCTTGTTGATTTTAGCCGAAGCACAAGCGGGCGCTAATCAGTTAACAGATGCCGTTTCGACAATCAATAAACTTCGCGGAGCGCGAGGGTTGCCTAATGCTTATGCAAACACTAAATCCACTGTGATGGCATTGATAGAACATGAGCGTATGGTTGAACTGGCTTTTGAAGGGCACCGTTTTTGGGATCTCAGAAGGTGGCGGAAAGCCCATACTGTACTAAATGGTGTCCAATTTACAGGGCATAAATACACGGGATTTGATTATGAAGTAGTACCTGCCGACAATACGGACCGTAGCTTTACCGGCGCATTGTATTATCTGCCTATTCCCGAAACGGAGGTGCAACGAAATAATGCATTGGATCAAATAAAGGGATGGTAATATTTATAACGGAATAAAATGAAAAGGTTTTATAAAACTTATATAGTGTTTTTGCTCTTTTTGGGAACGCTATGCACAATCTCTTGTCAGAAAGTTGAATATAGAGAACGATATGAATTGAATGAAATCAGCGATATATATGCTACATATGAAGGAGAGGGTAGGACACGGCTGTTTGAAGCGAGGATTGTGGACGATAAAATTTATCTGGACATAGACTACTATCACCCCATAGATTCGGATAATGAAGTAGATTTATCGAAGATATTGATCCGGGCGACAGTGCCATCGGACGCACTTGTTTCGCCGTCGCTAAGTGACTTTTGGGATTTGACCTCTCCAAAGGAACTGACCGTGACATCGGGATCTGGTGAAAAAAAGACATATACTGTTATCGCAAACAAACAAGGAAATACAGACGTCTCCAATGCTATCCTACGCTTTAATGATGAAGGAGGCAATCCACAGGAGGTTCAAGCGATTATTATTGGTGATAAAATTAATTTCTCTTTGGTTCCGGGGACGGTTTTGAATAATGCTAAACTCTCTTATGTAATCAATAGACATGCTTCTGGATCTCTTCCTAACGAAACCGATATAAATTTGGCAACTCCACAACCGTTTGTAGTAACAGCTCCAGGAAATGCACAACGCGATTATACAATTCAAGTTATTGAAGCCGTCAAATTAGCCAAAGGCATCCGTCCGGGAAGTGCTAAAATCATGTTTGCTAAAAGATTGAAAAATGATTTAGGGATAACTCTTGATGATGTAACGGGGGGTATAGCTGCTACAGGGCCTTATGTTGTATTGAATACAAGAGATCAAAATAGTGTATATATCGATGCATTTACAGGCGCGAAAGTGGGGGAAATTGATTTGGGATCTATTCGAGGTGGTCTTCGAAATTTCTATACAACCGCGGATGATGCAGGAAATATCTTCGTGTGTAATCTCGTTCCGAATGACGGAAATACGTTTAATATATGGAAAATATCTTCGGTGACAGGCACGCCTCAGCCGTTTATCCAATGGAGTTCGGGAAGCACATCGTTTGGTCGTAAATTCTCCATTATAGGGGATGTCAATACGAATGCTATCGTTACAGTTCCTGTTGTCGGTGTTTTGTCAAGCAGTTTTGCACGATGGCAGGTGGTAAATGGAAACCTCGTGTCTCAAACCCCAGAAATGGTGACGATTTCAGGATACTCTTGGAGTAATAATAATATCGACGTTATTTATACTTCGCCAACAGATGCAAGTAGTGACTACTATGCTATTGGATATTCCAACAATCGTCTTGCCCGGGTCAATGGATCTACGAATACCATTATGGCGCAGTTGGATCAGCTAGATGCTAATTTTATCGCGAATTCGGTAGACTATATCGAGTTTAACAACGCTAAGTTTGTCGCTTATAATCATGTAAACAGTTTTAATTGGGGTTCAGCTGACCAGGTATTCTTAATTGATACAGAAGGAGGTTTCTCCGGGAATCCGTCGGCCAATACCACTCCGGGGCTTATTTGGACACCGGATAAAGGAAAATACGGAGCGAATGCGCTTGGTGCAAAGGCCAATGGAAACGGTACGGGGGATGTCACGATGACCTTATCGGAGAATGGCTACTACCTATATCTATATTTTATGTTTACCAATGGGTATGTGGTAGGCGTGCAGTTTGATTGTGTGGATGTAGAGTAACAAAAGCGAACATTAATGTTGAATCGGGCAATACGGGATTTCTCGTATTGCCTTTATAAAATAGCGTATGAATTATAAAATAATTGTCTTGGCGATCGTATTCTTTGCCTTGCACGCATGTAAGAAAGACAATGGATCTACCCCAGACCCAAAAGATCCTGATATCGAAAACCCCGACGAAGAAGAAAATAAGAAGGAAGTATTGGTTTGGGTCGATGCAAACTCAAATGTGTTTGGAACTTATGGGAAATTTAGTCAAAAAGAGGGGATCATCGAAATTCTAGATATATTGGAAGATGTTGGTGTGACAGGTCTCGTTGTGGATGTTAAGGGAAGTTCGGGCTATACGATGTATCCGAGTGATTATACGGGGGAAATAACAGAAAGAGATGGCAAGACGCGATTGAGCGACTATATCCCATTCCTGATTTCCGAGGCGAAGAAAAGAAAATTCAAGGTGTATTTGTCTACGGTGACTTTTGTGGATGGTGACCGTAGAGGTTTTGGTTATGTGTTTGATAATCCTGCCTATAGAGATAAATATGAATCTATTGTCGTCAAGAATACTGCTGGAACGCTAGGGCCAATTTCGGAAACTGGAAAAAATATCTTTGTAAATCCAGGAGCATCCGAAGTACAGGAAAAGGCACTTAATATCATCAAAGAGATTGTAGGTAAGTTTGATTTGGATGGGATGATTTTAGACTATGGACGGTATACGGATATAACGGCTGATTTTTCTGATTTAAGTAAGCAGCAATTTATTGCTTTTTTGGAATCTAAATATAATGATACACAGGCAAAAAACATGAATTTTCCGACTGATATTGTTACTTCATGGCGGGAAAGTTCGGGACAGCTTTTGCCTGCAACGACGGGCAAATATTATAAGCAGTGGTTGATTTATCGTGCACAGGTCATTAAAGATTTTATGACGAAAGCCCGGGCTACTGTAAAATCAGTAAAGCCTAATGTGGAATTTGGCGTTTATGTTGGTGCTTGGTATACGACTTATTATCAAGTCGGGGTTAACTGGGCAAGCAAAGACTACGACCCTTTTCAAGACTTTGAAGTCCGTTTTGATTGGGCGACACCAGGCTATGGAGAAACGGGTTATGCTGAAGAATTAGATATACTCATGACAGGCAATTATTTTACCCAGATCATGTTGGCTGATAATCCGGCAACTGCCGGCATGAAATATCATTGGTGGAGTATAGAAGGCTCTTTAAACGGAGCTAGTTATATTACAAAAAACAAAGTGCCCCTATATGGGAGTATTGATGTTGGGAATATCGCTTACGCCAATAAAGGAGAGATAACAAAGGCTATCCGCTATATCCTATCTAAAACGAAAGGAAAGATGATGCTATTCGATGTCGTACATATGTATGCACCTCAATATAACCAACTGAAAGAGCCTCTTTTTGATGCAATAAAAGCAGGTATTGGGGATTAACTTATTTTTTATAAAACATGAAACGTTTATTTAATTTTTTTCTTGCTGTTACGTTGTTCTTTTTTTCCTGCAATAGTGTTGATAATGCATCAAAAGAGAATATAGACTATTTTGTTCATCGCAATATTCTATGGTTCGATGCAACGGCGAATTTTGATCGTTTTTGTGAGAAGGACTCCATTTTATTTTATCTTCAAAAATCTAAAGAAGTGGGCGTAACAGACATCGTGGTTGATGTAAAACCTATTACAGGGGAAGTCCTTTACCCAAGTAAGATAGCTCCGGTAATGACTTCTTGGGGAGAAAGTAAAACGGTTAAAGATACCACTTGGGATATGCTGAGCTATTTTATAGAGGAAGGGCATAAACTTGATTTGAAGGTACACGCTTCGACGAATGTATTTGTTGCCGGACACAATTATTTTGACAGAGGTGTGGTATATGATGATGCATCAAAAGCCAAGTGGCAGACGTTGTCTTACCTGCCGGAAGGGATGAAGTTGATCTCCGAGCAAAAAAACAAATATTCGACCATGTTGAATCCGGCGTTGCCCGAAGTGCAGGAATACGAGCTATCTATTCTAAAAGAACTTGTCACTATGTACCCTCAATTGGATGGTATAATTCTGGATCGCGTGCGCTTTGATAATTTGAATGCCGATTTTTCCGAACAAAGTAAGCGGCTATTCGAACAACATAGAGGGGAAACCGTTAAAAATTTCCCTGTTGATATTTACTCGTTTGCGGGAACGGAAAGAAAAGATGGACCACTTTTTAAGGAGTGGTTAGCGTGGAGAGCTAAGGTGATTCACGATTTTATCTATAAAGCTAGAGAAGAATTAAAAGCCATCCATCCGGATATTATTTTTGGAGATTATACCGGGTCTTGGTATCCTCTTTATTTTGATGTTGGCGTAAATTTCGCAAGCAAAGAATATGATCCGAGCGAAGAATTTGATTGGGCTACTGCTGCTTATAAAGAATACGGATATGCAGAAGCTTTGGATTTGTTCACCACGGGCAATTATTATTTTGAGGTAGAGAAATCCGAATTGCTTGCACAGACCGATACGACGAAAAAGACATTGGAGTCGGGATTAATTGTGAAGAAAGAAGATTGGTATACGGTAGAGGGATCAGCAGAGCTGGTCAACAAAGTCACCATGGGGAAAACCCCTGTATATGCAGGCCTATACGTGGAACAATACAAAGGGCATCCAGATCAATTTGTAAAAGCATTGAAAATGTGCCGTCAGAAAACACATGGGTCAATGATATTTGATATTGTCCACATTATTAATTATGGTTGGTGGGATCAAGTAAAAGAAGGTTTGAGCAATTAAATTATTATAAATGAAAGCGAGTATATCATTATTATTTCTGTTATGTGTGTATACATGGAATTGCTATGCACAAGGTAAATTGGAGTCTATTTCTCCAATTCTAGTCGGTGCTAAGCAAGGGGATGTGGTAATTTTAGATGATTTTTTAACCGTGGATTTTCCGAAGATAGCGTATGATAAAACAGTTATGCCAGGACCACAGTTTATGATATCCGATGACCCGGAGTATATCCGTATTCCGGAAGCGATTGTTATGCAAGAACGGGCAGATGCCGGTTCCGTACGGTTATATGTGTATAATGTTAATGGAGTAAAAGAACCTCAAAAAATGCCGAGAAAGATATCGGCAGTAATAAAAAATCTGGGTAACGAAAAGATGCATTTTAGAATGCTTCGATATTCTTCACAAAAGCCTAGCATGAATTACTTCCAAATTGGAAAGCAAGGGTTATACGACTATTTTTCGTCGCGTGAAACGAATAAAGTACGGACTATCAAACCGGGGGAAGTGATAGCGATAGATGAGCAGCTGGAAAAACAGGTAGTGCGGTACGATGAGTTGGTGCATGGTTTCTATGAATTCGTTATAGATCAGCCAGCATTGATCAGTGTGCTTCAAACATCCCCGGATAAAGAAGGCCCCAAAGCTTTCCAGGAAATTGATACCATTATACCTTTTAGCCATGTTAATGCCGGTAGAGGAATATTTCCGGTATCTAATTACAAGATTAAAGGAAGAGACACCATTGATACCAATAATGGTGTGTCGCAGCTCATTCTGGCCGATGGAAATGATGATGCGTGGATTACGGGAACTATCGGAGAGAAAAAGGAATTTGCGAGAAACGTCGGGAATTACGGCGTGTTATACCATACGAATATCAAGTGGAAAAGTACGGGAGGAAAAGGTCTGGCATTGATTACTTGGAACTGTAGGTCGGAAGATAGCCAATGGTGTGGCGGAATGGGACTGACGATGGAAATGTTTGATGAGGATATGAAGAGAAGTGTAGTCCAATATCCATCCAGTCAATTAGTTACAAAAGCAGCTCCTGAAGCGATCTTAATAGGTATTTATAAACCAGATCCCTCGAAAGATATCCAAGAAATTAATTTTACATATTCGCCTCCAGGAGCGTCTTGCTTGCCAACACCTTTGATATTGGTTCCGATAGACTTATAGAGCCAAATAGAAACTTCGATGATCAAAAGAAACTATAGTATTGACTTATTACGTGGAAATAATGGAAAAGAGATTATTGGGTTTACTAGTTATTACACTGTTTATTCAAGAGGTTAAAGCCCAAATCGTATCGGCGATTGACAGCAATTATATTTTCTCGGGCTATACCGAGCAACTGGCGCAATTCCGAAAGATGCCGGTTCTACCCAACGCCATAGTATTCGTAGGCAACAGCCTGACAGATGCAGGGCGATGGAATGATATCCTGCCTGAATACCCCGTTCTAAATAGAGGGATCAGTGGAGATATTTCCTATGGTGTATTGGCTCGTTTGGATGAGATAACGAGGCATCAGCCTAAAAAAGTGTTTCTGATGATTGGAGTAAACGACCTCAAGCGTGGCGTGCCAATAGCGAATATTATAGAAAATTATGTAAAAATTGTACGTATGATTAAGCAGGATTGTCCCAAAACCCAGATTTATCTCAATAGTATCCTGCCGATTAATCCGGACAAATTATTAGAGTCATTTAAGGCTGTTAAGAACGATGATATTCTGATATTGAATGAAGGTTTGCAGCAGATCAGTAAAACGGAGAAAGGTGTCCGCTTCATCAATTTACACGAGATATTGGCAGACAATTTAGGTAGCCTACGCTCAGAAGTTACGCCAGACGGTATTCATCTGGAGGTGTCTGTATATGTTGATATGGTTAATTATCTGAAAAAAGTAAAAGCACTGTAAAGATGAAAAAAATAGGATGGATATTGTTAGTGACGTTAGGAACTATACAGCTTTATGCTCAAGATAAATCTCAAGATAGTACATATAGCAACTGGTATTATGAAGGACGGGAAAACTTGTATCAGGCATTGAAGGATAAAAAGTATGATGTTATATTTTTTGGTAATAGCATTACGGAGAGAGGACCTTGGCAGGAGCTGGTCGGTCGCCGATATAAGGTTGGTAACCGAGGAATAGGAGGCGATAATACCTTTGGGATGAAGGCGCGGATTGCCGACGTTATGAAGTCCAGGCCCAAGAAAGTGTTTCTTATGATGGGAATCAATGATGTTGGTCGAGGGTTGCCAGTGGAATGGAGTTTGAATAATTATGAAGAAATCATTCGGATTATCCAACGATTAAGTCCGAAAACAAATATTTACATACAGAGTATCTTGCCTTTAAATGAGGATATATTAAAATACGATTATTTGAAGGCAAAAGAAGGGACGGTGAAAGCACTGGATAAAGGTATAGAGTCCCTGGCCCGTCAGTACAATTTGACGTATGTTAATGTGAAAGAAGTGCTGGCAGATGGCTATGTGCTGAAAGTGGAATATACAATGGATGGTATCCATGTCAATACAGACGCTTATATCCGTTGGGTTGAATATTTAAAAGAGAAAAAATATTTATAGATGAAGATTACGGGTACTTTTTTAGATGAGATTAGTCACGATATACCTCATCAAAATTGGGGTAGAGCGGAGTGGGATCGTGATTTTGGATACATGAAGGCTATAGGGATTGATACGGTTGTTATGATCCGTAGTGGATATCGAAGATTCATTACCTATCCATCCACGTGGCTACAGCATAACATGGGATGCTATATGCCGCCAGTTGACTTGGTAGAGATGTTTCTGCAATTAGCTGAGAAGCACGGTATGAGATTCTATTTCGGTCTTTACGATAGCGGAAAATATTGGGATACCGGAGAGATGCAGCATGAAATCGATGCCAATCGCTTTGTGATTGATGAGGTGTGGAAAAAGTATGGTCATTATCCGAGCTTTGGAGGCTGGTATTTGAGTATGGAGATCAGCCGTCAGACAAAGGGAGCATCCAGCGCCTTTCGTATTTTAGGTGAACAATGTAAAGCGGTGAGTAGCCTGCCAACGTTTATTTCCCCATGGATAGATGGTCAAAAAGCGGTGATGGCGGCATCTTCTGGTCTTACGAAAGCAGATTTTGTATCGATACAGGAGCATGAGTATGAATGGAACGAGATATTTCAAGAGATACATGGCGTTGTGGACGGGGTTGCGTTTCAGGACGGACATATCGATTACCATGAGTTGGACGACTTTTTTATGGTTAATAAGCAACTTGCCGATAAATATAATATGCAATGCTGGACGAATGCCGAGTCTTTTGATCGCGATATGCCGATTAAGTTTTTGCCGATTAAATTCGAGAAACTTCGTCTTAAACTGGAAGCTGCCCGAAAGGCTGGATATGATAAGGCAATCACTTTTGAATTTTCACATTTTATGAGCCCTCAGTCCGCCTATTTGCAGGCAGGACATTTATATAACAGGTATAAGGAATATTTAGAAACATTGAATAAATAGAGTAGAAATGAAAGGATTTGTTGAACGGTATAAAAAAGAACTTTTAGAGAATGTTATGCCGTTTTGGGTAAAGTATTCCAATGATAAGGATTATGGTGGTTTTTTGACTTGTTTGGATCGCGACGGGACGGTATTCGATACAGATAAATTCATGTGGTTGCAAGGTCGGCAGATTTGGACGCTGTCTATGCTCTATCAACAGGTTGAACCAAACGAAATCTGGCGAGAAATGGCAGAGCAAGCTTCTGCTTTTATCTTAAAAAATGGACGGAATAAACAGGGTGACTGGTATTTTTCACTGGATAGAGCAGGTCGTCCGCTGGTGCAGCCATACAATATTTTCTCGGACTGTTTTTCCAGCATGGGATTGGGTGCAATATACAAGATAACGGGAAAAGATGAGCATGCGCAAGCAGCCCACGACACGTTTAATAGAATATTGAAGCGACGGGATAATCCTAAAGATCAATATAACAAAAGTTATCCCGGTACCCGATCACTCAAAGGATTTGCACTACCTATGATTTTAAGCAACCTTTCTTTGGAACTGGAGCATATCGTAGGAATTAATACCGTAGAGCCATTAATAGATGAAGTCATCCATGAAATCATGGAGGTTTTTTATCAGCCAGACACTGGTTTGATCATGGAAAATGTGAATATAGATGGCTCGTTTTCTGATTCGTTCGAAGGACGGTTAGTGAACCCAGGTCATATTATAGAAGCGATGTGGTTTATGATGGATCTAGCAGACAGACGTGGAGACGAAGCCCTTATGGTAAAATGTGTTGATATAGCACTCCGGGCTTTAGAATTTGGTTGGGATGACAAATATGGAGGTATATTGTATTTTAAAGACATACTGAATAAACCTATGCAACAGTTGGAGTGGGATCAAAAACTTTGGTGGGTGCATCTGGAAGCATTAGTATGCATGGCGAAAGGCTACGCCTATGCGGGTGACGCGCGTTGTAAAGAATGGTTTGAAAAATTGGATGCATACGCTTTCAACCATTTTTCAGATCCGGAGTATGGTGAATGGTATGGCTACTTAAATAGACAGGGCAAACCATTGCTAAGCTTAAAAGGAGGGAAGTGGAAGGGGTGCTTTCATGTTCCAAGAGCTTTATTAAAAGTATATTCAGCACTGGAAAAAACAGAACGGCACACATTATCTTTGTAAGGTCAACTTTAAAATGTCTTCACCTTTTCTTAAAACACTGTTCACACCTGCTTCGAACAATTACCGTGTTTTTAACGATATTTTACCGTGCATGTACCGTGTAAACCTCGGTAAATGCACGGTAGCCCCTCGGTAAATCTCCGGTAAATTGGCGAATAAGGTGTGAATATAGTATTAACAACGTTTAAGAAAACCCTAAATTAAAAAGCCTCGCTGATGCTCAAATAAAATCCTGTCTGCCTCTTTTCGCCCGGTCTCTTTTCGCCAAATGCATAATCAAACCGGATGGTACTGTTATGCTCTAAGCTGAAGAAATAGCGGATGCCGCCGCCAAAACTGGGTACAAAGCGTAAATTATGTTGTTGGGAGAATGTGCTTCCCGTACCGCCAAACCCCACAATACCAAGACGAGGTATAAACCGATAGCGTAATTCAAATTGTGCAGTAGCGTAATTTTTGTCTTTATATCGTCCCAGATAATAGCCGCGCATGGTCATATCACCTCCTAGATCACGATAGGTGTAAAACGGAACATTTTCCCCAAATGTACTGCGATAAAGCACCTGTCCGGCAAGGGTTACCTGCGACGAAAGCGCATGAAACCCTCTGACATCAGCTTCCAATTGGCTTCCTGTGAAATGATCGCCGCCCCAGAAACGAGGAGCGTAAGCATATTTCAGTCGAGAGTAGAAACCATGGGTCGTATAGGTCGTGTTATTTCGTGTGTCATAAAGAGAAGATACACCGAGAGCCAGGTACTGGCCACCTGTCTTCCCTAATACGTCAGGTTGTTCAAAAACACCTCCGGGTTCACGATCTTCAAACTTGAAATATTCAAAATTGGCGTTTACGCCGGTATACCATTTAGGAGCAACTTTTTTCTCTACATCTATTTTTGCCCGTACGAGTTGCTGTTCCAAAAAGTCTTCGTCGGCTAACCAGGTATCCGAACCAAGACCATAAAAGTTAAAGGGCCAATCCCGATAGCGTAATTCGGACAGGATGTGATAAGCATTGTCTTGTGTCCATATATCGGTCAACAGTTTGATATTCTTCTGTTTTTTTGTGGTGAGCGTACCGATTAACGTGATGTTAGAAGTACGGCTATTTAAATCGGCTTTGTCCAGATAGAAATTGTACGTACTTGCTATACCATACTCTACGCCAGATTCCTGCGCATATCCTATAGCAGGCAAAACGATGAAGCTGGCACCTCGGGTCGAGTCTTTTTCAGAAGAAACGAATTTTTTTATAGTTCTTTTGATGAATGTCTGTTCTTGTGCATAAGTTGGCGAAAATACTAATGTCATTAACAATAAAGTCAATAGCAAAATATTTCCGAAACGCCGTTCTAGTTTTATCAACATAAGTAACTCTTTTGAAAAATGCGGTGCAAGATGTAAATTATTTCCTTGCGTATCAAGTATATGGTGTAAACGGTGGTTTTTTTTTATAAAATATTTTTGTAGTTTGGATGGAGTCGCTATCTTTGCCTCATCAAAATCAAATGATTAAAGGTTATTTGAGGCTGATGGTTAGCGTTCTTTAACACGATAAAAAAGTTTTTAAAAAACTTGCAAATATCAAAATTAAGTTGGATTTTTGCACTCGCTATCTGGAAAGGTAGATGTTCTTTGGAGAGTTTTTTAAAATTAAAATATTGCCTCTTTAGCTCAGCTGGTAGAGCAACTGACTTGTAATCAGTAGGTCATTGGTTCGATCCCGATAAGAGGCTCTAAATGCAATTTATTTTGCAGGTTTGGAGGGGTTCCAGAGCGGTCAAATGGGACGGACTGTAAATCCGTTGCTTCGGCTTCGAAGGTTCGAATCCTTCTCCCTCCACCACCCGATTTTAGCGTATAGCACTTGATTTGAATTAATCAGATCTAGCATGCTAAAATCAATCAGCGGAAGTAGCTCAATTGGTAGAGCGATAGCCTTCCAAGCTATAGGTTGCGGGTTCGAGGCCCGTCTTCCGCTCATTTTTAAAGTTTGATTTAAAGTCTCTGTCTTTTTGATGAATTGTCCAAATAGGTAGAGGCTATCATCTGTAGATAGGCTTTTGATAAGCCGAAGTAGCTCAGGGGTAGAGCACTTCCTTGGTAAGGAAGAGGTCGTGGGTT